>JACCEB010445641.1_pt1 | contig 10045 bp, 6 predicted proteins | sample 7454761 | NCBI WGS metagenome assembly JACCEB01 (sample SAMN15323454, study PRJNA562643) | freshwater metagenome | isolation source: river surface water | place: USA:Blue River Watershed | collected 2017-08-18
ATGGATGCTTGGATGATTAAACCACATAATTTCGATGCTACAAAAAAGTACCCAATTGTTTTTTATGTCTATACAGAACCTTGGGGACAAACTGCAAAAGATGAGTATGGTACAGGCTTTAATCAGCTGTACAATGGTTCTATGGCAGCAGATGGATATATTTATGTAAGTATGGATAATAGAGGAACACCTGTGCCTAAAGGGAAAGCTTGGCGCAAATCGGTGTATCAAAAAATAGGAGAAGTCAATATTAGAGATCAAGCCATGGGGGCAAAGGAATTATTAAAACTTCCATTTGTTGACACAAGCAGGGTGGCTGATTGGGGATGGAGTGGAGGTGGGTCTGCGACACTTAATTTAATGTTTCAATATCCTGAAATTTATAAAACAGGCATTTCAATTGCTGCTGTTGGAAGTCAATTGACTTATGATAATATTTATCAAGAAAGATATATGGGATTACCTCAGGAGGATAAAGCAGTATTTATTAAGGGTTCGCCCATTACTTATGCTAAAAATTTAAAAGGGAATCTTTTATATATCCATGGAACTGGAGATGATAATGTGCACTATCAAAATGCAGAATTACTCATTAATGAATTGATTAAACAAGGAAAACAATTTTCACTAATGAGTTATCCTAACAGATCCCATTCCATCTCAGAAGGAGAGGGTACTACTGAACATTTAATGGGATTGTACACCCGTTATTTGCGCCAGTATTGTCCTCCAGGAGCAAAGTAATTGAATTGAGCTTTTCGGAATAAAAAGTAGGAGTTACACTTTGCTATACCGCTAACATATGTTAGTTTTGTGGTATGCAAAAAATAAGAATTCTTACTTCTACTAGTTTATTCGATGGACATGATGCGTCTATTAATATCATGCGCCGAGTGTTGCAAGAGCAGGGTGCAGAAGTCATCCATATGGGGCACAATAGATCTGCACAAGAAATTGTTGAAGCAGCAATTGAAGAGGACGTGCAATTGATTGCGATCACCTCTTATCAAGGAGGGCATATTGAATTCTTCACTTACCTCAGAAAATTATTGGATGATGCAGGGTACAAACATATTAAAATAGTTGGTGGAGGTGGTGGTACGATTTTGCCTTCAGAAGCAGCAATCATTCATGCTAAAGGAATCTCAAAAATATATCTACCTAAGGATGGACTTGCGATGGGTATCGAAGGCATGATTCGCGAAGTGATTTCATTTGCCAACTTTCCATTAAAATCAAATCAAACTACTAAATATTCAAAATTACCTTTTGATAAAAAAGTAGACCCAAGAAAATTAGCAAGGGACATTACACTTTTACAAAACGGAAATTTAAAGATCAAGAAGGATAAAAAAGTCGTTGATAAAAATATTCCTGTCATTGGATTAACGGGAACAGGAGGTGCGGGAAAGTCAACCGTTTGTGATCGTTTAGTGCACTATTTTATTCAAACCAATCCTGCATTAAGTATTGCTGTAGTGTCTGTAGATCCTACCAAGAAAAAGACGGGTGGTGCTTTACTAGGGGACAGAATTAGGATGAATGCAATTCATCATCCCAATGTATTCATGCGATCATTAGCAACAAGATCGGATCATCAATCTATATCGGGTTCCTTAGATCAAGTCATCTATTTATGTAAGGCAGCGGGATATGATGCCATTATCATTGAAACGGCAGGTGTTGGCCAAAATGATGCCTCCATTGTAGATTATGTAACACTCCCTATGTATATCATGACACCTGAGTTTGGTGCAGCTAGTCAATTGGAAAAAATCAATATGATTGACTTTGCTCAAATTATAGGGATTAATAAATTCGATAGATCGGGTGGATTAGATGCAATAAGAGATGTAAAAAAGCAATACGCTAGATCTCGTCATTTATTTGATAGTGATCATTCTAGCTTGCCAGTTTACGGAACCATTGCGTCAAAGTTCAATGACCCTGGCATGCAGCATATGTTTAATCATATGATTCAGTTTGTCAATCAGCAACATCAATTAAAATGGAAGACGATTGCAAAGCCATTGGTATACAATACCAGTCAAATTGCAACACCAACTATCCCTCTGAATCGATTTAATTATTTAAATGAAATTGTAGAAACGATCCAAAAAAATAAGGCTTGGATTGCAGAACAAAAAAAATTGGCTTCACAATGGTATAGTTACGATCAAGTGATGCAGAATCCGAAACTTAAGAAATTACCCCTATTAAAAGAGGAAGCAGAAAAAGTGGCAGGAGCAATTGATCCAGAAGTAAAGCTATCCATTCAAAAATGGGAATCCTTAAAAAATACCTATCAACAAGAATCATTGGTTTATGAGATAAGGGGTAAGAAAATACATCAGCCATTACGTTTTAAAACAGAATCAGGACTGTCTTTGCAGAAAGTATATTTACCTAATTTCAATGATTGGGGAGACATTGCTGAGTGGCAATTGAAAGAAAATGTTCCTGGTCACTATCCTTACACTGCAGGCGTATTTGATTTGAAGCGAACGGGTGAAGATCCAACAAGGATGTTTGCTGGAGAAGGTGGTCCTGAGAAAACCAATCAACGTTTTCATTTTTTAGCAAAGGGGCAACCTGCCACAAGATTGTCCACTGCATTTGATAGTGTGACTTTATATGGACAAGATCCTTCTAATAGAATGGATGTATTTGGAAAAATCGGAAATGCAGGAGTGAATATTGCATCTGTAGATGACATTAAGAAACTGTATTCAGGAATTAATCTAAATGACCCAACAAGCTCTGTAAGTATGACCATCAATGGTCCTGCTGCAATCATACTTGCAATGTTTTTTAATGCAGCGATTGATCAAGCTTGTGAGCAATATATTACTGCACAAAAAATGTGGCCTGCAGTAAATAAAAAAATCAATCAAATTTTCAAAGATAAAACCAGGCCCGTTTATCATGATTTTGATGCCCTAAAAAAACAATCCATCGAACACAATGGGTTGGGTTTAAAATTGTTAGGAGTGAGCGGCGATCAAGTGTTGGAGCCGAAAGTGTATGATACCATCAAAAAACAAGTTTTACAAACTGTACGAGGTACACTTCAGGCAGATATCTTGAAAGAAGATCAAGCACAAAACACCTGTATTTTCTCCATCGATTTTGCCTTAAAATTAATGGGAGATGTACAAGCTTATTTTGTCGATCAAAGAGTCAAGAATTTTTATAGCATCTCCATTTCAGGATACCATATTGCAGAAGCGGGTGCTAACCCCATCACACAATTGGCATTCACATTGGCAAATGGGTTTACGTATATTGAGTATTTTTTAAATAGAGGATTAGAGATCGATGATTTCATTCCAAATTTCAGTTTCTTCTTTAGCAATGGGATGGATCCAGAATATGCTGTTATTGGAAGGGTAGCAAGAAGAATCTGGGCACAAACTATGAAGCTTAAATACAATGCCAATGCTAGGTCTCAAAAGCTGAAATACCACATTCAAACTAGTGGTAGAAGTTTGCATGCGCAGGAGATTGATTTCAATGACATTAGAACCACATTACAAGCATTGTATGCTATCTATGACCAATGTAATAGTTTGCATACCAATGCCTATGACGAAGCCATTACAACACCAACAAAAGAGAGTGTTAGAAGAGCGCTTGCCATTCAATTAATTATCAATAAAGAATTGGGTACTGCTAAAGTGGAGAATGCACAACAAGGAAGCTTTTTGATGAATGAGTTGACCGATTTAGTAGAAGAAGCAGTATTGCAAGAATTGGAAAGAATCAATGCTAGAGGGGGCGTATTAGGTGCGATGGAAAGAATGTATCAGCGATCTAAGATTCAAGAGGAGAGTATGCTGTATGAAACCCGAAAGCATCATGGAGATATTCCAATTATCGGCGTCAATACGTTTATAGATGAAGCGGATCAAAATAGCAATGATCGACGTCCAGTATTCAGATCTTCTGCTGCCGAGAAGAAATTACAAATCTCGAATTTGACTCATTTTAAAAATAGAAATAAGGAGCAAGCAGCTCATTATTTAACTTTGTTACACAGCGCAGCAGTGCAAAACGAAAACATTTTTGAGGTGCTGATGGAAGCAGTTAAATATTGTAGTTTAGGAGATATTACGAATTTGCTCTACCACACAGGGGGCAAATACAGTAGGAATTTGTAATAAAGCCTTAAAATAGCGCCAAAATGATTCCAAAATAGGCCCTATTGAGTGCTAAATACGTCTTAAAAACATACCTTTGCGGCATCTATTTAGATTAATTTAAAAGCACGAAAACGGACAAAAATACGGTCATTGGGTTTGTATTATTAGCAGGTTTATTCTTTGTTTACTTCTGGTACACTAGTAAACAGCAAAATGAAATTGCAGCATATAAGAAAAGATTTGACGATTCAGTTGCGATGGTGAAAGCAACTGCCGAAAAAGCAGCAGCTTTAAAAACTGTTCAATTTTCTGATTCAACTAAAAAGGATTCATCTGCAATGGCAGTTATTGCAGATACTTTAAAAGAGCAAATTGCCGTTTTAGAAAACGATTTAATCAAAGTTGAATTAACCAATAAAGGTGGACAGGTTGCACGTGTTACTTTAAAAAAATACACCAATGCCAAAAAAGAATTGGTGCAATTAGGCGATAGTAGTTCTTTGTCTTATGCAGTCAATGCAGGCAACAACCAAACAGTGCAAATTAACCAAGTTCTTTTTCCAGCAGCGAATGTTTCAACAGATCAAAATGGGGTTCAAAAAATTGAATATGTTTGGACCGCTCCAAATGGCAAAACAATTAAGCATCAATTTGCATTAGGAAAAGGAAAATACAATGTTGAATGGAACATTGTAATGGATGGTGCAGATCAATTGTTGACAAACAATCAATTGAATGTATTATGGGATGTGCATTCTTACGGACAAGAAAAGACAACAACCTATGAGCGCCAAATGTCAAACATTTGTTTTTCAGAAGGCAATGAATTCGATTATATTTCAAGCAATACCAATAAGGTTTTTGAAAAACCCGTACAGTGGGTTGGTTTAGTTCAGCAATTCTTTTCTACAACGGTGATCTATAAGGAAGGGTTTAATTCAGGCAAAATAGATTGGCAACGTAAGACAGATAGCAGTAATGGCTTAGCTACTTTGCAGGCTCAATTTCAAACTAAGTTAGCTGGATCTAATGTCACTATGCCTTTGTCGCTTTATTACGGTCCCAATGATTTCCAAATCTTAAAATCGCAGGCTCCTGAAATGGAGAAAATGGTGAATTTAGGAAGGGATTTGTATTCATTTGTTCGACCTATTAATAAATACATCATCATGCCAGTATTTGATTTCTTTGCTGGCTTTGTGAAAAATTACGGATGGGTTGTATTTTTATTGACCATCTTTATTCGTTTAGTGACATCGCCTTTAACTTACACAAGCTTCTTAAGTACGGCAAAGATGAAAGTATTGAAGCCTGAATTAGATGAGATCAAGAAAAAAACGGGTGACGATCAACAAGCTTTTGCAATGGAGCAAATGAAGTTATTTAGAGAGGCTGGAGTGAACCCATTGGGTGGTTGTATTCCTGCATTGCTTCAAATCCCCATCTTCTTTGCATTGTATAGTTTCTTTAATTCTAATATTGCTTTAAGAGGACAATCGTTCTTATGGAGTCAAGATTTGTCTAGTTACGATTCTATTTATACACTTCCTTTCAGTATTCCTTTAGGTTTTGGAAGTCATATTAGTTTGTTTACGTTAACAGCAGTATTGACTACGTTTATCTCGTCTATCTACAATATGTCGATGACGCCAACACAAGATAATCCTGCATTAAAGTACATGCCTTACATTTTCCCTTTCATGCTTTTGTTTATCTTCAATAGTTTGCCTTCGGCCTTAACTTGGTACTACACTGTTTCTAACATTGTAACTTTATTGTTACAATTAGTGATCCAGAAGGTAATTATCGATCATGATAAAATTTTAGCTACGATAGAGCTTAAAAGAAAAACGCCAAAGAAAAAAAGTAATTGGCAAGAGAAGTATGAACAAATGATGGAGGCGCAGAAAAAAGTACAAGCCTTGAAAGACAAAACAAAAAAATAAAATCATTATCAACTAAAGAGACCTAATTTAAAATTGGGTCTCTTTTAGATTAATATGTGCTGAATATGCTTCGATTATCCCCCTTAATTGCTTGCCTTATTTGTTGTATTGTGTTTCAATCCAATGCCCAAACTAAAATGGTAGGTGAGTGCACCATCAATTACGACATACACCAAATAGCAAATACAGGGGATACCAGTGTGATTGGTCAAAAGCATGTCTATATAAAAGGGAATGGTTGTAAGACAATTTTAAAGACCCCAGAATTAACGCAGACCCTTATTTTTAATACGCAACAAGATTCAGCCATCATTTTAAAAGAGATTGGCTTGAATAAATTATTACAATATATAAAATACACCTCGTTGAGTAATAGTAACCTTGTTGCATCTAAAAGAAACGGAACAGTCAGTACAATTTTAGACTATCCATGTGAATCTATTACTTTATCATGGGCTGATGGAACAACTATGGAAGTGGCCTATACAACGGTTATTCAACCCACTGTGTCTGTATATGAACAAGCATTTAAAGAAATACCTGGTTTGGTTTTAGCTTATCAATTAAATACCAAATCGGGAAACCAGATTTTATATAAGGCTACAAAAGTAGACTTAAGCCCAATTACATTAAATGTATTTGAAGTTAATAAAGAAGATTACCAACAGATTAATTAAGGGTTTTGAGGACTTGGCGTCTTAAACTTAGGTAAGATTACTTTATGTCGATAAGGAATGACATAAGTGATATTGCCTTTATTGTATTTAAGATAATTCGATTGTGTTGCACTGCCATTTGTATTCATATGAACCGAAAGTCCTTTATACACTAAGCTTGATTTTAGATCATGAAAAGTACTTGCTTTATGGCTTAAACTACTTAAGTTTTTTAAGCTATATTTTTCAGTAAGTTTTTTTGAATCGCTCGTGCTTGTTACGATCGTAGAAGCATGAACAGTAGAAGTCACTACTGCCATGAACACAAAAGAAGATAATATGGTTCTTAGGGTACGCACGGTTACTACGAAGTTAAAACATTATAACAATTCTGCATAAATATTTTTTTAACTATATATTAAGTTTACTGTGTACAATAAATTGGATCTAATTAAGCCTGATCGCGTACATTTAATAAACTATTGAAATCTTAAATTATTGGTTATATTATTGATTTTCAATACTTTATTAATCATATTTAAATGGATGCCATGTTCAATCATCAATTTGAAGACGAAAATGGGGATATTCAAGACCTGCTTTTACGCTACCAAAACTTAAAAACGGGTAAGGCACATTCCTATATAGAAGAGGATGATTTCGAAAAAATCATAGCTCATTTGGATGAAAAAGATGCGATTGTTGAAGCAATCGAAGCGGCAGATATTGCACTGGCTCAATTTCCTTCTTCTTCACTTTTAATGATTAAAAAAGCAGATTTATTGTTGGCTACTAGAAAATATGATGAAGCACTAGCATTATTGAATACCGCTGCATTATATGACCATAAAGACATGAATCTTTTCATTCTCAAAACCGATGCTTTTTTGGCACTGGATCAACCTGAAGAGGCGATTGTATTGTTGCAAGAAGCTTTGCATTTATTTGAAGGCGCTGAACGAACAGAAGTGTTATTTGAATTAGCAGATGTATACGATGACCATGAGGCTTTTGATAAAGTATTTGATTGCCTGCAATTAATTTTAGAAGAAGAACCAACCAATGAGGAAGCCTTATATAAAATTTGTTTTTGGACAGACTTCACTGGCCGTAATGATGAGAGCATTAGATTACACCAACGAATCATAGACGAACAACCTTACAATGCATTGGCATGGTTTAATCTAGCCGCTGCATACCAAGGCATTAAATTGTATGAAAAAGCAATAGATGCGTATCAGTTTGCTATTGTCATAGATGAGAAATTTGATTACGCCTATCGCAATATGGGGGATGCTTATTTGAGGATAAGAAAATACAAAGAAGCCATTGAGGCATTAGAGAAAGTCTTAGAATTATCTAGGCCAGAAGATGTGATATACGAAGCCATTGGGCACTGTTATCATCGATTAAAAAACTTTGCACAAGCAAGATTTCATTATAAAAAAGCAGTGCACTTAAATGCAGAAGATAGTCGGCTCTATCAAAAGATAGCATCCACCTATATGCTTGAATCAAAATGGCAAATGGCCATTAAACAAATCGAACATGCTATCAGAATTAATAAGCATATCAATGAGTATTATATCATGATGGGGGAGTGTTATATGCATTTGGATCAATACAAAGAAGCGGCAACTTATTTTGGTATTGTGGTAAAACATAAGCCAAAGCAAATTGCAGGATGGGAGAGCTATATAAAATGCCTCATAGCCAATGATCAATTGGATTCGGCCTTAGAGCAAACAGAACTGGCGTATATGTCTACCCAAGGTAAAGTGATTTTCGTGTACTATAGAAGTGCCATTCTGTTTATGATGCAAAAACGTAAAGAAGGTTTATTGCAATTGGAGATGGCCTTATCGAAGTCTGGTAAATGGTTGAACAAGCTCATTAAATTTTACCCAGAGCTGATACAGGACGCTAAAGTGGTGGAATTGATAAGTCAATACAAGAAGCTTAAATAAGCTAAGCATTTTTAATTTATCTTTGCAAAAATAAAGTAGTATAATGATGAATTTCAATTTAACACAGATCCCAGTAAGAACACAACAACCAAGACATTACGGGTTAACAATGGTCATGGATAAAGGACTTAGTTTGAGAGAAGCGGAAAACTTTTTAAGTATTGGCGCACCTCATACAGATATTGTTAAATTAGGATTCGGTACTTCTTTTGTAACACCAAACTTGAGGGACAAAATTGAGTTGTATCAACAACACAATATTCCTGTTTATTTTGGAGGGACTTTATTTGAAGCTTTTATTATCAGAAATCAGTTTGATGATTATATCGCAATGTGTAAAGATTATAACATTGATGTAATTGAAGTAAGTGATGGATCAATTGAAATACCTCATACAGAGAAATGTGGTTACATCGAAAAAATTTCAAAATTTGCAAAAGTATTTAGTGAGGTTGGTAGTAAAGATGCAGCGCACATTATTCCTCCATACAAATGGATTGAATTGATGAGTGCAGAATTAAATGCTGGTGCATCTTATGTTATTGCAGAAGCTAGAGAAGCCGGAAACGTAGGTATATATAGAGGTTCAGGAGAGGTGAGAGAAGGTTTAGTGCAAGAAATTTTAACTAAAATTCCTGCAGAAAAAATTCTTTGGGAGGCACCACAAAAAGCACAGCAATTGTATTTTCTTGAATTAATTGGTTGTAATGTAAATCTTGGAAATATTGCACCATCTGAAATTATTCCATTAGAAGCAATGCGTATTGGTTTACGTGGAGATACTTTCCATTTATATTTAAATAAATAAAAGTGCGACAGTTTGGATTAATAGGTTTTCCATTATCGCATTCTTTTTCTAAAGGATATTTTGCCAATAAATTTTTGACAGAAAATATATTGGATGCAGGATATGAAAATTATCCCATTGAAACGATTGAACTTTTTACGAGCTTATGGAAAAACAATCCATCTTTAAAAGGATTGAACGTAACCATTCCGTATAAAAAATTAATCATTCCTTATTTACAATATCCTTCATCAGTGGTGGAGTCCATTCAGGCTTGTAATTGTATACGCTTATTTGAAGGCGCTTTGTATGGTTATAATACAGATGTAATAGGCTTTGAACAATCTTTATTACCTTTTTTACAAACCCATCACAAAAAAGCATTAATTCTAGGTACAGGTGGTGCTGCTGCTGCAGTTGAATGGGTGCTGAAAAAACTAGGAATAAGCTATCAATTGGTCTCTAGAACCGAATCGGAAGGATTGATTTCTTATACCGCATTGGATCCAGCTTTGATTGCGACCCATACATTGATTATCAATACTAG
>JACCEB010177653.1_pt1 | contig 10044 bp, 9 predicted proteins | sample 7454761 | NCBI WGS metagenome assembly JACCEB01 (sample SAMN15323454, study PRJNA562643) | freshwater metagenome | isolation source: river surface water | place: USA:Blue River Watershed | collected 2017-08-18
CCGTGGAACAAAATCTGCAACCAACGGCGCATCCAGCCTGCGATGAAATGCACAAGGTGCCGCGATCGTCCTCAGGGATAAAGACCGTTTCGACCGCATCGCCACCGCCAACATCAAAAAGCCACTTGATGGTGCCGTCTTTGGAGATTTGCTGTGAAAGGATGGGCAAGGCCGCGACATGTGCATGGGCCTTTAGTTTCTCGCGCATGACTTTGGCCAAGTCTGACATGTCGTCAAAATTAGACATGCCACGCTGGTGAATCCAACGAAACAGCTGAGTCGCACGAAACTTCTTCTCGCCCAGACCCTCACAAAAAAAGGCCAAGCCTTCTAGGTCGAAATCAAGAAGGTTGGCCGTCATGGCGGTCAAGGAAATAAGTTCAATGCCGCGGTTAATGGGCTGAAATCAATCAGCGCACATTAACGAGAATAAACATTCATGCCGGGGAAGAAGAAACCAACTTCAACGGCTGCTGTTTCGGGTGCGTCAGAACCATGCACAGCATTCGCATCGATGCTGTCAGCAAAGTCAGCACGGATGGTGCCAGGCGCAGCTTTCTTGGGGTCTGTTGCACCCATCAAGTCACGATTTTTCAAGATGGCGCCTTCGCCTTCAAGGGCTTGAATCATGACGGGACCGGAGATCATGAAGTCAACCAAATCCTTGAAGAAAGGACGCTCTTTGTGAACAGCATAGAAGGCTTCAGCTTCGCCGCGTGACAAATGGGCCATCTTGGCGGCGACCACTTTGAGGCCAGCAGCTTCAAAGCGGGCGTAAATTTGTCCGATGACGTTTTTAGCAACTGCGTCAGGCTTGATGATGGAAAGTGTGCGTTCAATGGCCATGATGAGATTCCTCAGTTTTATTTTAAAAATAGGTATTGGATTAAATTCCAAATGTGGTTGCGCTCAGGCAAGCCCATTATTCTAACCCGACATTAGGGTTTCCCCAGAGGAAAAAAGGAATTGACCAGACGGTTTTGTCTGGGTCAGATTGTTCTTTGTCGGGACGTTAACGGCTTCGACCGCCGCTTCGTCTTGGGCCCCCTGGACGCCCCCCAGGACCCTGCGCTTTGCGTTGACGGCTAAAACTGTCAGCACCAATGTAACCCACCGAGGTTTTCATGGGGTCGGGCTGAGAACTGTCCTGTCGAGACCGATTTTGACCCTGCCCTGCACGACCTTGACCCGGTTTTTTACCACCAAAAGCGCGATTTCTTGGGTTGTTGGATTTGCGTTCTTGAGGACGCTGAAGTTCGGTAGTTGCTTCAGATGAAGCGGTTTTAGGAGTCTCAGATTTGTTCGCGGCATGTGTCAATGCGCGAATGTCAGCTTCATCTAATTCCATGAAGGTACTTCGTCTTAAACCATGCGGCAAGACCATGGCGCCATAGCGAATTCGAATCAATCGACTGACAGCGTGACCGACAGCTTCCATCATTCGCCGGACCTCTCGGTTACGGCCTTCGGAAATGGTCACTCGGTACCAACAATTTGAGCCTTCACCACCACCGTTTTCAATCGATCCAAATTGGGCCATGCCATCATCCAACATGACACCCTCAAGGAGTTTTTGCTTTTCTTCGTTGCTGAGCGCGCCTAAAACTCGAACGGCATACTCACGCTCAAGTCCAAACCGCGGGTGCATCAATCGATTGGCCAATTCGCCCGAATTGGTAAAAAGCAACAAACCTTCAGTGTTCAAGTCCAAACGGCCAACGGATTGCCATTTACCGTGTTGCAGTCTTGGCAATTTTCGAAAGACCGTGGGCCTATTTTTCGGATCATCGTGACTGACAATTTCACCGGCGGGCTTGTGATAAGCAATCACACGTGGCGGTGGCGGATCGATTCGAACGCGCAGTGGCCGTCCATTGACCTTGACCTGATCGCCGTACTGGATGCGTTGGCCGATGTGCGCAGGCTCGTTGTTGACAGAAATCCTGCCTTCCAAAATGAGCTGTTCCATTTCGAGCCGAGAGCCAAGACCTGCCTGTGCCAACACCTTGTGCAGCTTGGGGGACTCCGCTTGGGGTGCCAATACACGTTTGGTCAATAAAGGCGATACAACACCATCAGCCGCTTGATCAAACTGACCCGATACAACATCTTCGATGGCAATGGGTTTGAACACATCAAGGGCATCTGACGACGACGCAGGCTGAGCCTTTGATGCATCAATTTGTACAGGCAAATCTGAAGGCTCATTCATGGGTAGGACCTTCATTCAGGGGTGTTTGCAAAGTCGCTTCGTTTTCGATGGGCGCTTCGTTTTCGATAGTCTCTTCAGTTGCTTCGATGGCCTCTTCCAATGACAAAGATGGCTGCGAAGGATCCTCCTCTGGCATATTCAAGCTCGACAATGCGGCAGCTTGACTGTCAACAGAGGGAAGCAATGGCAGTTGGTCCAGGGAAGCGAGACCCAAATCATCTAAGAATTGACGAGTGGTTGCGTAAAGCCCTGGGCGCCCCACTGATTCCCTGTGGCCAATGACCTCAACCCAGCCGCGATCTTCGAGCTGTTTCAAAATTTGTGTGTTGATGGTGACGCCGCGAATGTCTTCCATGTCGCCCCGGGTCACCGGTTGCCGGTAGGCAATGATGGCCAATGTTTCCATGACTGCCCGTGTGTACTTAGGCGGTTTTTCGGGGTTCAATTTGTCCAAATAAACCCGCAGTTCTGGGCGACTCTGAAAGCGCCAACCCGTGGCAACAGAGACCAATTCAAGGCCGCGTTCGGCCCAATCTAACTGCAGTTCTTCAAGAAGAACTTTGAGGGTGTCAGCGCCTAAGGCATCGTCAAACAAAACTCTTAAATCACGCAATGTGACGGGTTGAGTTGAGCAAAGCAATGCTGTTTCTAGGACACGCTTGGCCTGCGCCGTATTCATGGTGTCAATCTTCCGGGGTAAATGCGCCAATGGCGCGAACCGAGACACACTCTGATGATGTACTTAACCAGAAAAGGTCAAAATTCAGTGGTGCATCACATTGAAATGATTCAGATTGCATTTTCATGCAATCTACAAGCCTGAGGATCAGGTTTTTTCATTGTAACTGAGTGACCAAGCTCCAAGCAATTCTTGAAAATCTGAAGGCAAACTTGACCTGAAAACCATCGTTTGATGGGTGATGGGGTGTTCGAAAGCCAGATGGTCAGCATGCAAGGCCTGACGAGGCATTAAGTTCAATTCAGAGCCGCCATACAGGGTATCGCCCAGCAAAGGCATTTTTAAGGCTGCCATGTGGACGCGAATTTGGTGCGTTCGTCCAGTCTCCAAGATACAACGGACCAAGGCGCCATGGGCATTTTGACTCAATAGATGAAAATGAGTTAAAGCCAACTTGCCAGAATTTTTGCTCAAATCGACAGCCGCCATTCTCAAACGATTGGCAGGATCACGGCCAATGGCCAAGTCAACTGATTTTTTTTGGGGCCCCGTCCATGGCTTGTCGCTGACCGCCAAATACTGCCTCTTAACCTCCCGGGCCGCTATTTTTTTGACCAATCCGTCCATGGCAAGGCGTGTCCTGGCGACCACCATCAAGCCACTGGTGTCCTTGTCCAGTCTGTGAACAATGCCTGCTCGGGGCAAGTCCATCAGGGATGAATCCATCCCCAAAAGTCCATTCATCAATGTGCCAGACCAATTTCCAGGTGCCGGATGAACCACCAAGCCTGCGGGTTTATCGATGATTCTGAGAAATTCATCTTCATAAATGACCTGCAGGTCAAGTGATTCAGGTTTAAAAGCTTGAGACTGGGGCGTAGCGCGCAATTCGATGGTCCATGCCTCACCCGCTTTGACCTTGGTGGACGACTTGGTGCAGGCCACACCTTGCCGGGTCACCGCGCCATCTTCCAAGAGTTGCTGCAAATAGCTGCGAGAAAACTCTGGCACTGAGGCGGCCAGCATCTTGTCTAACCGTTGACCATGAAACTCAGTTGGGACCACCAATGACCGGACCTCGACCAATGCCTCGGTTGCGACAGATTCAAAGAAACTTTCTTCTTGTGTGTCCTCAGACTCGCCCTGATCAATGTGGCTCGATATAATCAATTTGGTTTATTTCCAAGGTTGCCAGATGTTGAACATCAGATTATCGGTGCTTGCGCTTACGTTTGTTGGCTTATCGGCCCCACTCTTGTCGGGTTGCGCTGGTTCGACCATCGATCCCACCGCTGTTTGGACACCCGAAAAAATATACAGCGAAGCTCGCGATGAATCCAGTGCAGGCGCTTGGGACCGCGCGGCCATGTTGTTCGATAAATTGGAAGGCCGTGCTGCAGGCACCCCTTTGGCACAACAAGCTCAGATCGAGAAGGCTTACGCCCAATACCGTTCGGGTGAAAAGGTTCAAGCCATTGCCACTCTGGATCGATTCCTCAAACTTCACCCTACAAGCCCAGCCGTCGACTATGCGCTTTATCTCAAAGGCTTGGTCAATTTCAATGACAACCTGGGCCTGTTTTCATTCATCACCAAGCAAGACCTTTCTGAGCGCGATCAAAAGGCCGCCAAAGATTCCTTCGAATCTTTCAAAGAATTGACGCAACGTTTCCCTGAATCCAAGTACACACCCGATTCATTGCAACGCATGACCTACATCGTCAATTCATTGGCGTCTTATGAGGTTCATGTTGCCCGCTACTACCTCAGCAAAGGTGCTTACGTGGCAGCAATCAACCGCGCCCAAGTTGCCATTACCGACTTCCCTGGTGTCCCTGCTACCAAAGAAGCCTTGGAGATCATGGTTAAGTCTTACGACGCCATGGGCATCAAAGAATTGAAAGCCGATGCCCAGCGCGTGCTGGACAAAAACTTCCCCGATACGCCCAAACCAGAAACTAAGAAGACTGGTTCATGGTGGAAGTTTTGGTAAGCTGCTGAACAGCCAACTCAAATTCTGACTCGCTGCCTATTCGGCGCATGGGTGGCAGGCAAGACATCAAGCGTTTGCCATAAGACATGCTTGTCAATCGGGGATCACAGACCACCAACAAGCCCTGATCTGTTTCGCTTCTAATCAAACGCCCTGCGCCTTGTTTCAGCGCAATGGCCGCTTCTGGCAAGCTGTAATCCGAGAAAGAGCTTTTACCCAAACATTCAAGTCTCTGCGAGCGCGCTTCGACCAAGGGGTCATTGGGAGGTGGAAATGGTAATTTGTCGATCACGACCAATTGCAAAGCATCGCCAGGGACATCAAAGCCTTCCCAAAAAGAAGCCGACGCCACCAAGACACAGCCCATCCCGCCCAACTGTGCCCCTTCCCTGAACCGTTCCATGAGTCTTCTCTTTGGGCCTTGCCCCTGAACCAGAACTTCTAACTCACCCGTTTGCGCCAACGCCGCGGTCAGGCTTTCGCCAATAGCACGCATGGCGTTTAACGTAGTCGTCAGGACCAAAGTACGCCCCCCCAATTGACGAGCGTATTTTTCTACCCAAGCAGCCACTGTGCGGGTGTGAGAGAAATCGTTGGGTTTGGGCATGCCTTTTGGCACATAAATGGCCGACATACTTTCGTAATCGAAGGGGCTAGCCACCCTCAGTTTGCGGGCGTGCGCTAGACCACAAGGTTCTGTGAACCACTTCATGTTTTCGTCTTCACCCAGCGTGGCCGATGTAAAGATCCAAGATTTGTAAGACCGATCTGTCTGACCAGGAGCAGCAGTTTCTTGATGGCCCAATGGCTGATCATCAGCGAATGACCGATTCAACATGAGGGTGTGAACCGCCTCGGAAATGTCAAGGGGTGATTCGACCATGCGAAGTTGCGTGCCTACTTCTACCCATCGAACGGAGCCTTCTTTACACGCTGCTTGAAAATGATCGATGGCACTCAATTGCAAGCTGACACGCTCATGCAAGCGCACAAAATCGGGGGCCATTTCACTGACGGTGTCTAATGCTGATTGGGCTGCATTCAAAGCTACTTGCATTTGCGCCATGGCGGTTAGCCAAGTGGCCGTGTCAATGTCGTCGGGAATAGGTTCTGCCCACCGCAGGCGGGAACCAGGACGCGCATGTTGCGCTGTTAAACGCAAATCTCTTGTTGCTTTTTCCATCACGTTGCAAATGAGGGTCCAGTCCACCAAGCCTCGCGCGAATTGAATACCCGCCCCCAAAATGTCACGCGTCAGTTCTAACAACTGACTGGTGCTCACGTGTCGACCTAAAAAATTGATGCCGATTTCATTGAGTTGGTGCGCCTCATCAAAAACAACGGTTTGTACGGATGGCAATAATTCAGCCATGCCAGTTTCTCTGACATTCAAATCTGCAAAAAACAAATGGTGATTGATGACCACCACATCAGCAGACATGGCTTCCTTGCGCGCCAAGTTGACGTGACACGATTTGAAATGCGGACAAGGCGAACCCAAACAATTGTCACGCGTACTGGTAACCCATGGAATAACGGGGGATCGGTCATCCAAGCCTGACAATTCAGAGAGGTCGCCTGTTCGAGTGGCGTGTGACCATGTTTCAATCTTACTGAGGGCATGTGCGTGAACTCTGAGCGTTGCATCTGAATTTTGTCGCGCTTGCGATAAGCGCTGAATACAAAGATAACTGCCACGCCCCTTGAGCAAAGCAACTCGAATTGGCAACTTCAAGACTTCGATCAACTTGGGGATGTCGCGCGAAAAAAGTTGATCTTGAAGTGCCTTGGTTGCCGTTGAAACCAAGGCACGCTGACCACTCAAAAGGACAGGGACCAAATACGCAAAGGTTTTACCGACACCGGTGCCAGCTTCTACGACCAACTCACCCCCGTTGACGATGGTGTCAGTGACCGCCAGTGCCATTTCGGTTTGTCCCGTACGGGGTTTGAAATGAGGGGCTGCCTGTGCCAAAACGCCGTCAGAGGTAAAGACGTTTTGGACGGAAACAGTCAATGAACTCAAGGTGCGGCCTTGACAGATTGTGATGCGCCTTCAGGCGCAGACGACTTGTCATTCAGTCTTTGAATGCGATCTGCTTCTTTAAGTGCTCTGCGTTGGGTGTTCAAAGTCAACTCAAGTTGTTCAATGGGTGCAAGGCGTTGGTATTTTTCTCGTTTCGCCTTGGCCAAACAATCGTTGACAGCAAAAAGTTGCCAACAGGATTTAACTTCATTTTGATAGCGTTGCAGCACCAAATTTTTGGCTTCATTCAAGGCGGCAGTTTCTTCAGCAATTCGCTTTAACGACATTGGGTTACTTTGATCGGCCGCGAAGGCCTGAAAGGATGTGATCGTCACAAGTCCAATGAAAGTTGCCAATGTTTTCTGAAACGGCTTCATGTCAGTTGTGTGTCGACAGTTCGATGTTCTAAGGCTAAAAACTCTGATGACTGCATTTCATGCAGTCGAGAAATGGTTCTGGGAAATTCATGCGCCAGAGGACCTTCTGTATAAAGAGCTTCTGGTTGAACTTCGGCAGAAAGAATCAATTTAACACGCCTGTCGTAAAGAACATCAATCAACCAAGTAAATCGTCTTGCTTCTGATGCCAATCTTGGGGGCATCATCGGAACATTGCTCAGTAAAACTGTGTGAAACTGCGCGGCAATTTCCAGGTAATCATTCTGCGATCTAGGCCCGCCGCAGAGCGCTCTGAAGTCAAACCAAACAACACCGCCAGCGCGCCGCCGAGACTGTATTTCACGCGCTTCAATGTGCAAAATGGGATTCTCGTCGGGTCCACTCACCAACTGATTAAACGCATCTGTCATGGCGGAATCAGCCGATTCACCCAAAGGGCAGTGGTACAGCTTGACCATCTCAAGGGTACGCCGGCGATAGTCTGTGCCGTTGTCGACATTGAGAACTTCCATTCGCTGATTCAACAAAGCAATGGCTGGCAACAGTCGATCACGGTGCAATCCGTCTGGGTACAGATTGTCGGGTTTGAAATTTGATGTGGTGACAAAGCTCACCCCATTGTCAAATAAGGACACCAACAATCGATGCAAGATCATGGCATCGGTGATGTCGGCAACGTGAAATTCATCAAAACAAATCAGTTGGTATCGTTTGGCCATCCGCCGACCCAATTCGTCCAATGGATTCACAGTTCCCTGCATCAGGGCCAACTCGCGATGGACTTCGCGCATGAACTCATGGAAATGCAAACGAGTTTTGTCTTTGACAGGAACCGCATTGAAAAAACAATCCATCAAGAAGCTCTTGCCACGCCCTACCCCTCCAAACATGTACACACCACGAGGCAGTTCTGGTTTTTTCTTCAAAAATCGAAATGGACTTTTGATGCTTTCTTGATAAGCAGCCCATTCTTGAGCGCAGCGTTCTAAGGCTTCAACCGCACGCAATTGGGCGGGGTCAGCCTGATAGCCTCTATTGAGAAGTTCTTGGTCATAGGCTAAGCGAACGGACATGTGCAAGTGCTTTAAGGTTCTGTGAAAAGAGAAAACCCGGGACATGCCCGGGCTTCATAGTTTAACGAGACTTCAAAAACTTAGAAGTTCAGGGTCCGTTTGTCCACTGCCAAAGCAGCTTCTTTGGTGGCTTCACTCAAGGAGGGGTGTGCATGGCAGATACGGGCAATGTCTTCCGCGCTGGCACGGAACTCCATGGCGACAACCGCCTCAGAAATCAATTCGCTGGCCATGGGGCCAACAATGTGCACGCCAAGGATTTCGTCGGTCTTGGCGTCAGCCAAGAACTTGACCATACCGGTTGTATCGCCTAAAGCGCGGGCACGACCGTTGGCCAAGAATGGGAATGTACCAGCCTTGTACGCAACGCCATCGGCCTTGAGTTGTTGCTCAGTGCGGCCCACCCATGCAATTTCTGGGCTTGTGTAAATAACCCAAGGAATGGTGTTGAAGTTGACGTGACCGTGCTGACCTGCAATGCGTTCGGCCACAGCAACGCCCTCTTCCTCGGCTTTGTGCGCAAGCATAGGGCCTCGAACCACATCACCCACCGCCCAAACGCCTGGCAAATTGGTTTTGCAATCGGCATCAACAACGATGGCACCGCGCTCGTCAAGTTGAAGACCCACAGCTTCTGCATTCAAACCAATGGTGTTGGGTACACGGCCAATGGAGACGATCAATTTGTCTGCATCAATGCTAAGGCTTTCGCCCTTTGCATTGGTGTAAGCCACTTTGACGCCTTTTTTACCGTTTTGAATCTCACCCACTTTAACGCCAAGTTCAATTTTCAAACCTTGCTTGTCGAATGCTTTCTTGGCTTCTTTGGCAATCTGTTCGTCAACGGCACCCAAGAAGGTTGGCAAACCTTCCAAGATAGTGACTTCAGAACCTAATCGGCGCCACACAGAACCCATTTCTAGACCAATAACACCAGAGCCAATGAGCACCAATTTCTTAGGCACAGCACCGACTTTCAACGCGCCATCGTTGGACAGGACATTGACTTCATCAAACGGCGTACCAGGCAATGCGCGCGCATTTGAACCGGTTGCCACAATGATGTTTTTACCAACCAAAGTTTCGTTGGCAGCACCTGTCACATTCACTTCGTAGCCGCCTTCAACCGCTTTGCTGAATGCTGCGCGACCATGGAAAAAAGCAACCTTGTTCTTTTTGAACAAATACAAAATACCATCGTTGTTTTGCTTCACAACGTTGTCTTTGCGCGCAATCATTTTGGCAATGTCCATGCTCACGCCCTTCATCTCAATGCCGTGATCAGCAAAGTGATGATTGGCCTGCTCGAAGTGCTCAGACGATTGCAACAAGGCCTTTGAAGGAATACAGCCTACATTGGTACAAGTACCGCCTGGGGCTGGGCCCCCTGCTGCATTTTTCCATTCGTCGACACAAGCGACTTGGAATCCAAGTTGCGCTGCACGAATGGCAGCGATGTAACCACCGGGGCCGCCACCAATGACGACCACATCAAATTGTTTGCTCATGCGAATGTCCAGTCTTAGATGTCAAACAACAAGCGTGATGGATCTTCCAGCGCTTCTTTCATGGCCACCAAGCCCAAGACAGCTTCACGGCCGTCAATGATGCGGTGGTCGTAAGACATGGCGAAATAGTTCATGGGGCGAATCACCACTTGACC
>JACCEB010341730.1_pt1 | contig 10043 bp, 9 predicted proteins | sample 7454761 | NCBI WGS metagenome assembly JACCEB01 (sample SAMN15323454, study PRJNA562643) | freshwater metagenome | isolation source: river surface water | place: USA:Blue River Watershed | collected 2017-08-18
AACAGGTAGTCGATGCCGTGCTGGCCCCAGTCGGCCTGCGTGACATCCAGCGGCAAGGCTGACGGCAGGTTGGGCAGCGCGGCGGCGGTGAGACGCAGATTCAGCGTGGCGACATTGGCGGGCACATCGGTGCTCTGCCAGTGCAGCCAGGGCATGGCCGCAGCGAAGTGTTCGGCATGCTGACCGGTGCCGCCGGCAATCTCCAGGACACGTCCGGGACGCGTGAAGTGCCGTTGCAGCACGGCCAGGATCGGCGCCTTGTTGTTCTCGCAGGCCTGACTGAAAGGCAGCTCCATGACTCAGGCTTCCCGACGCAGGAACACCGGCGCATCGGCGGTCGACTGCTCCGGGTCGAAGCAATAGCCCTCGACATTGAAGGCCAGCAGGTCCTCGGCCTTGCTCGGCCGCTCGCGAATGATCCAGGCACTCATCAGCCCGCGTGCCTTCTTGGCGAAGAAGCTCACGATTTTGTACTGGCCGTTGCTGAAATCCTTGAATACCGGACTGATGACGCGCACCTGCAGCTGCTGCGGACGCACGGCCTTGAAGTATTCGATGGAGGCAAGATTCACCAGCAGCGGCTTGCGCTGGGTCTGCAGCTCCTGCCGCAGTGCATCGGTGATTTGCGTGCCCCAGAAATCGTAGAGCGAGGCGCTGCTGCCCAGGCGCAGGGCGGTACCCATCTCCAGCCGGTAGGGCTGGATCAGATCGAGCGGTCGCAGCAGCCCGTACAGCCCGGAGAGAATGCGCAGATGGTCCTGCGCCCAGGCCACTTCGCGCGCGGACAGCGACGGCGCATCGAGCCCCAGATAGACATCGCCCTTGAACGCGAACAGGGCCTGGCGGGCATTGTGCCGGGTGAAGGGCGTCTGCCAGGACTGGAAGCGCGCGCGGTTGAGTTCGCCCAGCGCGGGACTGATGGCCATCAGTTCGGACACCTGCGCCGAGGTCAGTTCTCGCAGAGTCTCGACGAGCTCAGCGGAGCGCTGCAGGAACTGCGGCTGCGTGGCCGTGCGAATGCGCACGGGGGTGTCGAAATCAAGCGTCTTGGCAGGGGAAATGACGATCAGCATCGCGGTCTCGGGGCTGCAGGGGGTTCAGATGGGAGCGAGAAATTCCTGCCACCAGTCCAGGGGCGTCACGCCGTCGGCCGGGTCGTAGACGTTGCCATAGTACCAGACGGTGCCCGGGAACTGGCCGACGATGCGGTCGAGCAGGACCTCCAGCGTCTGGAAGCCGGTCGATACATGAATGCTGTAGACCAGCAGACGCGGCGTCTGCAGATCAAGGCTGCCGTCGAGCAGCTCGATCTCGGGTGTCAGGGCCATGGACACGCTGTCGAGATCGTCCCGGCGCAGCACCCGGATGCACAGATTGCCGCTGCGGCGCAGCAGCTCGTAACCCGCCTCGTTGCGCGCCGGGAAGCGGATGCGGTCGCCGCTGGCCAGGCCGCGCAGAAACGCCGGCGACTGGCGCAGGCGATACTCGTCGCGGGTGTCGGGCAGGGCCTCGACGTTCAGACGCTCCATGATGGCTTCGCCGTCGCTGCGATAACCAGCGATCAGGTCGAGGGTCTGTGCCGTGCGGGGGTCTTGCTGGGGGGACGGGTTCATTCGCGGGTCCGGAACAGGTAGGCTTGGCGCTATTCTAACCCGCGCCCCGGAGCGCCACGCAATGCTGGAAACCTTGCAGGGAATCGCCCGCCGCTGGCAGCGCACGCGCCCCTTGCTGCTGCTGGGCGCGGTGCTGGCCCTGGCTGCCGCGCTGCGGGTGCTGCTGACCTCCAGCACGCAGGCGGGCGACATTTACCTCATTCCCGCACTGCTGCTGTTTCTGTGGTGTCTGATGCTGCATGCCTTCCTGAGCCTGTTCGCACACGTGCCGCCACGCCCGGTCACCGCCCTGCCATGGCGGCAGAGCATCCTGGCCAGGGGCAGGCGTGCGTTCCATTACCTGTTTCTGCTGATGTTCGCGCTGCTCTCGCTGGGGCTGCTGCTTGCCAGCTGGCAACTGGCCGGGGCCTGGCGCATGATGTATTGAGCCTGTCACTGATGCAGGCAGCAACTTCCTGGAGTGACCATGAGCCTGACGAATGTGGAAGACCTCGACCTCGAGCCGGTGCCTGTGGGAGAACTGGCACTGCAGACCCTGGCCATGCCGAAGGACACCAATGCCAACGGCGACATCTTCGGGGGCTGGCTGGTGTCGCAGATGGATCTCGCCGCCGCCATCGCCACCAAGCAGGTCACGCGCGGCCGCAGTGCCACGGTGGCCATCAAGAACGTGGCTTTTCTCGCGCCGGTGAGTGTCGGCTCGATCGTCAGCTGCTATGCCGAGATCGTCGAGATCGGCCGCAGTTCCATGCACATCAACATCGAGGTGTGGAACTCCAATTCCCTCACGCATGCGGGCTTGCGCAAGGTGGCCGAAGGCTTGTTCGTGTTCGTGGCGATAGACGAGAACGGCCGCACTCGCCGCATCGAAGTGCCGCGCCGCAACGAGACGCCCTGAAGTCCAGTCCCCTCAGTCGTGATCGTCGCCCCTGGGGCGGCGCAGCGCCTTGATATGCCCTCTCGCCTGTTTTTCCTCCACCCGACGGCGCTGTGACGCGAGCGTCGGTTTTGTCGGCGTGCGTGGCTTGCGGATGGCGGTGGCGTCGCGGATCAGTGCCTGCAGCCGGCGCAGGGCGTCCTCGCGATTGAGCTCTTGCGTGCGATGCTGCTGGGCCTTGAGGACGATCACGCCGTCCTTGCTGATGCGCGAATCCTGCAGGTGCAGCAGCCGGTGCTTGTAGAACCAGGGCAAAGACGAGGTGTGCACATTGAAGCGCAGGTGAATGGCCGAGGAGACCTTGTTGACGTTCTGGCCGCCCGCACCCTGGGCGCGAATGGCGCTCAGTTCGATCTCGTCGGCGGGGATGCTGACGCTGGGGGTGATCTGCAGCATGGTCGGGCTCCTGTGTCGGCTGTGCCGATTAGACCACGGCAGCGCGGCCCTCGCACGTCTGCGCAGGCAACAAGGTGTTGGCGTCAGGCTGCAGCAGGGCTTCCACCCGCGCGCGATCCTCCGGCCACAGCGCCAGGCTGGCGCGTATACCGAGATGCGGCGCGTTGTCGTCCAGCGGGGCGAGCGTCTGCATTGCGCGCTGCAGACGCTCGCAGGCCAGCCGGGCGGTGTCCGGTGTCGGCAGGGACGTGACGATCACCAGGAAGTGCTCCCCGCCGAGCCGACCGTGAATATCCCCTCCGCGCGTGCACTCGCGCAGCCGACTGGCCGTGTGCTGCAGCAGCACATTGCCTGTGTCCCGCCCGAGCAGGGCGTTCACCTCGCGCAGCCGTTCCACGCCGAGGTCGATCACGGCGAAGCGCGTGTGGTTGCGTTCCGCCAGGGCAATCTGCCGGGCGAGCGCCTCCTCCAGGCTGCGCCGATTGGGCAGGCCTGTCAGCGCATCTTCGCGCGCCAGTGCCGCCGCCTCGCGCCGCGCCCGCTCGCCGCACAGCAGCGCCATGCACAGCGTCAGGCCGACGTGGGCGATCATGGTCAGCAGCAGGGGCAGCATCGGCAGGGCCTGCGAGGGCGAGGGCAGCACCTCGCCAAACTGCCGCAGCATCAGCGCACTGCGCAGCACGCAGCCCAGTGCCAGCAGCAGGACGAAGCCGGCACTCAGTTCGTGCAGCGGCCAGCGCCGCCGCAGGGGCGCCTGACGCAGCAGCACCCACGCGACGCAGAGCAGCAGAGGCGTGACCAGCAGATCGTGCAGCAGTGTGCGGCCGAGGGTACTGGCATTGAAGGTCCAGAACAGCCAGGCCAGCACCGGAGCCACGACTCCAAGCAGACGCCAGCGCCCGCCCGGCGCGCCGCCGCCGAGTCGCCACGCGCCTTCCAGCATGCACAGCAGGGCCAGCACGGTCAGCCAGTCCCCCAGCGCAGGCAGCAGGACGGGCGGGGCGTGCAGCACACGCTCGCCCAGCGCCAGCCCCACGGCGAGGGTGTTCAGCATGGTGGCGGCCAGCCATTGCGCCAAGCCGGGGATGCCCGGGTGAAGGCGCCACAGCGCCCACATGCCGAGCAGGCACATGGCAAGCACGATCCAGACCAGCAGCGTGAGCGTCGGCAGATGGGGGGCGAACATGGCGGGCACCGTCCAGAGGGAGTGATCAGCGTGTCGCCATGGTGCGCAGGGTGCGCAAACCGGTCAATTGCGGACGGGCGGGTTTGTGGGGCCGAAAGGCGGCTCTAATGTTCAAGAATCGAACAAACGCAGCCGCCGCTGCAGGCCTAGAGGACGTCGAGCTTGGCGTAGGACAGCACCAGCCACTTGCTGCCCACGTCGTGGAAATTCACCTGCACCCGCGCATTGGCGCCGTGGCCTTCACAATTGAGCACCACGCCTTCGCCGAACTTGCCGTGGCGCACGCGGGCGCCCAGGCGGATGCCGGAGTCGGGGATGTCCTCCTGCCGCAGCATCGGCGCAGGTCGCGCCCCGAAGCTCGGGCGCGTGATGCTGGCCTTGAGGCGGACGTGCTCCACCAGATCGGCAGGAATCTCGCGGATGAAGCGCGAGGGTCGGGTGATGTTCACCTCGCCGTGCAGCCGGCGCGATTCCGCATGCGTGAGGTAGAGCTTGCTGCGGGCACGAGTGATGCCGACATAGCAGAGTCGGCGCTCCTCTTCGAGACCGGCGATGCCGTCCATGGACATCTTGTGCGGGAACAGTCCTTCTTCCATGCCGGCCAGGAACACCAGATGAAACTCCAGACCCTTGGCCGAGTGCAGGGTCATGAGCTGCACGGCGTCGTCGGATTCGCCCGCCTGGCCCTCGCCGGCATCCAGCGAGGCCTGGTCCAGAAAGGCAGCCAGGAATTCGCGCGACTCCACCGCCATGGCCTCGGCATCGGCGTCCAGCTCGTCGTGACTGCCGGCGGCGTTCACCAGCTCCTGCAGGTTCTCGATGCGCGCGGCGGCCTTCTCGCCGCCTTCCTTCTCGTGGTGCTCGATCAGGCCGCTGTGGGCGATGACGTATTCCACTTTCTTCGCCAGCGGCAGCGGGTCGCAGGCGTCATCCAGGGCCTGGATCAACTCGAGGAAGCGCTGCACCGCACTGGCAGCGCGGCCTGCCAGCAGGCCATGCTCCAGCGCCTTGACGCAGGCGGCCCACAGCGAGAGCTCCTCGCCGCGCGCCACGCTGCGCAGCGTCTCGATGGTCTGGTCGCCGATGCCGCGCGTGGGCACATTGATGACGCGCTCCATGGCCGTGTCATCGTGGCGGTTGATCAGCAGACGCAGATAGGCGAGGGCGTTCTTGATCTCCAGGCGCTCGTAGAAGCGGTGGCCGCCATAGATGCGATAAGGCATGCCGACGCGCAGCAGCGCATCTTCCAGCTCGCGCGATTGCGCGTTCGAGCGGTACAGAATGGCGGCCTCGCTCAGGCGGTGCCCGCTGTTGAGCCACGCCTGCAGGCGCTCGACGATGAAGCGCGCCTCGTCCTGCTCGTTGAAGGCTTCGTAGAGCGAGATGGCCTCGCCTTCCTTGTCCTGCGTCCACAGCTCCTTGCCCAGGCGCCCCTGGTTGTTGGCGATCAGCCGGTTGGCGGCCTTCAGGATGGTGGAGGTGGAACGGTAGTTCTGTTCCAGGCGCACGATCTCGGCGCCGGGGAAGTCCTGGTTGAAGCGCTGGATGTTCTCGATCTTCGCGCCGCGCCAGCCATAGATCGATTGATCGTCGTCGCCCACCACCATGAGCGCGTTGTCGCGCCCGGCGAGTACGCGCAGCCAGGCGTACTGCACGGTGTTGGTGTCCTGGAACTCATCCACCAGAATGTGGCGGAAGCGGCGCTGGTAGTGCTGCAGGATCTGCGGGTGATTGAGCCACAGCTCGTGGGAGCGCAGCAGGATCTCGCCGAAATCCACCATGCCGCCGCGCTGACAGGCGTCCTCATAGGCGGCATACAATGCCACCAGATTGCGCGTGTACTCGTCGCCGAAATGCTCGATGTGATGCGGGCGCAGACCTTCGTCCTTCTGCGAATTGATGTACCACTGGCATTGCCGTGGCGGCCAGCGTTCCTCGTTGAGGCCGAGATTGCGACACAGACGCTTGATCAACCGCAGCTGGTCGTCGCTGTCCAGGATGTGGAAGTTCTCCGGCAGATTCGCCTCGCGCCAGTGCGTGCGCAGCAGGCGGTGCGCCAGGCCGTGGAAGGTGCCCACCCACATCGCCCCCACGGGCTGCTCCAGCAGCTGTTCGATGCGGTGCCGCATCTCCCGCGCCGCCTTGTTGGTGAAGGTCACCGCCAGAATGGAGAAGGGCGAGGCGCCCTCGATCTGCATCAGCCAGGCGATGCGATGCACCAGGACCCGCGTCTTGCCGCTGCCGGCGCCGGCCAGCACCAGCAGATTGCTGGCGGGTGCGGCCACGGCCTGGCGCTGCGGATCATTGAGGGAGTCGAGAAGGTAAGAAACGTCCATGGGGCGGCATTGCTCTCTCTAATTGAACAGATAATGCAGAACGATCCCCGCGAACACTGCGGCGCCCACGCGGTGATTGTGCAGGAAGGCCTGGAAGCAGCCCTCGGGTGAGCGGGTGCGCGTCATGGTCGCTTGCTGCACGAACATCACGGCCGCCGCGACGAGGCCCGCGTAGAAGAACAGGCCCAGGTCGAACTGCCGGCCCGCCAGCAGCATGGCCAGCAGGAACAGCCCCTGCAGGGCGCCGATGATCAGCCGGTCCGCCTCGCCGAACAGGATGGCCGTCGACTTGACGCCGATCTTCAGGTCATCGGCGCGATCCACCATGGCGTACTGCGTGTCATACGCCACCGTCCACAGGCAATTGGCCACGAACAGCAGCCACACCTGCACCGGCAGTTCGCCACGCTGCGCGGCGAACGCCATCACGATGCCCCAGGAGAACGCCACGCCCAGCACCAGCTGGGGCAGATGCGTGAAGCGCTTCATGAACGGGTACAGCGCCGCAATGGCCACGGCAAAGAAAGACAACTGGATCGTCAGCGCATTGGTGAACAGCAGCAGCACGAAGCCGAGGGCGCACAGCGCGCCGAACACAAGAAGGGCCTCGTGGCGCTTCACCTGCCCGGTGATGAGCGGACGCGCGCGCGTGCGCTGCACGCTGCCATCGAAACGCGTGTCGGCGAAGTCGTTGATGGCGCAGCCTGCCGAGCGCATCAGCGCGGTGCCCAGCGCGAAGATCAGCAGCAGGTGCAGGTCGGGCAGGCCCTGCGCGGCAATCCACAGCGCCCCGAGTGTGGGCCACAGCAGCAGGTAGATGCCGATCGGGCGGTTCAGGCGTGTGAGCTGCACGAAGGCGGGCAGGCGGGCGTGCGCCGCGGGAAAGCGGCGTGCGAAAGCGGCCGTGCCGGCGCTCAGTGCGGTCTGCAGGCGCTCACGGAGCGAGTCGAGTGGCGTGCTCACGGCTGCCTCGTCATTGGAAGTTGTCGGCCATCTTGCGGATGTCTTCGGCTGCGGCCAGCACCTTGTCGATGGCGGCGGCCACCTTGACCGGGTCGAGTCCGTAGCGCTGATACAGCGTCAGCGGGATCTCCTCGGGCGGCGCATCGCCGATGCCGTGGTGACGCAGATGCCGCATGGCGATGAAGATCAGATGCGGGTAGGCGCAGTGCTCGCCTTCGTATTCCGGTTCGTTCTGGAAGCGCAGGGCCACGCTCACCTCGGGCGGCATGTTCCACAGCTGCATCAGCCACGCGGAGATCTGTTCGCGGGTGACGCCCAGCAGATGATGGTCGATGGCCGCATGACTGATGTGAGGATTGGCCTCGACATGACGGCAGATGGACGAGAAGTGCGGCGGGAAGGTGTGGGCCAGCACCAGGTAGCCGAAGTTGTGCAGCAGGCCGGCCAGGCACGCGAGCCCGAGACTCGGACGCTGGGCGGGCGGCATCAGCTTGACGATGGCCTCCACGGCGTTGGAGCAGAACACCGACTGCTGCCAGTAGGGCGTGAAGCCGTCCGGGCAGTCCTTCGGCATGGCCAGCGTGTTGCCCAGGGCCATGCCCAGCGCCAGATTGCTCACCAGGTCGAATCCGAGAACGCGCATGATGGCGTCCTGCACCGACTTGATCTTGCTCGGCGCCGCGTAATAGGGCGACGAGGCCCAGCTCACCACCTGTGCAGCCAGGCTCGCATCCGACTCGACGATCTCGGCCAGCTCGGACACGGTGGCCTCCGGATTCGAGCGCAAGGTGATGATGCGCTGAGCCGTCTGCGGCAGCGGGGGAATCTCCAGGGTCTCTTCCAGCCGCTGCTTGATGCGCAGGGTGGTGAAGTTGCGGATCGAGTTGAAAATCTGGTCCAGGTCGCTGCTGGCGGCGGGGGCGCGTCGGTACAGCGCCTCGGCCGGCACGGTGCAGCGGATGGCCCGCACGCGGTAGGAGGATTCCCGCAGGGCTTCGCGCAGGGTGCTCAGGGCGACTTCCTGACGCTCCACGCCGTCGACGGTGATGATGTCGTACTGGCAGTGCGTGTGCGCCGCGACGGCCTCGTCGAGAATGGTCGGCAGCAGGAAGAACACAGGCGCATTCTCGATCTGCGTGAGCTTGCCGGCCCGGGTCAGGTCGACGATGTCGCGCTGGCGCATGGGCACGAGCTCGCGCTCGACCAGGCTGTTGAGCAGCTTCAGGTCCAGCAGATGCGAGACAGGCACGACCACCTGACCGCGGCCACGGCCATCGGCAAGCAGCACGACACGAACGGGATTGGTGGGTTCGGCATACATCCGAGCGGCCTGCTGTGTGTGCATGGTGCGCCTGACTGTTGTGGTGGGGAGGCGGGGCACGCGCCCTGAGGGCGGCGGTCCGCGAGGTGTTCGAAGTGGCGGCATTATAGCCACGTGAACGCTGTGCCGCCTACCCGGGAAATGCCGGGTCAGACATTGTGGGGGTCAGACATTGCCGTACAGCTCGCGTTCGCCCAGCCAGCGCCGGATCAGCGGCTCCACATGGGCGGGGTAGTCCTGCAGCAGGATCTCGGCATGCTCGCGCACCTGCACCAGCATCCCGGCGTCGCGCACCAGGTCGGCGATGCGGAAACTCATCAGCCCCGTCTGCGCCGTGCCCAGCACCTGACCGGGGCCGCGCAGGGCCAGGTCCTTCTCGGCGATCAGGAAGCCGTCGGTGCTGTCGCGCATGATGCCGAGGCGCTCCTGGGCCAGGGCGGAGAGCGGCGCCTGGTAAAGCAGCACGCAGTGACTGGCCACGGCCCCGCGGCCCACCCGTCCGCGCAGTTGATGCAGCTGCGCCAGTCCCAGCCGCTCGGGGTTCTCGATGATCATCAGGCTCGCATTGGGCACATCCACGCCCACCTCGATCACCGTCGTCGCCACCAGCAGCTGCAGCTCGCCGGCCTTGAAGGCGTCCATCACGGCGGACTTCTCGCGCGGCTTCATGCGGCCGTGCACCAGACCGATGGCCAGGTCCGGCAGCTGCTGGCGCAGGGCCTCGGCACTGGCTTCGGCGGCTTGACACTGCAGGGCCTCGGATTCCTCGATGAGGGTGCAGACCCAGTAGGCCTGGGCGCCCTGACTGCAGGCATGGTGGATGCGCGCGATGATCTCGGCCCGGCGGGCGCTGGAGATCACCAGGGTGTTGACGGGGGTGCGGCCGGGGGGCAGCTCGTCGATCACGCTGCAGTCCAGGTCGGCATAGGCGCTCATGGCCAGGGTGCGGGGAATCGGCGTGGCCGTCATCACCAGCTGGTGCGGCACCTGCTGCCCGCTGGCTCCTTTCTCGCGCAGTGCCAGGCGCTGATGCACGCCGAAGCGGTGCTGCTCGTCGATGACGATCAGCCCGAGGCGGGCGAACTGCACCTGGGCCTGGAACAGGGCGTGGGTGCCGACCACCACCTGGGCCTCGCCACTGGCCACGGCCTGCAGTTGCGCCTCGCGCTGACGGCCCTTGAGCTTGCCACTGAGCCAGCCCACCTTGAGACCGAGAGGCTCCAGCCAGCGGGTGAAATTGACGTGATGCTGCTCGGCCAGCAGTTCGGTGGGCGCCATGATGGCCGCCTGC
>JACCEB010499656.1_pt1 | contig 10039 bp, 7 predicted proteins | sample 7454761 | NCBI WGS metagenome assembly JACCEB01 (sample SAMN15323454, study PRJNA562643) | freshwater metagenome | isolation source: river surface water | place: USA:Blue River Watershed | collected 2017-08-18
ATGAAGATAATGAATCTGATTTACAAATTTATTATAAAAATTTATATAATACAGAAAAACAAAATATAAAAATTTGTTTACGTCATGCTGCTACTTTATTTAGTTATAAAACTATGAAAGATAAAATAGAAGATGATTTACTTATTCACTATAAAAACTTTAAATTCTATGCTGAACCAAAAACATTAAAAGAATTACCAAATATTTAATAAAAAATTTTAATTTTAAATGTATCTAGAAAAGATGTAATCTAGGTTACTTTTTATTTTTTTTATATTTTGTGACTTCACCGTCTTTATATGTTCCATATGGTTCTTCGGAACGTGTTTTATTTTCTTTGTCATATTCATACATAATATCATCGATTACAATATATAGAACATTTTTATGTTCAACTGTAATTTTTTTCTTCTTAATAGGTTTTGAAGGTTCTTGTTCTTTCATTTCTTCTTGATCTGTTTGTTCGTGTTGTTGTGATTGTTCTTGTGTATCTTCTTCGGCTTGTTGTTCATCTGATTCAGTTTCATTAGTTTGTGATAATTCAGATTGATTTTGATTTTGCGTAATCATTACTTCAACACTGTCATATACACATTTAATCATTTCTGATAATGATTTCATCATTTTATTAAATTCACTATCTTCTTTGTCAATCTCTTCAATCATTTTAATTACTTTTTCTTGATCTTCAAGAGATGGAACTGAGATTTTAATCTGTGAATACATTTTAGGTATATCAATTGATGGTTGTGCTTGCCCTTTTTGAAAACCATTTTCTGTTCGTTTAATTAATTTATCCTGAAAATTATATTTAAGATAATAATATAAATATGTTTCAATAACATTATTAGTTTTTAATACACATTTATTACAATGACTAGTAATAAATAATTTTTTATTAAATCTGTTTAACCACCCTGCATATGAACCATCATTGGACATAATAATTTGATTAGGTTCAGTATTATATTTATCGTAAAAATTATCCATTAAATCAACACCTCCCCCAATAACTTGATAATCACCTCCTTTCATATCTTCAATTTTTAAACTCTTACCTCTAACAAATTCACATACTTCACCGAGTGTTTTCATTTCAGATTTAACTGATTTAAAGCATTTCTTTAATTGATTTGTTCTGTGATCTTTATCAAATGATTTATACATTTTTTCAAGTGATGTTAATTCATCATAATATTCAAATAATTTTGAAAAATTATCATACTCTTCACGAATAAGAAGCTCAAATAAATTATAATCTTTAAATTTACTTACTAGTTTATCTAATTTAGTGTAATCATCACCAATTATTTTATCAATAAAATCAACTATACGTTGTTGATGTTCTTTTGAAAGAATAGGAAATTTAAACTCTTTCAATAATTTATGTATATCCATTCTTGGTTGTCCATTTGTAATTATATAATTTTTAAAGATATATATTTGATTTAAAAGTAAAACATAATGTAAATATTCTTTATTTACTTTATAATTTTTAAGAGAAAATCCATTATCGTGCAACCAAAAGTTAGTCTTAACTATTTTAATACAATTTTTACTTACACCAAACCGACCAATTATTAATGTATTTGCTATTCTATTAAAATTAGATGTATAAAATGTTATATCACCACCACCATATACAGGATACTTTTCACCATTAAAATCATCAGAAACACCATCTTTTGATTTTGTAATACGTGTTCCATATTCAATTTCACAAATTTCACCAAGAGGTTTATATTGAATACCATTAATACTAATATCAATTTTTTCAATATAATCTTCATATTTAAGAGACCAATCTTTATTAACAATATCTTCAAAAGTAATTTTTAATACATTTTCAGTAATATACATTTTTTTATTAGATTTACCTTTGTCTTCATTTTTAAAATAACCTTCATGAAAACTAATTTTTTCAGTTTGTTTTCCTTTTGTCATAATAATAACTGCTGTATCAAAAGATGTATGTGCAAAAATACCTTTGGGTAAAAGTAAAATATCAGTAATATCACAGTTTTCAACCATATATTGACGTAAGCGTTTCTCCCAACTTTTATTTTCAGTTCCATTATTCATAATACCTCGTTCAGTTACAAAACCAGTTGTTCCTCCTTTTTTAAGCATTTGAATAATTGCATAAACTGAAAGACCCATTGAATTTTTAATTGTATTTTTACCAGATTTCATAACACTCCAAAATTTAGCTTTATTAGTATCACCAGTTAAATTAATATCAACACTTTCACCATATGGCGGATTAGTAAAGATAAAATCAAATTTATTAAGGTTGTCTTTAATGTAATGGTGATAATCAAAACTATCACCTTTTGTAATGTTTTCTCTTTGTAATTCAGCAATATTTGAATTAAATTTAAGAAACTTGAAAATACGGTCATCGTATTCATGTGCATAAATATTTTCACTTGATAATTCTGGACATGTATTTTTAGCACGAAGAATAAATCCACCTGAACCAGCATAAGGGTCACAAATTACTGATTTTTTATTTAATTTAACTTTACTAAAAATCCAATCAATTGCTTGACCATTTGTAAAATATTGTCCCCAATTACCACCAGATGAACCAGCATCACTCATAAATTTTTCAAATCCTTCACCTAAAGCATCATATGGAAATAAATTTAAATTAAATTTACCATCTTTTAAGGGTAAAAACCCATCGCTGTAAATCTTATTAATTAATTTTTGTGCTTTTGCCCCACCATCTGCTAATGTTGTTCCGTCATCTTTATGAATAATATTTGTTAAACGACCAATATCAACTTGTAAATCTGCAATATTATCACCCATAATTTTAACGAAAGCAATGTTTTTATTTCTTTGCTGATCAACTAAACCAGGTAATAATTCATTTGAAAGTAACTCGTAATTAATAATTCTAGGTTCATCTCCTGAATGATTAATATTATTACGATCAATATTAGTTTTATCTTGTTTAATATGTTCATCAGTACAATATTTTTCATATAGAGTTTTTAAATTGTATTGTTCTTTAATCTTATTATTCGTATCATTATCTGATAAATGACGAAGATAAAGAAAGTTAATAATCTCATTATACGCATCTAAACCAGTTAATTTAGGAGGTGGTGTGTTACGACAAATATCATGTAATTGTTTTAAACAAGCAAAATATTGATTTTTATCCATTATAATTGTTTATAATTAATAAAAAATTTATTATATTAAAATGAAATCAATTTTTTTATAAAAACAATACCCCTTTCTTTTCAATAAATACTTTTAAATAATCTTTATTCCAAATATATTTAGGATACATTGGTAACATATTATCTTTTTTACACCATTCTAACCAATTTTTTTCAGGATTTTCTAATTTTATATTATTTTTAATTAGTCCTTTTCTAGCATCGTCAGGTGTTTTATAAAATGTATGTGTGATACCTAGAAAATCAAACCACGTTTTAGTATTAAATAATTGGTTATATTCATCCGAATCAATATCTGGCAAATTATATTTATTTTTATCTTCACTGCTAATTTTTAAATATTCATTGTAAAAATCCGTATTTTGATGAAATCCAAAATTACTCACTAGAATATAACCTTTATGTTTCATGTTATCTTGTGTACTTAGTTTAATTTTCTTTTGTAAAATATCATCAAATTTACTAATAATATCATCCCAATGTAGTTTATTAACATTAATTGAAATTTTATTACTATTAAAATTTAGATAAATTTTTTCATTGTCAGGGTCAAAATTAATAATATTTTTCAATTCAATGTATTTATCATAATTGGTTTTTTCACTATTATCAATGTCTTCAGAAATATTTTGTAATGAAACATAATAACCGATAATCTTATCAATAAAATCTCTTTCATAATCTTTGTATCGATAAATACCATCAATCACAACACCATTTTTTTTATTGAAATTTATATCATGGCGAAGAACACGTCCAATACTTTGAATAAACGGAATACATCCACGGTTTTTGACACCATCTAGAAATATGCAACAATCCAATTTCATAATATCAGACCCTTCACGATGTTTATTAGCACAAAACATAATACATTTACCATCTGAGTTTCTAAATTCTTTGTAATCATCATCTTTTGTTTGAGAAGTATCCAAATAAAATTTAAAACCATGCAATGGTGCTTTTTGTTTATGATTATCTTCAAATAATTTTTTCCATTTTTTGGACAAATCAATACGTCCACACCAAGCAACAATCTTTTTATTAGGTAATTTAGGTACAACATTATTTAAAATCTCTAGTACAGTCCCTAATTCATATTGCAATTTGTCATCATCTGGTTCTAAATTATTATAAGCATTATAATCAATATGATACCAATAAAATTCAGGTGGTAGAATTAACTCCTTACTAATTGCATAAATCATATTATAATTAGTCAATAATTTCAATAAATTATTATTATCAGGATCACCATAAATATCGAGTAACTTTGATTTATCGTCTTTTCCAGTTCTTAATGGTGTTGCACTAAAACCAACAATCGGAATGTTATATTCTTTGCATTTAATCAGAAAATTATTACATCTAACACTAGAAGTATTATGACATTCATCATGTAAAATTAAAGAAACAACATCTTTCATCATAGAATATTTAGATACATCAGATGTTAAATATGCCCGATTAATGACTAGAATAGTAGCTTTCTTATTATTAATAAGTTTATCCATCCAATCAGTTTTCTTAATTGTTACCCGATTGATGAAATCTACATTTTCTAAATCTAAATCAGCAATACCTTGTTTTTTCCATTTATTAATATTAAATTTATTAGGTTCATTACCATCTTTAGAAAAGTCAAATAAATCTTTGAGAATATTAACTCTTTCAGTGAAAAGAATGATTTTAGCTTTTTCTTTGAATTTTTTAATTGTATAATCCAAATAATATAATATAATGTTGGTTTTACCACATCCAGTTGCTTGACAATGAATACCTGTCTCTAAACCATATTTAAGAATACGATTAATTGCATCTTCCTGATTACAACGTAATTGTAGTTTTTCAATCACGATATTGGGGTCTGGAAGAGGGTCTGGTTCAATAATTTCAATTGGAGTATATAATTCATCATAAATATTTTTAATATAATCATTTTTAATCATAAAATCTAAAAGGCATTTGAATACTTTATCTGCATTTTCACGTTTTGAAAAATCATAATTACTAAGTTTTTCTATAATTTTTTCATATTCATATCGATTAACCCATTTTTCGAGTTTATTATTAATTAAAATAATAGATTGGTCAATAATTAATGGATTGACAATAATATATTTTTTTAATTCTTCTGGGATAGTCGGAGACACTCTCAAAGAATATTTCATAATTTTATCGACATCTGTAATACCATCTTCTTTCAAACCATTAACATGGTCCTTTAAATCATTAATTTGTTCCATTAATGCATAATTCTTAAAATTTAAAAACTATAAAACACAATTTCAATTTTTAGAAAGGAACTCTTGATAGCTTTCAGTAATATTTTTCATTAAAATAATATTCATCTTATCTAGTTCAACTTTTTTACCTTCATATGCTTCAATCTCACCTGCATTTACATTTTTTTTTACTTCAATTAATAAATTAGATGGATTGATAGCCCATTTATATTTATCAAAAGTTTTATGAATCGTTGATTTAAGTAGTAAACCATTTGAAATTGAATTATTATTTTTATCCTGACAAAAAGGAATAATATGAGCACCTTCTAATTCATCTAGACAATCACCCCCAGTTACAACACATTTTTTATATTTATTAATCAGATTTTCTTTAAATTTTTGTTGCATTGGTCTATTATCATGAAGACTCTTATTATTTTCATAAATGATTTCTAGATTGTTGTAAAATGTATTCTTAAGAAAAATTAGGTCATCCTCCATTTCATCTTTTTCATCATAACCTAAATCAGAATAGTTTATGTCATTAACATAAACTTTATTATCATAAAATTCACTTAGAATGTAATTTTCTAAATTGTTCATGTTTGATACATATTATTATATATAAAATAATCTTAAGTTAAAAAAATAAAAAAAATAAAAAAAATAAAAAAAATAAAATTGAATTGGGTTCCTATAATTATAATAAATAACTACCATGACTACCATGGAACCGATTTTTGTGCAGACCTATTGGGATGATGAACAAACTCATTTGAAGACTGAATTTTTCGAATTGAATGGGAAAAAAGACGGTGATTTTAAAGTCTATTATATGAATGGACAACTACAATCCCTCGCTAAGTTTTCAAATGGTCAACTCAACGGTGAATACAAATTGTTCCACGAAAATGGAAACTTGTTCTATATTTGCAACTATGTAAACGGAGTTCTTGAAGGTGATTCTAAGACATTTAACCCGGATGGTGGTTTGTTTTACACTTGTAACTACCTAAACGGGAAAGAACAACCTGGCTCAAAACAATACAAACTTGATGGTACAGTTCATTCAACCTAGTTTAATTTTGCAATTGCCATCATATAATACTTTTCTGTCATTTCATGATTATTTAGAACATCTCTATAATAATCAGATAAAGTGAATAGTATTTCTGGTTTATCACAACCATTCGTAATAGCCGTCTCACAACATAACTTAATCATATACAGTCGATTATGAGTTGTTGCATGTTGACACATATTAATGGTTGCTTCATAACTACCCTTTTTTATTGCCATCATATAATACTTTTCCATTTGTACATAATCTTTTATATTTTCATAATAGGTTGCTAGATTATTCATCGCATTAACATTACCTAGATTAATCGCCATCAGATAATACTTTTCCATCATATGATAATCAATTTCATCATGTTGATAATATGAACCTAGATTAAACATTGCTTTATGATAACCTTGTTCACATGATTTAAGATAATATTTTTTAGCCATTTCATTGTCCTTGATAACAAACTTATAATAAAGACCAATATAATTCAAAATGTACATATCAGTTGTATCTGGGTCAAAATTACCATTGAAAATATTAATTAATACATTATCTTCTGAAAATGTATTAATATTTACACCCAAATCTTTAATTTCTTTAATTGAGGTAAACATTGCGTTAGTGTTATTAATCAATAATTACTTAATTCAATTTTAACGACAACCGAAAGTGGAGTTAAAGATTCTTTTTGACGATTGTGGAGGAGGAGGTGGTGGATTTGATGGATTTGATTCTGAAACTGGACATGAATTAACAAGGTCCCAATTATTCCAATTATTTTTATAATCAATGTGACCAAGCATATGATTCATAGGAATATTTGGAATTGATGGTGGTGGTGGTGGTGGATTTGATGCTGGAACTGGACATGAATTAACAAGGCTCCAACCATTCCAATTATTTCTATGATCAATGTGTCCAATCATATGGTTCATATGGTTCACAAACCGTTGACGATTATATTTACTAGAATCAACACCGGCATTACTAATATATTTCATAAATTCCGGAAAAATATGTTCAATACCCACCTTACCAACTATATTTTCCTGAAGAAATTCTTGAACAAATTGTTTGTAATAATTAACTTCTGTACGATAAGCAAAAGTATGTAAGATTACTTCAAATGGTGGAGTGATAACATTTTTGTTTTGAAAATTTTTAATCAACATATAAATAAAGACTTCATACCAGTCTTTCATTTCGTCTTTATTATATAGTAGTGGGGTTAAGAATTCTACAAAACGAATCGAACGCCAAACATCTTCTTCATCAGTTTGAATTGTAGGTAATTTATCAGAAGAATAAAACAGATGAAATTTAATCTTATCATCACCCATAATTTGTTTGATATAATCTACCAAATTTTTAGAATGAACCTCAGGTATTTCTTTTTCAGAAAAGATAACCCGTTTACCACGAAGTTCAATTTCAAGTTCTTTATCTTTAATTAAAGTTGAAATTGGTATAGTCATACCATAATCACCAATCGCGTTTTTAAACAAATTCATCAATATAGCCTTACCATTAACACCATCACCAAATAAAGAATGATATTTACAGTCTTTAATTGTTCCATGTAAGCAATTAGATATAAGAGACATCATATAATTTTTAACAGCCGAATGTGGCATAATTTTATGCAGTAAATCATCAATATTTTGTATTTTAAGTTGGTCTTCCATATCGGGTTGTTCAATAAAATTAATATTGGTTGATAAACTAATATGATCTTCTGGGTATCCTTCACGAAATTCATTTTTATCAAGGTCATAAACACCATTCATAAAATGAAGTAGATTGTAATTTGAATCTAGCAGTAATACAAATTGTTCATCATAGAATAATTCAGCACATTCTCTAAAAAAACCTTGTGAAGATAGTAACTCTTTGTCTGCATATTCAGAAAAATCATGGGCAATTAGACGTTTAAGAGCATAACCACGGTCATTTAGTATCCATCGATGATTCATATAATGATACCATTTATTTTGAGTGATTGAGAAACATTTAAATTGATGTTTGTATTTTTCATAAATATAACGTTTAATATCTTTAAAATCTTTAAGATGTTCATGCATGATTTCTTCATATTTTGTTTTATTATCTTCGATTGCCCATTTATGAAGAGTACTCATTCCAAGTGTCCCTTGAGGGTTATTCCAATTAATCGTAGCTGAACCCTTACGACTAAATTCAATAAATGTCTGTTCAAGATTACGATTAATATTAGAAAGACACGATGAAAGATCATGGTTGACACGTTTAGGTGATAAACATTCTAGTACTAGTCTTTTAGCTAGTTCAAAATCATTATTATTATTATATTGAGTCATTTCAATTCTAATTTATAATTAATCTGAATTTCTTATATCATCCGGATCTAAAAATAAAAAATAGAAAATATTGAACTGGTATAACTAATTAAACCTAAATCATTAGCTCTTGTCTAATTTCTTCTAATGCTTTGCCTAATAAATTTTTACCTAATTTATTTTGAAATTTCAATGTATTTTCTGCATCATAACCGGTTCCCCAAATAGCATCATATGCCGATGCCTCATATAGATTTTTTGGATATGTATTGATTAACTTCTGCTTAATAGTTTGATTTTGATTAAATTTCAATCTTAATCCAGTTTTCATAATTTCATATCTTTCTTTATCCCAAACTAATTCATTGTAGTTTTTAACTTGTCTTCCAAATTTTTTAATTTCTGTGGGACTATTACTTTCAAGAATTTTATTAGCTAGAACTATATTATCCTTATCAAATAATTCTTGTTTCTTTTTCATAAAATATTGTTCATTGCAAATATAATTATTGGTATTGTCTGTAAATTTGGATTTGAAAAAATTACTCATGTATCCAAACTCATTATTAGTTGAATAAAATAAAATTTTGTCTGCTGTTTCCATTTAGATTATGTTATGTTATGTTATTTTGTGGTATGTTATGATATTCAATTTTATATTCAATTAACCGAATCTGACATATTTTTTATTTCTTTCATTTTGTCTAACAAATTGTTCATACATAGTATTTTTATTTTTATTAACTAGTTCTAAAAGTTCTGTTTGGTTTGGCTTTTTAATTCCGTAAAAATACCCAGCCGATTTTCTATTTTTCTTAACATTTAATAATACTAGGTCTTTACCAATTTGATTAATGTTTATGTTTTGTTCTGGAAGAAAATGTGAAAGATATTCATTAACGTTTGCATTAACTTGTGAAGCTATAGTTTCAATAGTATCATCTTTAAATTGATTAACATATTGTGATGTATAGTGTGTTTGTTTTGAATTTTTATCAACAGGTTTATTTTCATCACTTTCATCTTCGATAATTAAATTTAAGATTTCTAAAAAGGTATCTATTTGACTCTTGATTTTATTAATTGTTTTCATATTAATATTATCATATAATGTTAAAGATTTTACTAATGAATGTAATAGTTCTTTATCATTATTATCACCCATTTCATAAATTAAATTCATTTCATTGAAATATTTGACCTTAAAATTGATGATAAAATGATAAT
>JACCEB010697484.1_pt1 | contig 10037 bp, 27 predicted proteins | sample 7454761 | NCBI WGS metagenome assembly JACCEB01 (sample SAMN15323454, study PRJNA562643) | freshwater metagenome | isolation source: river surface water | place: USA:Blue River Watershed | collected 2017-08-18
TACAGCGATAACATGCGAAACTGGTCAACACGGATGGATCATCATGCAACAAGGTACATAATAGACAATTCGGACATTGCAAAAAGAAATGATGCACAAGCAAGGTTTGATTATGTTGATCAATCATTCACATCAAAACGTTATGGCAAGACAAGGTACATAGATACCCTTAATAACGCCCTAGCAGGGCAGGAGATGAGTTTTGAGCCACTAGTCCAGGGTATGAAGTATGTATGTGACAAAGTTGGCATAGAAACGCTAATACGGTATAATAGAGATATTATCTCTTATGCAGAGATTTTTACAGGGGAGTACTCTGTAACTTACGACCAAGAAAAGGAATGGGTATGACAAGAGACGAAGTAGTAAAGATAATGCTAGATAGCATCAATGAAGATAACCGCCAAATGTGTCAGCATGCAGGTTTGAGCGATGAAGAAGCAGATAAGCAAATTGAGCAGAGCCAGCCAAGTTTGGTTTTTATCTTGGGTAATATTTATGATAAGTTAAATCAGGCAGGCGCACTTGCCTAAGTATCAGTACCGTCCGATTCTTGCAAAGATCGAAGAGTCCTATTTGGAGAATGCCAAGACGGAGTACAAACCAGGTTTTGACATTGAGTCAAATATCCGACTTGTCATTGAAGCAGACACTCAGGAGTTGGCTGATCTATCTCGATATGGTTTTGTAGATATTCGTATGTGGGAGTTAGTAGATGAAGGTTCATGAACTATACCCTGAAATTTATGAGATCGAAGATTTTGTAACTGTTGAACAACAGGAAAAAATTTTAGATTACTGTGCAAACCTTAAAGATTCAGACTGGTATTCAGATGATGAATACGTTTCAGATTTTTTTAAAGACAAGGTTAACAACATAAGCAATGTAGATATATTTGCTGAAATTGATAAAAAAATAAAAACTCTTGTCAGTGGATGTTTTATTCTAAGCCCAATCAACCTAATAAGACATTTAGAAAACGATTTTATGTATCCACATACGGACTATCATAAAGATAATAAGCAAGTTAAGGAAAGTAAAACTTATCACAGATATGGACTAATTGTTTATTATAATGATGACTATCAAGGTGGCGAACTTAACTATCCAAACATTGGTATAGTTCATAAACCAAAGGCTAGGTCATTAATGATTCATGCAGGAAACCACCTTCATGGAACAACCAGAGTTATTGGCAAATCTCCTAGGTATTGTTCGACAACATTTTTTATTGGAAACAAAGACAATCATCCTGAACTAAACAAAGACATCTTTGGAACAGTAAAGAGCAACTTTGATTTTTATTAAGCCATATTACGGATGAAGTTGGCTATATCGTGTGATGCGCCATGATAAGTGCCGTGGAATTTTTGTTCAACTTGCTTTGCAATAACAAACCTTAGTTTTTGCTCAATCTGAAATAGCAAAACCGCTTGTGCTTGTTCAGGAGTTAACTTTTGTTCTTCATTCATTCTTGCAACTACAATCTGTGCAGCAAGTTTCTGAAAATAATTTTACAGCCAGGTTTGGATCTTCTGGTCTGCCTAGATCTTCCCAAAACTTCTCTCTGCCAATATTATCTGTTTCTTTCATAGGTGTTGATTCAAATTGGAAATCTATATCCCAAGCGTTTTCAAAATTTTCTAAGATACCCATCGTTGACCCTCTTTCGCATTTGTAGGTATAACTGACATATACTCATTATAACATTCTTTGATACTGTCTAAACCTATATCCTTTATAAAGTTGTCAAGAAATATTCTCTGACTGCTCTTTTCTCTAGGCAGATGTCCATCATGATCTGTCATAAGGTTTTCAACTATAGTTTGGCCAGATTCATCTACCCTGGTTTTTTCTGTCTCACGCATACGCTGTTTTATTTCTTCGATTATTTGATTGTTGTTTGATAGTTGTCTATTTTGCAATTCAAAACCAAAAAACAGGGCTATGTCACTTATTGTGGATATTGGATCACCAAGAGCATCTTCGGATATGCCAAGATATATGTTTGACTGGTTTGCCTTAGCCTCTTTGATTGCCTCTAGATATTGTTTTGCATACCATTCGATAGTTGGCTCTAGGTTTTCGATATCTTCTTCATTGACTGATAATCCAGTGTCTACTCTTGCTTTAAATATGGCAGATGGGATTGAGTTATATGGGTTCCTGAAAAATACCGCTTGCTTTTGAGACTTATCTGAATATTTTTCTATATCCAAGCATTTGTTTACTTCGTGGCCAATGAAAGTTCTAAACAGGAACATAAGGAATACGTTTCCTGATCTAGGTGGAGAGTTAAAGAGAAAAACCTCTTGCATTACTCTTCTGTTGCTGGCTTTGATTGATGCGGATTCTCGCATGTGCATTCAGCACAGCAAGTAGTTGGCTTAGTGTCTTCGGTCATGGATTTAGTATACCATAAAATCTGAATAATTTTGCAAAACCCAAATAGCCTAAAATCTGAATATTTTGTCCAGATGTATGATACACGTATTGAGAAATAAACACCAAAAAAGATAGTGAGCCCATAACTCACTACCTCTCTTAGTGTAGCCTATTTATCTAGTTAGCACTAGTAGGCACCAAATGATTGGCACTGGTGCCACCTAACTAGTTTTACTTAGTATCGGCACCACCTTGCGATCTAAATATGCCTTCATTTTTTCGGCTTCTTTTGTGCTTCGTAAATCTATGTTAGAAATACCTAAATCTTTAACTATTTTAGATGTTTCTACTACAATAGTTTTAGCAAATGCAACACCTAATAATTTTAATCCAATAGGAATTGCAACTACTGCACCAATAGTTAAAACTAAAATAATAATAGCCATAAATATAAGTGAGTACTGTACTATATTGGCAAACCAATCAAATGGTGTACTTAAAAAATCTAGCAATATAAAACTCCCTTAGTCTGATGTAGTAAGTGTTGATACTGAGGCAAGATACTCTTCTCGTACCTTAGTCATAGCCCTATCTATTTGTGCGTATGCATTAGCACACTTATAGCAATAGGTTTCTGTGTTAATGCCTAACATAAAGGCATCTGTTCCACTATATACTAACTCTGTTGATTCACAGTTAATTACTTGGCATGTTGTCATTTGTTTATCTCTTTTCTTTTGTGCATAGGCATGGGTTAATAGTTATTTGTTTACCCTTTTGGGTAACGATTGCTAGGGTGCTACATGATGAGCATAGGTATAGGTGCATTAGTATTCACTCTTATCTAAAATAGTAGGGATAAGGATAAGTATAGTACCTACCACTGACAGGGCTAGGATAATAAGGGGTAGGCTCATTAGTTACACTCCTCACATGGGCATTGTGGGAATTCTAATTCTTGCTTAATTCTATTAGCAAGTAACATAACCTTGTTATAGGTATCAGCACTAGCACCTCTAAAGGATACTGTCTTACCATCTACTACCATTTGAGCAGCGATAGCGATTTTCTGGTCTAGTGATAGACCCTTATAGTTATTTGTTAATGTAGTCATTTGTGACCACCTTTCTTTTTTTAGTTAATAGGGGCTAAGTTTTATTTGCTTTAGATTTATTTGCTCTATTTTCTAGAGGCTCACCCTAAAGGCTCAAACTTTTTTATTTAATTGTTATAGTAGTAATACTAGCAGAGATTTCTCGTACTGTCTAGTATACTGGCTAGTAGTCTCACTATGTGGAGCGTGAGGCTTGTGATTTAGGTCACTTATTCGCTACGCTCATATAACATTTCGTTATCTTATTTGGTAGGCTCATAACCTTTATCTCTATTTAATTTTTCTTATACTAGTATAATAACACATATACCCCTAAAAGTCAAGTTCTAACACGGCGTGTCGTGTGTGATCTCCATCACAGGGCCCCGCCCTACAGACCCCCCCTATATACACCCCCCCCTATACAGGGGCGGCCCGTGTGGTGTACATCACATGTGACTAATCTCACAATGTCCGAATTGTACCTTTTGTACCCCTCAATTTGTCAGACCCCTCTGTTATACTTACTAGTATAAAGAAAGTTAAATAAAGGTTATTTAACAAAAAAGAAAGGTTAGGTCAAAATGACTAACACTAAGAAAATCGACACAATGAGTTTTCTCATTGAAAAAGACATTTGCGTAACAGATAACATCTGCGTATTTTGTTCCCTACGTATGGACGGATGGGATAGCATCTGCCGTAGATGCCGTGACTATAAAGGTGTCATGGGTGTCTATCAAGCCGTAGAAATCTATGGCACCGAAATTATCGGTTACTAATAAAAACTTAATAAAAATAAACTTAGAAAAAAAAGAAAGGTTGTCAAAAATGATAACATTAGAAATAAAAAAATGCGTAGACCATAATCCTATGATGTCTGCTATCTCCAATGTCGGAGATGACCAATTCACTTTCTGCCAAGATTGTGAACAAAACATTGAGCGTTGGTATAACGATACTGACCCAGAACGTCTACCTATGTGGACAGATTGGAAGGTTTCTAAATAATGAAAACTAATTTTGAGATTGCACAAGAGATAAACACTCTTGCAAAAAAGCACTATGGAGACATGGACTTGGCTTTTGCTTGGGGTTGTGCACAAGCACTATTAACTGCAAAACAGTTAGAGTTAATTCTTGGAATACTAAAAGAAAAGGAGGAAAACTAATGACATTGTTTAATTTTGATTTATTCGTAACGATAGAAGCAGATGACTTTGAGTCTGCACTATCATGGCTAAAGGCTATGCCTCTCGAAAAACATGATTTTGAGATTGTTGATTATAACGAATTGGAGATTGAATAAATGATTGACTTTTTTGTAAATGGCAATGCTTTGTTTTGGTTCTCAATGATCTGCTTAGGCTATGGGTTTTATTTATTCGTGACTGAATAAATAAATTCCCTGCAAAAAAAGGCGCCCCCTGTGACGCAAATCACATTGAAAATGTCCGAATTGTCCGTGTCTAAACTTGACTTTTCAGGGTTTCTCTGATAGTCTTACTACATAAGAAAAACTAAATAAAGGACAAATTGGCTAATGAGCCTAAGCAAATAAGTGTGATACAAATCACAATGAGCCTTAGCAAATAAGTAGCCAAAATGTCAGACCCCCATGATAAGATAGTCTTATCAACTTAACGAAAGGATGACATCCATGTCATACACTGTAAAACTAGAAACCTTTAATGGTTCTGTCAAAACAATCAGCCTACCCTCAAAAGGTGCTGTTGCTCAATTCATCAACACTTATCCAACACAATTACCTGTTGGCGTATCTGTCAAGGTTGCTTGCGATACTCTCGGAATTAGTGGCACACTTCGTGGCACATCGACACTTGCTTACTCAAACTAAAGAATAGGAAAACTAAAAAAAATGGTAGAAATTCAACACTCTCTAAACTTCGTTACACAATTTGACGAAACACATCCAGTAGCAAAACAGGCCCTTGCTATACCTCACTCAGAGTTAGTTGCTATGCTTGAAGGAATGCTAAAGGACCTTCTTGTGCCTGCAATACTTCCAACAATTGAGGACATCAACAAAAACGGGTCCTATGCAATTCTAAAGGTGGTTGCATAATGATGACACGCAAAGACTATGTTGAAACTGCAAAAATTTTGCATAAGTTTTCAGATAGAATTGACTCTCATGATTTTGAAGATTTAATTTTTGAATTCAGTGAGTGGTTTCTTTCAGACAATCCAAGATTTGATGAAAGCAGATTTTTTGATGCTTGCATGGACTCACAAGAATTTCTTGCAACGCTAAAATAAAAATAAAATCCTGAGCAAGATCTAAAACTGCTCACACTCAAAATTTTGGGGCGCCCCGTTCGGGCGTGTCGTCCACAGGGTTATCCACATGCCTATTTGTGTGAGATTTATCACATAAAAAATGTCAGAAATGTCCGATTTTGGATTTGATTTTGTCAGTGAAAAATGGTACGCTTACATAGTAATAAGTTAATTAAGCAAAAAAGAAAGGCAGGCATACAATGTCAGCACTAACCTATACAATAGATAACCTACTAGTAGGAAAATACTATCGTTCCCGTAGTCGTAAGATTGAGGGAATTATCCAAGAGGCAGAAACTCATGACGCATGGTATGGTAGTGAATACCAAGCCTATCGTGTTCGTGTTCGTCCTCAATTCGGAGATAACCCTAAGTCATGGGGTAAAGATTTCTACGCAATTGTTGCAGTAAAGGTAGGTTCATAATGGGATACATAGAGATTTTTAGAATTGACAATGAGGGTGCAGGTTGGATAGACTTGTCCCAAGCAACAGACCAAGAATTACTTGATTTGGAAATTGGACTATTTCAGGAAGGGGCTATCTAATGGCTAAGATGAAAACACTATACACAGAAATTGAGAATTGCGAACAATGCTACGGGCAAGGTTGGCAATTTTGGGCACAGGGAGAGGACTTTGATACAGAGTCTTGCGATTGTAACCCCCACCAATTATTTATCACTAAGGAGAATAACTAATGAATGAATACCTATACTCAGTAACTACTACTAACGATAACGATACTAAGCCTTCATGGGTTGGTCGTTACTCAGATGCTTTATCTGCCGTGCAAGTATTCGAAAGATTTACAGACCACGGAATGGCTAACGAATTTCGCACAGTTAATCTATCAGAGCCAAGTGGCAAGATGCATACAAAGATTTTGTATCGCAATGGAAATGTAGGAGGTAAGTAAATGGGAAGTGTTACAGCGTTAGGAATACAGGATACAGTTTTAGATTTGGAAACTCAGATTGCTTACCACTTACAGGGTAATCACTATCCACCAGTACCACTATCAATGGTTCAGCCATGCATCGAGGCTATTGATGCATACTATGATGAGGACTATGATAAGTTTATTGCTATGCCAGAAGGCGTATTTTATAAGGGCATGAGCCATGCACCTGCACGAGCAATTATTGAGCAGCACCACCTATCTTTTTGGTTGCCAGAGAGTGAGGACTAAATGTCTGATACAATGATTGCTATGGATTTAATACATGCAGATAATCTAACGCCAGATCAGTTAATGCTTGGCGATTTGATAAAGGTTGAAGATGACATCGTTGAAATTATTTTTATTGAAAGTGATTCAACGGGAGATAACTATGACATACAAACCGAAAACGAATTTGGTGAAAAAGAAATTGTGCAATTTGCTTACACTGATTTAATTCCGTTGTATGTTTTTATTGAAGATGATGACGATTAATAAATAAAATCCCTGCAAAAAATGGGGCGCCCCGTTCGGGCGTGTCTGTGGATAACCTGTGGATAACTCTGGCCTACTGGTCAGTAACCCTATTATAATTTCTTTAAGAAGGATTATTTTCTTTCCCCCAATTTTTGGCTGGGAAAAATTTTTGTGATTTTAATCACATGATCAAGATTTGACATTTTTAGCCTAAGTCTGCTAAGATTAACTTATGAAGAAAACACCTGAAGAACTACGTAGACTCATGGAACTAAGACGTTCTAACGCTGCTTCAAGTGTGCCTTCAAAGAAAACTTACAATCGTAAGAAATGTCAGTCTGACATGCTAAACTATAAGAAATACAAAGGAGACCCCCTAAATGGCTAATATGTACGAAGATGAAATGTTCGATGAGTACTACTCAACAACCTGCCCTTCATGTCAAGAAAACTCTGTCGATGAGTATGAAGAAAAATGCACTCATTGCTTACTAGAAGAAATGTCTGCCCACTATAACGAAGACATTGCTCTAGAAATGAGTCTTGGCCTTGACTACTAAACTAAAAAGATCTAATGATAGAAAGGTGGCTAACCTTGTCACAAAAAATGGAAAACAGGCTGCAATCGCCAACACATTCGGACTACCTGCTGGAAAGGCTTTCTCGTGCCCTGGTGCCACTAGTGTTTGTGAAAGCGTTTGCTATGCAGGAAAACTTGAAAAGTTATTCAAAGGAGTAAAGGCTAACCTGCTACACAATTGGGACCTGCTCAAAGATGCAGACGGCGAAACTATGGTTCGCTTGCTTAATGAGATGATCATTGATTTCAAGAATGACTGTATCAAGAAAGACGCACCCATGCTATTCCGTATTCACTGGGATGGAGATTTCTTTAATGATACGTATACATATGCATGGAAGATCGTTATTGATAAGCATGAAGATGTTCAATTCTGGGTATACACTCGTGTGAAGAGTGCTGCACTTATTCTAAAAGACATTCCTAATCTTAGTTTGTATTTCTCTGCAGATAGCGAGAATGTTAAAACTGCCGTAGATCTAAAAATTAATAGTGGTGTGCGTATGGCATACCTTGCTAAGAATTTTGCTATTGGCCAGGCAGATGTAAAAGAAATGACTGGACGTCCTGCTGCTAAGTGTCCTGAAAATAATAAACAGATTCCACTTATTAGCACTGCAGGCTCTGCTTGCGTTTCTTGCTCACTTTGTGTATACTCTAAGAGTGATATCATATTTAGTGCGAGTAAAAAATAAATGAGTAACTGGTTCTATTTACTAATGATGCTAATAATTCTATTATCTATTAGTGGTAGTTCTGGTATTTAAATAAATCCCCTGCCAAAAATGCAGGGCGCCCCCCAAAACCTGATTTGTCAAGTTGAGACACGCAGGAAAAATGTGATTAAGGACACACGAAAAAATGTCACTAAAATTGGTATTTCTGACATTTTTCTGCTAAAATTATACTATAAGCAATTAACCCCCACAACGAAAGGCAAGACCCAAATGACACTACATGGATACACATACCAAATTGGTGACCTATTCACCACAAGCAAGACAGGCGTTACAGGTCGTATCGCAGGTTTTCAGCCAATGTCTAATAAGGTTACCAGAGTTTCACTCGTCTTAGCAAATGGCTCACGCCGTCTGGCTATGGTCAAGACCTCTAAGTAATCTCAAAATGTGAGAAATGTCAGATTTCGATTTGACATTTTTACAAGCAAAATGTTATACTTAGGTATAACGAAAACAACCCTCTAACAGAAAAGGAAATACAATGTCAGTAGCAACAGCAACATACAAAGTCGGAGACCTCTACACAACACAGAAGTCAAAGGTAACAGGAACAATCACAGAAATCACACCTAACCCAAACGGACAATCAGTTCGTGTTAAGTTAGATGTAAATGGTTCAGTTCGTTACACAACTTGGACGGCTAAGTAATCTAATTACTAATTCCTGAGCATGAATAAAAACTGCTCAACTCAAACCCCCAACTAACAGAAAAGGAACAGACCCAATGGCACGACAGAAAGCAATCAGCGTAAAAATCGCAACACCAAAGGTAATCAAGGCACTAGAGCAAGCACTTGCTACACTAGAAGTCAATTACACATCACAGGAAGCAAACGAAGCAAAGTATCAGAAGCAACACGAAAAGTGGAAAAAGGAACTTATTGACTATGCCGTAGCAAACATCAAGAAGGCAGAAAACTTCCGCACCAACTTCCGTTCATGGAACAATCAACTAAACATTGACTTCGACCTAACAGTATCAGAGAAGGACTTGCCTAAAGAGCCTGTAAAGGATTTTGAGTCAATGTCTGTCTATAACTATCGTGAGCAGAAAGAGGAAATCTCTAACGCTATTCGCATACTAAAGATGACAGATGAGGAAACAGTTTCCACATCAACTTATCAAGCCGTTGCCCGTTATCTATAATTAGATAATAAACGACCTGAGTATGTCGCTAAACTACTCAACCACGACCACAGAAATGCGTGGCTAAACAAATAGAGTGGAGATTCGCCAGGCTAATTAGGGCGATCATAGAAATACTATAGAGCCAGTTCACACCAACTGTAAGAAGTGTAACTACCTGAGTATGTATCAAAACTGCTCCCCGCAAGGGCCCTTGACAATTGTCAGTGGTACCTAGTACAATTAATGTAAACCAACAAACAGAAAGAGGCCCCCATGGACCAACCAGTAATCGACAATCACTACATGACACGAGAATTTCTTGAGTCACAACTAGTAGCAAACAAAGCACGTATTACTCAATTAGAAGAAGCACATGCACAGGTAGTTCA
>JACCEB011649883.1_pt1 | contig 10037 bp, 10 predicted proteins | sample 7454761 | NCBI WGS metagenome assembly JACCEB01 (sample SAMN15323454, study PRJNA562643) | freshwater metagenome | isolation source: river surface water | place: USA:Blue River Watershed | collected 2017-08-18
AATTTCTATTGAATCATCTGATAAATTTTTATAAATCCAATTCTTAATTTGTAATGAACTTCTAAAATGATGACATATAGATTCAAATGTTCCATCTGTATTTCTTTTTATAAATTCACTTAATCTATTACTAAAATTATTTATAACTCCATAACCTTTCTTATTTTTATAATAACATTTTTTAGCTAATTTTGTTGCGTATTCAGTAATAGATTGAACTGCTAAATCTTTATCATTAGAACAATCATATTGTTCTCTAACAAAATAAAAGTTATCTTTTACTGCTTGATTTGCATTAAAATAAGCTTTCTTAAGTTCTAAATCAGTAAAAAATTCTAATGTATATTTAATATTTTCTTTATATGTTACTGTTTTTTCAAATGAAATATTTATTCCATAATCAACAAAACAAGATTTAACTATAAAACTAATATCAGATATATCTTCAGTATCAATGGTATATTCAAGTTTAAGCATTTTAAATTCATATCTTTTATAAACAAATGATTCTAGTTTTGGATTATTTTTATAAAAATCATAATTAAATACATTTGATTTCATTTTACCTAATGTATTTTTAATATGTTCTTCCATTTTCCCTATGTTTGGTGAAAAATATGATGGTGCACCTCTATTTAAGTAAACTTCTCTACCTTTTATACCCTTCTTGGTTTCTATATTTTTATTATATTGAAAACCATTTTTTAAACTTTTAATATTTAAACTAGCTTCTGCTTTTGAAATAGTTATTTCTGTCATTTCTGTTTCATAATTTATTGTTTTAACTCCTAATTTCCCTGCTAATAATATTAACATTTCTCTTTCATATTCTATCTTTTTTTTAATATATATTGAATCATTATAATATTGACCATTAAATAAATGTACATATAAAATATTTGTATTTGGAAATGGATTATCATCAAAAGATAATTTATTTTTAATAATACTTTTTTTATTTTTTGTATTTTCATCTACTTGATTAGAATTATCTAAATTAATATCGCAATTATTTTTGTCATCATCTAATATTTCTTTATTTTCTTTATTAGAAATATTATCTTTAATAGAAATATTATCTTTATTAGAAGTATTATTTTCTTCATTTAAATAATATTTTTTAATTTCATTAACAGCAGGCTTTATATTAAATACAACAATACCTTTATTTTCTAAATTATTTTTTATTTTTTGATAAATATTTTGAAATATAGATTTACTAAAATAACGAGGATGTAAAAAAATAATGTATTTTTCACTTGTGGGAATAATCATCAAATTAATTAAATATAGATAATTATTTATAAAATACATTTATTTTTTAATATCCAATAATAGCAATATTTTTTGGAGAATTTTTATAAGGAACAAATGTTTTTAATTCTACATTTAAATTTGTATTGAGTTGTAGTGTAATTGCATAATCATATAATATTAATATTTCAATTAATCTTCCTAATGGATTTAATATATATAATTTATCAAATATATTTGCATTTAAAATTCTTCTAGCTTGTATATCTTGAAAATCTATAATATGTTTATATTTTTCATATGTTACACCTTCTATTTTAAATTCATTGTTAGATAATATATTATTCCAAAATGTTAATTCATCTTTTTCACAGTATTTTGTAAGAATTGGAATATATTTATTTTTTTTATAATTTTCCAATATATAGTTGTTATATTGATTAATACAATTATTAATATTAATATCATTTGAAAAAATATAATCGTATAGTAGATTTAATTTAATTTTTTGCAGAGAGTGTTGATAATACTGTTTATTAATATCAATTGTATTTTCACCAATTAATGAAACCATTTTTAACAAAGAATATGGAATTGTAATATTAAAATTTTTTAATTGATAATTAGTTTTAGATCTATGCTTATAATAACAACATGGGATTATGATAAATTTTCCCTTATAATTACTTTTGCTTTTTTGTTCTGAATGATTTAAATTATTTATATTTGAATAACAATTATGATCAATAATTGTATCTATTAAACGTCTATGTAAAGTTCCACATCCATGTAAACAAACAATTAATTCATTTGAAATATTTTGAATATTAATTGTATCATTTAATAAATCTTTTTTAATAAATTTACCAGAAGGTATATCTGTTTTATTTGTTTGTAATAATTTTTCATTAATATCATATCCAATAAATTCGATATTTGATGATTTCAAAGAAAGTTGTTTTCCTAAAAATGTACGACCACAACAGTATTCATGTATAGACTTTACATTTGGTAATGAATGAATAATTTCCATAATTTTATCAATTTGATAATGTTTTTTATTACTACCAATATTATTGATTTTTTTTCCAGAATTTATTTTTGATTCTTCAATATTATATTTATTTGAATAATAAAGATAACATTGAAATAGTTTTTGATTTGAATCAGTTAATTTTGATAAAAAAGATTCATCTAATTTTGATATGTCAAAATCAAACTCCTTTTTATTAATAATATTATTAACGAATGGCATCTTTAATTCTATATTGTAAATCTCCAAATATTCATTTATTATAGAAATAATATGATTTCCGTCTAGTATCATTTGTTTGTATGAATCAATACTATATGGCATTATGAATAATAAAATATTTTAAATTGTTTAAAATTATCAATTTTTTAATAAATATAAAATATTAAAAATATTTTCTAGTTTATTTTAATGTCAGAATTAAGTCCAGAACAATATATAGAATTGTTACGTGAAAAAATTAATGGAACAAAAGCTCCTAAATTCAGTAAAAAATCTATTTCTAAATCTGAATCTAACCAAGAATCTAAATTAGTTATTAAACCAGTTTCTAAACCAGATTCTAAACCAAAAACTGCACCAGTACAAAATCAAAACAACATGAACTTAAAAAAATATGCTAAAAATATTTTAATAGCAGGTATTATACTTAAAACTGCCTCATCTATTTATTCATCCACAAAAGATTCATAATAATTGGTTTAAAAAAATATTTAATAAAATTTTATTTAATATTTTTCAACCACAAATATTTTTTTTTATAATATTATTATATATATGCAAACAAGAACTTTTGGTCCTTTATTAGATAGATATAATAGGTTATCTAATAATAATAAACAAGCTGTTATAGCTGGTGCTATTGTTTTAATTGGTGTTCACTGGAATGTTATTAAAAGAGTATTAAATATTAATCAATCTCAAGATAATAATAACTCACACGATAATAATAACTCCCAAGATGAAAAAGAAAATAAAAAATAAATTATTTTAATATATTAATTTCTCTTCCATCGTCCAATATTTCTAATACTTGAGCCTCGCGTGCATGATTTCTATGATATTTTTCATCAGAATCAGAACTTGATTGAGTAGATGTTTTGTCAAATTTATCAAATGCTTTTGACAATCCATAATCTGTTAACCATATTTTCCCATCACATACTGATCCAATACCATTTTCTAATAATGGTGTATGGCCAACAAATATTTTGTCAACTTTATAAATTTCTTTTAATGGATTTAATAATGATTCACATTTATTTTTGGTTTCAGCTAAATCTAAATATTTTGATGCTTTTTGATATTTTTGTACACCCATATTACCAAATACTCTATTCCATAAAGGTGAATAATCAGTTGAATTAAATATATCTTTATATTCATTGGGTTTATTAAGTTTATCGAGCAAATATAAACTCATAATTTGATTTAAATTTTTAACACTGTATTTTTTTGCTATTTTTGGAAGAACTCCTGCGTGAACAAATAAATTAGAACCAATAATTAATGCAACTTGACGTGTACAAGCTAAAAATTCACTTATTGGATTTCCAAAATTAAAGGCCCATCTTCTAGCTTCTTCACCATCTTTTATAATAGTTCCATCTGGTTTCTCATAATTATCAAATTCTCTAAGACCTTCATAACTAACATATCTAAAGTCTCCTTTAACATTCATTAATTCATGATTTCCAACTAATGAATAAACAGCTCCTCCTACTTTTAATGCTTGTTGATGTAATTTAGTAAAATATTGTAATATTTTCCAATCACTTCCTTCATCTGGTGATGTAGCACCCTTTTTATTACAAGGTACACCACTATATCTACATCTATCAACTTGATCACCAACTTGGACAACTACTGTTTCACCACCAATCCAATTATTTGATTTATCTATTAATTTTGCTATTCTTAAAACTTTTAATGTCATTTCCCAATCACCGTGAATATCACCAATTACAATAATTCTTTTTACAGGAGGTAATACATGGGATTGTGATTTAATGTCATATTTAGCACATTTATCAGCCCATATTTTTTTAAAATTGTACACATTTTCTATATAATCTTCTAAATCTTTATGTGAGGATGCCATTAAAATATAATAGAAATTATTATCCAATTAAAAATAATTATAACATTATTTTTAATCAATAATCTAAATTATTAAACAATCTAATAATCAGCGTAATCTGAACCACCAAATCCAGGAATATTAAATTCAGCACCACAATCAGCAGCACTAGCTTCAGCGCGAGCTTCTACACGGGCTTCAGGAACAGCCATGTGGGCTTCAGGAACAACCATGTGGGCTTCAGGAACAGCCATGTGGGCTTCAGGAACAGCCATGTGGGCTTCAGGAACAGCCATGTGGGCTTCGGGAACAGCCATGTGGGCTTCGGGAACAGCCATACGGGTTTCAACTTTAGGAACTGGAACCATATGAACTTCAGATTCTGTTTCAGATACAGCAGTTTCAGAATCAGCCATTAATGGAGCATGTTGAACCTTTAATTCTGATTCAACACCTTTTGGTACTCTATTTTCTTCTTCAACTGATTTACCATTCATTAAAGCATTTACTTTTTCTTCGAGTTTTTCAGCTCTAGCCATAAGTTTTTCGGCTTTTTCATGATCACCTTCAGCTTGTGCTTGAACGGCAGCTTCCATTTTAGCTTCAGCTTTAACCATTGTTTTAGCTTTTTCTTCTTCAACTTTAGCTTGTTGAACTAAAGCTTTGGCTTCTTCAACTTGTCCTTGTTGTTCAGCAGAAACAGCGGCTTCTTTTAATTTTTCAGCTTTAACCATAGCTTCAGCTTTGACTTCTTGTTTGACAGCTTGTTCAACATGAGCTTTAGCTTTTTCCATATCACCTTCAGCTTCAGCTTTAGCAGCAGCTTCTTTGTGAACTTCGGCTTTAACTAATGCTTCTACTTTAGCTTCTTGTTTGGCAGCTTCTTTCATGTGAGATTTAGCTTCTTCCATATTACCTTGTTCTTGGGCTTTTTCAGCAGCTTCTTTATGAGCATCAGCCTTCATTAAAGATTCAACTTTAATTTCTTGTTTAACAGCTTCGATCTTATGAGCTTCAGCTAATGAATCATGTCCTTTAGATTCAGCTTCTTCAGCAGCTAATTTGTGTTCTTTAGCTTTAATGGCAGCTTCAACTTTAATTTCTTGTTTAACAGCTTCTTGTTTGTTGGCTTCAGCAATAGCAACTTCACCTTTGGCTTCAGCTTCAGCTGCAGCTTGGTGATATTCTTGTGCTTTTTGGACACCATCATTAACAATTTCAGCTCTTTCTGGTGATAAAGGAACTTGCATTTCAGCAGTTTCGGGTAATACTGGTTTTTCAGATTCAGCTTCGGCTTCGGCTTCAGCTTCAGCTTTTATTTCAGTTTCGAATTTTTCAGCAGCTTCGTGGGCAGCTAAAGTTTGAATTGTAATTAATAAAGCAGCGGCTGTGATAATAGCAACAGATGGGTCTTTAGATGCTAAATATGCGATTAAGAACATATAACCTAATTTGAACCATGTGTTATCAAAAATTTTAGCAACAGATTTAGGGAGTTTAGGGGCAGCCATAGCAGCATATAAAACTAAAACCATGCTAAGAACAGAACTTAAAACTTTATTGGTGTTTACAAAGGCAAGAGTTTTGTTAACGTAACTTGAAATTTGGTTAACGGATTCCATTATAATATAACCTATAAAAAAATCTTAAACATTTTATAAAATTGAAATTTAAAAGCTAAATTTTTATTATTTATATAAATAATAAAATAATGTCAAAAACTATATTATGTAAAGAAGGCTATTTAGTACCAAAAACTGAAAAATACCAAACAATTATTGAAACTATTAAAAATGAATTAACCGTTCAACCATTTAAATTATGTTCGTTTGCGAAAAAAGAAGAACCAATTAAATTTAATGTATATCAAGAAAATGATGAATATATTAGCATTCCTAAACATTATGGACTTAAAAAATTAGGAAAACCTGATGAAAATAAAGAAATAAAAGGAGCTAAAATTAAAATTAAATTTAATGGTGAATTAAGACCTAAACAAAAAGAAATTGTAGATACAGTTGTACCTCATTTAAAAACAAATGAAGGTGGTGTTTTATGTTTACCTTGTGCTGCCGGGAAAACAGTTTTATCTCTTTACCTGGCTTCATTATTCAAAGTAAAAACTCTAGTTATTGTTCATAAAACGTTTTTATTAAATCAATGGAAAGAACGGGCTGAACAATTTACAAATGCATCTATTGGTATAATTCAACAAAATAAAATTGATGTTGATGGTAAAGATATTGTGATTGGAATGTTACAATCAATTGCAAAAGATAAATATGATAGTGACATTTTTAGAGATTTTGGTATGGTAATATTTGATGAAGCTCATCATGCGCCATCTCAATACTTTTCAAAAGCATTACCATTAATTGCATCAAAAATAACTATTGGATTGAGTGCAACACCAAAAAGATCTGATCGGTTAGAAAAAATCTTGTATTGGTATTTTGGTGACATTATGTATAAATCTGCAGTTGAAGAAAATAATAGAGTACTGGTAAATATTGTTAATTATGATATTACTCATGAAAAATTTAGAGAATTTAAACTAAGAACTGGAGATATTAATCGTGCAAAAACTATTAATAAAATAACTACTATTGGTAGAAGAAATAAATTTATTGTTGATACTATTGAAGAAATTATACAAGAAGATAGCAGAAAAATTTTAGTTTTATCAGACAGATTAGAACATCTAGAATTACTTAAAAAGAGAATTGACGAACGCGAAATTGCATCTAGTGACTTTTATATTGGTGGTATGAAACAAAAAGCATTAAAAATAGCAGAAACTGCACAAATTATATTTGCATCATATGGTATGGCATCTGAAGCACTTGATATTCCAGATTTAAATACACTATTTATGGTAACACCTAGAAAAGAAGTAGAACAAGCCGTTGGTCGGGTAATTAGAAAAATTGACCCAAATGTTAGACCTACTATTTATGACTTTACCGATCAATTACCAAGTTTTGTAAGACAAGGTTATAATCGTAGAAAATTATATCGCAAAATGGGTTTTGAATTAAGAATAATGGAAGTTAAAGAAAATGAAATTATCAGAGAAGTCGACCTAGATGATTCTAATGATATTAGTAAACCTATAGTTAATGTAAATAACAATGATTGTGAATTCATTGATTAAATTAATTAATGTTAATAAACATTTTAATATATTTTAAAAATATATTTGAACTTGATTTATAAGATTCATTTAGATTTAATTTATATATATTATGTGATGGTAAATATTTATTTATTAAGTCATACGTAGAACATATATTATCTATTAATCCAATATCCAAAGCTTCGATTCCATAAAATGTTGAACCAGATTTAATTAATTTTATATTATTTAATTTATCTTTTCTATTAGTTTCTATCATTTTATAAAATATATCAAAGTTTTTATTTACTTGAGACTGAACAAAATTAATAGAATCAATATTTGGACTTTCATATGGATTGATTGGATTCTTCATTTTACCCGATTTTAGTGTTAAATATTCAATTCCAACAGTTTTCATTAAATTTTCAATGTTAAAATTTTCTACCATAATACCAATAGAACCAATTGTAGCTAACTCAGTTGCACAAATTTCGTTACCTAATGATGCAATTAGGTATCCACAACTTGTACATATTTTATCTATACTAATAATTATTTCAATATTACTATCATTTTTGATAGACTTGAGAATATTATACATTTCTGCAAAATCCATAATTGAGCCTCCAGGACTTGTTATTTTAATTATCAATTTGTCTATTATTTTTGATTTAGTTGATATTGATTTTACAATATTTAGTAAAAAATTAAAATTATCTATTGATACATTAGAATCTATATTATTAAATTCAATAAGTATACAGGTTTTTTTCATATAATCTGAAAATATACTGTTACTTCTTTTATTTAATAGTTTGATAAATTTTAATTCTATCAAATTAAACTCTTCATTTAAAAGAGTTATTTGAATATTTGATAAATAATCACTTTTAAATGGTTTCTTATTAGTTTTTATCATCAGTTTTATAGCAAGTATAATTATAATTGCCACTAATAATCCTTCTATCATGCTTCTTTATTAAATATAACTTGGATGGAATTTATATTTAATTCAATTTTTTATCTAAAAAATGTGGAAAATATTGAAATATATTTGAATATAAAATTAACTTTTACTAATTATTATGGAATTAAGTAATAACCATAATAATAAATACGATTTATCGTTATTGAATTTCTGGTTTCCCGATGATAAATATCATATATGGTGGTTTAAATCAAATGAACAATTAGATAACCAAATATATTATACATATTATGAACAAATGCTAACATTATTTAAAAATTTTTCAATTGAAAACTATCAAAATTTATCAAAACAAATAAATCCAAACCAAATAATACATGATATTATTTTGTTGGATCAATTTTCGCGTAATATTAATAGAATAGTTAATGATCTTGATATTCGAGCATACACGGAAAAAGCATGTATGTTATCAAATTTATGGATTGATAAAAAATATTATTTATCAGAACCAATTAATTATACTGTTTTTGCATTTTTACCAATTAGGCATGCGAATAATTATCAATTAATTAAAAATATATCGGATAATATTTTTAATGAAATGATTGAATCAAATAATACACTATTATCAAATGAAATTTTTAAAAAATTTAAATTTCATACTGAAAAATCTTTATTGGCTAATGTTTGAACTAACTAAAATTGTTGGTTTACTTTGTAATGATTGTGATGATTCTTTAGCATTGTCTAACATATCAAGTATAAATTTATAATTTTCAACTCTAGATAATTTCCATATATAGTAAATAATAATAAAAACAAGTAATACGTTAACTAATGTTATAATTAATAATCCAATTTTAAATTCTACACCAAATAAATATATTTTAAAATCTTCCAATTTTGAAAATTGTCCAAATGATATTAATTGAATTATAGGAGATATTATAACATCAGATAATACTGATGTAAATTTACTTATTTGTGAAGCTATTAATAATCCAATCATTGTTTGTATTATATTCTTTTCAAATAAAAATGATAAAATACCTGTAATATTATCTTTTAAAAAATCTAATATTATAATAACTAATAAAATTAATTTATTACTTGAATAAGAAACTAGTTTAGTACCAGAATCAGTTATTTGATCAATATTAATCATATAATATAACATGGATAATTGTTTTTATAATATTAAATATTTATTTTATACTTGTTATTAATGATGCCAATATTTATTCCTAATAATTCCACAGTCAAACAAAATGGTGGAAAAAAAGGTTCTAAAAAAACTACAAAAACTGCCAAAAAAGCCTCTAAAAGTGTAGTAAAATCCAATAAAACAACTAAAAAACCAAACAAAAATTGATTTAATTTCATAATAACAATAAAATTCATCATTAAACCAAATTATCTATCTTATACACATTATCATAAATATGACATTCAAAACAAATAATTTTATATATAACTTCTATTTAATTTTAACATATCTTCTAAATATAATATATTTTATATTAGGATATACTAGATTAGAAAATGTTGATGGAAATTATAATGTCAAATTTATGTAAAGATAGGTTATATTATATAACGAAAATCATGTATGGCGTTAAAG
>JACCEB010032687.1_pt1 | contig 10032 bp, 5 predicted proteins | sample 7454761 | NCBI WGS metagenome assembly JACCEB01 (sample SAMN15323454, study PRJNA562643) | freshwater metagenome | isolation source: river surface water | place: USA:Blue River Watershed | collected 2017-08-18
AGGGCAAAAGCCGTGGACAGCAAACCCAACAACAAGAACTTGGATCCCAATTTCTGTGATGGTTTAACTATTGAAAAATGGTGTTGAGTAATGGGCAATTTCATGTAGAATGCGATGGCCTTTTTTTAGTTTATTCCTGTTATACAGGCAATTATTGCTTCACGAAGGTTGCCGTTTCTTGTCCAACCGCCGTCGTCACCTTGACCTGATACGTTCCTGGGCTCCAGCTTGCCACATTGAGATGAGCAGAACGAGAATCGCAAGATTGGGTCAATACAGTACGACCCACAGCGTCCATGACTTCCATGGTTTTGGCCGGATGTTGTGTCTGAATTTCTACGATGTCTTTGACTGGATTGGGGAACACTTTGGCTTGCAAGGTGTTCAATTTCTTTGTAGTCAGCCAATGGCCATAGGCAATATTGTCTACACAGAAAAACCCTGGGGTATTCATGCCGAACTGACCATTGTCAGAACTTTCCAATTCAAATGTGATACTGTCAACAAAGCCTTCGGGAAAATAGGTAGGCAAATACACGGTTTGCCAGGTATCCAGAATGTAGTCTTTTGAATTATCTGAAAAACGAAAATCGGCAAGTACAATGCGTTTGCTTTTCACGTATTGGGTATCTACGAAAAATTTGATGTTCAAAACAAAACTATCGGGATCATTGCCTGATGTTCCGCCAAATTTTTTGGCAAAATTGTCGCCATTTTTCATTGAATTGTAGGCATAGGTTGAATTTGTTACATCCAACTCCACGAGACCTTCGTTGGATGTGGATTTTTGCAATAAATAGGCCCCATTCATGCCCACGACAAAGGCTTTGCCCACATATTTGCGGTTGGCGTTTTTCTCAGACCCGTTGCCAGGTTTTGCACAGTAAAGGTGCTTCATGAAATCAGAAGGACCGGCGGAACCATCGATCTGTTTGGAAATGGCCCAACCACCCGACCAATAACCGCCCCATGAGGTATCGTATTGGATGGGCATTTTCAGGGAGTAGCCGGTGGGAAGACTTGGAAAATCAAATACTTTTTCACCTTTACTTCCATTGATTACATTGCCAGAATCCAGGGTTACATCCTCAAATCCTTCCTTGTAAAATTGGGCATTGGCGGCGCCAAAAAACGCGAGGGCCAGCGTCAAAACGATTGTATATTTTTTCATGTTTTTATTTTTTTAATGATTTGTTTAGGTGTTTGATCCAAAGCGAAAACTGCAGGGACCTACCGGGCATGGGTCTTCCTGGCATGCTGAAATATTGGGCTTGCGTGAGGTTTTGCGTTTGAAGTCCCACGTCAAATACCACACCTTTCTTACTCAACACGGCGGGAAAGCGCCATTGGGCGTTGACAAGCGCGTAGGCTGGCAAGCTGGATTGGTTATCGGTTTGGATGTAACGCAGTCCCACCATCTGGGTATTTACCGTAAGTTGGTGTTTGGGGCGATGCCAAGACAGGGCGATGTTTCCGTTGTACAATGGCACAAATATTTGCTGGTATTCGGGACCATTGGCCGTTTGTTTCACCATGGCTTTTACGCGATCGAGGTTGAGTTGGATGCCAATGTTGGATTGATGCATGTGGGCTTGCGCTTGAAGCGACAATTGTGCGCCGGCATACCGTCCGCCGCCGGAGAGGTTGGTGGCACGCCACACCGCTCCGGCGGGCACCCACAGGATGGGGAAATCGAGTTCGCGGTAGTAGGCTGTTAGTTCTGCGGTGAGGTGAAATACGGTTTGGTGATAATGGGTAGGGCCCGTTTTTAGCAGTAGACCCATTTCTGAGCCCCATCCTTTTTCTGATTTAAGGGGGGATAGCGCCGCACCACTGACCCAGAAGAGGTCGTTGAGGGTTGGCCTGCGGAAGGAGGAGTGCAGGTTGGATTTCCAGGCCAGCCTGCGGCTGGCCTGGAACTGGAGCGAAACCCCGGCCGTGGGCATGCGCTCGTTCCATTCGTAACGCGCATTGCCCACGGCCGACCATTTTCTGTGCGACCAATACACCCCAAACAAAGACGCCGGCAAAGCCCGATTCACCCATCCCAAATAATATTCAGTATTCGCGCGCTGGTACTGAAAATCCGTCCCCAGCAAAAAACGCAAACTCCTGTAAGTGTAATACAACTCATTTTGATAGTGCAGCGTTTTGCCCCGACTCAAACTGCCCAACGAATCCTGTGGCGAACCATAATAGTCTATCTGATCCATCACCCCACCCAAACGCTGCAGCAATGAAAATCCGCGCTTGAACGTTACCTGATGTTCCAACATCCCACGCAAATTCACATCCAACTGCTTTCCCAATGGCTGCAATGAACCCATCGCCAAGCCCAACTGTCGCGACATCCCCGCCCACTCGATCACTGTACGCAACTGACTTCGACCCGTCTTCATGCCGCCAACCATGCGCATCATCTCCTGTATGCGCAAGGCATTTTCCATTCTACGCTTGGGAATCTCCAAGCCCAAATCCGCAAACTCAAAGGCATTCTCATGGTAAAAATGTGCTGTATTGACCGAAAAAAATCGGCGTTTTCCCACCAAACTCACCTCCGCGGCGATGTTTCGCTCTCCGAACGAACCCAAGGTAGCCATCGCCTTCGACCTGCTTTGATATTCTTCTGGGGCACTGCCTTCCAAAAAATGCAATCCATTTCGCATGAAAAGCGTGCCGCCCATGCTACCACTGCCCACTACTGCGGAATTGCCGCCCTCCACCAAAAACATCTCTCCACAGCCCCAGCTCATCAATGTATTGAAATCGCTCATCCCCAACATCGGGTTGTTGATGGGCAATCCGTTCCAGTTAATCTGGGTTTGATTGGCATCGGCTCCCCTTCGGGATATGGTGCTACTGCCCGTTACGCCGTATTGTTTGAAGAAAACCCCGGCATCTTGCATCACAGAGGTCAGCAGTTGGTCATTGTCGCCCGAAGGCATTTCCCTCACCACCCTTCCAACTGTGGCAAAATCCAACCGCTGGGCACGAATAAACACCGTATCGCAAGGCCTCTCCTCAGAAAAAGCCACACGCTGAAGGGTGTCGCCCTCCGACGCAAAAGAGCCAATAGCTCCCAATAACGATATCCAGCCCAGTGCAAACATGGTAGTTCTTGGGCACGAAATCCGGAATAAGGTGAGCAAAAAAGGAAGACCCTTCAATCCTCGCCGCGCCTTTTTTCCCGAAAGCGTGCAATGGTGTCGTTAGGCAGGTCTTCTGACTTCTCCTTCCTGGGCGCCTTCCCATCTTGCGACAGTGGCGTTAGAGGCCCAAAAAATGCGTCAATCGATGATTGACTTGGAGTTACAGCTGCGGGTACAGTCTCGGTTTTACACCGAAGTTCCCTTTTCATCAATGTGGATTAGCCATCCATCATTGAACCTAGCAACACAACAAAACTACTATTTTGTGTAAGAGTTCCCACCCTCGGGTGGACATTTTGTGTAAATTTATTTTTTCTTCTTCAGCTTATCGCCGTCGTTAAGGGTCTTGGCCACCGACATACTTGGCCCTGACACCACTTCGTCGCCCACCTTCAAACCACCCAACACTTCGTAGAAATCCAAATCTTGCACACCCGTTTTCACTTCTACCGCTTTCGCTTTTCCGCCGTTGTACAAAAACACCCAAGTTTGAACCCCTGATTTGCTTTCGGCAACTTTCCCATCCTTTTGTGCAGCCATCGGATTTCTCGTGGTCACCGCGGCAATCGGCACGGATACTACGCCAGCCTTGGTTTTGGTTTTCACATCCACACTGGCCGTCATTCCTGGCAAAAAGGGAAAATCTCCCTCCGCCGTTAAATCTTGATAGCTCGATGGCACCAAACGAATTTTCACCACAAAATTGGTCACTTGATCACTCATGTTCTGGGCCGCATTGAACACCGCAGAATTGGCAATCTCTGTAACCACACCGCGAAAAACACGACCATCGTATGCATCAACCTTCACATCGGCACTGTCGCCACGGTGAATTCTCACAATATCATTCTCGTTCACATTTACCTGTACTTCCATCATGTGCATGTTTGATATGCGCATGATTTCGGTTCCTGCCATCTGCGCGGTTCCTACCACACGTTCCCCTTTTTCGGAGGTCAAATGGGTAACGATTCCCGAAGCCGGTGCATAAATACTGGTTCTTCCTAGGTTGCGCTTACCCTCTTCCAATCGCGCGGCTACACTTTGTACATTGTATTTGCTCCCCAAAACCGATTTGCCGGCCGCCTCGTAATCGGCTTTGGCCACTTCGTATTGCAACTGCGCGTTCTCCCATTCTTGGTCGCTGATTACTTTTTGGTCATACAACTTCTTCTGGCGCTTGTAATTGATTCCCGCCTGATCAAAAGACGATTTTGCCTTGATGCTCTGGGCTTCTGCGCCTGCCAAAGCTGCTCTGGCGTTGTCCAAATTGGCTTTCAACTGCGACATCGCCGTTTCGTATAGTTCCGGATTGATGCGCAACAAAAGCTGTCCTTTGGTCACGCTATCCCCCTCATGTACCATCATATCGATGATTTCACCACTCACATCGGCACTGATTTTCACTTCGCTCTCGGGTTGAATTTTGCCTGTTACACTCACAATTTCTGTAATCGTGCGCGATTCTACCTTGGCCGTTTCCACTTCCAAATCTTTTTTACCGCCTTTCATCACCATGGCCACTACGATGAGCACGACCAATGCGGCGAGAGAAATCCAGAGTATGCGTTTTTTTGTCATTCGGTTGTTATTGTTGGATGATGGATGTTCAAATTATTTATCGAGTGAGGGCATTTCGGGTGCAACACCATTCATGTTGGGATTGGGCGATAGGTAAAATTCCAAAACAAGCCGACGGAACGCACGCTCATATTTGGAAGAAATGAAGTTTTGATAAGCGGTTTGCGCGTTCGCATAGGCTACCTGATATTCAAAATACGAAGCCGCTCCAGCATCCAAACGCTGTTTTACGTATTGCTCATTTTGCTTTTGCAATTCGTGACTTTCTTTGTTGGCCGCGTACCGCTTTTCGGCATTTTGGTAATTATTGAACGCCGATAACACTTCGTTTTGTACATTTTGTTCGATGCGATCCAAGTTCAATTTCGCCCGCATCAAAGCCACATCGGCCGATTTGACCTGATTTTGACGCTGCATACCGGAATAGATGGGTACATTCAAATTCACACCCAACGATTGTCCGAAATTGTTTTTAACCTGCTCCCCAAAAGCAATGGTGCTCATTTGGTATTCGAAACTCGGCGCTTCCACGATGTCGTTCGAACCTTGTACCCGACCAATCGGTGAAAATCCGGTCAAACTCACCCCATCCACGTTTTTGGCATTGTCGGAATAGACCGTGCTCACGCTTCCGCCCACACTCAATGTTGGCAACAAAGCGCCTTTGGCGGCACGATAACCGTACTCTGCGGCCATCACCCTGTATTTGGCGGCACGGTAATCTGGACGGCGGTGCAGGATGGAATCCACCAATTGTTGGGCTGAGAACCCGAATGGGGATTCGATGCTTCCCAGTGATTCTGTGGCGGGTTCAAACGATTGTTGCTGGGGCAGGCGAATCAATTGTTTGAGGTTTTGCAAAGCCACGTTTTTGTTGTTCTGGGCTGCTGTGAGTGCCGCTAAATCATTGGCATATTGCGCTTTCAATCCCAATAACACGCCCCGATTACTGCTCCCCGCATCGTACATCAACTGTCCGCGATCGAGTTGCGCCTTGCTGGCATTGGCCGAGTTCTGGGCTGCCATTTCGGCCTCATTGGCCTGAAGAAATTGAACATATGCCCCGGAAACCTGCAGGATTACAGAGAGTTTCACCGACGCCAAATCCGCCTCTGAGGCCATCCAGTTCTGTTTGGCTTGTTTGAAATTGTTCTGTGTTTGTCCGCCACCAAACAACAAAACAGATCCTTGTAATTGAAAATTGTTTGAACCGATGGTCGATTGCACAAACTGGTTGGTAAATCGGTCGATGCTCCGTCCGGATTGGTAAAACTGTCCAGCCGAACCACTCAAATCCGGTGCAAAGCCACTTTTTGCTTGATTCATGGTCAATGCTGCCTGTGTCTCAGAGAGCATCGAGAGTTGCACATCGATGTTTTGTTTGAGGGCTTGTTCGATACACTGCTCTAGGGTGTAACGCACTGATTGTGCTTGCAGAGGGGCAATTCCACTGAGGGCGAGCAGGCCTGCAGCAATCCATTGATTCATAAATGCAAAGATAGCGATTATGATGCGGACCCTGCGGGCCGCATCGACCTACACCCTGCACCAACCGACAAAATACATCATTCATCTAGACCAAAACCCATTGAAATGAGCCATACTTCCTAACCAACCAAATATCGCATTGATTGTTTCATTTATCGAATCAAGCCCAACCTTATCGACAAAGGCAACAGAACCTCCCTAATTTTGTCCATACCACACACAAACATGAAATACATCAAATACCTCTTTTTGATACTCAGCATTGCACTCATTCGCGATGTAATTTCCTACACCAGCGGATCAAACCCGGGTTATACCGGCGCGATCTCAGAAGGAAACTGTACCAGCTGTCACTCATCCTACAGCTTGGTCACCTCAGGCACCCAATGGAATCGCATTCGCATGAGAAGCAACATTCCCAGCACGGGCTACCTCCCCGATTCCACTTACACCATCACCATCACCTATGCCGAATCTGGGATTTCAAAATTTGGCTTCCAATTAACCGCACTCGATACAACAAATACGGCTGCCGGCACTTTCTCCACCGCCGACACCCGCACCAGCACAAGTTCAACTTCTGTTGGGGGTAAGACGCGCTATTACATCGGACAAACAACCACGGGATCAGCCAGGGTGGCCACGGATAGTACGGCTTGGACATTCAAATGGAAGGCCCCTTCAACCAACGTGGGCAAAGTCAAATTGTTTACCACAGTGAATGCAACCAACAACAACGGGAGCGATAATGGTGATTACATTTACAAGAAGGATTTTACCATCACCCCATCGACCTTGTTGCCTGTGGCATCAGCAAAAATTGCCGACCCTGTTTCCTGTACCAACGGCACCAAATTCGAAGGCAGCGCCACGAATTCCCCCACGTCGTTTTTATGGGAGGAAAAACCAGCCACTGGTGCAAACACCCGTTTGTCAACTGCGCAAAACCCAACCTTGGTGCTCACTGCGGGCAAACACACCATTCTGTTTACTGCCACCAACGCTTATGGTAAATCAAATACGGTTACACTCAACATCATCACATACACTTCACCACCGAAAGCGAGTACAAATCCCAAAGGAACGAGCACGATTTGCAGCGGCGATTCACTCAAAGTGAGTGTTGCAGGCTTGAACACCACCTTGTACAAACAAAAGTGGACACACAACAACAGCACAAAAACCACCATTTTCCTCAAGGATACAGGCTCTTATTTCAATTTGGCCACCAGTTTGGAAGGCTGCTCAACCCTCACCGATCCCATCAAGATTTTGGTCAACCCCAAACCCACAGCCAACGTAAGTTTGTTCCTCAACACGGCCTATTGCGTCAACAGCAAAGTGACATGGAAAGCAAAATTGAACAAAGGCGATTCTGTATCAACTGTCGCCGCGACAGGGCCATACTCTGGCGACACCCTCATCACCACCATCGCGAAATTATCCAATCCAAAAGAGCGCTTTTGGGTAAAAGGCAGCAATGGTTGTGTTAGCGTTCCGATAACGTTGAGTTACTCCGTGGTTGACTCGTCCTTTGCACCCCAACTCGCTGGCATCGATTCACAACTCACCCAAGTACTCTTCAAATGGAAATCACAGCCATCGGCCATCCAATACAGTTGTAGTAAGGACTCTGGTAAAACATGGACAAACAGCGGCAACAATGGCTTAGACACGCAATTTGCGGTAGCCACACCTGCAGACAAATCACCCGTATCGCTTTGGGTTCGTTACAGCATCAACAACGATTGCATGGTAAGTCCGATCGCCCGCTTCTCAGCCACCACCAAGTCGTGTACACCCATCGATTACACCGCGCAGTGGAGCAGCAGTCCGCTTTGCGTGGGCAGTAAGGCCACCCTTTCGCTCGGAAATTTGCCCAAGGCCTACAATGTTTGGGTAAACGGCGCATCGCAACAACAGCAATCACAATTTCAAATCGATATCAATGCGTTGAACGGCAAGGTAGATTTGGCGGTGTTGGATTCAGCGCAAGCGGTTTGTGGCACCACCAAAAAGAGTCTGTCTTGGAGTGCCGAATCGATCAGGGCAAACCAATTAAAACACGATTTGGATACCCTTACCCCCAAAATCATTTGCGGCGGAAGCATCTGGCTTACCCATGAATGTGACACCACATCGGTTAAGAAGGCCTGGATTGTGGTGAACGGCAAACAAGTCACATCGCTCAGCAGCCCCAAATCTGGCATCACCAAAGTTCTGGTAAAACAAGGCGATTCTCTGTGGTTACAAGGCAGTACAGGAAAAGGCTGTGTGGCAAATTCGGCCAAAGCCCGCATCCAAGTGAACCCATTGCCCAATGCCAATTTCAGCGTAAGCAACCAAGGGGCATTGTATAGTTTTATCCCAGCAGATACAACGGGCGATCACATTTGGTATATTCAATCGGCACCGAGCTGGTTAAGTGCTCAAACCAAACCAACCCACAATCTTGCGGCATACAGCAACCAAACAGTGCGCGTTTTCCATGAAGTCAATCAGCGGGGCGACAGTTGTTTTGCACTGAGCTATCAAGACATCACACTGGGGGAATTGTCTACAAAACAAGTCCAAATCACCGTGATGTACGCGTTCCCCAACCCAGTAAAATCTGGCCAAACAATTCAAATTCGTGGAGGCAACAGATGGACGCACTGCGAAATCACCGATGCATCTGGTCGATTGATATCAAGGATGACGCGGGACAGCACAAGCCAAGATGGATTTTTGTTTGATGGCAAAGCCGGGTTGTATCGCTTGCGTTGCTATCAAGGCGATGCGATGGTAGGGCAAACAGCGCTCCTCTGCATTGAATAAAGATCGATAAAACCGCAACAATTCAACGGATGTTGCGACTACATTTTCTCGCAATCGGGCTTTTTATTGTCCTTCTGCTCTGCAGCGTCTTTTCTACGACGAATGAACCAGTCGTTTTTAGTGCCTTTGAGCTGTGAAATGGTGAAGCCCAGGTAGATATCCGCATCACGCACATTGCGGGTATAAAGGAAGTTTAATGCACTGTTGCTGCCGATGTAGAAGCATCCGGCCCGGAGAGAAAATCCTGCACGTAGGCTGCGGTAATCGTATTCCAACAAAACAGGAACAGACACTTCCCATTTTTCCTTTTCATAACGAGGCGCAATCATCGCGTAACTTTGGTATCGCATGTGCTGCGTAAATCGACCGCGCAGGCTCTGCATTACTTGATAATTGATAAATACGCGCTTGCTGTATTGATAATCTACCGATGCAATGAACCGGGTGGGCAATCCAATATTCTCTGTGCGCGTGCTTGTTGTAAACCCAGAAAGATCTTTGAATACATTGTTGAGGGGAGTGATACTGGGTGTTGGATCTACGCCGATGAATTGATCCCGAAAACCCGTGGCATCCCAAGTGGTTGTATTGGCATTCACGATATCGGTGGCTTTGACATCATCGTAACGGACAGCCCCCAAATCGAGCAAGCTTAGGCCAAATTTATATTTATACTGCTTGTGTTTTTTGAGATAATCGCCATTTTGTTTGTAATCGGGCTTGTGATAAATCATACCCCAACCCAAATCGATGGCTGAGCCTCTGCCGCGACCTTGGTACAACGCGTAATGAATATTGGTCTGATCGAACTGCAAAACGTTCTGCCTCACTTTGTGGATTTGCATATCATCCCATTTGAAATAGGCTCCACCCAAACCCCACACTTTTTTCAAGGTAGCCCCAAACATCATTTTTTGCTTCCAAGGAAGGTCTTGACTGTATGAAACATTGATTCCTGAGGATATATAAGCATTGGCATTCGCAGCACCGCGATCGA
>JACCEB010139007.1_pt1 | contig 10032 bp, 7 predicted proteins | sample 7454761 | NCBI WGS metagenome assembly JACCEB01 (sample SAMN15323454, study PRJNA562643) | freshwater metagenome | isolation source: river surface water | place: USA:Blue River Watershed | collected 2017-08-18
GACGATCCGAGGGGTGCGAATCGAGACGCAGTTGTGAAGGCGCGGAGACGTGGGACAAGTTCAAGCCCTGCACAGGTTATTAACAGCCCCCATGGTGATAAGAAAGTGAGGTTTCTGTTGCACGAGCGTCACATAGCCTCCGTCCCCCTGTGAATAGGGGTTTTAATTCACTTCGCCGTTTCGGCGAGATGCTCGTCACGCAGCCGACGCAAGTCGTCCAAGCTCAGGCAATGACGGAGTCGGTCGCGGAGTTTGCGCGAACCCGGCAGCCCGTGCGTCAGCGGATGCAGGCGATCGAGCATCCAACGGACGTCGCGATGACCGAGGCGAGAGGCGTGCACTTCGATGGTGAGCTCCGCCAAGCGGAGCATGCAATCCCAGCGGGCCCGGACGCCCGTTTCGGCGGCCTCCCCCGCCCTGCCCTCCAGCGCGGCCTTGATCTGGGCGAAAATCCAGGGATTCCCCAAAGCGGCGCGGCCGATCATCAGGCCGGAGACCCCCGACTCCTTCTGCCGGAGCAAGGCCGAGGGACCGTTCTTCACGTCGCCGTTGCCGATGACGGGAATATCGACCGCGGCGGCGACCTGGGCGATCCAGCCCCAATGGGCTTCGCCGGAATAACCCTGCTCCTTGGTGCGCCCGTGGACCGCGATGGCTTCGACGCCCAGCTGCTGCAGACGACCGGCTACTTCGACGGCCACGATGGTCGCATGGTCCCAGCCCAGACGCATCTTGGCGGTCAGCGGGACGTCGGGGATGGCGTCCTTCACGGCTTTCACGAGGTCATACAGCAAAGGCGTGCAGCGCAGGAGGCCCGACCCGGCGTTCTGCTCGATGACTTTGTGGGCGGGGCAGCCGAAATTGAGGTCAAGGAAGTCAGGCTTCATGCGGTCGCACACCAACCGCGCCGCCTTCGCCATGGAAGCCGGCGTGGCGCCGAAGATCTGCACGCCCATCGGCCGCTGGCCTTCCGTGAAATCGACCATTTCCCACGCCTTGGCGTTGTCGCGGATCAGGGCCTCCGACTGGACGAACTCGGTGACCATCACGTCGGCGCCCTGCTCCTTGCAGAGCTGGCGGAAGGCGACGTCGGTATGCCGCGCCATGGGCGCGAGGTAGAGCGGGAACTTGCCGGGACCGAACCACGGCAGGCGCGGCGCGACCTTGCTCACGGCCGCCCGTCCTTCTTCTTGAGCGCCGCCTTCAGCTCACGCCAACGCGCGAGGCGTTCCGCGACCTGCGGCTCGGCGCCCGCGTCGCCGGGATGATAAAGCGACAGCGGACGGGAAAGATAATCCTGACCGCTGACGGCCTCCGGATAGTCGTGGCTGTAGCGGTAGGCGCCGCCGTTGCCCAGGCTCTTGTTCACGCTGTTATGGGCGTCCTTGAGATGCAGCGGGACCTCCTGCCTCGGCATGTTGCGCACGGCGTCCTTGGCCGCGGAGATGGCGAGCGTGGTGCTGTTGCTCTTGGGCGAGAGCGCAAGGAACAGCGCGGCATGGGCGAGGGCGTATTCGCACTCGGGCATCCCGACCATCTCGCAGGCCTGGAACGCCGCCGTGGCCACGCCCAAGGCGCGGGAATCGGCGAGGCCGATGTCTTCCGAAGCGCAGATGACGAGGCGACGCGCGATGAAGCGGGGCTCCTCCCCTCCTTCGAGCATCAGGAAGAGCCAGTAGAGCGCGGCATCGGGGTCGCCCCCGCGGACCGACTTGATGAAGGCCGAAGCGGTGTCGTAATGGTCGTCGCCACCGTCGTCGTAACGGATGCGGCGCTCCCGGGCGAAGGACGCCACCGCTTCGTCGGTGACGCTGCCTAGGGCGGGCGCCGAGAGCACGAGGGTCTCGAGGCAGTTGAGGGCGCGTCGGAGGTCGCCCGAAGACATCTCGGCCACCTGCCGCAGGACTTTCTCCGAAGCTTTTACTCCCAAGGCGCCGAGCCCGCGTTCTTTGTCGGCGAGCGCGATGCCGAGGAAGGAAGCGATCTCCGCCGGGGTCAGCGGGTCGAGGCGGAAGAGATGACTACGGCTCAGCAGGGCCGGGACGACGTAGAGTCCCGGGTTATGCGTCGTGCAACCGATGAGGCGGACCACCCCGGCTTCGACGTCCGGCAGCAGCAGGTCCTGCTGGGCCTTGTTGAAGCGGTGGATCTCGTCGACGACCAGCACGGTCTTGCGCGACGGCTGGCGGCGGGCGTCGGCGAGGATCTCGCGGAGCTCCGGCGTGCCGGAGAGCACGGCGTTGACGCGCACGACGAAGGACTGCGTCTCGGCGGCGATGACCTCGGCCAGGGTGGTCTTGCCGCAGCCGGGCGGGCCGTAGAAAAGCAGCGAGCCGAAGGTATCGGCCTTGATCAGCCGCGGCAGCAAGGCCTCCGGACCCAGCAAGGCCGCATGGCCGACGACTTCGGTGAGGTTGCGCGGACGCATCCGCGAGGCCAGCGGACGACGTCGCTCGGGAATGGCGTCAGGGACCCCCTGACCGAGGCCAGGCAGCGCGTCGTCGGACACGTTGCGGCGATCGGCCACGGCTTACTTCTCTTCCGCGAAAGGCACCAGGTGGCAGTAGGGCTTCTTGCCGCGCAGCTGGTAATACTTCTGGTGATATTCCTCCGCGCGCCAGAACCTGGGAGCGGTCTGGATCTGCGTGGCGATCGGACGGCTGAACGCCTTGGCGAGGGTCAGGCCGATCTTCACGTCTTCGGCGGTCTTTTGCTGTTCCGGCGAATGGGTGAAGATGACCGAACGGTATTGGTCGCCGATGTCGGGACCCTGGCGATTCACCTGCGTCGGGTCATGCATCTTGAAGAAGTACTCCACGAGCGTGCGGTAGGTGACCTTGGCCGGATCGAAGGTGACCTCGATGACCTCGGCATGGCCCGTACCCTTGGCGCAGATCTCCTCGTAGGTCGGGAAGTCGGTCTTCCCGCCGGCGTAGCCGCAGACGGCGGAGTGCACGCCGGGGATCTTGGCATATTGATATTCGACGCCCCAGAAACAACCGGCGCCGAAGGTGGCTTTTTCAAGTTTGGGAGGAGTCATGGCGGAAGGCTTGGGGTCGGCCGCGCGCGCGGAGACGACGGCGGCGAGGACGATGAGGGCGGATTTCAGGAGCGAAAGCAGCGGATTCATGGCGGACCTCCGAGGTTGGCGGGTTTCCCCGCCAAGGCAAGGGGGGACGCCGTTCAGCTGACCAGGCCGCGCAGGACCTCCGCCAGACCTTCGGGCGGCTGCGGGTCGCGGGTCAGGCCGCGCTCAGGCATGACGTAGAAGGTGTCGATCGCGAAGCCCTGCTCCGTGGCGATGTTGGCGAAGGTGATGGCGTAACCGCCCTCCTGGATCGCCCGGCCGATACGGAACAGCAGACCGAGGCGGTCGTTGCACTGGATCTCGATGACCGTGCGGTCCAGGTCGAACTCGTAGTAGACCTCGACCTTGGCCGCGAGCGGCACGAAGGCCTTGCGCCGGGGCGCGGTCAGCAAGGCGTGCTGCTCCTCCGTGGCGACCTCGGCGAGCAGGTCGGTGCCCTCGAGCAACGATTTCTCCAAGGCCGCGGTAAAACGTTCCTTGGAGACCGGCTCCTTGCCGAGGGGGAGCACCACCTTGAAGAAGTCGATCGAGACGTCGTCCTCGCGCGAGAAGGCGCGGCAGGAAGCGATGTTGATGCCCGCCACGGCGAACGCCCCCGCCATGCGGCTGAAGAGACCGGCGCGGTCCCAGGTCACGACGGTCACGAGGGACTGGCCCGAACCCGCGTCGTCATGCCACTCGACGATCGGCCGCAAGGACTCGTCCGGCTCGGCCGCGGAGACCGAGGCGATCAGGCGATGGATCATGCGGAGGTGATGCGCGGCGTCCTCCGGGGCGGCGTGCAGGTAATACCCCGGGGGCATCGTGGTGAAATGCGCCTCCACCTCGTCCTCAGGGACGTCGGCGCCGAGCAGGCCCGTGGTCGCGGCGCGCAACTTCGCGACGGCGTCGGCATTATCGTCGTCAGCGGCGTCAGCCAGACGGGCCAGGGTGCGGCGATAAAGCGACCAGTGCTGGCCGTCCTTGAAGTCGGTCCAGAGGTCGGGCGAGGTGGCGCGGGCGTCGCAGCGCGTGTGCGCGAAGAGGCTGCGCAGCACCTGCTCGTCGCCCAGGAGGCGGGCGAAACGTTCGATGTTGACGGGGTCGTCGATGTCGTGGCGTTGCCAGTAAAGCCCCATCACCAGGTGATGACGGATGACGCCGGCCGCGATCTCGCGCTCACGCGCGTCGAAACCGAGCCGCCCGAGGATGCGGTCCGCGATCGGCACGCCGCGCTCGGCGTGGCCTTCGATGCCGCCGGACTTCGCGATGTCGTGGAGGAACAGGATCGCGTAGAGGAGCGAAGGAGCCTCGGAACCGAGGACGACCTCACGGTACTTCTGCTCCACGAGCGCCTCGCCGGCGTAGATGCGGTCGAGTTCGCGCAGGCAACGCAGGGTGTGCACGTCGGCCGTCCAGCGATGGTAGAATTCGAACTGCACCAGGCAGTGCAGGCCGGCGAACTCGGGCACGAGGCGATAGAGCAATCCGTGCTCGCGCAGGGCGTTCAGCGCGGAGTAGACGCGGCCGCCTTCGGTCAGCATGGCCCGGAGGGCGCTGCAGGCTTCCTCGGACTGGGCGACCTCAGGCGTGAGCAGATGGGCGCGCTCACGGACGAGCAGCGAGAGCGCGCGGTCCGGCCGGGCCTCATGGATCTGACAGATGCGGAAAAGGCGGACGAGCCGTCCGGGGTCTTCCTCGAAGAGCAGACGATGCTCGGCCGTGACGGTCCCGCCGGGGACGACGCGCAGTCCGTCCATGCTGAACGGGGCGCCCCACCCTTCCGGCTCGGGCTCGCCCATCACGGCGCCTTCGACGATTTCGGCGCAGCGGCGGACATGGTCGGCGGCGTCGAAATACTGGCGCATCATCCCGCCGATGCGCTCGGTGAGCGTGCCCGTGAAACCGAGCGCGGCGGACATGGTGTCCTGCCGCTCCAAGGAAAGCTGCTCGGTCGGACGCGTGACCTGGAAATGCAGCTCGCAGCGCAGCCTGAGCAGGACCTGCTTGGCTTCCTCGAACTTCTGGAGGTCGGACGGCGGCAGGAAACCGGAAGCGGCCAGGCCCGCTGGTCCGACCCCGTTGCGGGCGGTGCGGGCGATCCAGACGCAGCCCTGCACGTCGCGGAGGGCGCCGACGCCGTTCTTGAGGTCGGGCTCCTGCAGGTAGGCGCTGCCGCCGGCCTTCTCACGACGCTTGCGTTGCGACTCGACGATCTCCCGCGCGAACGGCTTCCAAGCCTGGCCCGAGAGGAGCGCCGCCGTCTTGGCTTCGAGCTGGGCGTAGAGCTCAGGGGAACCGCAGAGGTGACGGGTCTCGAGCAAAGCGACATGCAGATGCAGGTCGTCCTTGGCGTACTGGGTGCACTCGGTGACCGTACGGACCGACTGGCCGACCTTCAGGCCGAGGTCCCAGAGCGGATAGAGGATGGCCTCGACCAAGGCCTTCGTGGCCGCCGAATGCCGGGGCACGAGGACAAGCAGGTCGATGTCGCTGAGCGGACAAAGTTCGGCCCGCCCGTAGCCACCCGTCGCCACGAGGCTCAGCGCCGTGGCGGCCGGACCAGCGCGGAGGAACAGGGCGTCGAAAAGGATGTCGATGGCATCGGAACGCAGGCGGGCGACTTCGCCGCCGAGGACGCCGGCGCGGTGCGCGGCCAGCTGGATCTCCCGGGACTCGGCGAGGAAGACCTTGGCGCGCGGGACGAACTCGCCTTCGAGGGCGGCCTGTCCGGCCAGGCCATGCTGGAGGGCGGCGCGACGGAGCAGGATGGCGGAGGCTTCGTATTCGGGCGACATGCGACGAGTCCAACGTGGCGGGAAAGCCTCCGGCGTTCAAGGGTGATTGCCATCCGGAGCGTTTCGTCCTAAGCCACCGCATGGAATCATGGCTGAGCACCTTCTGGTCGCACCTGCACACGGCCGAGGGGCTCCGGCAGACCATCGAACTCGGCGGCATCAGCCTCATGTGCGCGATCATCTTCGCGGAGACCGGCCTGCTCGCCGGCTTCTTCCTGCCGGGGGACTCGCTGCTGGTCACCGCCGGCGTCCTCTCCGTCGCGAACGGCGATCGTCCGGCTTATTTCAGCCCTTGGGAACTCACCGCCGCGTTGACGACCGCCTCCGTCATCGGCGACCAGACCGGCTATTGGCTGGGCGGCAAGTACGGCCAGGCCATGGAGACGAAACCCGACTGCTGGTGGTACAAGCGCCGCCACCTCGACGCCGCGCGTGCTTACTTCGCCGAGAAGGGCCCGCTCGCGATCGTGCTTGCGCGCTTCGTGCCGCTGATGCGCACTTTCGTGCCTTTCGTCGCGGGCATGGGCGAGATGGCCGCGACGCGCTTCCTACGCTGGAACATCCTCGGCGGCATCCTCTGGATCAATTCGCTCGTGTGGCTCGGATACGCCTTGGGAGGCACCCCCTTGGCCGACAGACTGCACAAGGTCATCCTCGTCGTGGTGCTGGTCTCCTTCCTCCCCCTGGTCTGGGGATTGGCCCGACGCCGGCTGGGGAGGCGGAACTGAGCCTCCTCAGGACGGCTCAGCGACGATGGTCCGCAACTCCCAACGCAACCCGACGCCCTCGGACAGCTCATCGACGCCCAGGAGGTCAGCCGCGGCGTCGGCCACCACGGACGGCGAAGCGGTCCGGAGATCGAAAAGGCCATGACAGAACTCACCCAGCTGGGCGCGGTCGCGGAAAATCCAGTGAAAGCGGACGAGTTCGTCGGAAAGGAGACGCCAGCCGCCGGCCGACAGCGCCGGCGCGGTGGCATCGTCGAGATAGGTGCCTTCGTGACCGGTGGAATTATGGGCGCCGATGAACCCGTCCAAGAACACGGCGACGGGCGAAGCCGCCGCCACGTCGGAGAGCACATAGCGACCGGCCGGTCGTAACACCCGGCGGACTTCCGCATGGAAAGGCGCCTTGTCCGTCTGATGATGCAGGCCAGCCAGGCAGATCACCCGGTCCACCGTGCCATCGCTCCACGGAAACGGCAGCAGCGGCCGACCCGTCACGGCGGAGCCATGCTGGCCGGACTGGAAAGAGGCGCATGGCTCGTGACCGACCCAGGCGACACCGGCGGGAAGAAAGCCGCGGAGATAGCCGCCGCCGGCGGGGACGTCCGCCAAGACGTGTCCCGGGCGCACCTCGGCGCGGGCGATGGCCTGGCCGAATTCCGCCGCGCGGGCCAGCGGCAGAGACCGCATCGCCCGGTCGTAGGCCGAGCCACGCTCGACGAACATTTCCTCGTAACGCTCCACGACCCTGTTGTCAGGCACGGGAAGAAAAACCTCAAGCCCTACTTGAACGGACCGGTATCCAGAAACGGAACTGCGTGCCGGTCGGACCGGTTGATTCGACCGCGATATCGCCGCGGTGGTCGCGGAGGATGCGTTTGACGATCGCCAGACCCAGACCGGTGCCGTCCTCGCGACTGGTGAAGAAGGAGTCGAAGATCTTCGGGAGGATCTTGGGCGGGATGCCCGTTCCGGTGTCGGCGATGCGCACGGCGACGACGTCACCCTGCGGACCAGGCTCGACGGCCAGACGCAGGGTCAGCGCCCCGCCTCCGGCCATGGCCTGCACGCCGTTCATCATCAGGTTGAGGAAGATCTGCTGGATCTGGCCCGCATTGCCTTCGACGAGCGGCAGGGCCTCGGCGCACACGATGTCGACCTTGACCCCGAGCTGCTGCAGCTTGAGCCGCAGCAACAAGGAGGCGTTCTCGGCCGCCTGCCGCAGGTCGACGTCGCGGAACGCGCCCGACTGAGCCTTGCTCATCCCCAGCACCCGCGAGACGACGCCTTCCATGTGGGCGATCTTCTCGCGCATGACGCCGAGGTCTTCCATCTTCGGATCGTCGGCGGCCATGCCTTGCGCCAAGGTGTCCGAAAGCAGCTTCATCACGGTGAGCGGGTTGCGGATCTCGTGCGCGACCTCGGCCGAAAGCAGCCCGAGGGCCGTGAGGCGCTCGCTGCGGCGCAGGCCTTCCTCGACGGTGAAGACCTTGGCGTAAAGCCGCGCGTTCTGGATCGAAGAGGCGCCGAACGAGGACAGCGCCGCGACGAGGTGCTTGTCGTCGTCGGAGAAACGATAGGCTCCCATCGCCACGCAGAGCAGGACGCCGAAGGTGTCGTCTTCGTAGCGCACCGGCATGGCCAGCAAAGAAGAAGCGGCCACCGGCGCGGACAGACGGATGAAGAGGTCCTCTTCGGTCTTGCCCGCGAGCGGCACCACGACCGAGCGACCCCGGGTGACCACCGTACCGAGCGAGGTCCGGTTGAGGGCGATGCTCGGGGCGAGCGCCGAGACGCCGAGGTCGCCGTCGAGGCTGCGGAGATGCAGCACGTCGTCGACGAGGTTGTAATACGCGCAGGCGCGGGCGCCGAGGAGGGCGCGTGTGTGCCGGGCCAGGTCAAGGGAGATGCCGGGCTCGTCGCGTTCGCGGGCCAGGCCTTGCGCGGCGCGCACGAGGGCCTCGAGCTGGGCGGCCTTGGAACGAAGCTGACGGAGCAGCCAGATGCGGCCGACGGCCTTGGAAGCTTCGTTGGTCAGCAGCGAAAGGAAGGCGACGTCCTGCTCCGTGAAGGCGTCGAGGCGGTCGGAGTCGCAGTTCACGACGCCGATCACGTTACCCATGAGTTCCATGGGCACGGCGAGCTCCGAGCGGACGCCTTTGCGGATCTCGACGTAGCGCGGGTCCTTGGAGACATCAGGAATACGCTGCGGCTTAGCGTAAAGGGCGACCCAGCCGGTGATGCCCTGCCCCTGGTCGATGACCTGCTTCACCGAGGCCGCGTCGAGGCCGTTGCTGACTTCGATGCGCAGCGAGCCCGTGGCGGGCTCCACGAGGGCGATGGACGCGCTGGAAGCACCGAGGGTGCGGACGATCTCCTCGAGGATGAAGTCGAGGGCCTCGCGCGGGTCTTCGGTGGCGTTGACGAACGCGCCGACGCGGTAGAGGCAGTCCAGGACGCGGGCGTCGCCGGGACGTTCCTGCGCTGGACGCGAGTTAGGCATGGCTTAAAGCGAGTGGTCCATGTCGAGCGCCGGAGCGTCGACGGAGGTCTGGCCGATCACGATGGCGGGCAGGCCGGCCACGCTCGTGTGCGGGGCGACGTCCTTGAGCACGACCGAGCCGGCGCCGATCTTGGCGCCTTCGCCGATGGTGATGTTGCCGAGGATCTTCGCGCCGGCGCCGATGAGCACGCCCGAGCGGATCTTCGGATGACGGTCGCCGCGGGCCTTGCCCGTGCCTCCGAGGGTGACCTCATGCAGGAAGGACACGTTGTCGGCCACGACGCTGGTCTCGCCGGCGACGAAGCCGGTGGCGTGGTCGAGCAGGATGCCCACGCCGAACCGGGCGGCGGGATGGATGTCGACGGCGAGGTGCTCAGAGACGAGCGACTGCAGGTGCGTGGCGAGCTCCTTGCGGCCGGCCTTCCAGAGCGCGTGCGCGAGGCGATGCGTCGAGATCGCGTGGAAGCCCTTATACCAGAGATACGGGATGAGCGCATGTTCGGTGGCAGGATCGCGCTCGAGGGTGGCGCGGATGTCGGCGCGCATCTGCGACAGCACCTCGCGGTCCGAGGCGACGGCTTCGCCGAGGACGCGGAGGACGACGGGCAGGTCCTGTCCGGTCGGGGTCAGGCGTTCGGCCAGACGCTGGATGATGCCTTCGCCGAAGCCGGACCGATCCAGGACATAGCGATGGAGCATCGGCGCCAGCGCCGGCTCGGCCTGGGCCACGACGGACGCGCGGGAACGGAGCTCCTCCCAGAGGGAAGCTTCGTTGGCGCAGACCAAGGCGATGGAACGGGCGTCAGCCATAGACAGAGGGATTAATTCGTGCTTTTCGGTCAATTTGGCAACCCATGAGTCAAATCCATGTAAAAACGGCGGCTTTGCGCAGATTTCCAGAACCTCTCCCCCGCGAAGGGGTTGAAATATGCGAACCAC
>JACCEB010735660.1_pt1 | contig 10031 bp, 11 predicted proteins | sample 7454761 | NCBI WGS metagenome assembly JACCEB01 (sample SAMN15323454, study PRJNA562643) | freshwater metagenome | isolation source: river surface water | place: USA:Blue River Watershed | collected 2017-08-18
ACAATCCACCCAATTCGACTGGCCGGAGTTTGACGAAAAGACGGCGGCGGGCCTGTGCTACACCTCGGGCACCACGGGCAATCCGAAAGGGGTCATGTATTCCCATCGCTCGACGCTGCTGCATGCCATATCGTCATGTCGCGCGTCAGCCATGAATCTCGGGCCGCTGTCCCGTGTGCTGCCGGTGGTGCCGATGTTTCACGTCTGCGCGTGGGGCGTTCCCTACAGCGCGCCAATTGCAGGCTCCAGCATTCTGTTCCCCGGTGCGGGCATGGATGGCGCCTCGCTCTATGGTCTGATCGATGGCGAGAAAGCGACCTCATTGCTGGGTGTGCCGACGGTGTGGCTCGGTCTGCTCAATTACATCGACTCGGTGAACGGCAATCTCGACAGCGTCGAGAATGTGGTCATCGGCGGCTCGGCGGCACCGCGCTCCATGATGGAAAAATTCCACGACAAATACGGGGTGTTCCCGATTCACGCCTGGGGTATGACCGAGATGAGCCCGATGGGCTGTCTGTGCGTAAAAACACCCTACCTGCTGAGCGCTGACAAAGATACCCGAGCCGCGATCCAGTCCAAGCAGGGGCGCCCGGTGTTCGGCGTGGATATGAAGATCGTCGACGATCAGGATCGCGAGCTGCCTCACGATGGCAAGACCTTCGGGCGCTTGATGGTGCGCGGCCCGTGGGTAGCCAGCGGTTATTACAAGAGCGATGATCGCTCGGCGTTCCGGGGCGGGTGGTTCGATACCGGCGATGTCTCGACCATCGATGCCGATGGCTACATGCAGATCGTCGACCGCAGCAAGGATGTGATCAAGTCCGGCGGCGAATGGATCAGTTCGATTGAACTTGAGAACTATGCAGTGGGACATCCCGCTGTAGCAGAGGCTTGTGTGGTAGGCGTCCCGCACCCGAAATGGGATGAGCGCCCCCTGTTGCTGATCGTTCGCAAGCCGGGTGCAGAATGCAGCAAAGAGGCTATAATCGGCTACCTCGCAGACAAGGTGGCGCGCTGGTGGATTCCCGATGATGTTGTGTTCGTGGAAGCCCTTCCGCATACTGCCACGGGCAAGCTGCTAAAGACGGAAGTCAGAGCGAAATTCGCGAGACACTATCTCGATCTTGCCTCCTGACAGCGCGACGCTACACGGAACCGATGACACTATGAGCAGTAATTTCAACACAGCAATTTCTCCAGAGACGAATACGGCAGGCCTGATCGACAAGTTCGGCCGGCGCGTGGATTACATCCGTCTCTCCGTGACCGATCGTTGCGATTTCCGCTGCGTTTATTGCATGACTGAAGAGATGACGTTCTTGCCGCGGGATCAGGTGCTCTCGCTGGAGGAGATTTATCAGGTGGCGCAGGCGTTCACCGAACTGGGCGTCAACAAGATACGTCTCACCGGTGGCGAACCGCTCGTGCGCAGCAACGTGATGTCCCTGATCAATCGTCTTGGCAAGCTCGATGGACTCAAAGAGTTATTGTTGACGACCAATGGTGCGCAGCTGGAAAAGTTTGCGGCGCCGCTGCGAGCCGCGGGAGTCAACCGCCTCAACATCAGCATCGACAGTCTCGACGCCGAACGCTTCCGTCGCATTTCGCGCGTCGGCAAACTTGAGAATGTGCTGGCGGGGATAGAGGCCGCGCGTCGTCAGAATTTCGATCGCATTCGTCTGAATGCGGTGATCATGAAAGGCTACAACGACGACGAAGTTTTACCGCTGACGGAGTTTGCGCTCGAACGGGATGTCGACATTGCCTTCATTGAGGAGATGCCGCTGGGCAATGCCTCTGACCATGATCGCGAAAGCACTGTGTGCAGTAATGACTGGGTGCGCGAAGTGATCTCCAGCCGCTACGAATTGCTGCCGAGCACGACGACTACGGCAGGCCCGTCACGCTACTTCAAGATTCCGGGTAGGGAGAGCCGCATCGGCTTCATCTCTCCTGTCAGTCATAACTTCTGCAGCGACTGCAATCGCGTCCGCGTCACGGTAGAAGGGCGCCTGCTGTTGTGTCTCGGCAATGAGCACTCCATGGATCTGCGCGCGATTCTTCGCGAGCAGAAAGGGGATATGGAGGCATTAAAGCAAGCCATCGTCAAAGCGATGGATCTGAAGCCCGAGCGTCATCATTTTTACGAGAAAGATTACATCCAACCCATTCGCCTGATGAACATGACCGGCGGGTAAGTCCCGTTCCTGGTCATTTCCCTTGGAGCCCCGATTCGACGATGAGTAGCACTGCTTCTGACAACAAACCCGTATTCATTCCTGTCCGCGTGGCTGTGGTCACAGTCTCCGACACCCGTACCGAGGAGACCGATAAGTCAGGTCATTATCTCGTAGAGTGCGTGAAGGCGGCCGGACATATTCTGGTGAGCAAACAGATCGTCAAGGACGATACTTACAAGCTGCGCGCCGTCGTCGCGACCCATATTGCTGATGATAACGTGCAGGCGGTGCTGCTGACTGGCGGGACGGGTTTCACGTTTCGCGACAACACCGTGACGGCAGTAACACCATTGCTGGACAAGCACATCGAAGGTTTTGGTGAGGTGTTTCGCTATCTCTCTCATGCAGAGATAGGCAGTTCGACGATTCAGTCACGCGCATTCGCGGGGCTGAGCAATGGGACTATCGTGTTCTGTATGCCAGGGTCGCCGGGAGCGTGCAGGACAGCGTGGGAGGGGATCGTGGCGCAGCAGCTGGACAGTCGTCACAAGCCGTGCAATTTCGTGGATAAACTCAAAAAACCTTGATGCTTGCCATTCGTTGGCCTGCCGACACAAGGGTCTGGGCAGTTCTGACGTTTCGTACTTTCACTCACTACAAAAAACAAACACCGAGATTAGATACCTACCCATTGGGTTGAATGTCTAATCCCGGTGCGGCTTACTTATTGCGTACTCTTGCTGGTAACTTTGCATAAGCAGTTCCCTGATCGGGTAAAATTGACCGGCGTGAGGCCGGTTCCCGATTCAGGCAACGCCCAGCATCGTCAGTACAGGTACGGCGACAGAAGCGGCTACGATCGCAACTGAAATCAGGGCGGCACGTGCGTTTACGAATACTTCACTCATTTTTATCTCCTTGGGTTGGGCCTGGGATGGTTGAATAATGACTGCATAATAGGTGTTACGAACACTGTTACTTTCGGCTTCTTCGTAACGGGGCGCATAGTAACATAAACGTGCAAAAAGGTAACACTAATTTTAATATGAGTTTTAATGTAACGGTCTCGCCATAGCGTCGGCTCGTCGCTGAGACTGTGGCTTCTTACGAAATCTCTGAGGGCTTTGGATGAGTGAAATACAAGAATCTGCTGTCAGTCTGGCTGGGCAGGTGGTTGCGGTTCCTGAGAGTCGTCAGCTCGATATTCTTGCAGACCTGCTGGTTGCCAGAGGCGCTCGGGTAATACGCGTTCCTTTGGTGGCGATTCTCGATGCCGTCGATCAGGCGGTCATTGCGAATTGGCTGCAGGCGTTCATCGCGGATCCGGGCGATTATCTGGTTGTGCTGACCGGCGAAGGCTTGCGTAGATTGAGCGCGGCGGCCGAGCGTCTGGGTTGCCTGGAGCAATTCATCACAGCGCTCGACAAAGTCTGCAAGATTTGCCGTGGACCAAAACCGGGCAGAACTCTCAAGGAAATGGGGCTGAAGCCTGATCTGCTGGGCAAGGCCCCAACTACGCCCGGCATCATCGAAGCATTGGCGGAGTTGGAGTTGCAAGGCAAGCAGGTGGCAGTGCAGTTATATGGTGAAGAGCCCAATTTGCTGCTGATTGATTACCTCCGTGCCCGCGGCGCGAAAGTGAGCACTGTGGCGCCCTACATCTATGCGCCGGATTCGGATGAAGACAAAGTCCTGGAGCTGATCGATTCTCTCTATGCGGGCAGCGTCACCATGATGACTTTCACCAGTCAGCCGCAATTTCTGCGTCTTTTGGAGGTTGCCCGCAAGGCCGGAATCGAAGAGCGACTTTTCGCCGGTCTTGCCCGAGTCAAGATTGCAGCGGTGGGCCCGGTTGTCGCAGATCAGTTGCGCGCGGCAGGCGTATCCGTGGCGGTGATGCCGGAGTCACTGTTTTTCATGAAGCCAATGGTCACAGAATTAGTGAAGCTCGCAAGGGCTGAGTCGAGTGGGGAATAACCAAGATGCGAATAACTAAAAAAGGAATAACAGCGCGTTTTCAAAGCCGAGCGGGATTGTTGTTGATACTGTGGCTGCTGCTGCAGGGGGTTGCGCAGGGCGCGTATGCACAGGGGCTGACCGCCACAATCGTTACGGACAAAGGAACGATGGAAGTGGAGCTGAATGAGCAGGCTGCGCCGACCACGGTGGCCAATTTTGTGAATCTGGCGCAGCGCGGTTTCTACGATGGGCTGACGTTTCATCGTGTGGAGCGCAATTTTGTCATTCAAGGCGGAGACCCGCTTGGCAATGGGACTGGCGGGCCGGGTTATCGCTTCACTGGTGAGGCGATTCTCAAACACACGCGTCCTGGCACCTTGTCGATGGCGAATAGCGGCATCGGTACCGATGGCAGTCAATTCTTTATCACGCTGGTCGCCACGCCGCATCTCGATGGCAAGCATTCCGTGTTTGGCCGCGTGGTCAGCGGGCTGGACACGGTCTACAAGATTGCTCGCGGCGATGTGATTCGCAGCATCACGATCAACGGGGACACGACGGCCTTGATGACTCGCAAGCGGGCAGATTTGCAGCAGTGGAATGCCACGCTGGACGCGGGTTTTCCGCAACTGCGACCCGCCCCGGCAGCGAACTGAGTTTCGTCAGGGCAGCACTTGCTTGAAAGGTTTTACGACGACACTGCGAAACACGCCTGCCGTGACATAAGGGTCGTCATTCGCCCATTGCTTGGCCTCTTCCAGGGAGTCGAAACTCGCGACGATCAAGCTGCCGGTGAAGCCCGCTGCGCCGGGATCGTTGCTGTCGACGGCCGGGTGCGGGCCGGCCAGGATAATGCGGTTTTGTGCTGTCATGGCCTGCAGGCGCTCCAGGTGTGCGGGGCGTGTGGCCGCACGCAGCGGCAGACTGTCAGGGACATCTTCACAGAGTATGGCGTAAAGCATCGAATGGATTCCTCGTATCTTGCCAGGCGATAAGTGGCCGATATGGTAATCGATTTGTCGCGGTCAGTCTGGTATTGTGCCGGGCATGGCGCAGTATCTCGAAATTCATCCGCAAAACCCTGAGCCGCGACTCATCAAGCAGGCTGTAAAAGTCTTGCTTGCCGGTGGCGTTATCGTCTATCCCACGGACTCAACGTATGCACTCGGTTGCCATATCGGCGACAAGGATGCCATAGAGCGTGTGCGTCGTATTCGTCAGCTCGACGATAAACACAATCTGACGCTGGTCTGCCCGGACCTTTCCTCGATAGCCACCTACGCAAAAGTCCCCAACAGCGCCTATCGCCTCCTGAAGGCTTACACCCCTGGCGCATATACCTTCATTCTGACGGCCACGGCCGAAGTGCCGCGCAGGTTGATGCACCCGCGCCGCAAGACGATTGGCTTGCGCGTACCGAATCATACGGTGGCGCAGGCGCTGCTGGCAGAGCTCGGTGAGCCGATCATGAGCACCAGTCTGATACTGCCCGGCGAGGCCGAACCACTGATCGATATCCATGAAATTCGCGAGCGTCTTGATCGCAGTGTCGATTTGATCATCGACAGCGGGTCCTGTGGCCTGGAAGCCACCACGGTGATTGATCTGGTCGATGGCGCAGTGGAAGTGGTCCGTGTCGGCAAGGGCGACCCCGCACCGTTCCGCTAAGGCCTCGCTCGCAGCGCCCGCCGCTGGCAGAAAAATAATCGTATTCAAACAGGCCATCTGCGATAATGCGGCCCTCAAAAAGGACTCGGTCAGGATGGGGAGAGAGAGTTTGTCTACCGCTAATTCGCAGCAAAGGGTTCTGTCCGGCATGCGCCCGACAGGCCGTCTACACCTCGGGCATCTGCACGGCGTTCTCAATAACTGGGTCAAGCTGCAGCACCAGTATGAATGTTACTTCTTCGTCGCCGACTGGCATGCGCTGACCACCCACTACAACGATCCCGGCATTCTCGAGGCGAGCGTCTTTGACATGGTCATCGACTGGCTGGCGGTCGGTGTCGATCCGTCCAAGTGCTCCTTGTTCATTCAATCCCAGGTGCCGGAACATGCCGAGCTGCATCTGTTGCTCTCCATGATCACGCCGCTGGGCTGGCTGGAGCGTGTGCCCAGCTACAAGGACCAGCAGGACAAACTGCGCGATAAGGATCTGGAGACCTATGGGTTCCTGGGGTATCCATTGCTGCAGAGCGCCGACATTCTGATCTACAAGGCCGGGCTGGTGCCGGTAGGCGCCGATCAGGTGGCGCACGTGGAACTGACCCGGGAGGTGGCGCGTCGGTTCAACCACATGTATGGCCGTGAGCCTAATTTCGCGGAACTCGCCGAGGCTGCCGTGCGCAAAATGGGCAAGGGTGCTGCGAAAGAGTTTGCTGCGTTGCGTACTGCCTATCAGCAACAGGGTAGTCAGGAAGCGTTGGAGGCGGCGCGTGCGCTGATCTTGCAGCAGCAGAATATTTCGGCGGCAGATCGCGAGCGCATCCAGGGGTATCTGGAGGGCGGTGGCAAGATGATTCTGACCGAGCCACAGGCGTTGCTGACACCAGCCGCCAAGATGCCTGGTCTGGATGGACAGAAGATGTCCAAGTCCTACAACAACACCATCTCGCTGCGCGAGCCTGTGGATCACGTGCAGAAGAAGATTCAGACCATGCCGACCGATCCGGCACGCGTGCGCAGGACCGATCCAGGCGAGCCGCAACGCTGCCCGGTCTGGCAGTTACATGAAGTGTATTCCGGCGCCGAGACCCGGGCCTGGGTGGAGGCTGGTTGTCGCAGTGCGGGCATTGGTTGTCTGGAGTGCAAACGCCCGGTCATCGACGCGGTGATTGCCGAGTTGCAACCGATTCAGGTGCGCGCCAGTCACTATGAAAAAGATCCTTCTGCGGTGAAGGCGGTGATCGCAACGGGGAACGAAAAAGCACGTGAGTGTGCCGGTCGGACGCTGCAGGAAGTGCGACAGGCCATGGGCCTCGCCTACAAATGAACCCAAAGAGCGACAAGTGAGCTTGCCGGTGGAAACAGGTGATCACAACGTGACGAACGAGGCGCTGACAGCGGCTGGAGAGACGGAGCCGGGCGATTCGCAGTCTGCAGACACGGCTGAGCCGCGCGTGCGTCGTATGACGCAGGGGTTGCGCCGGTCTGGTGGTTTCCAATTGGAGCAGGAAGGCGTTGACGGCACCCAGCAGGAAATGCCTTTTGCGTTTGTGGATGGCAAGGCCGTCACTGAATTGCCCACCGATCTGTACATCCCGCCGGACGCGCTCGAAGTGTTTCTCGAAGCCTTCGAAGGGCCACTGGATCTCCTTCTTTATCTGATCAAGCGGCAGAATATCGACATCCTCGAAATTGATGTTGCCGAGATCACCAGCCAGTACATGGCCTACGTCGACCTCATGGAGGCAAGCCAGTTCGAATTGGCGGCGGAGTACCTCGTGATGGCCGCCATGCTGGCGGAGATCAAGTCGCGCATGCTGTTGCCACGCAGCACCAACGAAGAAGAGGATGAGGAAGATCCGCGCGCGGAACTGATTCGTCGTCTGCAGGAATATGAGCGTTACAAGAAGGCGGCGGAGGACATGGATGAATTGCCGCGCCTGGAGCGGGACATCTATGCCGCTGGTGCCGAAACCCCGCAGATGGAGCGCAACGCGCCCGAACCGGTGGTGGAACTGCGCGAAATCCTGATCTCTCTGGCCATGGTGCTGCGTCGCGCCGACATGTTCGAGAATCATCAGGTGCAGCGCGAGACGCTGTCGACGCGGGAAAAGATGTCCGAGATTCTGGTGCGCCTTTCCAGCCAGCGCTTTGTGTCGCTGGTCTCGCTGCTGATGCGCGAGGAAGGGCGTCTGGGGGTGGTGGTGACCTTTCTGGCAGTCATGGAGCTCATCAAGGATTCTCTCATCGAGATTGTCCAGACCGAGCCGTTTGGCCCCATACATTTGAAGGCGCGGAGTGAATGAACGAAATCAATACCAAGCTCAAACAGATTATTGAAGGTTTGCTGCTGGCGGCGGGAAAGCCGCTGTCCCTCGAGGCCATTGGCGAGGTGTTTCTGGAGGAGGAGCGTCCGTCTCGTGAGGAGTTGTTGGCCGCTCTGGCGGCGATTGCCGCCGATACGGAAGGCCGCGGCTTCGAGCTCAAGGAAGTCGCCTCCGGGTTCCGTTTTCAAGTCAGGCAGGATCTCAGTCCTTGGGTGTCGCGTCTCTGGGAGGAACGCCCGCAGCGTTATACCCGGGCTCTGTTGGAGACGCTGGCACTGGTGGCTTACCGCCAGCCGATTACTCGGGGTGACATCGAGGAAATTCGTGGTGTGAGCGTGAGTTCTACCATTATCCGCACGCTGCTGGATCGCGAGTGGATTCGGGTAGTGGGCCACCGCGATGTGCCCGGTCGCCCCGCGATGTTCGCCACCACGCGGCAGTTCCTCGACTACTTCAATCTGAAGAGCCTGCAGGACTTGCCTCCGTTGTCCGAGATTCGCGATCTCGACAAGCTCAATCCGGAGCTGGCGCTTGAAGATGATGATCTCGCTGGCATGCGCGTCCTGGAATTGCCGCCAGAGCGTGTCAGGGCCGAGCCTGGTGAAGGCGGCGAGGAAGACGACAGCGAAGAGCTCGACGAAGACGATGAAGAATTCCTGGACGAAGCAGAGGCGATGGCGCTGGCCAAGCGTCCGCTGGATGAGATACTGGGGATTGGGCAGTTTGCGAACAAGCAGGGGGAGTTGACCCCGGAGCAGGACCAGAACGAATTACCAACAGAGTGAACTCCATATCGGAGTTCACCAGACACATGTCGTGAGACAGCGGAGAGAATGATGGACGAAAAACTACAGAAGGTGTTGGCGCGAGCAGGCTTCGGTTCCAGGCGTGAGATGGAGGAGTGGATCAAGCAAGGCCGCATCAAGATCAATGGCAAAGTGGCGGATATCGGCGATCGTGTGAGCAAGGTCGACGCCCTCTTGGTGGATGGCAAGAAGGTCAATCCGAACAGTGCCGTCAGCGAACTGCAGCGAGTACTGCTCTATAACAAGCCCGAAGATGAAATCTGCTCGCGCAAGGATCCGGAAGGTCGGCGTTCCGTGTTCGACAAACTGCCCCCCATTACGCATGGTCGCTGGGTTGCCATCGGGCGACTGGATATCAACACGAGCGGCTTGCTGCTTTTCACCACCGATGGTGAACTCGCCAATCGCCTGATGCACCCGTCTTCCAACATTGACCGCGAGTACGCCGTGCGCGTGATGGGGGATGTCACCGACGAAATAATTGCCAACATGCTCAAGGGCGTGATGATCGATGAACATCTGTGCAAGTTCTCGGACATCCAGTACTTCGCCGGTGAAGGGGCCAACCGCTGGTATCACGTCGTGCTGATGGAAGGGCGCAACCGTGAGGTGCGCAAGCTGTGGGAATCCCAGGGCATCCGGGTGAGTCGTTTGAAGCGCGTGCGCTATGGCCCGATCTTCATTCCCAGTCGAGTCAAGAAGGGCGATTTCTACGAATTGCCGAAAGAGGAAATGGCGTTGTTGTACAAAGCAGTTAACCTTCCCTTGAACACTCGTCCAAAGAAAGTGGCTCCCGTGCGGCGCTGATTTTTTTCTCGAAGGCTGCGTATTCTGTCGAGTGCGCAGTCTGCCTCCGCTAGAAACGAATGGCATTTCCTCCGCTGCTCTTGGCGCTGCTGAGCACTTTGGCGGCGCGCTCCAGCAGGCTGGCGCTGGAGTCGGTTCCCGTCAGTACCGAAAAACCAAGGCTGAGCGATACTTGCGGCATTTCCTGCAGCCGTTCCTTGTTGAGCCTGTGTCCCGGAATTTCCAGGCTCTCTTTCTGGACGCTTTTCATGATTCGTCGCGAGATCACCTGAGCACCTTCCTTC
>JACCEB010195030.1_pt1 | contig 10030 bp, 10 predicted proteins | sample 7454761 | NCBI WGS metagenome assembly JACCEB01 (sample SAMN15323454, study PRJNA562643) | freshwater metagenome | isolation source: river surface water | place: USA:Blue River Watershed | collected 2017-08-18
CGCCTCGTCAACTGACCGTGATCCACGCCCTAGGCATAGGCGATAAAAAAACTACGGGTATGAACTGTTTTGCCCACGAAGGATTGGTAAAGCGCGTCATAGGTGGACATTGGGTTTGGTCGCCTGCCATGCAACAGTTAGCGCTCAATGAAAAGATAGAAGCCTATATATTGCCGGGAGGTGTATCGAGCCAACTGATGCGTGAGATTGGTGCCGGTCGTCCTGGTTTATTCACGCATGTGGGCATTGGCACGGTTTGCGACCCTCGTTTGGGCGGTGGCAAGATGAATGCGAGGGCTCAAGAAGACTTATCTGAAGTGGTGATAATGGATGGTCGCGAATACTTGCGATACAAGCCCTTTCCCATTCACATTGCCATTGTGCGCGCAAGCGCAGCTGACGAAGATGGCAATATCAGTTTTGAGCACGAAGCCGCCAATTTAGATGCGCAATCACTTGCATTGGCTGCGCGAAACAGTGATGGCAAAGTGATTGTTCAAGTCAAAGAGCGTTTACCCAAAGGCGCACTGAAAGCGCGTGAAGTCAGAATTCCTGCTGCATGGGTAGATGCTATCGTGGTCGATCCCCATCAAAAAACAAGCTATGACATTCCCTTTGACTCCGCTTTTAGTGGTGAGCTTTGTGGCGCAGCCAGATCTGAAAGCGAAGCCAAAGACCATGCTAATGAAGTGTCAGCATCGCAAGAAGAATTCAGCGAACGCCAAGCCATAGCGCGGCGAGCCTACACCGAACTTTTTAACACCAAAAAATTACGCCCTGTGATTAACTACGGTGTTGGCGTGCCTGATGCAGTGGCTAAGATAATTGCAGCCCGCAACGAGCAGCATCGCATTTATCAAACCATTGAACACGGCACCTATGGTGGGACCCTGATGGATGGTGTTTTATTTGGTTACGCGCGCAATGCAACCGCTATGCTCGACGCGCCTACCCAATTCGATTTTTATTCAGGCGGCGGACTCGATATCGCGTTTCTTGGCTTTGGAGAATTTGACCAAGAAGGAAATGTCAATGTCAGCAAACTAGGTGGTCTCACCGTGGGGCCAGGTGGTTTCATTGACATTGCACAAAACGCTCGCAAAGTCGTATTTTGTGGAACCCTTGCAGCCAAGGGCGTCAGACTGGCAACGGGCGATGGAAAAATGCAAGTGCTAGAACAAGGCAAAGTACAAAAAATTGTGCCCAAGGTTGACCAAATAACATTCAGTGGGCCGCAAGCGATGGTCAGAAAACAGCATGTTTTGTATTTAACAGAGCGTGCGAGTTTTAGGCTGACGCAAGACGGCGTTGAACTTTTTGAAATCGCACCTGGTATTGATTTACAGAAAGATGTGCTGGACCAAATGGGTTTTAAACCTCAACTCGCAAAAGACATCATGCTGATGGACTCGAGCTGTTTTAATCGCTAAAGGCTTATGCAGTTTATGCGGGGTTCAAGCGTATTTCTAGTCCACTAGCCGCAGATTCCCGCACAGCCAAAGCGGCCTCCAACGCACGCAACCCATCTAAGGCAGAGCAAACAGGTTTTTCTTTGCCTGCGATAACTGCCAAGAAGTTATTCAGTTGCGCTTCATAAGGCGAAGTACGCATCGGCTCAGTCCGCGTCACGCTGATCGGCTTTTCCCAATGGCGTTGGTCTTGGTAACTCCACACTTCCAATTTGGGCAAAGTCAATGAACCATGGGTTCCAGAGAAAAAGTGGGAGTTGATATCTTGTTGCGGGAATCTATCGGTTTCCCTTGCGGATAAATCGTAATTCCATGGTGATACCGTCGTATCTGACACGGTAACGGTTCCAAGTGCGCCATTGACAAAGCGCATCATCACCACAGCGGTGTCTTCAACTTCATGTCCACGAATGGCGTTAGACGTCATGGCTTGCAGGCTAGCTATGTCTCCATACAAAAAACGCATCAAATCAATATCGTGGATAAGATTGATGAGCACTGGACCGCCACCCGATTGACGACGCCATGCCGCTTTGAAATAGTCGTCGTCTTTGAACCAAGTGCACATAGCTGTGACGCTGACGGGTTGCCCAAGCACGCCGGAATCCATGATGGACTTGGCTTGCCGCATGATGGGGTTATGTCGGCGATGGTGTCCCACCAAAGCTGGCAAGCCTTTGGCCTGCGCCACCTCATATATGCTGCGGGCATTTGCCAGCGTATCGGCAATAGGTTTTTCAACTACGACGGCAGCACCGCTATTTAGGCAATCAACTGCTACATTGGCATGTGCATCATTCGGTGTCGCAATGATCACTCCATCAGGTTTGGCTTTGTCGAGTAAATCACCATGGCTAGCAAACCAAGGTATTTGATGGGCTTGCACCCATGCTTTACCTGCTTCGTATGGCTCTGCTACCCCCACAAGTTCAACCGCAGGGTTCTTCATAGCGGCTTCGATATGTGTTCGGCCTATGGTTCCTGCGCCAATGATGGCAATTCTGTATTTACGCATATGTGATTTCAACTCTTTGCTAATTTCATGGACATCCAAGTCAACGCCATTAGGTATCCGTCCGTCCCAAAGCCAGCCATCACTGCTGTAGATACACGTGAAATCAGGGAGTTGTGATAGATGGTTTCTCGGGTGTGCACATTACTGATATGCAACTCAATCTTTGGGCCGTCAAACATTTTTAGCGAGTCCATTAAAGGAACCGATGTGAAAGTTAAACCTGCTGGGTTAATGATAATGCCGTCGCCTGCATCAATCGCATCATGCACGCTTTCAACCAATACTCCTTCGAAATTGGTTTGCCGAAACTCTACTTTAAGACCTAATGTTTTTGCATGCGCATTACAGCGTTTTTTGACATCTGCTAAAGACTCCGTTCCATAAATATGTGGCTCGCGTTTTCCAAGTCGATTGAGATTAGGGCCGTTGAGAATAAATATTTTTTTTGCCATAAACACTTTCAGTGTGAAAAAGTATGAACCAGTTGTTGTGTAGCTTGTAGTGCTTGGCGCGCCCAAGCCTCAAAACCTAGAGCAGGAGTTCGAAGATGGTGCCAACATTCAACAGCAATGGGGCGACCTACTGGTAAGTGACGCAAAAAGCCCTGTAGGTCAATACCTCCCTCTCCAGGTAATAGCCTTTCATAGCGTGCTTGCCGCAAAATTTCGTCTAGTGTGTCAGGAACACCTGCGGGCGCATCACAAAATTGCACATAGTCAATTAAAGATGCAGGTAGTTCTGCCCAATCCTTCAATGTTGTTCTGGATCGTTCCACATGTATGGTGTCTGCCAGAATCCTGGCATTGCTTGGCGTGCCAGCGTTTTTAATAAGGGCGTGCGCTGTTAGTAGATCAGGCACAGGTGTCCAAGGCATGAACTCTAAATTGGCTGTCAATCCCCACTTTGCAGCAAATTCACAAAAATCTGAAAAATATTGCGCTAGTTGAAAAGGGTCTTCTACGGGTCCTGCAGATACCAAAACAGCACGCGCTCCCATCGCTTGACCACACGCCAAGGCGGATTCAAATCTATTGACTTGCATTCCTGGCATGAGTCGGATCACCTCTACATCCCAAACCATTTGTGGATGTTCGGCAACGCGTGCCATTACTTCTTTCAGCATCGAAGGTTCATCCATGATTGGGTAGGCAGCAATGCCAGGCGCGGGTGACAGCAACCTTACGCCTACATGGTCATAGCCAATCGTAATCGCCAAGTCAATCAGTTCATGTGGTGGAAGGGGCAGCGCTGTTAGGTGCGCCAAAGAGTATCGTTGCCCGATCTTCTTGGAGATGCTGTTAGTTGTATCCATTTGCAAGATCTTGGCATTAGTAGGTTGCACGCCCTCCAGAGGCGTCAAAAACCGTACCGGTGCAAAAAGAACAATCATCACTGGAAAGCCACGCCACGATCGAGGCAATTTCCTCTGGTAATCCTGCACGTCCCATGGGAATTTTGGAAAAGTTTTCTTGTCTTTTTTCTGCAGTCATTTGGTCAAGCAGTTCGGTGGCAACCATTGCAGGTGCAATGCAATTAACCCTAATTTCGGTTTTCGCCAACTCCTTACCCAAGGATTTGGTCAAGGCAATCACACCAGCTTTGGAAGCAGAATAAGCGGACTGAGCGGGATTGCCCTCCTTGCCAGCGATCGATGCCAAATTAACAATACGCCCGCAATTATTCTTTTGCATCTGAGCGACTGCCGCGCGGCAACAAAGAAAAGTCCCCGTGAGATTGATATCTATGACTCGCGTCCAATCTTCTAAAGAGTAGTCGGACACATTGGCAACAGGACCAGCTATGCCTGCGGAATTGACAAAGATATCGATCTTTCCAAACTTTGACAGAGTTTGCTCCATCGCATCGTGCACAGATTGCTCAGAGGTGACATCAACTCGGATGAAATGGCTCAAAGGTTTTGCAGTATTGGGCTGCATGTCCCAGTTACACACTTGCGCACCGCTTTGCATTAATCGCTCAGAAATAGCCTTACCAATGCCACCGCTACCACCTGTAATCACAGCTGTCTTACCTGCAAAATCATACGATGCAGTCACTATTTATCCCTTATAGCCCATGAGACGAGGCAACCACAGTATGCAGTCAGGAAATGCTGTGATGATGGCTAAAGAGGCAATCAAAGCATAGATGAATGGCATTGTGTCTTTCACGATTGCTGAGAAAGGCGCACGGGTAATATTTGCAACGATGAAAAGCAACAATCCGTAGGGGGGTGTAATGAGTCCAATCATCAGATTTACAACCACCACAACACCAAAATGCACCATGTCAATTCCCAAAGCTTGTGCAGTTGGAATCAAGATAGGAACAATTACCAACAAAACAGTGCTTGCGTCTAGCAAGCATCCAAGTACCAATAACAACAGATTAACCATCAACAAGAATTGCCACATGTTGAGATGAAATCCATCCAACCAAAGTTTGATATCCACAGGGATATTTTCAATAGTGACTACATAGTTAAAAACCAAAGCTCCGGCAATCAAAATACCAACTGAGGCTGTATTTCGAGCACTAGAAATAAGAGATGCATATGTTGCGCGTAAGGTTACCGAGCGATATAACACCCACGAAATAACCAATGCGTATGACGCCGCCACAGCAGCTGCTTCCGTAGGTGTCATGACGCCACCGTATATGCCACCCAATAAAACGACTGGCATCATTAAAGCGGGCAAAGACTCCCAGGTGATGCGTGGCAGTTCACGAATGGGAACAGGGGCCTCAACTGGGAAATTGTGTTTGATTGCCATACGCCAATTGACAATTGACATGACTAAGGCCATCAATATCCCAGGGACAACGCCTGCCAAAAATAAATATCCGATCGAAGCATCAGATACCAGTGCGAACAATACCATTGGGATTGAGGGAGGGATGATAGGACCGATTACTGCAGTAGCGGCAGTGATAGCTGCTGCATAACTAGGTGTATAGCGTCCATCCTTAACCATCATCTCAATAGTCAACTTACCAATGCCCACTGCATCAGCCACAGCCGAACCTGACATGCCTGCAAATATCAAGCTTGAAATGACATTAACGTGTCCCATGCCACCACGAAATCGTCCTACCAAGGCGTTACAAAACGCCATTAACTTATCGCTCATTGCACCTAGCGACATAAAGTTCGCTGCAATGATGAATAGTGGTACTGAAAGCAAGGTGTAGCTGTTGTAGATACCTTGCAAAAGTTGTTCAGCGGCAATACCTATGTCTTGGCCAACAAAAAAAAGATAAAAGATGGAAGCTCCGATCATGGACAAACCAATCGGAGCTCCAAACATCGTCAGGCCTAAGATCATCAATACTGTGAGTCCGAATGGACTTTGGATAAAACTCATATTTCAGCGGCCTCTCTGCCTTCGACATATCGCATCTTTCCGCGTCCAGTAATAGAAAACCACAACGCCCAAGATTGACGAACGATAACGGCAATACCAAATAGTATGTAGACTGAAAATACCCAATTGAAACGCCAGCCTAAGGCCGCTGTTGTCTCAACCTTCATAAAGGTCACATAACTCCAAGCTCCAGGCAGGCCAATAACGAACAGAACAATGATGATCAAGCTACAAGCCCCTTCGATGACACGCCTCGTCATCGGTGAAACGGCAACGGTGATCAGATCTATACGTATGTCATCATCTGGTCGCGCGACAAAAGCCGAACACCACAACACAGACCAAACCCAGCAAATGACACAAATTTCTTCGGCCCAAGGCGTAGCATTATTGAAAACATAACGCGAAATAACTTGGTACAAGAATGAACCCATCATGGTACACATCAATACCGCGGCAACATTCTCAGAACGCGCCAATAAAAAGAGGCCCGCTCTGTCTAGCGTTCTAAACATAACGTTTATTTAGAGTGCGCTAATTTTCTCTAGCATCCCGGGCTTCCACTCGCTTATGTATTTTGATTTTCTGATGATGTCAATGGCGTTATCGCGAAATGCTTTTGTATCAGGCGCATAGACGTCTAATCCTTGTGATTTGAAGAATGTAACGAGCTCTGATTCTTCCTTCACCATTTGGGCCGTAATCAATGTTGAGACCTCGTCGGCAGATGCCTGTAAGCGTTGCTTTTGAGAAGCGGACAAAGTGTCCCATTTAGATTTTCGAATCGACAAAATATTGAAATTTACTAAGTGACTAGTCAAAATATATTGCGACAAAACTTCATGGAACTTCATTGTCTTAGTCAAAGGCATGGGATTGTCTTGCGCATCTATTGCGCCACTTTGCAAAGCTGTGTAAACCTCGGTGAAGGCTACGGGTACTGGATTAGCTCCTAGGGCAGTACCAATGAATTGCCACCCCTCGCCCGCGGGCATACGCAACTTCACACCTGCCAAATCAGCAGGTTTGTTAATTTTTTTCTTCAAACGTGTACTGACATGGCGCGTGCCGATGTAGTAGACCGCAAGCATCTTGATGCCCATTTTTTCTTCAGACATCTTGAATAAATCTTGTCCGATATCGCTTGCAAATGTTTTTTGCATATGCGCTAAATCGCGGAACACATAAGGCGCACCCACGATGCCCCACTCTGGAATTTGGCGTTGAATATCGGATACCGATAACGCTCCCATGTCCAAGTTACCGCGCTGCATCGCCACAATCTCTGTTCCCTGCTTGAACAAGGTGGCTCCAAAATATGGTTTGAATTCAAAGTCTGAACCTAGCGATGGACCAAATTTTTCAACCAACAATTTCGCACGAATATCTTGATCCGTCATGGTTTCAGAAAAGATCAGCGGGATCTTGTTCTGCGCGAAAGCAAGAGGCATCAGGCTAGAGGCCGTCAAGATCGCTCCCGATTGAACTAGTTTTCTACGTTGTTGGGAAAAATTCATTTGTTTTACTCCTCATTTGCTCTGACGTTAAGACGAAATCATAAGCATATTTGATGGAATGTATTTCAACATCGGGGAAAGCCCTCGATCAATGTTTCTGATCATTGTTATCTTCATTTACCGGTTAACCTTTGCCAACCAAATAATGAATATTTCAAACTAGGAGGGTTTTATGCGCGTATTGATCACGGGAGGTGGTGGATTCTTAGGCGCTTGGGTTGCTAAGCGACTTCTTCTTGCGGACTTTCGAATAAGAATTATGGATAGCCAACTTTCGCAAGATCGTATACAAACGATTACTGGTATTCAGCTATCTCCATCGATCGAGTGGCTGGAGGGTGACATTGCCAATAGCAAAGAAGTTCTGTTAGCTGCAAAAGATTGCCATGCCATTGTGCATTTGGCTGGTGTCCTAACACCCATGTGTCGACATGATCCACTAAGGGGGGCGCAAATCAATGTAATCGGCACTCTGAATGTATTTGAAGCTGCCAGGTTGCACAAAATTGCACGTGTGATTTATACGAGCAGCGGCGGAGTTTTTGGGCCTTCCAATGGCCAAGTACCATTTCCAACTACACATTACGGCGCTTACAAACTCGCGAATGAAGGAAGCGCCAGGGCATACTGGGAAGACCATCAAATTGCTAGTATCGGTATGCGCCCGTTTGTGGTTTATGGTCCAGGCAGAGATAGCGGATTAAGCGCAGGCCCCTCTTTAGCTTGCCGAGCCGCAGCTTTGGGAGAAACTTACGCGATTCCCTTCACCGGTAGTGCAGGCATGGTGTATGTCGATGATGTCGCTGCAGCCTATGAAGCCGCAGTGAAATCTACTTTCACAGGCGCTCATACTCTTAATCTGACTGGTCATATCGCCACTATGCAAGAAGTGGTTGCAGCAATTCACCTTGTAGTCCCCAATGCGCACGTAAGCTGCGAAGGTCCACCTCTTCCAAGTGCTGCTGACTCAGTCAACGAATATAACAACGGCTTACTACCTTTAGGAGCTGAAAGGAGTTTGTTAGAAGGTGTTCGTGAAACCATTCACTACTACCAAACTTCAGGAAAATCTAATTGATTGAAAACTTATCGGGTCGAAGTCGCGCAATATCTTGCACATCACTCGCCATAGCCGAATATGACAGAGAGTAAAGCCCGCTTACTAAGGTTCCGTGAGTACCAACTCGGATCAGTGCATTTTCAGACAAATCAGTTTTTAATAGAGCATTTAAAGTATCGATTTCGTAACCCGTGACAACTACGATCCAATCAGCGCTTTGGTCATTGCCGCCTCGGATCTCTTGCTCCTTGGTTTGTGCAATTGCTGGAGTTTGGGTATGCAGTAGATGGGCAGCAGTGATACCTGCTTGCCATACCGTTTTATCAAAGAAGTTTTTTAAGTACGCACGCAAATCAGACTCTTTTTCTGGCGACGGTGATAACCGCAAAGTAAGTGCATAACGCGCCGTAGCCCCTCCCCTACTCTCCAACACACGACATTGGCTCCGCACCATATTGGCATGGAAGGGCATCAGCTTGGTTGACCAGGGCGTCGGTTGGTTCAATCGTTCTAAGTAATGGGGTGAACATAAAGTCGCGTATCGATCGAGTTCATACATGATGAAAAAACCGTTCCCCCCATCTGTCTGCGCCCAACGTGAGCCTCGTAGAAATCCTGGAATACTAAGTCGCTCGGGAAAGTGTTCATGGGAGTGCCAATGCTCAAACTCTCGTCTCATGCTGGGTTCCATTTCCCACCACATAGCAATTGCAGCCTCTCCCAGTAATGCCATACCCATTCACCTTTATCGTTTTGTGTAGAAAAATTCGTAGACATAGGATAGTCTAGGAAAATTCTCGAGGGTAAACCCCAAAAATTCTTTCAAATGGTGCCACTACATTGAACCTAATTGCTATGTATACGCTGAACCCAACTCCTAACTCTATTGAAACGTCTTTATTGACATTGCTTTCTCAAGCTGAGCCAGCCGTTATCGGACACTTTCGACACACGGGATTCATGCGCCCTGATATCAAAGCCCATTTTGCGGATATTCGTGTTGCTGGTACCGCTGTCACAGTGTGTGCACCTGGAATGGATGCAACCATCATCCATTACGCTATTGGTCAATTAAGGCCTGGGGATTTTTTGGTGATCGATCGTTGCGGTGACAACGCCATTGCATCTTTTGGAGGTGCAACAGCTTATGCGGCAAAAAAGGCCGGGGCAGTTGGAGTGGTCGTGGATGGTCTAGTTACCGACCTTGGCGAATTACGCCAATATGGCTTGCCTGTTTGGTCACGCGGAACATCCGCTGTGACAACAAAAATGCTTGGGATAGGTGGCGACTTTTGCACTAGCGTGAGTTGTGGTGGTGTTGCAGTCAATCCCGGAGATGCAGTTTTAGCGGATGAAAATGGTGTTTTGGTTTTGCCAGTTCAAGATATTGAATATGCAGCGAAGCGGGCTATTCAAATGAGTCTGGATGAAAAACTTACGCTCGCACGAATAGACCAAGGAGAAAAATACCCAGACATATTAGGTAGCAGCAAAATAATCGCAGACGTCCTAGCCAATAGATTTAAATAATATTTAAAAAATACTTCAACAGGAATGGGAGTAAGTTTAAATCCACACCATCGCAATTAGCTATTGAGTTGCAA
>JACCEB010676072.1_pt1 | contig 10030 bp, 10 predicted proteins | sample 7454761 | NCBI WGS metagenome assembly JACCEB01 (sample SAMN15323454, study PRJNA562643) | freshwater metagenome | isolation source: river surface water | place: USA:Blue River Watershed | collected 2017-08-18
CCAGACCGTCGCTGGTGCAAGACCCGAAAGGGTGCACTGGAGGAACGTCCGGACTGCACAGGACAGCGTAGGAGGTAACACCTCTCCACCGTGAGGTGAGGATCAGAGCAACAGAGACGAGCCGATTAAGTTCGGGTGAAACGGGCAATCTCTACGCGCAGCAATACCAAGTAGGCCTTCCTGAGGGGGTGTGGTTCGCCGCACCGCCTCTCCCTGTGGTTCCGCGGGGTGAGTTGGCGGGTAGGTAGCATCGAGCCGGGTAGGCGACTCCCGGCCCAGAGTAATGGCGGTCACACAACGGGCAACCGTTGTGCACAGAATCCGGCTTATCGGCGGGCTTCACACTTATTTACGCCCACAAAAAAACCCGCCGAGGCGGGTCTTTTTGTGGGGGCCAGCGAGGCTTCGCCGGCTGAATCAAGCGGCTAAATCAGCCCCGTGAGGGCATCAAGGTGCCGGCCAAAGCAAACACCGAGTTTGGGGCGGTGATTTTGATCGCGGTCTTGGGCTTGGCGAAAACGCCGCGCTTGATGGCCGGCTGGGGAGCTGGTTCGACCGTGACGCCTTTGTTGCGTTGCTCGGCCACCAACTGACGCAAGCTGATGGATTGCAAGTGGTTCAGCATTTTTTCGTTCAAGCTGGCCCACAGTTCGCTGTTCATCCAACCACCGTCTGCGGCAGCGTCTTCGGCGGATGGGGCATCGACGGCACCCACGATGTCGGCCATCGAGATTTTTTCTGCATTGCGAGACAGCGAATAGCCGCCGCCTGGTCCGCGGGTGCTTTCCACCAGACCTTGCTGGCGCAGTTTGCTGAACAGTTGTTCAAGATAAGACAGAGAAATCTGATGGCGCTCGCTGATCGCGGCCAAAGAAACAGGGCCGCGATCTTCGCGCAGTGCGACATCAATCATGGCGGTAACGGCAAATCGGCTCTTGGTGCTCAAACGCATGGCGTGCTCCTTTGTGAGGGGGAAGACCCGTTGGGGTCGTTTCCGAATCACGACTGTAGGGTTTACAGCAGTGACTTGGCGGTCATTTTGTCAGACTCGTGCAATATTTGGGGATTGCCCGTTTCATTTCAAGGGTAAATCCTGTGTATTTTTGTCGGAAATGCATCAAAAACGTTCAAACCCCTCCAGAGGTCGCCATTGCCCGGGCTCAAGGGGCGCCAAGCTGAGTCGCCCCACGCGCTGGCGCCGCAGGTCTTGCAAAGGGGCTTGTTGGTCGAGCCAGCGGCCCAGATCGAGGCCGTCCAAGTCTTTGCCTGCAATCCTCAACACGGTGAGGGTTTCGGTTTGCCGGTTGATGCTGGCTCGGAGGCCGGGGCCATTCAGGGCTTTTATCGTGGCTTCACGCACAGGCCCTTGAAGGGTGGCCATCCATTCTTCTTCCATCGGGCTGCGGCGGTCTTCCAGGTGGCGCAAGACCCCAACATCGTCCGAAAAAATACACAAACCACTGGCCGGTTGCGGCAAAGGCAGGGGCATTTGCAGTTTGGCCAAGCGTTCTGAGCCCCAGATGCCTGGCGGCTTGGCTTTGGGGCCCGCGGTTTTTTGCAACCAGGCCGTGTTGGCCGCCACCCCCGCAGGCTTGAACAACAGCAAGGTCAAGGGGGCCAAGGCGGCCAAAGACACTTGGCGGTTCACCACCACCTCTTGGTCTTGACTGACCCGGCGTGCGGGGTCGGTCACCCGCTGGCCGGCCACCTGCACACCGCCCGCCACGATCAGGGCTTCGGCCTCACGCCGAGAGCAATGCAGGTCGGCTGCCACGCGTTTGGCCAAGCGAATGCCTTCTTGGGAGAGGCTCATCAATGCTTTCAGTGTCGGGGGGCGATCAAGACAAGGCTTGTTCGCGGATGTGGTCAACGTGGGCTTGCAGCGAGCGTGCGGCGACAGGCCACAAGCGTGGCGGCACGTCGTCGTAGGCTTTTTCGACCCATTCTTGCAAACTGCCGTGGGGCAGGGCTTGCATGGCCGCCGAGATTTTGGCCTCGCGCTTCAGCCGATGGGCTTTCAAATGGGTGATCGCTTGGTACGCAAAACCCAGCACGTAGCCGTGTGCAGGCAAGATGAAGTCGATTCCGCCTGCTTGGCAGTGTTCGGCCAATTTGTCCAAAGAGTCCAGATAGCCGCCCATGTGGCCGTCGGGGGGATCGATCACCGTGGTGCTGCCGTTCAGCACGTGGTCCCCCGAAAACAGCAGCCCGTCTTCTTCGAGCACCAGACACACATGGTTGGCCGCGTGCCCGGGCGTGTGCAAGACGCGCAAAGTGTGGGTGACCTCACCAGTTGGACTTTGGCCTTTCAGCACCAGCTTTTCACCGTCTAGCAACTCGCGATCAGGGCTGAAACGGCTGTTGGCGCGGGCCGTGGGGCGCGAGGCCAAGCCCAAGATCGGCGGTGAGCCATCGCACAGCGCTTGCAAAGGCGCCGCGCCAGGGGAGTGGTCGGGGTGAGAGTGGGTGCACACAATCATCCGGATTTGCCCGCCTGCCGCGCGCCAAAGTCGTTGCAAATGCTCGGCATCGGCAGGGCCAGGGTCGATGGCGATGTAGCCTGTGTGGGGGTCGCCCACCAAATAACTGTTGGTGCCGGGGCCGGTCATCACGCCAGGATTGGGCGCGGTCAAGCGCATCACGTTTTTCAACAGCGGAACGGCTTGCTGTGTTTGCCAATCCAATGCGTGGTGAATTTGTCCGTCAGGACACACCAAGGCCAGCTCACCATAAGGCGGCTCGTGCTCCATGTAGCGGGCTTCGTTGCCGGCCAACCAGCCGGCCCGGGGGCAGCTGGTCCACAAAGGTTCTTCGTTGACGGCGCAGGCTTGCAGCACAGCATCTACAGAGGCAAAGGCGCACAACTTTTCTAGGGTGCGGATGGTGGGGAAAATCAGAAAAAATTGCCCCGCCTCGTGGCGTGTGAGGGCCTCTTGGGGGCGCACCCAGATCGGCTCGAATTGTTCAGTTTCATCGGCAACTGGGGTTTGGCCTTCGGGCATCCGGGCGACCAAAAAGGGCACATCAAAGCGCCGCGGCAGGTCTCGGTCGGTGATCCAGTGGGCCAGCACAAACACCTGGTCTGCTGCCAAGGTCAAGCCCCGAGCGTCGCACTGTGCGGCAAAGGACGAACCGGCGGGAGTTTGGCGAGGGATGTGCTGGATGTCGTTTGCATCGGCCCAGCGTCCGTCCGCATGCCGCGCCAACAAGATGCCCAGTTCTTCAAAGCTTTCTCGGATAGCGGCAATGGCCTGCGTGAGGAGCAAGTCGCTTTGTGTGGCGCGTCGGTGGGACAGGCCGTGCGTTGCAGGAGTGGCATCCGCGGCATCAATGCCGCCCCCGGGGAACACATAAGCCCCTGGGGCAAAGCTGGCCGTCATGGCCCGCCGGGTCATCAGCAACTCAAGGCCTTGTGGCCCATCTCGCATCAACAACACAGTGGCGGCTGGCCTCAGGGGGGCCGGTTCACGTTGGGGAAAAAGAAGTTGGGATGTGCGTGCCATGCCCCATTATCGGGCCGAGCCCAACGGCGATAATCGCGCTCATGCACATTCGATTCACCAAGATGCAAGGCGCCGGCAATGACTTTGTCGTGCTCGATGAAACGCAAGGCCGCTTGGGCCTGAATGCGGCGCAGTACCGATTTTTGGCCGATCGCCATTTTGGCGTGGGGGCCGATCAGATTCTCAGCGTGCGACCCTCGCCCGCCCCAGGCCTGGACTTTGAATACGTAATTCACAACGCCGATGGCGGCGAGGTAGAGCATTGCGGCAACGGCGCACGCTGTTTTGTGCGCTATGTGCGCGACAAGGGGCTGACCTCTAAATCAACTGTCCGTGTGAAAGTGCAGCAAGGCGAAATTGAATTGCACATGCAAGCGGACGGCCGTGTGACCGTCAACATGGGCACACCGGTGTTTGATTGGGAGCGAGTGCCTTTTGACCCCATTGGCCTCATCAGCGACCAAGTCAATGGCTGGCCCGTGTTTGATTTGGCGTTGGGCGAGCAGGGCATCGCCCGCGTTGGCGTGTTGTCCATGGGCAACCCGCATGCGGTGCAGCGGGTCGACGATGTGTCGGCATTTCCGGTGTTGTTACAAGGCCCCTTGATCGAACGCCATGCGGCGTTTCCCAAGCGTGTGAATGCCGGCTTTATGCAAATTGTCTCGCGCAGCCAGATCAAGTTGCGCGTGTTCGAGCGTGGCTCGGGCGAGACCTTGGCCTGCGGCACGGGGGCGTGTGCCGCAGTGGTGGCCGGCATTCGTCAAGGCTGGTTGGACCACAAGGTGGAAGTGCAGACCCATGGCGGCCAACTCACCATCGAGTGGGCTGGCCAGCCCGAGAGTCCGGTGCTCATGACCGGCCCAGCCGTATCTGTTTTTGAGGGCGAAATTGAATTGCCTGAAGCCCTTTCCTGATTATTTGGAGACCCAACATGATCCCCTCTGAGCCCATGAGCCCGATCACCGAAGACGACATCGCCGACTATTTGGTGAATACGCCCGATTTTTTTGAGCGTCACGCCTCTTTGTTGGCCACTGTTCAATTGACGCATCCCCAAAGCCACCGCGCCGTGGGCTTGCAAGAGCGCCAAGCGCAGATGTTGCGCGACAAGATCAAAGGCCTGGAGCACCGCATCATGGACATGATTCGGCATGGCAACGAAAACATGATCCTCACCGACAAACTGCACCGCTGGTCGTGTGAGTTGTTGGTCACGCCGCCAGACCACTTGGCCGATTTTGCGGTGGAAAACATCCGTGACTTGTTCCAAGTGCCTCAAGTGGCCCTGCGTTTGTGGACTTTGCAAGAGGTCTACGCCAAGCAGGCTTATGCCCAAGGCGTGACCGAAGCGGTGCAAACGCTGGCGACTTCCTTGGACACCCCCTATGTCGGGCCGAACGCTGGCTACGAAGCCGTGCAGTGGTTGGCAGAGCCTGCGCAGGCGGCTTCTTTGGCCTTGCTGGCTTTGCGCTCGGCACCCGGCCAACCGGCCTTTGGTTTGCTGGTTTTGGCTTCGCCCGATGCGCAGCGTTTCAACAGCCAAATGGGCACCGATTTGCTGGAGCGCTTGGCCGAGTTGGCAGGCGCTGCTTTGTCGGTGCTGCGGATCTCTGAGGCCTGAGCCATGGCCAACACGGCGCCGGATGAACTGGTGGCCCGTTACTTGGCGCATGTGCGTTTTGAAAAAGGCTTGGCCCAGCGCACCTGTGACCTTTACCAACTGGATTTGATGCGCTTGGCCGAGATGGCCGCTGCCGACCAAGTGCCCTTGCTGCAAGTGCAAAACGGCCACGTGCGTCGCTGGGTGGCGCAGATGCACCGCGCGGGTCGCAGTGGCCGGGGCATCGCCCTGATTTTGTCGGGCTGGCGGGGGTTTTATACCTGGCTGGGGCGAGAAGGCCAGGTCAGTCATAACCCCGTGGCCGATGTGAAAGCGCCGCGCTCGGTCAAGCCCCTGCCCAAAGCGCTGGGGGTGGATGAAGCTGTGCAATTGGCGCAGCACGAAGAAGACCAAGACGACCCTTGGTTAGAAGCGCGCGATGCCGCCATGGTCGAGTTGTTGTACGGCTGCGGTCTGCGGATTGCCGAATTGACCGGGCTGGATGTGGTGCCCAGCAGCCAGGCCAGCCGCCATGGGCGAGGCTGGATTGATCTGCCCAATGGCGAAGTTCAGGTGCAAGGCAAGGGCAGCAAACGGCGCACCGTTCCTTTGGGCCGAGCGGCCGTTGAGGCCTTGACGCATTGGTTGTCTGTTCGTACCCAGTTGCCGGGAATGTTGAGCCAACCCACCTCGGGCGCTTCTGACTTGGCATTGGCCTTGTTTCCGGGTCGGCATGGCACACGATTGACTCCGCGGGGGGTGGCCCAGCGCCTGAAGCGTCGCAGTTTGTTGGCGGGCTTGGCCACCCCGGTGCATCCGCACATGTTGCGCCATTCATTTGCGAGCCATGTGCTGCAGTCCAGCGGAGATTTGCGGGCGGTGCAAGAGCTTTTGGGACATGCCAACATCAGCACCACACAGGTCTACACGCGATTGGATTTCCAGCATTTGGCAAAAGCCTACGATGCGGCTCACCCGCGCGCCAAGCGCAAGTGAAAGGGCCATGGGCCGCACTGCCTCGGCAATAGATCGCTACACTTCCTCACTCTTTTCTTCCCTCTTTTCATTTGCGGAATCGCCCCATGTCTTTGATCCCCACCACCATCCTGACCGGCTTTTTGGGTTCGGGCAAAACCACGCTGTTGAAGCGTGTCTTGACGGAGGCCCACGGCCAAAAAATCGCTGTGATTGAAAACGAATTTGGCGAAGAAAACATTGACAACGACATCTTGGTTTCCGACACGGAAGAACAAATCATCCAGATGAGCAATGGCTGCATTTGCTGCACTATTCGCGAAGATTTGCGCGTGACCTTGCAACTGTTGGCGGCCAAACGCCGCAAGGGTTTGTTGAGCTTTGACCGCATCGTGATCGAGACCACCGGCTTGGCCGATCCCGGCCCAGTGGCACAAACGTTTTTCATGGACGATGAAATTGCCGAGACCTTTTTGCTGGACTCCATCTTGACCTTGGTGGACGCCAAACACGCGGCCCAACAGTTGAACGACCGTCAAGAAGCGCGCCGCCAAGTGGGATTTGCCGACCAGATCTTCATCAGCAAAGCCGACTTGGTCTCGGCCGATGAATTGGCGGCTTTGCAACACCGCTTGAAGCACATGAACCCGCGTGCGCCACAAAAGGTGGTGCATTTTGGCGAGGTGCCTTTGGCCGAGGTGTTTGACCTGAAAGGCTTCAACTTGAATGCCAAACTGGACATTGACCCGGACTTTTTGACCGACGATGGCCACGGTCACGACCACGACCACGACCACGACCACGACCACGACCACGTGCATGGGGAGCACTGTGACCACCCCTCGCACCAGCACGACCATGATCATGGCCACGGCGGTCATCACCACCACCACGACGATGATGTGAAGAGCTTTGTTTTTCGCTCAGACAAAGCCTTCGACCCCGCCAAGCTGGAAGATTTTTTGGGGGCGATCGTGAACATTTATGGCCCTCGCATGTTGCGGTACAAAGGGGTGTTGCACATGCGCGGCACCGAGCGCAAAGTGATTTTTCAAGGCGTCCACCAGCTGATGGGCAGCGACCTAGGGCCCCTGTGGCGCGAGGATGAGGTGAGAACGAGTAAGATGGTATTCATTGGCATCGATCTGCCCAAAGACATCCTGTTGCAAGGTTTAGAACAGTGCTTGGTTTGAGTGAGATTCAGTGAGTGGGCGCGTTCTGCTTGAAGCGGAACGGGCCATTAATCGATCCAATATTATTTTTTGATCGTTCTTATCGCTACAATCGCCCGCCTGAAGCCCCCCCCTTTGGGGCGGTTGGTGAAACCCACTCGGTCTACAAACGGGTTTGAAATGCAAATGAACAGGTTTTTCAATCGGTTGCTGCAGTGTGGCAAGAGGTTTGGGCCTGCCCTTTCACACGGCTAGGAGACAAGACGTGAAGACCTCCCATAAAAAAACGGCAACCCCAGTGGCTGCCAGCAAATCCAAGCCAAGTGCCGCCAAAAAGGCAGTTCCGGCTAAGAAATCTGCACCCGCCAAGAAGGCGGTCCCGGCCAAGAAGGCTGTGCCTGCCAAAAAGGCCCTGCCCGTGAAAAAGGCGTCACCCGCAAAAAAACCGACCCCCGCTAAGAAGCCAGTGCCCGTGAAAAAAGGGGTGGCCCCCAAGAAGGCGGCACCGGCTAAAAAAGCGGCCCCGGTGAAGAAAGCGGCTCCTGTGAAGAAAACCGCCGCTGTCAAAAGCGCGGTCAAGTCCGCGCCCAAAGCCAACGCCAAAACCAAACCGGTGACTCCCCCTAAAAAAGTGACAGCGTCCGTCGCAAAAAAGACGGCACCTGTCGTTTCCAAACCCGCTGCGGCCTCCAAGGCCAAAGCCGCACCTGCGCCGACCTCCAAAAAGGCGCCCTCTGTTCCTGAAGCGAAATCTATGACTGTTAAAAAAGCGGCGACAACGACTGCCCCGGTCGCCCCCACTGCCGTGACGGCGGCAGCGGCGCCCACAGCGCCGGACCAATTGATCCGTGCCACACGCCCTTCGGCTCGTTTGGCCCAAATCACCGTGCCTTCCTTGCCACCCGCTGTGGCCTCGACGGCGGCCAAAGCCAGCTTCATGCCCAGTGCGCCCGTAGCGGCAGCGGCAGCCCCTTTCGCACCGATCAAAAAAGACCCCAAGTTGGCCAACAACTGGAAGTCCAAATCGGTGGAAGTTTTGACCGATGCCGAAATTTTGGCCATGCCCGATGCGGAATACATGAACACCGTGCAATTGGCCTATTTCCGCCGGAAATTGACGGCCTTGAAGCAAGAGATCTTGAACAGCGCCGGCGCCACGACCGAGCATCTGCGTGAGGACACCGTGGTGGTGCCTGACCCTGCAGACCGGGCCACCATTGAAGAAGAGCATGCACTGGAATTGCGCACGCGCGACCGTGAGCGCAAGTTGCTGAAGAAAATCGAGCAATCGATTGGTTTGATCGATGCGGGTGATTACGGCTATTGCGACGAAACCGGTGAACCGATCGGTGTCGGGCGCTTGTTGGCCAGGCCGACCGCGACTTTGTCACTCGAGGCGCAACAGCGTCGAGAGTTGAAGCAAAAAATGTTCGGGGATTGAGTCTCTCTTTCCCACTTGAACCTCAAAAAAACCCCTGCCCAGGGGTTTTTTTATGCCCGAGGGGCCGGAACTTTTGAGGATCTCGATTTTGCAATTGGCGAAATTGATATTTTTTTAACTTTGCGCATCCTTCATAGGTTACTTTCATTGCCCCTTGTAAGTGCCTAATTTACATAGAAATTTCCCTTGTTGGCGGGTTCAATTTCGTCGCTAAGCCATTGATTTCATTGAAAAAAATCGTCATCGACCCGTTGAGTTGGATTGAAATCCTGTTACAGTGCAAAAAAGTGCAATTAAGTGGGGAAAAGTGTCTCCGCCTGCACCTCTCAACTGGAAAAAGGTCGTTGCAGTGTTTCAAGGGGCTTCATCGCTGAGTCTGGATGCCAAAGGGCGGTTGTCAGTGCCGACTCGGCACCGTGACGTCCTGAGCGCCACCGCCCAAGGCCAGCTGACGATCACCAAACACCCCCACGGCTGCTTGATGGTGTTTCCCCGCCCCGAGTGGGAGAAATTTCGCGAGCGTATTGCCCAGCTGCCCATGTCGGCGCAGTGGTGGAAGCGCATCTTTTTGGGCAACGCCATGGATGTCGACATGGACGGCACTGGCCGCGTGTTGATTTCGCCTGAATTGCGTCAGGCCGCAGGCATTGCCAAAGACACCATGCTGTTGGGCATGGGCAACCACTTTGAGTTGTGGGACAAGGCCACCTACGACGCCCACGAGGCGCAGGCCATGCAGGGCGAGATGCCCGATGTGTTCAAGGACTTTTCGTTCTGAATGCAATGACCGAAACCGCATTGACTCACACCACGGTGCTTCTGCATGAGGCGGTGGACGAATTGCTGCAGTCTGCAGCGGGCGCAGATGGCACTTATGTCGATGCCACATTCGGGCGGGGTGGCCACTCCCGGTTGATCTTGTCGCGTTTGTCCGCCCAAGGACGTTTGCAAGCTTTTGACAAAGACCCCGAGGCCATCGCCGAAGCGGGGCGCATTGTTGACGAGCGGTTTTCTATCCGCCACGACGGTTTTTCTCACTTGGGTGAACTGCCTTCGGGCAGCGTGCATGGTGTCCTGATGGATCTGGGCATCAGCTCCCCCCAAATTGACAGCCCCGAGAGGGGTTTTTCTTTTCGTTTTGAGGGCCCACTCGACATGCGCATGGACACCACGCGCGGCGAGAGTGTGGCCGATTGGCTGGCTTCGGCCACGGTGGATCAAATCACGGAGGTGATACGTGACTATGGCGAAGAACGGTTTGCTTTTCAGATTGCAAAGGCGCTTGTGGCTCGCCGACAAGAGCGGGGCCCAATTTCAACCACCACCGATTTGGCCCAGC
>JACCEB010903564.1_pt1 | contig 10028 bp, 10 predicted proteins | sample 7454761 | NCBI WGS metagenome assembly JACCEB01 (sample SAMN15323454, study PRJNA562643) | freshwater metagenome | isolation source: river surface water | place: USA:Blue River Watershed | collected 2017-08-18
CTGTGACAGGTGATTCCCTCGTAGAAACCCGATTTGACAAGAGTGATGAAGTTCGCAGCTGCCTTTGGCGCGTTCTTACCATCGATAACGAAGTTCATTTTCGTTTCATTCAGTGTCATTGAGCCAGTCCACTCGCGCCCTTCGGCAAGCGCTGCATCTGGAGCGTTGGCTGTCTGGCTTGGTGACGGCTGTGTAGACGGGGTCTGAGAAGGGGCTGCTGTCACGCTACCGGGACCGGCCGAGAAGTATGCGAACTGGGCAGCAACAGCTACAACAACCGCAATGATCGAAATGAGTACCGAATTGCGATTGTCTTTGCGGCGAGTGCTTCGAGTGTCGTTCTCGGCGATCGTCTTCACTTCGTAATTCTTAATGCGCTCGGCAGCTGCCTTCGAAAGCTTGTCTTGCTTGGCCAAAATTCCTCCGTCTTAGAACCTGAACAAGTCTATACAAGCGAAGGCACCAGACCATCAAGAGATAAAGTTCAAGTGTGGTGAACCGAGAGCGATTCCTTAGTCCAATGCCCCTCGCGGCACGTATGCGACCTGAGCGACTCGACGACGTATTAGGTCAGCAAAAGATACTCGGGGAGGGCACTCCGCTGCGCAGGTTAATCGAGTCTAAGGACTCTGGCTCGACAAGCCTGGTCTTGTGGGGGCCCCCGGGTGTTGGTAAAACAACGCTCGCGAGACTCATTGCAACCACAAGAGGTTCGAGCTTCAAGCAACTCAGCGCTATTTCTGCAGGAGTCAAGGAGGTGCGAGAAGTTGTTGAAGAGGCCAGAAAGAATGCCGTTTTCGGAACAAAAACCGTACTTTTCTTAGACGAGATCCATAGATTCTCAAAGTCTCAGCAAGATTCTCTTTTGCCGTCAGTAGAGTCAGGCGACATACAGCTTGTCGCTGCGACCACCGAAAACCCATCCTTTGCAGTCATCCAACCACTTTTATCAAGATCCCTGACACTGAGTCTGTCTCCGCTTTCAGACGCCGAGATAGGTGACCTGATTGTTCTCGCCCTTGAAGATCCAAGAGGTTACGCGGGCGAAGCAACAATAGAGCCGGATGCTGCTAAAGCAATTGTTCGACGCAGCGGGGGCGATGCCAGACGAGCGCTCACAACACTTGAAAGCAGTGCGGCATGCGCTTACGAGAGAGACACCTCAGCAGAAATAGTCCAAATCTCCCTTGAAGACATCGAAACTTCGACGTCTCGAACCGCGAGTATTTATGACCGTGCGGGCGATTCCCATTACGACGTCATTTCGGCCTTCATCAAATCAGTGCGGGGTTCAGACGTTGACGCTGCGCTGTTCTACCTCGCACGAATGATCGATGGGGGAGAAGATCCCCAGTTCATCGCTAGAAGATTGATCATCTTGGCATCTGAAGACATTGGCTTAGCTGATCCTGAAGCATTGAACTTAGCCGTTTCGGCTGCACAAGCCGTTTCACTCATCGGCATGCCTGAGGGGCGCATTCCGCTTGCGCAAGTCACCATCTATTTGGCTCTAGCTCCAAAGTCAAACAGCGCATATCAAGCGATCAACAAGGCTCTTCAGATCGTTCGCGACAGCGGCGCAGCATCCGTGCCCTTGCACCTTCGTGGCACAGGCTATTCAGGAGCTACCGAACTCGGGCATGGTGTTGGCTACAAATATCCGCACGACTCTTCAGGTGCGGTTGCCGAACAGCAATACTTGCCAGAGGCGCTAGCGGATCAGAAACTCTACACACCTAAAACTCTCGGGCGAGAAGCAGAATTGGCGCCACTTTGGACTCGATTACGCAGAATAATCCGTGGAAAATAACTAGAACTTTGCAGTTCACGCCTGCTAAACTTTGTAAGTTGCCAACCTTGGTTTCTGATCGCGGCTGTGAGGAAACTAACAAGGTAGACACCTAATAGCCGGGGTGTCGTTGGCTTGAAGCATTGAGAGTCTCTAACTCAACGCATTTGACCGCTATAAACACTTTTTGAAAGGACCACGTGTCTAAGACATCACGTACCCGTAGCAAGACTCGCCTCTCGCGAGCTCTTGGACTAGCTCTAACCCCAAAGGCCGCCAAGTACCTTGAGAAGCGCCCATACGCTCCAGGTGAGCACGGTCGCACCAAGCGCAAGGCTGACAGCGACTACGCCGTTCGTCTACGCGAGAAGCAGCGTCTACGCGCCCAGTATGGAATTCGTGAGGCCCAGCTTCGAAACGTATTCCGTGAAGCAAAGCGTGCAGAGGGTCTTACCGGTGAAAACCTAGTTGAGCTTCTAGAGATGCGTCTTGACGCGCTTGTTCTTCGTGCAGGTTTTGCCCGAACCATTTCACAGGCACGCCAGATGGTAGTTCACCGCCACATTCTCGTGAACGGTGAGCGCATTGACCGTCCATCGTTCCGCGTGAAGCCGGGGCAGCTCGTTCACGTACACGCTAAGAGCGAAGGTATGGAGCCATTCCAGGTTGCAGCAGCCGGAGGACACGTTGATGTCTTGCCACCAGTTCCTGGTTACCTTGACGTTCAGCTGGACAAGCTTCACGCAACCCTAGTTCGTCGACCAAAGCGCGCTGAGGTCCCTGTGACCTGTGAAGTTCAGCTTGTGGTTGAGTACTACGCTGCGAGATAGTTAGTACTCGAGGAGGCCTGATGAGCATCGGTGACATAGCGGCATTAATTGCTGCAATAGCATTTGCCGTTCTCGCGTTGGCTGCTGCCGTTCCACTGCTCAAGCTTGGACGCACGGTTGACGAACTCTCTAATTCCGTTAGAGAGTTGACAGATGGAGTAGAACCACTGCTCTCAGGCCTCAACGAGACCATCTCTGAAACAAACAAGCAACTTGTTAAAATCGACAAAATCACCACCAACGTCGAAGAAGTAAGTCTCAATGTCGCATCTCTAAGTGCCGTCTTTACTCAGGCTGTTGGTGGACCTCTGATGAAACTTGCAGGTTTAGGTGTAAGCCTTTCTAAGTTATTCAAAGGGAAGAAATAGGTCGCAAAGATGAAGAAGATGTTTTGGCTAATAACCGGCGTTACTGCGGGCATTGTCATCGCTCGCAAGATTGAACAGAATCCAGCGGCAAAAGCTGTGGCAGAAGATCTCATCAAGAGCGGCAAAGAGCTAGCTGGCGCATTCATGGATGGCTTTGACGAGACTCACGCCGAGAATCCTGCAGTAGCTCCGAAAGTTTCTGCAGCCAAGCCCGCCGCCAAAAAGACAACTGTTAGAAAGTCAGCAGCGAAGTAACCATGAAGACCGCCGAAATCAAACGGCGTTGGCTTAGTTTCTTCGAAAGCAAAGGTCACACTGTCGTTCCATCCGCTTCGCTGATTAGCGAAGATCCGACTCTTCTATTCACAGTTGCAGGAATGGTTCCTTTCATTCCGTACATGAGCGGACTCGTTCCGTCGCCTTACAAAAGGGCCACCAGCGTACAAAAATGTGTGCGCACTCTAGACATTGAAGAGGTGGGTAAGACCACCCGCCACGGAACTTTCTTTCAGATGAACGGAAACTTCTCGTTTGGCGACTATTTCAAGAAAGAAGCCATTGCTTTTGCTTGGGAGTTTCTCACTTCTTCTCAGGCCTCAGGCGGTTTAGGTTTCGACCCTCAAGACCTTTGGGTCACCGTATACAAAGACGATGAAGAGTCGATTGGTATGTGGCGTGAAGTTGCCGACATTCCCCTAGAACGAATCCAAAAGCGGGGTATGGCCGACAACTTTTGGTCGACCGGTCAGCCGGGTCCATCTGGTCCGTGCAGCGAGATTTATTTTGACCGCGGCCCCGCCTACGGCCGCGAGGGTGGCCCTGAAGAAGACGAAGATCGTTACATCGAAATCTGGAACCTGGTCTTCATGCAATACGAGCGTGGAGCAGGCGGGGGCAAAGAGGATTATCCGATTCTTGGCGAGTTGCCCAAGAAGAACATCGATACGGGTATGGGGCTGGAACGTGTTGCATTTCTCATGCAGGGTGTAGAGAACCTTTACGAAATCGACGAAGTAAGGCCGGTTCTAGACCTCGCTGCTCAGCTATCTGGCAAGACCTACGGTGCAAGTGTTGAAGATGATGTTCGTCTTCGTGTCGTGGCAGACCACGTTCGCTCAGCTCTGATGTTGATTGGTGACGGAGTTACCCCTGCGAACGATGGTCGCGGTTATGTATTGCGCAGACTTCTGCGTCGCGTAGTTCGCTCGATGCGCCTACTCGGGGTTGAAGCACCGACTTTCACTGAGCTTTTCACCGCGTCCAAGAACGCGATGGTTGAGTCTTATCCAGAGCTAGAGGGTGAGTTCGAGCGCATTGTTAGAACTGCTGTAGCTGAAGAGGAATCATTTTTACGTACGCTCACTTCGGGAAGCGTTGTTTTAGACGAAGCGCTTCAAGCGACCAAGCAAAGTGGCGCATCAAAACTTAGCGCTGAGACCGCGTTCTTGCTGCACGATACTTATGGATTTCCGATCGATCTAACTCTAGAAATTGCCGAAGAGCAGGGTCTTGGTCTCGACCGAGACGCGTTCAAAGCACTTATGCAAGAGCAAAAAGATAGAGCCAAAGCGGATGCCCGAGAGAAGAAACTCGGTGGTACAGACCTTTCGGTGTACTCAGAGTTTCGGGCTCTCGGCGAGACTAAGTTCACTGGTTACGAAGAACTTGAAACTGAGGCGAAGGTGCTCGGTCTCATCAGCAATGGTGCGTCAATTCGCGCTGCGAAGCAGGGCGAAATTGTTGAGGTATTGCTAGATCAAACCTCTATGTACGCAGAGTCTGGTGGGCAAGATTCCGACGCAGGACTCATTCATGGAGACGGTTTTTCGCTTGAGGTACTAGACGTTCAAAAACCCGTAAAAGGCCTAATTTCTCACAAAGCAATTGTGCGCGCCGGTGAACTGGCCGTTGGATCAAAGGTCACAACTTCTGTTGATCACGAATGGAGATTGGGTGCCTGTCAGGCACACTCTGCCACGCACGTAGTTCACGCGGCGCTTCGTCAGGTTCTTGGCCCGACTGCCTTACAGTCCGGTTCGTACAACAAACCTGGCTACATGAGACTTGACTTCTCTTGGCAGCAAGCATTGTCAGCCGCAACACGTTCTGAAATTGAAGAGGTTTCGAACTTGGCGATTCGTGGTGACCTGGCCGTCAGCGCTCAGTTCATGAGCCTTCCCGACGCACGCGAGTGGGGTGCTGTCGCTCTCTTCGGCGAAACCTATGACGAGTCTGTGCGCGTTGTGCAAATTGGAGGTCCATGGTCGCGTGAGCTCTGTGGAGGTACACACGTGAGCAGGTCATCCCAGATTGGACTTGTATCGGTTATCGGAGAATCATCTGTCGGCTCTGGGTCGAGACGTCTCGAAGCGTTTGTTGGTATCGAGGCTATAAGGGCCCTAAATGCCGAGCGTGCACTTGTTGCTCGACTCTCTGAAGGTCTCAAGCTACCCAAAGAGCAGATTGAGGAGCGAATTTTCGCTACCGTCGAGGAGCTCAAAGCGGCACAAAAGCGCTTGGCATCGCTAGAGTCAGCGAACTTGGCAGAACTGATCCCCGCAGCTGTTGCGAGTGCGGTTACCGTCAATGGCACCAAAATTGTTGAACTCAACCTCGGTGAAGTGAACGATTCGAATGACCTAAGGACTTTGGCTTTGAAGGCTCGCGATCATGTCAACGCAGAAAAGTCCCTGGTAATCGTGAGCGCCACTTTTGGTGCTAAGCCTGTCATTGGGGTAGCCACTTCTGAAACTGCGCGAAACGCAGGATTGAAGGCTGGAAACCTCGTTCGCATAGCTGCGACAGTGCTCGGAGGAGGTGGCGGCGGTAAAGACGACTTTGCTCAAGGTGGCGGCACCGACGTCGCTAAACTCGCTGAGGCTATAACTGCGATCAAGGCAGAGATCTAGCAAAATGCAGCGCGGGCGCAGAATTGCCTTCGACGTCGGCATGGCCCGAATTGGCGTGGCCATCTGTGATCCTGATGGTATTTTGGCAACCCCCGTCGATCGCATAGATCGCAATGGTGACGAACTTGTGAGGGTTAAGTCGCTATTGGCCGAGTATGAACCGGTCGCAATCTATGTTGGTCTCCCTATTTCTCTTGAGGCAAAATTCACGCAGTCGACATTTGAAGCTCTGTATTTCGCTGAGGACATTGAGACGATTACTACGACTCGAGTTCGTTTGGTAGATGAGCGCTTAAGCACGAAAATGGCCCAGGCCAATCTTCACGAATCGGGACGGAACACTAAAAACTCCCGTGCGGTTATTGATTCTGCTAGCGCGGTTGAGATTCTTGAACGCGCCTTAGACATTCTGAAATCGGGTAGAGAGGCGGGGAAGACAGTAGATGCCGTCAACGAAAGTCTTCCTTAAACGCAGGTTAGCCGTACTCCTTGCCTTAGTCCTAGTTGCGGGGGTCATCTCATTCGCCGCCAAAGACTCCATCAGAGGGTTGTATGAAATAGCATCGGGTGCAGATTTCTCTGGAGCTGGCACCGACGAGGTAATCATCACAGTCTCTGAAGGCGAGTCAGGGGAGCAGATCGCAGAGTCGCTTGTAAGCTCAGGCGTGACTGCGAGCTTCGGACCAACCTATCGGGCACTTCTAGCAACCGATGGCCTTTTCTACCCTGGCGACTACCAGTTGCGAAAACAAATGAACTCAAAAATCGCCGTCGAGGCGCTACAAAATAGCGCGAACCGCGTTGAGAAACGCGCGCTGGTAAAAGAGGGATACAGAGCGTCGCAGATCTTCGAGGTTCTGAGCAATGTTTATGGCGTTCCGATTTCTGACTTCGAGGCTGTAAGTCCGGCTGACTTGAACCTCCCTAGCCAGGCAGTCAACCTCGATGGTTATCTTTTTCCGGCGACCTATAGCTTTTCAAAGACAGACACGGCGCTGACCATGCTTCAGTCAATGTGGAAGAGGATGCAGCAAGAACTGAGTTCTCTCGATGTGCCGAGCAACAAGATTCACGAAACACTAACCCTCGCCGGTCTCGTGCAGCGCGAGGGTAGAAGTTCCGAAGATTTTGCCAAAATGGCCCGTACTTTTCTTAACAGAGTTGATGTTGGTATGCATCTTCAGAGCGACGCTACTGTTTCGTACGGAGTTAACTCCAAAACCGTGTCAACCACAGCAGCACAGCGCGCGAATGACAACCCGTGGAACACTTATAAGTACCCAGGGCTCCCGATCGGTCCGATTTCTGCCCCTGGCACGGCCGCAATAAAAGCGGCATTGAATCCCGCTGTGGGCGACTGGTTGTTCTTTTGCACAGTGAATCTTGAAACTGGAGAAACTGAATTTAATGAAACATACGCCGGGCACGAAGTTTCGGTTGCCAAGTGGCGCGCGTGGATGAGGGCTAATCCAGGATGGGAGTAAAGCAATTCGCCGTTCTTGGTGACCCTATTGAGCACTCTCTCAGTCCTAAAATCCACCAGGCGGCTTACGACGCGCTAGGGCTTGATTGGCAGTACTCCCGCATTCAGATGAGTAAAGAGGATCTAGCACTATTCCTCGAAGAACAGGCTCACTACTTTGCGGGCTTCAGTTTGACCATGCCACTCAAAGAAGAGTTGTTCAAATTGGCTGTGGAGTTCGGATGGCACATTGATTCAGATGCACTGTCACTTCGTAGTGCGAACACCTTGGCGTTGGATGCATCTGGTCAGAAAACAGTAGCTAACACTGATTTAGTCGGGGCAAAGCGGACGATTGGTGATTTACCCGCTTCCATCGAAAGCGCTGCAATATTGGGATCTGGAGCGACCGCCCGAACATTGGCGCTCGCGATCGCTCAAACATTCTCAAATTTGCGCGAACTCACTGTGTTCTCACGCCGATCTGAACCGGCAAACATGATTTCCGCGCTCCTTGACGATACAGGCGTTCAAGTGAAGTTCGAGTGGCTTCCGCTTGAAGCAGCAGCAGACTTTGGCGGTGCAGGCTTTACGGTGAACACTTTGCCCAGTTCGATCTCTAGGAACATCGAAGTCGATCTTCCCTTCACGGAGTCCTTCGTTCTTGATGTCACATACGACAACAACGCCGACTCACCAGCCCAGCGATGGCCTACACACAACCGCTTGGATGGTCGCAGCATGTTGGTCTTTCAGGCAGTTCAACAGCTGAGGCTTTTCGGTGCCTTTGATGAGGGTGATCCAGCAGTTACCGAGGCAGATGTTACAAAGCAGATGTTCGCTGCTTTGTAGCTCTAAACCGGCCGCTTGGCGCCTCAAGGTCGGTTCCATGAGAGAATAGGCAGATGTTACGTTGGCTCACCGCAGGTGAATCTCATGGCCCAGAACTCGTTGCAGTTCTAGAGGGGCTTCCGGCTGGTGTTCCCGTCACCACTGAAAATGTTCAACTCGCGCTTGCACGTAGGCGTTTAGGCTTCGGGCGCGGAGCGCGCATGAAGTTCGAAAAAGATGAAGTTAGCCTGAGTGGTGGAATCCGGCATGGCAGCACCATGGGTGGCCCAGTGGCAATCACCATAGCGAACACAGAGTGGCCGAAGTGGGAGCAGATTATGTCTGCAGACCCAGTCGACCAAGAACTCCTGACTGGGGCGCGAGCCGAGGCGCTTACACGGCCTCGACCAGGCCACGCAGACTTCACCGGCATGCAAAAATACGGTTTTCTAGACTCAAGGCCGATTCTAGAGCGCGCGAGCGCCAGAGAAACCGCTGCCAGGGTGGCCCTCGGCTCTGTAGCCGCTTCGTTCCTTTCTGAGCTTGGCATTCGCATGGTCACTCACACGGTGTCGATCGGTACCGCATCCTTGCCCTCGGTATACGCTTTGCCAAAGCCGGACGATGTCGATCTGATTGACGAAGACCCAGTGAGGGCATTCCACGCTGAATCTTCCGAGTTGATGGTTGCTGAGATTGAACAATGCCACAAAGACGGGGATACGCTCGGTGGCGTGGTTGAGACTCTCGTCTATGGACTTCCACCTGGGCTTGGTTCGTTTGTTCACTGGGACCGGCGTCTAGATTCACAACTAGCCGGTGCTCTCATGGGTATCCAGGCAATCAAGGGTGTCGAGGTCGGCGACGGGTTTGAAACTACCAGACGACGCGGATCGGTAGCTCACGATGAAATCATTCGTGACGCAAACGGTGTCGTACACCGCTCTACTGACCGAGCGGGAGGAATTGAAGGTGGAATGTCGAACGGTGAGATTTTGCGTGTTCGTGCCGCTATGAAACCAATTTCGACCGTGCCTAAAGCCCTCGCGACTATCGACGTGAGCACTGGCGAGGATGCAAAGGCGCATCACCAACGATCAGACGTTTGTGCAGTTCCAGCAGCCGGCATCGTCGCTGAGGCGATGGTTGCCCTTGTGCTCGCGAATTCGGTGCTTGAAAAGTTTGGAGGCGATTCACTCGCCGAAACAAAGCGAAACCTGGAGAGCTACATAGCTTCTATTCCAGAAGTTCTCCGAAGCACCAACGCAAATGACTAACAAGCCGATTGTCTTGGTTGGGCCGATGGGGGTCGGAAAGACAACTGTCGGTAAGAAACTCGCCAAGCGCTTGGAGATGCAGTTTGTTGACACTGACGCGGTGATCACAAAGAACCACGGAGATATCAGCGAGATTTTTGCTAGCAAGGGCGAACCAGCTTTTCGTGAAATCGAATCGGATACGCTCGTGCCCTTATTAGCCGGCCCATGTGTTATTTCAACAGGTGGGGGTGCAGTGTTGCACGAGCGTACACGCGAGGCGCTCGCTCTTGCTACCGTGGTTTACCTAAGCACCGATGGCAAGCACATCGCCAGCCGCCTTCGAGGTGGAAACCGTCCGCTAATCAAGAACGGTATCTCTGATTGGCGACAAATCTATACAAGTAGAAAGCCGCTCTATGAACAGGTGGCCGACATCACGGTAGACACTTCGAGTTCGAGCTTGGTTCAGACAATTGATGCAATTTTGGAAGGCTTGAAGAGGCAAAATGCAGACGCATGAAACCGTTAGGGTATCCGGACAACCCGGCTACGACGTGCTAATTGGCCGCGCGATGCTCGA
>JACCEB011674610.1_pt1 | contig 10028 bp, 10 predicted proteins | sample 7454761 | NCBI WGS metagenome assembly JACCEB01 (sample SAMN15323454, study PRJNA562643) | freshwater metagenome | isolation source: river surface water | place: USA:Blue River Watershed | collected 2017-08-18
CCGTGCTGCAGCACATGGCCGGATCGAAAATCTGGATGCTTTTCATGCTTGAACTCCTTGATGTGCATGCGCGCTGACGCGGCCCCGACTAGCCAGGCAACGTGGGATCGAGCATGCGCGCTGCAGCCATCACGCCTGCCCGCACCAGCAGCTCTTCCGGAATCACTTCATAACTGCGGCCGCCGACCTCCACGGTACGGCAATCGTTGTCGCCGCATTCATTGCAGCAGCGGCTGCTGCCTGTCTGTCCACCGAGCCAATGCTCGATCGTCTGCCCCCCGATCAGGATCTGGTTCGACAGCAGCGGGTTGGCAACAAACGTGGACTGGTCGATTTCCCTGACATCAAGTTCAGGTGAAATGCCCAGCGGCTCCAGCGCCTGTCGCAATTTGCGGACAGCCTGCTGCACTTCTTCGCCGGTGTCGTGGCAACGCGGGCAGGTGGTGCCCCGGTCGCTCACCAGTCGCTGCCAGAGGATGGCAAGGGTTTTCATCTGAACTCCTGTCGTTGTCTCTTCAATATCCGCAAGCGGCCGCGGCTGCGTCTGACCAACGTTCGTCGCGGCAGCGCAGCCATGGATTTAATTACATATTTTGCGCCTGTTTTTCAATTTCCGATGAACTATCCGAGGGACGCAGACGCTCCGGTAAAAGTGGAAAGCCGGCGTACGGAAGCGCCGTTCCGGTGCCGTACGCCGTCGGGCGACCACGGAAGTTTTTCCCCCGCAGCGGGCTGAACTTGCGTTACTCGTTCCGCTGATGCACACTCATGGCCTTGCATGTGCTTCCCGGGACGCAAACCGGGATCCATTTGCGAACTGGCCGCCTGAAATCCCGCAAAATTGCGAGGGTTTGCCAAGAGGGGCAGCAACCCCTTTGTCTGCGCCAAAATAAAAAAGACCCCGCGGTTGCCCAAGCTCTGCGGGGTTTTGTTTTTTGATCTGGATGCCCCGGGCATTGCAGGTCCGAACCGAACAGAAAATGAAATGAATACTCAAGCGAAGCAACGCCGCACGCACTTCAGTGAAGTGGAAATCGGCCAGAAGTTTTTCGACCTGATCAGCGCGGAATACTTCGTCAAGCAATCGGACACCACCGCTGTCATGGTGACGGGGATTGGCGATGGCAAGACCGCCGACGAATTCGAGCCTGACGATGTCGTCAGGGTTGAAGAGTAAGTACGGACGATCACCCTCGTCTCGTATGCAAGGCTCCCTATCCGGGAGCCTTTTTCATTTGTCTGCCCGAAGTGTGAAGTGCCATTGAGCCGGGCCAGGCGGCGGTGATGCTGTCCATTTGTGTCGCCGTTGTTTCTACGGGTGCGCGCCCGGCGGTTTTTCTGCTGCGAAGGCAACGGGGATGGCCGCCGGATTTAAGAAAATTCTCAAAATTCTTACCCGCCGTACGCCAGAAAAATTCATCAGTTGCAGCAAAAGATTACGCATAAGAAAACTGTGCGAGCGCAGCATGATTTTCCTTTCCCCCTAAAATTATCGATAAAAATAGAGAAATCTCCCCGCATTGCGATGCAAGATCGGATTTTTATCGATTGTCTGGCATAGGCCTTGCGTTTTCGAAGTCATCTGCCAAGCAGGCGGATATCCATCCGAGACTAGGGGAGACGACATGGCTTTACTCGAACGAAGCGAGTGGTACGACCTCGCAAGAACGACCAACTGGACACCGCGCTACGTCACCGACGCCGAACTGTTTCCCGACGTGATGTCGGGCGCGCAGGGAGTGCCGGCCGGGGAGTGGGAGGTCTATGACGAACCCTACAAGGTGTCCTACACCGAGTACGTTCGCGTGCAGCGCGAGAAAGATGCGGGCGCGTATTCAGTCAAGGCGGCACTCGAACGCAGCCAGATGTTCGAGGATGCCGATCCCGGCTGGCTGTCGATCCTGAAGGCGCACTACGGCGCCATCGCGCTTGGTGAATACGCCGCCATGAGCGCCGAGGCGCGCATGGTGCGCTTCGGCCGCGCACCCGGCATGCGCAACATGGCGACCTTCGGCATGATGGACGAGAACCGCCATGGCCAGATCCAGCTGTACTTCCCGCACGAGCACTGCAAGAAAGACCGGCAGTTCGACTGGGCGCACAAGGCCTATCACACCAACGAGTGGGGAGCGATCGCCGCCCGCCACACCTTCGATGACCTGTTCATGGCACGCAGCGCGACCGAGATCGCGGTAATGCTGACCTTCGCATTCGAAACGGGCTTCACCAACATGCAGTTCCTCGGGCTTGCGGCCGATGCAGCTGAAGCCGGCGACTACACCTTCGCCAGCCTGATCTCCAGCATACAGACCGACGAATCGCGCCATGCGCAAATCGGCGCGCCCGCCTTGCAGGTGCTGATCGCGAACGGCAGGAAGGCCGAGGCGCAGAAGCTGGTCGACATCGCGATCGCGCGCGCATGGCGCCTCTTTGCGGTGCTGACCGGGCCGTCGATGGACTACTACACACCGCTCGGCCATCGCAAGCAATCGTTTAAGGAATTCATGCAGGAGTGGATCGTCGGCCAGTTCGAGCGCTCGCTGCTCGACATGGGACTGGCGTTGCCGTGGTACTGGAACCAGATGGTCGATGAATTTGATTATCAGCACCATGCCTATCACCTCGGCATCTGGTTCTGGCGACCCACCGTCTGGTGGAACCCGGCCGCCGGCATGACGCCCGAGTGCCGCGACTGGCTCGAGGAAAAATACCCGGGGTGGAACGATACCTTCGGCAAATGCTGGGACGTCATCATCGACAACCTGCTGGCCGGCCGGCCCGAACTGACCGTGCCGGAGACGCTGCCCATCGTCTGCAACATGAGCCAGATACCGATCTGCGCGATCCCGGGCGATCGATGGAAGGTGCAGGATCATCCGCTCGACTACGAAGGACGCACCTATCACTTCAATTCCGAGATCGATCGCTGGGTCTTCCAGCAGGACCCGGGCCGCTATCGCGACCACATGACCCTGGTTGACCGCTTCCTCGCCGGGAAGATACAGCCGATGAACCTCATGGGCGCGCTGCAGTACATGAACCTCGCTCCGGGCGAGATCGGCGACGACGCGCACAACTACGCCTGGGTCGAGCGCTATCGCGACCAGCCCTACCGTCGCAAGGCGGCCTGACAACACCTCGGGAGCTCATCACATGGCACTGTATCCGTTGATTTCTAATTTCCAGCACGATTTCGTGCTGCAGCTGCTCGCGGTCGACACTGAAAACACGATGGACGAAGTGGCGGCTGCCGCAGCCCATCACTCCGTCGGCCGTCGGGTCGCCCCGCAACCGGGCAAGGTGATCCGCGTCCGCCGGCAGGGCGACAGCGCATTCATTCCCCGCGAAACAAAACTGGCCGATGCCGGCATCAAGCCGATGGAGTGCGTCGAGTTCATTTTCACCGACCCGAGCTGAGGTGCACGATGGCCTTTCAGAAAGCCTGCGCTGCCGATGAACTGTGGGAAGGGGACATGGTCGAGGTCGAACTGGACGACCATGTCGTCGTCCTGGTCTGGCCGACCGGCGGCAACATCCATGCTTACCAGGGTATCTGTCCGCATCAGGACATCCCGCTGGCCGAAGGCAAGTTCGATGGCCGCGTGCTGATGTGCCGTGCACACCAGTGGACGTTCGACGCCGCGACCGGCGCCGGCATCAATCCGGGGAACTGCCGTCTTGCGCGTTACCCCGTGAAGGTCGAGGGCGACGACATCTATGTCGATACCGACGGCGTCGCCGCGCTCTTCGCCCAATGAGGACAAGGAGATTTCATGAGCACTACCGCTGAAGCGTACAGGAACAACCGGGTCGGCCCGGTGCTGAGGAGCAGCGACATCACCGAGGCGGTGATCGAGGCTGCGCACGACGACAACCCGGGCAAGACGATCCGCGTCGACGACAAGATCGCCTACGTGCGGATCGACACCGACGGCGAACTGATCCTGCGCCGCGAGACGCTCGAGCGCACGCTCGGCCGTCCGTTCCGCATGAGCGAGCTCGAGGTCAATCTCGGCTCGTTCGCAGGCCGCATCGAGACGAACAATGACTACGTTCGCTTCTATTACGAGAAAACCATCTGAGGAGGCCGCACCATGACACAGCCCGAGATCCTGAAGCCGCTAAAGACCTGGAGCCACCTCGCCGGCCAGCGCCGCAAGCCGAGTGAATACGAGATCGTCTCGACCAATCTCCATTACACCACCGACAACCCGGATGCGCCGTTCGAGCTGGACCCGGACTTTCCAATGGCGCGCTGGTTCAAGCAGTACCGCAACGCCAGCCCGCTCAGGCACGCCGACTGGGACGCGTTCCGCGATCCGGACGAGCTGATTTACCGTACCTACAACATGATGCAGGACGGTCAGGAGACCTACGTGAACGGCCTGCTCGACCAGATGTCCGAGCGCGGCCACGACAGCATGCTCGAGCGTACCTGGGCCGGCTCGCTGGCGAGGCTGTACACACCGTCGCGTTACCTGTTCCATGCGCTGCAGATGGCTTCCGCCTATCTCAGCCAGATGGCGCCGGCCTCGACGATCTCGAACTGCGCGACCTACCAGACCGCCGATTCGCTGCGCTGGCTCAGCCACACGGCATACCGCACCCGCGAGCTGTCGAAGACCTTCGGCGACATCGGCCTTGGCGACGACGAGCGCCGCTACTGGGAGACCGACCCGGCCTGGCAGGGCTGGCGCGAACTGGTGGAAAAGGCGCTGATTGCATGGGACTGGGGCGAGACGTTTGCCGCCTTCAGCCTCGTGATCCGGCCGGCGGTCGAGGAAGCCGTGCTGCGCGCTCTCGGGCAGGCCGGGCGGCACAACGGCGACACCTTGCTCGGCATGCTGACCGATGCGCAGCTGCTCGATGCCGAGCGGCACCGCCGCTGGGCCGGCGCGCTGGTGCGCTTTGGCCTCGACACCGACACGAATCGCGAAGTGCTGCGCGGCTGGATCGCGAAGTGGGAGCCGCTGGCGGATGCGGCGATCGATGCGTACTGCAATGCCTTGCCCGATGCACCGGGGGCGGCAGCGAAGGCGCGCGCGGCAACCCGCGAGTTCCGCGCAACGCTGGGCTTGTGAAGGCGGAGGCCGTCGTGAATTCACCGATGACCGGGCCTGTGGAGACACTGCCCGCGCAGCAGGATACGCTTGCGGATGTCTGCACAGGCCCCCGCGTCACGATCGAAGGCGGTGCGTCGTTCGTCGCTGCCGGCGAGGACAGCCTGTTGCGTGCCGCCTTGCGCGCCGGGATCGGCTTTCCGCACGAGTGCAGCGTCGGTGGCTGCGGCGCCTGCCGCTTCGAACTGCTCGACGGGCAGGTCGAGGAGCTCTGGCACGACGCCCCGGGGCTGGGCGAGCGCGACCGGAGGCGCGGCAAGCGCCTCGCCTGCCAGTCGCGCGTTATCGGCGATTGTCGGGTGAAGGTGCGTTGCGACGACATCTACCGGCCGGTGATCCGGCCGCTGCGCCAGAGCGCGACGCTGGTTCACCATCGCCTGCTTGGCGCCGATATGGCCGAGCTGAGCTTCGAGACGGAGCATGCGGTGGACTTCCTGGCCGGGCAGTATGCGCTGCTGGCGCTGCCGGGCGTGCGAGGCATGCGTGCCTACTCGATGAGCAACGTCGCCGACGGCTCCGGCCTGATGCAGTTCATCGTACGCCGCACGCCGGACGGCATTGGCAGCGGGCTGCTGGTGGATCGGCTGGCGATCGGGGCGCGCATCGGCATCGATGCGCCCTACGGACACGCGTATCTGCGTGAAGACGCCGGGCGGCCAATCGTTTGCGTGGCCGGCGGTTCAGGACTCGCGCCGATGTTGTCGATTGCACGCCGGGCCGCGGAACTGTCCATGCCGGTCGATTTCTTTTTCGGCGGGCGCAGCATCGGCGACCTGTGCGCAGAACCGATGCTGGCGACGCTGCCCGGCTTCGGCGAGCGACTGCGGCTGCACAACGTCGTATCCGGGCCGGTCGATGCTGGCTGGCGCGGCGCGACCGGCTGGGTGCATGAGGAAGTCGACCGCGTCATCGGCGGCAACGCCGGCGGGCGCGAGTTCTATTTCGCCGGACCGCCGGCGATGATCGAGTCATTGCAGTCCCTGCTGATGTTGCAGAGGCAGGTGCCGTTCCCGCAGCTGCATTTCGACCGCTTCGTCTGAACGGAGCGCGCTTGCAGTATGCTTCGGGCAGTATCCTCCGGGCGGCCGCAACGGCGCGGGCCGCCCGGCGAAGGCCGCTGTCGGCCACACGGGAAGCGAGGGCAGACGATGCGTAAGCGAGACTCGGACACGGGGCAGGAAGGCGGATCAAGGGACAAGGGCAGCGCGGGATGGAGCCGCGCCGACATCAAGGTGCCCGACATACAGGATCTGGCCAAGCGGCTGCGCTTCGCGCCGCAGCAGGGGCGCATCTGGCTCGATGACCAGCGGATGATGCTCATGCATATCAGTAACCTCGGCTCACTGCGCCAGGAACTGATTGAGGGCATGGGCAAGGAACGCGCGCGCGGACTGATCACCCGCATCGGCTATCAGGCCGGCGCACGCGATGCGCAGATGTCGCGCCGCGTTCGTGCCAACCGCAGCGCCATTGATGACTTTCTGGCAGGGCCGCAGCTGGTCTCGCTCGAGGGTATCGTGTTCTGCGAACCGCTTGGCCTGCATATCGACGTCGAGAAGGGCGAATATTTCGGCGATTTCCATCTGGTCGATTGCGCCGAGGCCGAGGCCCACGTTGCCACCTACGGGATAGGTAACGAGGGCGTCTGCTGGATGCTGGTCGGCTATGCGTGCGGCTACACCAGCGCGTTCATGGGCCGGCCCATTTTGTGGCGCGAGGTTGAATGCCGCAGCATGGGGCACGAGAAGTGCCGCGTGATCGGCAAGCCAGTCGAGGAGTGGGAAGACGCCGAGAACGATTTGCGCTTCCTGCAGATCGGCGATTTCGTCAAATGGTCGACCAGCGATGCGCCGATGCCGGCCGCCGGCGGCGCAAAGATCTCGCCGGCCCAGCAGACCGAGGCACGCACGGAATTCGGTATGGTCGGCATTTCCAGCGGCTTCAACACGGTCGTTCACATGGTGAAGAAGGTCGCACCAACGGAGGCCACCGTGCTGTTCCTCGGCGAGAGCGGGGTCGGCAAGGAAATTTTTGCGAACAACCTCCACCAGCTGAGCATGCGCAGCGCGGGCCCCTTTGTTGCGATCAACTGCGCAGCGATACCCGAGCACCTGATGGAGTCCGAGCTGTTCGGCGTGGAAAAGGGCGCTTACACCGGCGCGACAGCGTCACGTCCGGGGCGCTTCGAGCGCGCCGACGGCGGCACGCTTTTCCTGGACGAGATTGGCACGCTGAGCTTCACCGCGCAGGGCAAGCTGCTGCGTGCGATACAGCAGGGCGAGATCGAGCGTGTCGGCGATTCAAAGACCCGCCGGGTCGACGTGCGGCTGGTCGCGGCGACCAACGTCAACCTGCGCGCGGCAGTCAAGGCGGGTACATTCCGCGAGGATCTTTTTTTCCGCCTGAACGTATTCCCCATCAAGGTTCCGCCACTGCGGCAGCGGCGCGATGACATACCGCTGATGATGAACTGGTTCCTGCAGCGATTCTCGAAGAAGCACCGCAAGTCCATCTCCGGCTTTCGCGAGCGCGCGGTCGATGCGCTGGTCAGCTATGACTGGCCGGGCAATGTGCGCGAACTGGAGAACATGATCGAGCGTGCCGTCATTCTGGCTGAGGAGGGCGGCGCACTCGACCTTGGGCACTTGTTTACGTCCGACGAGGAATTCGATACCTCGTCATTCACGATCAACAAGACCGGCCGGATCGCCATCGAAACGGCTGGCAGGCCGGATGACGCGACACTGCCGGCATCGAAGATTATTGCGAACCTCGAGGAGGCCGAACTGACGTTGTTGCGCTCAGCGCTGCAGAAGTGCCATGGCAACCTGTCGAAGGCCGCGCGCACGCTTGGCATCACACGGGCGAAGCTGGCTTATCGGTTGCAGAAGCATGGCATCGCCTCTGAATGAGCGTCGCGCGGTGCATCTTGCGTTGCCGAATAAAACCATGTGTTGCGACGCAATCTCGCGTGATTTCCTCGTGAAATTTGTCAGCACGCCGCTCTGCGGCGCAGCATCCGTGTCATTGCAACGCAAGGATCCCGGCGGATAGATCGCAGAGGAATAGTGGTTTCAGTTATGCTGCGAATATCCCTTCCTTCAGCGCCACACGGGGGAAGCGGGCAGAGAAAAATACCAACAACGACCAGAGACAGTCCTGCCACGGGAGGCCACTCATGCAGCCGGACCAGCGTGATCATATTGACAGAGTTTTGAAGTTCGTCGAGCGCGGCAGCGGCCTTCCTGCCGTGTCCGGCAACGATGCCATGATCCGTGAATCCTGGCTGCGCTGCGTGCGCGAGCATCGGCTCGACCCGTCGCGCATGCAGGACGCGGTGATCCTGCCGGCGCGACTCGTGCGCGAGCATCAGGAACAGATGGACGAGTTCCTGCAGATCGCGCGCCACGGCCTCGAGAACCTCTACCATCAGGTGGGCGGACTCGGCTATGTGGTGCTGCTGACGGACGCCAAGGGCGTCACCGTCGATTTCATCGGCGACCTCAGGATCGACACCAGCCTGCGCAAGGCCGGCTTGTATCTTGGCGCCGACTGGAGCGAGCAGCATGCCGGCACCTGTGGCGTCGGCACTTGCCTCAGCACCGGGCAGGCACTGACCGTGCACCTCGGAGAGCATTTCGACGCGACCCACATTCCGCTGACCTGTACCTCCAGCCCGGTCTATGACTCGCAGGGAGAGGTGTTCGCCGTACTCGACATCAGCGCGCTGTCATCGCCTAAGCCGAAGGACGGCCAGGCGCTGGCGCTGCAGCTCGTCAAGCTGTTCGCACGACAGATCGAGGATGCGGCCTTCCTGAACCGGCATCGCCGGCAGTGGGTGCTGCGGCTGGCGTCGGCGCCGCAGTTCCTCGACGTGAATCCTGAGATGCTGGTCGCGCTGGATGCCAGCGGCACCGTGGTCGGCCACAATCGCGGCGCGCAGCTCGGGCTGTGCACCGGCGACGGCAGGCGGCTGATCGGTCGAAACATTTCAGAGCTGCTCGAGTTTTCATTTGATGACATCGGCAGGTTCATTTCCGGGCAGGGCGCGCCGTATCGCGTGGTCACCCGCACCGGCGGCACCGAGCTGCTGTTCATGGCCGCCACGCCGCCGCCGGTACCGTCGATCACGCGCATGCGGGCCGAAGCCGTACTGCCTGCGCCGCTGGCCGAGCTGAGCGCCGGCGATCCGACGCTGGATGCCTTGCTCGCCCGTGCGGCAAAGCTGGTGAATTCGCCGATCAGCCTGCTGGTGACCGGCGAGACCGGCAGCGGCAAGGAGTACTTTGCAAAGGCGATGCACGCAAGCAGCGAGCGGCGCCGGCGTCCTTTCATTGCGGTGAATTGTGCGGCGATTCCCGACACCCTGATCGAGAGCGAACTCTTCGGGCACCTGCCCGGCAGTTTTTCGGGCGCGTCGCCGAAAGGCAAGCGCGGACTGATCCTCGAAGCCGACGGCGGCACGCTGTTCCTCGACGAGATTGGCGACATGCCGTTGGCATTGCAGGCGCGCCTGCTGCGCGTGCTGTCGGAGCGCGAGGTTCATCCGGTCGGCGCGGCGCGTCCGGTGCCGGTGAATGTCCGCGTGATCGCCGCCACGCATGCGCCGCTCGAGGCGCTGGTGCGCGAAGGACGTTTCCGCGACGACCTGTACTACCGGCTCAATGGCGCACAGGTCAGGCTGCCGCCGCTGCGCGAGCGCGCCGACCTGGCCGAGATGATCCGGCGCCTGCTCGGCGGCCGCGAGATCACGCCGGCGGCGCTGCAGAAGCTGGTCGCCTGGCGCTGGCCCGGCAATCTGCGCGAGTTGAGCAATTCGCTTGATTACGCCGCCAGCATGGCCGCCGGCGGCACGATCGATGTCGCCGACCTGCCGAGCCACGACGGCGTGCGCGCGCTGCCGTCCGC
>JACCEB010349994.1_pt1 | contig 10022 bp, 15 predicted proteins | sample 7454761 | NCBI WGS metagenome assembly JACCEB01 (sample SAMN15323454, study PRJNA562643) | freshwater metagenome | isolation source: river surface water | place: USA:Blue River Watershed | collected 2017-08-18
ATGCTGCGAATGCAATCGGTGTGTCACTTGGCCAAATCGTCAAGAGCCTCGTCTTCGCCGTTGATGGTGAGATCGTCATGGCGTTTGTCAGTGGTGCGAATCAATTAGATGAAGAGAAGTTGGCTCGAGCGGTGGGTGGATTGAAGTGTTCTCGAGTTGATGCAGATGCGGTGAGGGAGGCGACTGGATTCCCGATCGGTGGCGTGCCTCCCTTTGGTCACAGCACACAGTTGCGTGTGTTTGTTGATTCGGACTTGTTGCAGTACGACGAGGTGTGGGCGGCAGCTGGAACGTGGAACGACAACTTCGGCGCAAACCCGAACGACATAGTGCGTGTTGCTGGTGGCGTCGTCACCGACCTGAAGCGCGCCTAATCGCGTACGACAGCCATCATCATTCTTGGGGTTCGATGAGGTCCCAACGATTGCCGTAGATATCGACGAATACGACTACTCGACCGTACGACTCCGTGCGAGGAGCCCCTTCAAACTTGACTCCGCGGGAGGACCAAAGGCGTATTTGTTCGTCGATGTCATCAGTGTGAAGAAAGAGCGAGACTCGGCCGCCGGTTTGACGACCAATTGCTGCAGATTGTTCGGCGCTGTCGGCTCTAGCGATGAGAAAACCCGCGCTCCCCAGACTCGGTCGTATGACGACCCATCTCTTTTCGCTCGTCAGTCCGCTGTCTTCAGTGAGCATGAAGCCGAGTATCCCGACATAAAAGTCGATAGCACGGTCATAGTCGTCGACCACGATCGTCACGAGGTCAAGATGCAGCATCAGCCAATTCTTTCATGTTGCCTAGTCGTGATGTGAGGTTTCCTGCGTGACAGATTTACAAACACAACAGTGTCGTTCCCCCTCTGGCCTTAGCGCAAAACTTCGTGTGTTTCTTGATTCGGACATGATGCAATAAGACGTTGTGTGGGCTGCTGCGGGAATGTGGAACGACAACTTCGGTGCATACCCGAATGACATCGTTCTCGCCATCGCAGGCGTTATCTCAGATCCAAGGCGGATCTGAATCGAGGCTTCACAGGATTGCGCGTACTTCGATCCGTCGATTGCATGCGCGTGATGCTTCCTCTGCAAGCTGGTGAGCAGCAATCTCGGATGGAGCCTCAATAACCCAGAGACCCGCCATGAAGTCATCGGTATCAACTATCGGACCGTCGACTCTTGTTCGTGCACCACTGCGATTATCAAACACGACAGCCGAGGAAGGGTCCTGTAAACCCACGGCGAGAATTCTTTGGCCTGCAGCCTCGATCTTTTCATTGAACGAATCGATTGCGGTCATTTCATCTGAATTCGCTGTCACTACGTGGTTTCGGTTGGCAATGACTGCAAAGAGGAATCGCACGGAGCAAGAATATCGGCACAGATCTGGTCGTCCTCCAGTGAGCATTCCGTGAACGGAATTACGATGAGCACATGGCTGCAAAGAAGGTCACTGGACCCGCTTCATATTTCCCATCGATTGAGAAGAAGTACGGCAAACCGATTTCACATTGGAAGTCATTCCTGAAGAAGATGAAGAGTGCGAAGCATTCTGAAATGGTTGCGATGCTAAAGAATGACCATGGGATGGGGCATGGACATGCGAATGCAATCGTCGCCCACTTCCGTGCCGAAGAAGGTCTCTAGGACATCGGTCTGACATGAACTTCCTTCCTGACCTCGCCACGAGTACGCCGCTGTGGCTCGCGCTCACCACGGTTGGCGTGAATGCGGTCGTCGGTGCGTTGCGTGCGAGCAGTGACGATGATCGTCACTGGGACATCGTCGGGTTGTCGACGTTTGGCGTGTTGATGGGACTTGGTGGGGGATTCATCCGTGACCTGTTGATCGGCAATCTCCCCGTCGAGAGTTTGCGCACACCGTGGTATTTGACGACGGTGATTGGTGCGATCGTCGTCGTCTTGCTGTTCGGTCACCGGTTGTCCCGTGTGGCGATTTTGGTTACTGCATTGAACGCGCTTGCGCTCGGACTCTTTGCGATCGTCGGTGTCGCCTATGCGCTCCGTGCCGACTTGCCGGTGATTTCGGCGATGTTCGTCGGGGTGGTGTCCGCCGTTGGCGGAGGGGTCTTGGTATCGGTGATGAAGGACGAAGTACCTGGAATCCTGCTGACGAGCGCGCCGAATGCGCTCGTTGCACTCCTCGTGACTGGCGTCTACGCGGCAGTCGACGTGTGGGACGCTCGCGCTGCCGGTGTTGCGGGAATCGTGACGGCGGTCGTCGCGCACTTCGGTGCGCAATGGCTCGGATTGCGCACGCGTCGAGCCGATGGGGCCGCTGGTCTTTTGCTCACCCGTTCGAAGAAGTAACAATTACGCAGGACGCACGATCTCGGGCAGGAGATCGAAGTACACCGTGACGACCTTCGTGTCGTCATCAATGGTTTCACCGACACCAGTCCAATAGGAAAGGTGACTCGCACGAAAGTCTGCGGCGTTGAGGTCTCCCTCGGCTTCGGCAAGCGCGAACTCGTCGGGAACGTCTGCAAAGCGAAGAATCTCGACGCGCGTGACACGAAGCGTTCCGACGTGGATGCCGTCATTGTCGACCATTGCGAGGAGTTCGCCGACGTGTTCGACCGGTTCATTCTCCTTTGCATAATCGTCAACGAGTCCCGCAGTGGCTCGCTTGGAGCCGTGCAGCACGAGGCTCACCAAGGTTTCGCGGGACTTTCCAGGTGTGCCGAATTCGATTGAACGCAGTCCGTCGATGCGCGGAAACATGTCGTCAGCGGGTTTCGAGAAAGCGTCGATAGACGACGGACACAACGGCGGCATCACCATCTGGGCACGTTTGTGTCGGCGGTGTATCGACGAGGACGAGCCCAGCGCGTTCTGCGACACCTCGTGATGCGGTATTCGTCTCGGCGATCGTTGCCGAAACAGCGTTGACTCCTTCCCATGTCAGGAGCTCTTGGCATGCAAACATCACGGCTGCGGTTGCAGCACCGCGACGGCGTGCCCACGGCGCGATCCAGTAACCAATCGAAGCGACGCCATCGACGACGTGGTGAATGCCGAGCATCCCCAAACCGCGATCGCTGTCTGAGTCAACGATCGCCCAAGCGTGGAGCTCGCCTGCGTGGTCGGCAACGAACGAACGTGCATGATCCTTCGTGTAGGGCCGCGGCACGACGGTCCAGCGGAGGATCTCTGAGTCCTGGCACGCCTCGGTGATCCAGTCGACATCGTCGAGAGTTGGATCACGGAAACTGAACATCATCACACCTTAGGAGTGGCAGTGCGATGGAGTCCACGAAATTTTTGAAGTCTGTGCGTCTAGTATCGGAACGTGAAGCCACTTGCTCGCCCGCTCGGAGTGGTTTTCGATTGTGCGGACACTGAAGCACTCGCTCGTTTCTGGCAGGGAATTGTGGGCGGCACAATCGACTCGCGCACGGCAAGCCCAACATGGTTGAGCTTGGATTCGGTCGATGGGTTCGTCAAACTCAGCTTCCAGAAGGTCCCCGAGGGCAAAGCAGTCAAGAATCGTGTCCATCTCGACTTGGACGTTGACGACCTCGATGCTGCTGTCAAGACGGCGGTAGGTCTTGGTGCGCGCGTCGTGGGAGACGTCGTCGAGGAGCCGACGAATTGGTTTCAGGTATTGCACGACATTGAAGGAAATGAGTTTTGTTTCATCATGTGGAAGAACCGCTAAGTGGGTTGGCGTGGTTGGCTCGTCAGCCTCCCAGTCGTCGGGCTTGGCTGCTTGGCCATCGTGGCGGGTGAACTTGACGATTCTCCTGGCCTGCAAGGAATCGGTCTGCTTATCCTGATTGGTCTCGGTGTTTGGATCTTTGGGAGGCGGAGATGATCGATGACGTCGGTCGCCCTGAGCCACCAGTTGCGGCCGGCGAGGTGGAGACTCTGCTTGGATTCCTCGACTATCAGCGAGCAACGCTGGAGTGGAAGACACGTGGTGTGTCAGACGCCGATCTTGCAAAGTCGATCCATCCGACGACGATGACGCTCGGCGGATTGCTGAAACACATGGCCTGGGTGGAGGACCATTGGTTTTCCTATTTCCTTTTCAATGTCGATCGCGCCGAGCCATGGCGTTCGGTCGACTGGAGCGCCGATCAGAACTGGGAGTGGAACTCGTCGCGCTCAGAATCTGCCGATCACTTGCGCAGTCTGTGGGCGGCATCCGTCGAGGCGTCGCGCACCAAGTTGGGGGAATTCATCGCATCTGATGGACTCGACCGACTCGCACTTCGCACGTGGCCGAATGGCGAGTCGCCGAGTGCGCGCTGGATCGTGGTGCACATGATCGAGGAGTACGCACGACACAACGGGCATGCAGACCTGCTGCGCGAATCGGTCGACGGGGAGACTGGCGAGTAACGAGTCAGCCGAAGTCGGCGATGACGAGCTTGCGCATGCCGAGCATCGTGTTCCACGCCCGCGTGCGAACCGCGTCGTCGGAGTGTTGGAGGAGCGGGTTGAGCATCCTTGGAACGATCTGCCAGCTGACGCCGAAACGATCCTTGCACCATCCGCACATGCTTTCTTCGCCACCGTTGGCGATCAGTGACGTCCAGAGGTGGTCGATTTCGTCTTGGGTGGCGCACAGCACCTGGAACGACACGGCTGCGCTGTGGGTGAAGTGTGGCCCGCCGTTCAGTGCCGCAAAGGGGCGACCAAAGAGCGTGAACTCGACGACGAGCACGGTTCCTTTCGGGAGCTGGGCATCGTCGAGGTAGTGGGAGATCGACTCGATGCGTGAGTTCGGAAAGATTGATACGTAGAAATTCGCGGCTTCCTCGGCGTTGCGGTCGAACCAGAGGTATGGCGTCGCGCCGGTGATCGTCACGAAGGAGCCGACTCCGACTCTTTCGATCGGCGTCCGGAGACGCCCATCGACACGATCGTGGCGGGAACGAAGAATGCGCGTCCGTGGAACGACACGTCATGCCACGCCTTCGTCGTGAGCGGCGCGTGCCAGGCGCGGATGCGATAGACGAGAAAGACGAGCACTGCCGCGTGGAACACGATGATCGACCAGGCGTAGCCGTCGGATCCGAGCATGTCGAGGAATGGTGCCGCGAGGAGCGGACCGACCATTGCACCGAGGCCATAGAGCGTGACGAGCTGGGAGGCAGCTGCGCTCGTGTGTTCGGGTGAGACCCAGTCGTTGGTGTACGCACCGCCGATCGCATACATCGGGAAGCTCAGGCCGCCGATGACGAAGAGTACGACGACCATCCAGTTGCTGTCTGCCTCGAGGGTGAGCATCACGAAGCCCATGCCGATCGCTGCCAACGTGACGAGGACGCCGATGATTCGGCGATCGAGATCGTCAGAAGCGGCGCTGATCGGCCAGGTGAGCGCCATGCCACCGATTTGCACCACGGCCACGATCACGCCGACGCGACCAGTCGACAATCCTTCGCGAGTTGCGTAGATGACTGCCATGCCGAGCAGGCCGCCGTGGGCGAGACCGACGAGGAGGATCGTGCCGACGCCAGTCGGGACGATGCGAGCCAACTCGCGCATCGAGATGTGTTCGTGGGTCTCCAGTGGCGGCGTTGTCGCCTGCTCGGAGATTGCGACCGGAATCACGGCGAGTGAGGCGACCATCGCGGCGAAGGCGAATCCGGTGAGCGTGCGAGCATCGAAGTTGAACACGAGGAGTTGTCCCGCGCCATACGCGCCGATGGTCACCACGTTGTAGATCGCAAGCAGCCTTCCGCGGAAGGTGTTCGCTGCCAAGCCGTTCAACCACGATTCGGCGACCACGTACAACCCGGCAAAGCTGATTCCCGTGATCACGCGCATCGCGATCCACACGATTGGCGAGTCGTAGACGCCGGTGATCAACACCGCAGCACTCAACAGTGAGGCGAGTGCTGCATACACGCGGATATGTCCCACCTGGGCGAGCGCGCGTAGCGCGTACCACGAACCGACGAGGAATCCGGCGTAGTAGGCGGTCGTGATGCCACCGCTCACGAGGGTTGGCAGTTGTTTCAACTCGGCGCGAATTCCCACCAGAGTGCTGACGATGCCGGCGGTGACGAGGAGGAGTGAGAGCCCGATGAACAGACCCCACGTGGCGAGCAGAATCGCGCGACGATTCGGGGTGAGTTTGGGGAGAAGTGGCACGAATTCAGTCAACCATGTACGCGTTACGCGGACTGGTTTTGCTGCATCTCGGTGATCGCGACGTCCACTGGTCGCAACAACCGCCGACCGACGATCGCGCATCCGACCATCGAAATGGCGGACAAGATGAACGGGCCGCGAAGGCCGAGGAAACGTGCGGCGAATCCGCCGAATGCTGCACCGAAGGGCACGATGCCCCAGGACACCGTTCGTGATGCCGCATTCATACGACCCAACATGCGTGACGGCGTCAGTTGCTGTCGGAGGGTGGTGTTGAGTGAGAGCCACAGACCGGTGCCGATGCCGAGCACCGCGTTCGAGGCGATCGCGATCGATGAGTTCGAGGTCAGAGCCATCACCGTCGTGGCGATCGCCCACAGCCACATCGAGATGACCATCGTCGTCGTCGTTCCTTTCGCATCGGCGAGCCGCTGGATGAAGAACCGGCTGATCACCGTGCCGACGGCCGCGCTCACCGAGAGCGCGGTGAAGGTGATGTCGGAGCCGCCCAGGATTTCGTCGTTGTAGAGCACGAGGAGTGAGATTGCGGCGAAGTAGAAGAAGTTGACGAAGGCGAGGATCTCGGTGAGTCGACGGAGTGCCTTGTGGTCGCGCAGGTAGCGCAGGCCGTCCAGGACGTCGTCGCGGAATCTCGTCGTCGGCTTCTCGACCGCGTGCTCGTCGGGGATGGCCGCGATCAAGCCGGCTGATCCGGCGAACGTGACCGCGTCGGCAACGAAGGGGAGTGCATGAGCGGCGTTGAACATCGCCACGCCAAGCGGTGGACCGATGAACTGCGTAGACACGATCTGCGCGCTCGCGAAACGCGCGTTCGCGGGGAGCAATTGATCCTGACGAACGACCGCCGGGATGAAGGCCTGCGCAGCATTCACGTGCAGCGTCTCGCAGATCCCGAGGAGGAATGCACACACGTACAACTGCCAGATGGCGACCGCGTCGAGGAGGATCGAGGCGCCGAGCACACCGACGATCACCATGCGCACGATGTCGGCGCCAATCATCAACTTGCGTCGGTCCATGCGATCGGCGATGGCGCCAGTGAAGATCGAAAACAACAGCCATGGCAATCGTGTCGAGATGGTGATTCCCGCGATCAGGACGGGATCCCGTGTGAGGATGGCAGCGAGCAGTGGGAAGGCGGTGACGAACATGCCGTCTCCGGAGCTCGACACCAACGTGCTCAACCACACGAAACGAAAATCACGACCGAGTTGTTCTCGTTGCACGCGACTCTTCCGTTCAGACACCGCACCAAACCTATTCGCTGCGACCCGTTACGGCTGGTAGTGCGCCATTAGCGTTGTTCGAATGCAACGCCTGACGATGTTTCCCCCCGATCCCGACTTTCCACTCATCCACACCCGTCGATACGAGGTGCGGGCGTATCGCATGGCGGAGGACCGGTTCATGTTGAGGGGCGTCGTGTGCGATGAAAAGCCCGCGGGTCTGTACATCGATGCAGATCCTGATCCGTTGTGGATCCACCACATGATCGTTGACCTCGAGATCGAGTATCCGTCCCTCCGCATCGACAAGGCGCATGTCGAATACCACAGCCATCCTCATTTTGAGTGCACGAACATCGTCCCGCACTACCAGAAGCTCGAGGGACTGTCGATCGCCCGCGGCTTCAACGCCAAGGTGAAGGAGCTGTTCGCCGGACCGCGTGGCTGCACGCACATCACCGCGTTGCTGTCGGCGATGGCGCCGGTTGCGGTGCAGACCCAGTGGTCGATGCGAATGTACGAGGCGTCACAAGGTGTCGCGAGCGGAGACATTCCCTTCGAGTCCGACGAACTGCGGAAGCGTCGCTTCGACGGCACGATCAACACCTGTCACGTGTGGGACGAAGATGGACGACTCGTCGACCTCGTGCGTAGTGGAGCAGAGATCGAGACGCCCGTAGCCGTGAGCATCCGATTGAAGGAACTCGGTCGAAGCGAGGACGACTGGCGTCGGATGCACGGATAGAAAAAGGGAGCGGCCCCGAAGGACCGCTCCCTTTTCGAAATGCGAAGTCGTGCTGGTTTAGAGCGCCGAACCCCAGAGGCGGCTGCCGAGTTCCCAGCCGATGTTGGTTGCTTCCGAACCTGCGACGGCGAAGAGGAACAGCGCGCCACCGGCCATCGAGATGTTCTTGAAGAACGCGATGGTCTCGGTCTGCTTGGCCTGTGCGTCGGACTGTGCCCAGAAGTCGTGCATCTTGAGCGCCATGATGACGAGCAGTGCCGCGAGAACGAGTGCACCGAGGTCGGCATAGACGCCGAGGATGACCGAGAGGCCGCCGAGGGCGAGCAGAATGCCCGAGAGGAGGATCGAAGCCTTAGCGGCCGGGACCTTCTTGAACTGGGCATAGCCGACCATGTGCTGGGTCTTGGTCAGGTGATTGATACCGGACGAGATGAAGATGAGGCCGAACAGAATTCGACCGATGATCATGATGGTGTCCACTGAATTGCTCCTTGTGTCGTTGCCGAAGTGTTCCGGCAGGGGTAGTTGCGAGCACAACCATACTGCAAAAGTAGTTGCGAGCGCAACTATTACGGTATGATGACTTTCGTGGCACGGACCCAATGGCTGTCGGCGGCGGAGATGAGGGCATGGCTGGCCTACATCACGACGTCATCGGACCTCCAGCGTGCGATCGAGCGTGATCTCGAGCCATTCGGACTCGACGGTGGTGACTACCAGTTGCTCGCGATGCTGTCCGATGCACCGGACGGACGGATGAAGATGTGCGACCTGGCGGACACCTTGCGGCTGTCGCGCAGCGGTCTCACGCGCCGAATGGATGGCGTGTTGCGCAAGAAGCTCGTCACGCGCGTGCAGAGCGAGAGCGACAAGCGAGTCGCCTACGCAGTGATGACCAAGAAGGGGTGGGACCTGTTGACGCGTGTCGCGCCCCATCACGTGGCGAGCGTGCGCGAGAAGATGATCGACCGTTTGAGTGACGCCGAGATTCGTGCGCTCGCTACCGCGTTCGAAAAGATCTCTGCCGGCCTGAACGACGCGCACTGATACGCTTCGGCGATGCACATTCGCAAGTTCGTCACCACCTGTGAAGACGTCCTCGCCGAACACGGAGTGCCGACCGGACGGGTCGTGCGCAAGGCCGTGTCGAGCGCAGTGATCACCAATCCGTTCGCCGCAAAGGCCCAGCGCGACCTCGCCGAGATCGAGGCGATGGGAGCGGAGATCTCCGGCCAGCTCGCCGAACGAGCGCTTGCAGCACTCGGCGTGCGTGCCGATGAAGTCACCGCGTACGGCAAAGCCGCCATCGTCGGTCTCGATGGCGAGATCGAGCACGCAGCTGCCCTCATCCACCCGCGCTTCGGTGCTCCCGTGCGCAAGGTCGTGATCAAGGGTGACGACATCATTCCCTCGACGAAGAAGGTTGCGGCCGCAGGTTCGTCGATCACGATTCCCATCACGAACAAGGACGACATCTGGTCGTTCGACGAGATGGACGCGATCGAGGTGAAGATCGACGATGCACCGCACGCAAACGAGATCGTCGTGTGCGTGGCGCTCGCCGTCGGCGGACGACCGTTTGCTCGGACGAAGAAGCCCGGCTGATGTTCAAGGCGATCATCCTCCTCACCGCAGGTGACGGTATGAGCCACGACCAGTTCGTCTCGTGGTGGTTGAACGAACACGCGCCACTTGCGCGTCAGTTGCCGAAGCTGCGCAAAGCCGTGTTCAACGTCGTCGACTCACCGCAGGCGGGACAGCCCAATGGCGTCTCGGAGTTGTGGTTCGACACCCAGGCTGATTTCGATGCTGCGTACGCATCAGAGATCGGCAAGTCGGTCGTTGCTGACTCGATGGCGCACGGCTCGGGTCGCGTGCGACTGATCGTGGCGGAGAATTCGG
>JACCEB011690785.1_pt1 | contig 10016 bp, 8 predicted proteins | sample 7454761 | NCBI WGS metagenome assembly JACCEB01 (sample SAMN15323454, study PRJNA562643) | freshwater metagenome | isolation source: river surface water | place: USA:Blue River Watershed | collected 2017-08-18
AGCATCACATAATGCGCCTTGCGGTTCTTCGCGATCTTATAGGCGAGGGTGCGCAGACCCCAAGTTTCGGTCTTCGAAACCTTGCCACCGTTTGATTCGATGATGGTCGTGGCGTTTGCCGCCAGCGCGTCGACTTGGGCTTGGGCCAAGTCCTGACGCGCAAGAAATACGTGCTCGTAAAGAGCCATAAAGCTTGCCTTTCCATGCCGATCGCTGACGCCGCCCCATGCGAACGCCCCTCCGGCTTTCTTCGAGTCCCCACTTGGGGAGAGCGGCCATTGGCGGAAAGTGACGGGAAAAGCAAGGGCGGGCGTTCTTTAGCCTTCGGGATCACCCTGATATTTTAGTTCGAGGTAGCGGCCTTGAGTTGCCAGCTTGTGCAGATCGCCACTGGCCAGTTGTTCGCTCATCCGTTGCAGTTCGGCGTCAACGACCGTCAGCCCTTCGACCAATTGCTTATCCGGGCTCATCCCATTGAGGCCATCACGGCGCAGATGTTGGGGCACGCGCAGATAGCCGTTGACCAGCTCTGGCAGTTCATCCGCAATCAGACGGCGGATTTCCATCGCGGCCGGTTCGCGTTCATTGAGTGTCTGGAGCTGTGGGGCCAGTTGTTCCAGCTTCAGGCCAATGCCGTCGCTCAATCGTTGGGCAGGGGGCGGCAAGGCGCGCCGCTGGCTGGACAGCCAGGCTTCGGTGGAAAGTGGCAAGGCTTTTAGCGGGGCTTCGGGCAGTTTTTCAGGCGGGATATAGCCGCCCGCGGGCAGCAAAATGGCCGCCAATAGCGCGCCAAAATAGGCCATGATCGCCAGCAAAAAGCCCATCAGCCCAATGGGTTTAATAAACAGCGCAAAGGCGGGAACGCCAATCAGAAAGCCAATGGTGGTCCATGCCGCCCGCTTCGCTTTGATTTTGCCCGCAGTAATCATCCGCGTCAGCGCCCGCTGCTGCAGGCGCGATCGGCCGCCATGGCGCTGCAAGGCGGCTTCTGCGCGGGCTAAAACCTCATCACTGCGCATGGCCTTGGCTTACTCCACTGGAGTGAAAGGGCTGGGGCCAGCATGGTCAATCGCTGCCTGCGATTGGCCCTCGGCACGTGCGATATAGCCTTTGGACTTTTCGACTTCGCTTTCCAGCGTTTCAACGGTGGTCTTCATCGAGACAAGCGCCTTGGCCTTGAACGTGTCGATTTGGTCCATTGTCACATAGATATTCTGGAAGGCGCGCTGCAGCGTTTCCACGGGGATTGTGGAGCTTGCTGCCTGTTCATGGATCAGGCCGGTCTGGTTTTTCAGCATCTCGCCCGTAGAATCGATGATGTTTGCCGTTGTCGTGTTGAGCGCGGTGATCTGATCGAGCACCAGCTTCTGCCCGACCAGCGCTTGGGCGACAGTGACAGCCGTGCGGAGCGCCGCGACTGTTGTGGTCGATGCGCGGTCGACACCTTTAATCAATTCCACATTGTTCTTTTTGACCAAATCGAGCGCGAGATAACCTTGCACGGTCACCGCCATTTGCGTCAGCAGATCCTGCGTGCGCTGGCGGGTATAGAACAAAGCCGTTTCACGGATGGCCTTGGCCTTGGCAGGATCGCTGATTTCAATGTCTGCTGCCTTGGCTTCCAGCCGCGCATCCAAAGCCTTGGAGACATGGATCATCTGTTCCAGCCGCCCCATGGCCCCCCATAAAGTCTGCCGTTCAACATCAATGGCGGCATTGTCCTTCAGCAGCTCATCTTTGCCCGAGGCAAGGTGCGACAGGATCGAGGCAATATGGCCTTGGCTTGATTTGTAGCTGTCAAAATAATCGCGCAGTTTGCTGCCCCATGGGATGATCCCGAAAATCTTCTTGCGGGCAAAAAGATCATCCTTCTTCCCGGGGTCTAAATCTTCAATTGTCCGGCGCAGTTCAGCCAAATCGGCGCCCACGCCAGACTCCTTGTCCATCGCGCGGACGGGGCGATCGAGAAAGCGGTTGGATTGGCCAGCAGCTTCCGCAATCTCGCGGCGGCCCATATTAACGAGCTGATCGACCTTCTTGCCAAATTCAGGGGAGTTGACGTCCAGTGCGGCAAGCTCTTCCACAAAAGACTCAGCTTTTTCCTCCAGTGCAGACTTTTTGCTGTCATCAATGGGCACAAGGCCCGCGGCCTTTTGCGGCGTGACAACGGGCACCGGCTCGGGCGCAGTCAGCTTGATGTCAGTGTCTTGGGCAGAAGTGGCCACAACTGTCTCCTCTTATTTCGCCCTAACATGGGACGAAACACTGTATTATTCAAGTAGAACAGTTAGCGCCATGTCGACAATTTTGGGCGTCAGGCCGCCCACGCCACTTCATTCTCGGCGGCATAAGCTGCAAGCGCGTGATCTAAGCTAGGCAAAACGAGCCCCCGCCCCGTTGAGAGCGCAGTAGAGCGAGCGTCGCCTTGCACCTCGGTGCGGATCAGACTGAGGTCGAGCTTCGCTTGACGGGCTGTTTCACGCGCCAGATCGAACCAGCTAATCTCACCCTGGTTGGCAAGGTGCCAAATGCCATGCTCTCCATCTAATAATAGGTCGAGCGCGCCATTGACCAGATCAGGCACATAAGTGGGCGATACGCACTGCTCAGCACTGGCCCAGATGCTTTGCCCGTGATGCAATTGGTGCAGTGTCTGCCAGACAAAATTATATCGATCCCACGGGCCGAAAAAGGCGCTGGTGCGAATGACAAGGCTTTGCTCCCAAGCTGATGTTACCAGCCGTTCGGCAGCGGATTTGCTGGCCCCATAGGTGCAGCGTGGGTTGGTAGGATCATCTTCGACATAGGGTCGGCCAACGGCCCCATCAAAAACAAGGTCGGAGGAAAAGGTTACAAAGGGAAGGCCGTGGTGCGCACAGGCCTGTGCCAAAAGTTCGGGCCCAATGATATTTTCAGCAAAGCAGCGGTCGCGCATCTGCGCCGCCTCTGCAACACGGACAAAGCCCGCGGCATTTATAACGGCCCAAGGCTTTAGCTGAACCATAGTGCGGCTAATTGCCTCTGCGTCTGTAATGTCCAGCACATCGCGCGTGGTGCCAATATGGTGGATGCCCCGCAAAGCGCAGATGCGCATCAGCGCGCCCCCGAGCGTACCTGTGGCACCTGTAATCAAAAGCGGGCGGGATGCAGGCGTGGCGACATTGCGCCGCCTTAAATTCCCCTCCCGAATAAAGCGATTGTCGCGCGCCCACCAGCCGGGCGTGTCCAATATGGGGTGATGAAACTGGCCTGTGCGGGCAATGTCTGCGGCTGCCTTTGCAACAAGCGTGGGCCGTGGCTGGGGCCCAGTCATGTCAAACAACCCCGGCTCAATCCTCCCATCCCGCTGCGTGAGCAGTGAGCACCAGTCGACCGCCCCAAAGACCGACCATAAGGTAACTGCGCGGATATCGACGCCGTGTTGGCGCAGTTGCTGGGCACTTGCCCACACATCCGTAAACCAGCGCAGCTGTTCTTCGCGCGTGCAGCTATTATGCGCCTCGGTCACTGCCAGCGGCAGGCGATACCGGTCCCATGCTTCGCGCAGCCGCGGGGATAGGCCCAGCCGGCCATCCGTCTCTGGCACACGCACGGCCTCGGTGTCGACATACAGATGCCGCCCATTCCCGCCAATGGGGAGCTGGGGGTAAAGATCAACTCGATCATCCAGATAGCGATCACTGGTCAGATAATGGTTTATGCCCAAGACATTCGGTATGCCGCGCCCGGCCTGAAGTTCGGCCAAGTCGGCCTCTGTAACGCCCAGCTTTAACAAAAGCGGGTGCCAGCGATGCTTTGGCGTCACGCGCCCCGTCAACGCGTCTAAGCTCAGCCAGCGGCGCTGGTTTTCATGTGCGGCCTGATAGGCAAGGCGGCGGTTGGAAAAGCTGCGGCCAAGATCTTCCGTCTGCACCAATTGTGCCTTGGGATTGACCTGACGAATGGCGTCCATAGCCAGCGCAACGCCCCGGCATTGGTAGATGGATGCCCGCACAAAAGCCCCAAAATCGCGCTGATGAGGATACCAATGACCATAAAGGCACGAAAAACGGGCTGTCGTCAGGGGTTCATTGACGGGCGTCCACATATCAATCCACGGGTAACGCTCTGCCGCGCGTGCCGCAAAATCAGCCAGCTTTTCGGGAAAAAATGGGTCAACGAGGCTGGTATAGCGCGGCCCGCTGCCATGATGGACAAGGCCTGCAATGACGCGAAGGCCCAAATCGCGCAGGCGGTGCAATTGGCTATCCGCCCAGCGCCAGTCGCATTGGTCAGGTGCATCGGGCGCTATGCTGTCCCACAAAAGGGGATAACGCAGTGTTTTCACGCCCAGCCCCGCCAGCAGATCCAGATCACCGGGCCGGGCGGCATGGCCTGTCTCTTCACTTTGGTTGCGGTAGCTGTCCCCGATGCGGACCATGCTGCATTCCACGCCCGCCCAAAGCTCAAGGGGCATCATCTTATCAGTGCTGGGCATCTTCATCTCCGCTTTGCGGAATGCGTAACCCTCCGCTTGCCAGCCGGGTTCCCCCTGCAGGGAGGGAACGAACGATGCTGCAGGTCAGTTTTGTCGGGAGAATGACGGAGGATTTATGGACAGTCGCAAACAGCCTAACCTGTTGGACGCGCCAGATGGCGTGCCCCAATCTCAACAAGACCCGGCACAGGTTTTGGATGCAGCCGATATGCGCCGGTCGTCTGATATGCGGCCCATTCGCTTGTCGGACCATGGCCGCAAAAACGACCCTGCAGACGTGATTTCAGATGATGTGCCTGACCTGATCGACCGGATGGAAGACATGGTGCATAGCGGCCATATTGATGAGGACGCCTATGATGGCGAACCCATTCATGATGATGCGGAAGGCCCTTTTGGCGATGCAAGCCATAGCCTGGATGGAGATGAGCCACTGCCCTAAGCCACTTTAGCGGCTGGGGCTTCCCCGAGCGGCAATCATCTCCTCAATTGCGACAAATTTTTCGCGCGGTGCGCCCGCCCGAGCCCGCGCAATTTCTGCAGCATCAATTTTCTGCCAATCGCGGAAGGTAACAATATCCACCCCGCGCCCATCGAGCAGAGCATCGAGCGCAGGGCGGCCAATTTTGCCACTTTTTCCGGGCACATCTTCTGCAATCAGATCAATAATCGCATAGCCATCAGGCCGGTTGGTCCCAATTGTGCCCGTCGGGCCGCGGCGCGCCCAGCCGACGCAATAGAGGCCGGGCAAAATTCGCCCATCGGTGCTGGCAAAACGCCCCCGGCCATGTTCATAAGGAACGCCTGCAATTGGCGGGGTTTGATAGCCAATACAGGCAACCACCAAATGGCAGGGCAGGATGTAGCGTTCGCCTGTTCCCACGGCGCGCAGATCGGCATCCAGCTGCGTCTTTTCAACAATGATGCGCTCAGCCCGGCCATCACCTTCAATCGCGACGGGCATGGCGAAGAAATCAAACTCAATGGCAATGTCGCGTGCTGGGCCGCCATGCGTCGCAAAGTCGCGCAAATGCCCCACGGATTTGCGCATCCCCGGCTCCAACAAAGCGTCATCGCCTTCGGGGGGCAAGTCTGCAGGGTCCACCACAGGTGTGGCACGGCTCAGATGGCCCAGCTCGCCAAGCTCTTTGGGAGTCATGGCAATTTGGTGCGGCCCCCGGCGGCCGAGCAGCGTGATCCGACGGATGCCGGAATGCTCCAACCGGTCAATGGCATGGGCCACAATATCCGCGCCATCAAACTCGTTTCGGCTTTTGGAAAGGATCCGCGCAACATCGAGCGCGACATTGCCATTGCCAACAATCACGGCACCCGGCCCCGTTAAATCAGGGTCGAGGTTCGCAAAATCGGGGTGGCCATTATACCAACCGACAAAGGCCGCCGAGCCAATGACACCGGGCAAATCATCTCCGGGAATGCCAAGCCGCCGATCCGCCGGGGCCCCAGTTGCCAGCACAACAGCATCATAAATTTCGCCAAGTTCTTCAATGCTGACATCACGGCCAACGGAGACATTGCCAACAAAGCGGACATTGTCAGTCAGGTTCACAGCTTCATAGCGTTTGTGGACAGCCTTAATTGACTGGTGGTCCGGCGCCACGCCAAAGCGGATCAGGCCATAAGGCACCGGCAGGCGGTCAATAATGTCCACCCGCACATCTTCACCAAATTTCTTCTGTGCAGCTTCAGCTGTGTAGTAACCCGCTGGGCCGGACCCAACCACTGCTATGTGTCGCATCCGCCCAGCCTCCCCCGTTTTTCGTTTTGTACTTTATTCGGCGGCCAGTGTCATCGGCTCAGTCTGCGGGCCTCGCAGAACAATGACGGGGGTTGGCCCCTGCATCACGCCATCGCGGAAGGTGATTTGGCCAGACTTGATTGTGGCCACATAGCCATCGGCCTTTTGCAGCAAGCGCTTGCCACCTGCGGGCAGATCAAAGGCCAGCCAAGGCTTGCCCAGCTTGATCTTGTCCATATCAATCACATTCACATCGGCAAGCATACCGGGCTGCAATAGCCCACGATCATGCAGGCCATAAAGCACGGCCGTATCACGGCATTGGCGCTTAATGGCTAGTTCCAGCGCAATGCGCTTGCCCTTGCGGTCGCGCACCCAGTGCTGCAGCATGAAGGTGGGCGAGGCGGCATCGCAGATTGTGCCGCAATGCGCTCCGCCATCGGACAGCGAATTGACTGTATCGTCAGACAATTGAAGGTCTTCCAAGAAGTTCAAATTGCCGTCGCGGTAGTTGAGGACAGGGAAATAGATAAAGCCCTTGCCATCATCCTTCATCAGCAAGTCATAGGCATATTCTTCGCCCGAAACGCCTGCCGCTGCTGCGCGTGCTGCAATGCTCTCTGCGATGCTCGGCTCATAGTTAAAATCGGGGTCCATCTCAAACTGGACGGGCCAGCCACCTGCAATCACATGATAAAGTTCAGCAATATCTGAATCCGGGATTTGGCTTGGCTCATCAATCATGCGCCGACGGAAAGCTGGGTCACGCAGAGCGGTCAGCTTTTCCTCCCATGGCAGTTCCGCAATTTCGGCCCAAGCCGGGCGGAAGAGGAAGGGGTGAATTGTGCCCTGCCACGCCATGATGATGCCGTTGCCGCGCAACGCAATTTGCGCGACGATGTTGGCGCCATTGTCATTTTGCGCGCGCATTTCGGCAATTTGCTCTTCCAGCGGCAATTCCTTGGCAATGCTCTGCAAGGCCGCAAAGGTCACGGGCAGGCCTGTCTCGCGCGACAATTGGCCCATCCATTCAAATTCATTCCATTCGCGCTTCAAGTCGCTCGCCATTTCAAACACGCCATGGCCCACCCGGCCCATCGCGCGGCCAATGGCAATTAACTCTTCCGCGGTTGCCGTTGTGCCAGGCACAAGTTCCCCATCAACGGATTTATGAAGCACCGTTCGCGAGGTGGAAAAGCCCAAGGCGCCGGCCCGCACCCCTTCTTCCACAATGCGGGACATTTCAGCAATTTCGGCTTCGGTCGGCACCGCACCCGGCTTTTCCCGATCGCCCAGCACATAAGCACGCACTGCGCCGTGCGGCACATGGGTTCCAACATCCACTGTGCGAGGCAGGCGTTCCAGCGCATCCAGATATTCAGGGAAGGTTTCCCAATCCCATTTCATCCCCTCAGCCAAGGCTGTGCCGGGGATATCCTCCACACCTTCCATCAGGCTAATGAGCCATTCATGCCGATCCGGCCGCGCCGGGGCAAAGCCCACGCCGCAATTGCCCATGATAACAGTGGTCACGCCGTGCCAGCTCGAAGGCGCCATTTCGGCATCCCATGTGGCTTGGCCATCATAATGGGTGTGCACGTCGACAAAGCCGGGCGTGACGATCTTTCCCGTGGCGTCAATTTCTTCGCGGCCGGGGCTATCCACTGTGCCAACGGCCGTGATCAGGCCGTTATCAATGGCAATATCGCCTTGAAAGGGCTTGCCGCCCGTGCCGTCTACAATTGTTCCGCCACGAATAACCAGATCGTGCGCCATCCGACTCTCTCCTCATATCCTTTTGTCAAACCAGACTATCACGAATTCTGACTGTGGAAAGAGCTGGTTTTGTCATGGGCAAGGCCGGCTTGTCCTGTGGATAACTATTGACTCATTTTTCTCTGCTAAGCACACTCAGGAAATCACGAGTCGCAAAAGGGCGACAAATGATAACCAGATAGGCATCTGGGTGGGGGAATTAAGGATGCACATTGCCGGTCGGCTTGCACTGCAATCGCCAGCATGCGCTGTGTTGCCGCAGCGCGATACAGGTATTGCGCCCAATCCAGAGATTCTAAGCTTTCATGGCTGCGATGTTGTTGTCCGCCATATCACTGAGCATGGCTTTGAAGCAGAATTGTCAACGACGCTGGTAGAAGGTGCGCTGGTGCGCCTGCGTTTGCCCGGGGCCGGTGCCATGATCGCGCGCGTGAAAGCCTCGCATTGTGGGCATTTGGTTGCAGATTTTGTGAATCCGGTCAGCCCTAGCCGTCTTGGCAAGACACTGGGCATGGCAAGCTATTCCCGCCAAGTCGCGTAACCACGAAACACGGGCGCTTAGCGCCGCGCATCCGGCCAGTGCCGGGCCGCTGCCACGCCAGCCAACGCAAAACCCGTTCCCCATAAAAAGCCGCCCAGCACATCGCTTGGCCAGTGCACGCCCAGCAGCACGCGCGAGGCCCCAATTGCGCCTGCGCCAATCACGGCAAGCCCTATCCAAAGCGTGCGTCGGCGTGCGGGCAACAGCAAAGCGGCAAGCAACAATATGGCGATTGCGCTGGTCGCATGACCGCTGGGGAAAGACAGGTTGCTAATGCTATCGAGATGCGGCGCCACATCTGGCCGGGTGCGCGCAAAAACCTGTTTCAAAATGCTTGATGTCGCGCCGGCAAGTGCAGGCACAACCAGCATGATAAGGCCTGCACGCGGCCGCTTCTTCCAAAAGAGCCAAAGCGCACATCCAATGAAGACAAGCGATCGCTGGGCGGCATCTCCGGCCCAGCTAATCCATTGGGCCAGCTCAATTTGCCACTCAGGTGATTGGCCGGCACGCAGAACAAGGGCGCGCAACACCGATTGGTCTTGCGCGGCCCCAATCTCCGCCCAAGTGACGCCTGCGCCCAGCAGCAGGGTGGCCACCCATAAGGCGAAGCTGGGGGTTATACTGGCCTGACTGCGGCCAGACACTGACCTCACTGCGCGCCTTTCACCACTGCGCCACCTTTAATGACGACATCGACATCCTCAAGCTCACGAATATTGGCAAGGGGATCTCCATCAACGGCAATCATATCGGCAAAGCGGCCAATGGCGATGGCTCCGATATCTTTCTCGCGCCCCAAGGCCTGGGCGGCATTGCGTGTCGCGGCTTGGATGGCTTCCATCGCGCTCATCCCATATTGCACCATGATCTTGAACTGACCGCCGACTTGGCCATGCGGCATCACGCCTGCGTCAGAGGCAAAGACCAAGCGTACCCCGGCTTTATGCGCCTTGCGGAAATTATCCCGCTGGATTTGGGCAACTTCCCGGTCCTTGCGCAGATTATCTTCCAGTACGCCGTTTTTCTTGCCTTCAGACTGGGTGTAATCGGTGTTGAAGATATCCATTGAGAACCAAACGGGCTGCTTGCGCGCGACGGCAAGCTTAATGCCTTCATCATCAACCAGGCTTGCATGCTCAATGGTATCAATGCCTGCCCGAATGGCAGCTTTAATGCCCGATGCGCCGTGCGCATGGGCGGCCACTTTCAGGCCCCATTGATGCGCCTCATCGGCAATGGCGCGCAATTCATTTTCAGACAGCTGCTGCTGGCCCGGTTCCGTATTGCGAGAAAAGACGCCGCCTGTGGCACAGACTTTAATGACTTCCGCACCATATTTGCGTTGGCGGCGGACTTCATAGCGCAGGCCCTGCTCGCCATCAGCCACGCCTTCTTGCTGTTTTTCCAAGCTAGGCGGCAAAAAGGTGGAATCACAATGCCCGCCCGTGGCCCCCAAGGCA
>JACCEB011730940.1_pt1 | contig 10016 bp, 10 predicted proteins | sample 7454761 | NCBI WGS metagenome assembly JACCEB01 (sample SAMN15323454, study PRJNA562643) | freshwater metagenome | isolation source: river surface water | place: USA:Blue River Watershed | collected 2017-08-18
AAAAATTTTCCATGGCAAAAAAAGAAATCTTTTGTCAATTTTTTCTATATCAACAGTCCCAACGAAGTTAATTTCTTCAAAAGTTCTAACATCCACAAGAATTGAATCTTTATCTTTCGACAATAATTCAAAAGCTTCTTTTGGCTTTAATTGAATAACTGACATTTGGGGATTTTGTAAAAGAGTTTGGTACGATTTGATAAAAAAAATTTCTTAAAAAATTTTTGATCAAAACCAATTTTTGGAAAAGGCAAATTTTAGCCAGAAATGGGCTAAGTAAAGTTATTTATTTTTATAATCTGGAAATAAATTTCTTGACAGGCGCCGAGCCTAAAACATCACAAAACTCAAAAAACTGACTAAGGTTTGCAGCCTTTCAAACAAAGAGTTCTTGGCTATTAAATTATGGTCAGGCTAGGGTTTAAAAGAGCTGAATTTGAAGCAAGTTTTTTTTGAATTTTTTTTTAAAATTCTTTTTTAAAAAGCGATCTCAATAGCAGAAAAAATCCAAATAAAAAAAGCGGAATTGATAAAATTTGACCCAAGGTGACATTAGAGAAAAATAATCCAATTTGCTGATCTGGTTCGCGAAAATTTTCGATCAAAATTCTAAAAATTGTGTAACCAATCAAAAATGCGCCACTTAAAAATCCGCGATTTTTTGCTTTTTGGTGTTTTTGCAGCAGAAATAAAATCACAAATAACAACAATCCCTCGCAAAAAGCTTCATATAATTGACTTGGATGCCTTGGAAGGCCGTCAGAATTTGGAAAAATTACGCCGTAATTTGAGTTTGTTGGCCTGCCATAAAGCTCCATATTTATGAAATTAGCAATTCGACCAAAAAATAATCCAATTGGCGCAGCAACCGACAGGCGATCGGTAAGTTTTAAGTAATTGATTTTATATTTTTTGGCAAAAAGCCACATTCCAAAAATGGCGCCGAGAAGCCCGCCATGAAAGGACATTCCGCCATTCCAAAAAGCAATAATTTCAAGCGGATTTTCTGCGTAAAAAGGCCAGTTATAGAAAAAAACATAACCCAATCTTCCGCCGAATAGAATTGAAAGAACTGCCCAACTTAACCAGTCATCCAAAGCTTCTTTGGAAAGTAAGTTGTCTTTGTTAGTTTTGTTGAGCCAGATTGTGGTAAAAATAATACCAAAAATATAGGCTAAAGAATACCAGCGAATGGCTAATGGACCAATTGAAATAGCGACTGGATCTAATGCTGGAAGATGAAAAATAAACATTAATTAACCGCGTGGTTTGTAAATATTTATTTCTTGATCTTTAACCCAAAGGCCTTGAGGAATTTGGCCGCTTTGAAAGAAGATGTCGATTGGAATTCCACCGCGCGGATACCAATATCCGCCAATTCTAATCCATTTCGGTTTTATGGCTTTAATTAAATCTTTTGCAATTTGAACTGTGCAATCTTCATGAAAAGCGCCATGATTGCGGTAAGAAAATAAATAAAGTTTAAGTGATTTGCTTTCGACCAAATGTTTATTTGGTGCATAGTCAATAACTAAATGAGCAAAATCTGGTTGCGAAGTTACTGGGCAAATCGATGTAAATTCTGGGCAAGAAAGTCTGACTAAATAATCAACATCTTTATGAGGATTGGCAACGCTTTGTAGAATTTCTGAATTTGGATTTTCTAAATTATATTTGGTTTCTTTTCCCAATAAAAGTTCAGGTTTTTTTGCCATATTTTTTGAATTAGATATTGGTTAGTTGCGATATTTTTACGGCACTCATTTTTTTTGGAGGCAAATTAACTTTCTGCAATATTGGGTTTGTTTCGTTTGTCATTGCGTTGCTTAGTCTTTTTTCGCCATTTTCTGAAAATAGCGCTTGATTGAGTAATATTCTTGAAAGGGAGGCGTCGTTACTAATAACAAAACTTCCGTCGGAATGCGCTAAAATATTGAACAAATCTTTTCCTTGTCGAATCTCAACGGTGCCGGTAATATTTTTCCCTTTCAGATGATTTTCTATTTTTTCGCGAATTGGCAAGAAATGATCGCTAATTTTATGGCTTATTTCTTCAATTTTATGAGTTATTTCTTCGAGTTTATGAGTTGCATTTTCAAGGCCGTGAAGAACTTTTTCTTTAAAGTTTGTCATTTTCAACAATGTGAGATTTTAAATTTTTTAGATCGGCGCCTCTTTCCAGCATTTTTGCGATTATTTCTTCAATATTTTCTTCAATATTTTCCTCGCAATCAAAGTGCGCCATTGCGGTAATTTTATTGACATCGTCAGTTAGAATTAAAATCACCCCTTTCTGTGGGTTTGGCGCCGCTATTAAAGAATCTTCGCCATTAACTATTCCATATTCTCCGCGCAGAACAATTAAGGGCTGCGAGTTGGTAATTTCTGATAAATTAATCATTTAAAATGAGATTGCGTAATTGAAAAACTGTAATTAATTTGCGCCGAAAATCGGGCACCAAAACTCATCAAATAAATCTCTCAAACTAAATCTTAAACATGCTTCCAAGGCCTCTTAAAACAGGCCATTTTTTTGGCGCGCATAAAAGAATTTTATAAATAAAGAGGCAAATAATTATTTTAGAAAAATGGAAAAAAATTCAGCTCTGATATTTCCTAGCGGCGAAGTGTTTTATGGCTACGGAATTGGCAAAAAGTCAATTACCAAAGGCGAAATATGTTTTAATACTGCAATAACCGGCTATCAGGAAATTTTAACTGATCCATCTTATCTTGGTCAAATTATCAATTTCACCTTTCCGCATATCGGAAATGTTGGTACGAATAATTCTGACATTGAGTCAAATTCAGCGAAAGCTCATGGTTTAATAATTGCCGAACCAATCACTAATCCTTCAAATTATCGCTCACAAAAACATCTAAATGAATGGCTAATTGATAATAATTTAACGGGAATTTCTGGCGTTGATACCAGAAAAATTACCAAACTAATTAAATCTGCTGGCGCTAAAACGGTGGCCATAATTTTTTCAGACAAATTAGATCAAGAAATAATCTCAAAAACTCTTTTTGAAATACAGAATTCCGCCGATTTAAAAGGGGTTGAGTTAGCTTCATCCGCCAGCTTGAATGAGTGTTATGCGTGGCAAAAAGAATCAAAATGGCAGCAAAATAAAAATTCTTTTAATCAGGTTGAAGAGAAAAAGTTTAAAGTTGTAGCGATTGATTTTGGTGCAAAATTGAACATCTTACGCTGCTTAACTGAAGTTGGTTGTGATGTCTCTGTTGTTGGTTCCAAAGCGAGTTTTGACGAAATAATGAAATATAATCCAGATGGAGTTTTTCTTTCAAATGGCCCTGGTGATCCAGCTGAAACGGCAAAATATGCCGCTCCCACAATTAGAGCGATTTTAGAAAAGAAAATTCCACTTTTTGGCATTTGTTTAGGTCACCAACTTCTTGCTTTATCGATTGGTGCAAAAACTTCAAAAATGCATCAAGGTCATCGAGGAGCGAATCATCCAGTTTTAAATATTGATAGCGGAAAAGTTGAGATAACTAGTCAGAATCATGGTTTTTGCGTTGATGAATTGTCGATGCCAGAAAATTCTCGCGTTACTCATATTTCGCTTTTTGATCGCTCGGTTGAAGGCTTGGAATTGAAAAATGGCTTAGCTTTTTCGGTGCAATATCACCCAGAAAGCTCTCCCGGTCCAGATGATAGCTTTTATCTTTTTGAGAAGTTTGTTGAAATGATGCAAAAAAGCCAAAATGGGTCCAACTAGCAGCATTTATTTGCTAATTTTTTTGCCACTAATTTCATCGCTTTTTTGCCAGATTTTTTCCAAAAAATCTTTTGCTTTCCTTATCGCTCTGGCTTCCTGTTTTTCTTTACTCTTCTTGGAAGTGAAGATTTTTTTTGATGTTTTGGTTCATGAAAAAATCTCAAGCGATTTTGAATTATCTCCACTTTCTTTGGCTCTTGAATTTAGATTTGATATTCTAAGTGCGATTTTTTTGTTAATTTTTACCTTTTTAAAAAGCGTTATTTTGCTTTTTTATCGCTGCAATATTGAAGAAAACATTAGTCAGCGCGAAGGAAATGTTTTTTATTCGGTTTTTTTGTTGCATTTATTTAGCATGGTTGGCGTTTTCACCACCAATAACCTGCTTAATCTTTTTTTCTTTTTTGAGATTTACGCTTTTAGTTTTTTTGCCACTCTTTCGATCGCCAAAACCGCCGATTTTGCCAAATTATCTTTTCGCTATTTTTGCCTAAATTCCATTTCTTCGGTTCTAATTTTATTTTGCATTTTGGCTGTTTATCTAGCCTTTAACTCTCTTTCCTTCGATTCGATTGCTAGTGATTTGCCAACGATTTCGCGATATGATTTTCATTTTTTGGTGGCGATTTTTGCGATCATGGCTTTCGCAATTATCATTAAATTCTTTCCGTTTTGGCTTTATTTTGAGAAATTGAAAAGCGCCGATTTATTAGCTAATTTTTTAGCGATTGAGTCGCTTTTTATTAAAAGCGGAATTGGTATTTTTGTAATTTTAAAATTTGTTTATTTTTTCTTTGGCAACAATTTGATTTTTGGCGATTTTCACGCTGCGCCAATTTTTATTTTTCTAGCAATTTCGTTGATTTTTTACAGCGCTATCAAGCTTTATAGTCAAAAGCATTTGAAGATGATTTCTGCTTATTTATGCCTAAATAATATTGGATTTATCATTTCTTGCATTGCCTTGCAAACCGTTGAATCCTTGCAAGCGCTCTTTTTTTATTTATTAAATTTTAGTTTAACCGGTTTGCTAATTTTTATTTTTGCCACTTTTTTGAAACGACATTTTGCAACATCTTCGTTATTTAAAATTTGGTTGGTGGAAAAGAATAATTTTTACCTCGCTTTGCCGCTAAAATTGCTAATTTTCTCAATCGCAGCCTTTCCCTTAACAAATTTATTTTTTGCGAATTGGTACTTAACTTACGCTAGCTTAAACATTGGTTTGGAAGCTTTTTTATTAAGTGGCATAATAATTTCAAATTTCGTCTATATTAGCAAAGCTGTTGATATTTCCGAAACCTTTTTTTCGAAAGATGGTCAGCACCAAAATATCGCAAGCGCGAGCGCGCAAATAAAAAATTACAGCCTTTATTTTACATCTTTTTGGCTGCTAATTTCTTTAGTTTTTTTCACCATAATTGCCTCAAATGTCACTAACGGCATTTCACTGAAATTCGCTTCTTATTTGCTTTCGAACACCATTTAACATGACGCAAACCCAATTTTTGATAAGTTTGATTGCTGCCATTCCGTTGTTAAATTTTATAACGGCAAAAATTTGCGACGAGTCGCAAAAATTACTCGATTTTTTTGCAAAAATATTCCCCGTTCTTCATTTGGTTAATTTGATTGGAATCTACGGAAATCTTAATCGCGACAATTCTTACTTAACTTTAATTGAATCAGTTAGAGGAGGGTCTTTAGCCTTCGATATTGATGAAATATCTTTAAAATTTTTGTTTGGACTGAATTTTATTTGGATTGTTTTTGCGTTTTATTCGCGTCGATTTTTCTTTTTGCGCGAGGTTAAGGATGGTGAAAGTTTGCAGCGATTTTTAATTTTAATTTTTGCCTTTTTAAATTTGATAATTTTGGCAAAAAACCTGCTAACAATCCTATTTTTCTATAACTGCTTGATAATTCTTAGTCATTTTTTTTCGCTGCGTTTTTTGCATAAAAGCGAGACTAAATTTTCAAAATTTTTCACTTTTTTACTTTATTTAGAATCAATTCTTTTTTTCTTCGCAATCGTCGCAACCTATAAATTCGCTGGTCAAATTGATTTTACTGACGGAGGAATCTTGGTGAATAGCCTAAATTCTTGGCAATTTGGGTTTTTGCTTTTTGTTTATTTGGGCGGTTTGTTTTTATCGATAATCGTGCCATCTTATCTGTTTTATCGCAGCATTAATCTTGAGCCGATAACGCTTTATGCCTTGTTTTTTCTCTCTTACGCCTTTGCTGGAATTTATATTTTAATTAAAATTTTAACTTTAATTTTTGGCTTGGATGCAATATCGGCAACGCTTGGTAGATCTTATTTTCTGCTAATTGAAATCGTTTTTTTAGCAAATATTGCCATAAGTTCTGTGCTGTTAATTTTTGCTAAAGGTTTGAAATCATCGTTTTTTTACCTGCTTTTCCAGCAATTTTTATTGGCCATTTTTTCTACTTTATTTTGGGCTTTTTTTGACCCGCAAAATCTGCAAATTAGCGCATTCTCCTTTGCTTTAAATATTACATTATTTTTTTTGGGAATTTCCAATATCACACTTTATCTGCATAAGTCTGAAAACAAAGAGCTGAGAGGTATTTTTTACAAGTTGAAAATTAGTGGATTTTTTTTGATTGTTGCCTTGTTGAATATGTCAGGATTTTTTGTTGGAATTGGCGGATTAGAAAAATTCTTTTTACTTAAGCTTGTAGTCGTTAATAAATTACCCATTTCGGCGGCAATTTATTTGTTAAATTTCGCTGCAATAGCGATCTTTTTTACAAAAATGATTCTGCCTTTTTTTAAGAAAGATTCGATCAAGGGTCAGGCTGAAATTAAAAGCAAATATGCCAAATTAATCCCGATGCCAAAAGAGCAAAAAATAATTGATAAAATCGCTGAAGATGTTGATTTCGACTCAGCTCTTATTTTGGGGGCTTTTCTAATGGTTATCGCAATAATTTTATCGGCAATTTTTTATCCATTTTTTTCTCAAAACTTTTTCTAATTTTTATGACTATCGAAGGAAAAACAGTAAAAGAGAAAGTGTTGAAAATTTGTTCTGACGCCAAAAAAGCGAGCACGGAAACGGCAATTATAAGTTCGGATGTAAAAAATCAGGTTCTGCAAGAGGTGGTGAAGCTTCTAAAAAAAAATGCTCAAAAAATTATTAAAGCCAATCAAAAAGACTTAAAAATTGCCAAAGAAAATAAGCTAGACGAGGCAAAAATTGACCGCCTAACATTGGATGAGGCAAGGATTGGTGGCTTAATTGCGGCGGTAAAAGATATCATAAAACTTCCAGATCCGCTTGGAAAAATAACTTACGATACGCAGCGCGAAAGCGGCATTCGTGTTCGTCGAATTTCAACTCCGCTTGGCGTTTTGATGGCAATTTTTGAGTCGCGACCAAATGTAACTTCCGATATCGCGGCTCTTGCTTTGAAGTCTGGGAATGCGGTAATTTTGCGGTGTGGATCAGATTCAATAAATTCCTCCAAAGCTATCGCTGAAATTTATCGCGAAGCTCTTGATAAGTTTGGTCTTGATAAAAATTCAGTGATTTTAGTGCCGGAAATTGAGCGAGAATTTGTTAATGAATTGCTGATGATGGAAAATTATATCGATGTAGTGATTCCAAGGGGAGGGAAGTCGTTAATTCAGGCTGTAATTGCGAATAGTAAAATTCCGGTATTTCGTCATCTTGATGGCAATTGTCACACTTACATTCATGAAAAAGCTGATTTTGAAAAGGCGCGAAAAATTTTACTTAATGCAAAATTGCGTCGAGTTGGAATTTGTGGCGCAACCGAAACTCTTTTACTTGATAAAAAAATTGCCAAAAAAATTCTGCCATTAATCGCTAACGATTTTTCTAAAGTTGGCTGCGAAATGCGTGGCGACGATCTTTCTACTGAAATTGATGCCCGAATAAAAAAAGCCAACGAAGCTGATTTTTACACCGAATATCTCGATAAAATAATCGCCATTAAATTAGTTAAAGATATTGATGATGCCATAAAACACATCGCTATTTATGGCTCTTCGCACACGGAAAGCATAATTACCGAAGATGAAAAATCGGCAGATAAATTTTTGAAGATGGTCAATTCTGCAATTGTAATGCATAACGCCTCAACGCAATTCGCAGATGGTGGTGAATTTGGCTTGGGAGCTGAGGTTGGAATAGCAACTGGAAAGCTTCATGCGCGTGGGCCGGTTGGCTTAGAACAACTTACAACTTACAAATATTTAGTTACGGCTAATTGCGGATTGAGAAGTTAATTATGAGTACAAAAACAATAGAAAATCTGAGTAAAATAATTGGAAAACTTCCCGGAATGGGTCCACGAATTGCAAAAAGAATTGTTTTGAATTTGGCGAATAACAAAGAAAAGACGCTCTTGCCGCTAATTGAGCATTTGAAAATGTTGAATGAATTGGTTCATAATTGTTCTATTTGTGGCAATCTTGATGAAGGTGAAATTTGCGAAATTTGCTCATCGCAAAATCGTGATAACGGCATTATTTCCGTTGTGGAAGAGGTGGCTGATTTGTGGGCAATTGAGCGCTCAAAAATTTACCAAGGAAAATACCATGTTTTGGGCGGAAATTTATCGGCAATTTCTGGTAAAACGATTGAAGATTTGAATATTGATAAGCTTTACAAAAGGGTGAAAAACTCTGAAATTCGTGAAATTATCATTGCAACTAGTGCTACAATAGATGGGCAAACTACGGCTCATTTTATTGCGGAATCGTTGAAAGATTTGCCGTTGAAAATTACCCGATTAGCTCATGGGGTTCCAATTGGCAGTGAGCTTGATTATCTTGATGATGGTACAATTTCAATCGCCTTCAAAACCAGAGGTGAATTTTAATTTTTTAAAAAAATATGACAAATTTCAAAATAGATTCAGTTTTTATTAATGATTTAAAGGTTGTTGAACCTAAAGCTTTTGAAGATGATCGCGGTTTCTTTTTTGAGTTTTACAAATCATCTCTTTTTGAGGAAAGAGGCATTTCGGGGAAAATTTTACAATCAAATCAATCTTTTTCTTTGCAAAATGTTGTGCGCGGATTGCATTTTCAAAAGAATAACTTTGGTCAAGCCAAGTTGGTTAGATGTTTGAGTGGAGAAATATACGATGTGGCCGTTGATTTAAGGGCAAATTCTGCGACTTTTGGCAAATATTTTGGCATAAATTTGACGGCAAAAAACCGCAAAATGCTTTACATTCCAGTTGGTTTTGCGCACGGATTTTCAGTGATTTCAACAACTGCTGAAGTTTGTTATGATGTTTTTGGTTCGGAATATAATAAAGAATCCGAGGGTGGTTTGCGTTTTGACGACGTTGATTTGGCTATTGATTGGCAAGTTGCAAATCCAATCGTTTCGCAAAAAGACTTAATTTTACCATCTTTAAAAGAGCTAAATTACCGATTCTAAAATGACAAAAACAATTCTGATTCTAGGTGCAAACGGCATGTTTGGCCAAGATGCGGTTATTTTATTTCGCCAGTGGGGTTATAAAGTTATTGCTGCCGCAAAAAGCGATGTTGATATTTCTAATGCTCAAAATGTCGAAAATTTTTTTGCTGAAAATAGCTTTGATTATGTAATTAATGCCGCCGCTTATACCAAGGTTGATGACGCGGAATCAGAAAAAGATTTGGCCTTTTTAATTAACCAAATTGGCGCAAAAAATGTTGCAAAATCGGCCAATAAAAAATCAATTCCGGTTGTTTTTATTAGTACCGATTATGTTTTTGATGGCGAAAAATCAGAGCAACATTTTCCTCAGGACGAAACTAATCCAATTAATGTTTATGGTGCCTCAAAATTAGCTGGCGAGAAAGAGGTCGCGATGGCCTCGAGTAAATATTATATCGCTCGAACAAGTTGGCTTTATGGTAAAAATGGTAAAAATTTTGTCGATACCATGATTAATTTGGGGCAAAAAAATAACTCAATAAAAGTTGTGAGTGATCAATTTGGCTGTCCAACTTATACGCACGATTTGGCTCTTGGAATTAGGCATTTGTTTGAAAAAAATAAGCCTTTCGGAATTTATCATATTTGCAATTCTGGCGTGACAACTTGGTGCGATTTTGCAAAAAAAATTTTTGAAATCGCAAATCTTCAGGTTGAAGTTGTTCCGGTAAAAACTGAAGAATTTCCTCGTCCAGCAAAAAGACCAAAATTTTCAGCAATGAATAATGATGGAATTTTAAGAAATTGGGAATTGGCCTTAAAAGATTATCTTAAAATT
>JACCEB010811414.1_pt1 | contig 10014 bp, 7 predicted proteins | sample 7454761 | NCBI WGS metagenome assembly JACCEB01 (sample SAMN15323454, study PRJNA562643) | freshwater metagenome | isolation source: river surface water | place: USA:Blue River Watershed | collected 2017-08-18
GCGTTATCAGCTAGTGCCGATAAAAACTGCGCAATCAGAAGAGGAATAAAGCCTTTTGAGACTTTAAAATTAAAGTGTTTCAGCAGCATAATCAGCTAAGCGCGAACGTTCACCGCGAACAAGTGTGATGTGACCATTATGATCCCAGCCTTTGAAGCGATCGACGACATAAGTTAAACCTGAACTGCCTTCTGTTAAATAAGGTGTATCAATTTGCGCAATATTACCTAAGCAAACAACTTTAGTACCTGGACCCGCGCGCGTAATGAGTGTCTTCATTTGCTTTGGCGTTAGATTTTGCGCTTCATCAATAATGAGGTACTTGTGAAGAAACGTGCGACCGCGCATAAAGTTAAGTGATTTTACTTTGATACGTGAACGAATAAGATCCTGTGTAGCTGCTCTTCCCCATTCTCCGGCTTCTTCATCTGTTTTATTTAAAACATCTAAGTTGTCTTCTAATGCCCCCATCCATGGGGTCATTTTTTCTTCTTCTGTCCCTGGTAAGAAACCAATATCTTCACCTACAGGCACCGTGACGCGCGTCATGATTATTTCATTATAGATTTTTTTATCGAGTGTTTGTGCTAAGCCTGCTGCAAGTGTCAGAAGCGTTTTACCTGTACCGGCTTGCCCTAGAAGCGTTACAAAATCGATATCAGGATCCATTAAAAGATTGAGTGCAAAATTCTGTTCTCGATTTCTAGCATTGATACCCCAGATATTATGTTTACCATTAATAAAATCTTTAATGATTTCAAGTGTGGCTGTTTTACCAGAAATTTTTCTAACAATCGCGTGAAAGGGTTTGCCGAATTCATAAAAAATAAATTCATTAATCGAAAAGTTTGGACACATGGGTCCTGTCAGTCGATAAAACATTCTGCCATTCTCTTGCCATGATTCCATATCTTTACTGTGCTTCTCCCAGAAATCCTCAGGGAGCTCTGTGATGCCGGTATAGAGCATCTCAGTATCTTCAAGTACTTTATCATTAAAATAATCTTCAGCAGCAATCCCTAAGGCTCTCGCTTTAATACGAATATTGATATCTTTACTAACAAGAATAACCTGACGATCAGGATGTTGATTTTTAAGATAGGAGACAATACCTAAAATTTGATTATCAGCTTTGCTACCAGCAAGCATAGGTAAATCATGAGGAAGTGCTGTTGTTTGTAAGAAAAGTTTTCCTGTGACATGTGTATTGCCTTTGATGCCAAGCGAGCGTCCTTTTTCTAAGCTCTCTTCATTTGTTCCTATAATCTCTTCTAAATTACGACTTGTTTGTCTTGCGTTTCGTGCAACTTCACTGACCCCTTTTTTATTGTTATCGAGTTCTTCAAGGGTGACCATTGGAAGATAGATATCATGTTCTTCAAATCTGAAAATACTTGAGGGGTCATGCATTAATACGTTGGTATCTAAAACAAAAAGTTTAGTTGCACTATTTTTTTTGGCCATAGTTAAATAGAGTTATGTTGTTTAATAAATTGTAAAACTTCTTTGATATGACCTTCGACTTTGACGCCTCGCCATGCCTGAATCAATTTTCCATTGGGATCAATAATAAAGGTACTGCGCTCAATACCTCTTACCTGTTTACCATACATATTTTTCATTTTGATGACACCAAATAATTCACATGCTTTTTCTTCTTCATCACTTAATAGCTCAAAGGGAAAAGTAAATTTTGCTTTGAAACTTTCATGGGACTTTAAAGTGTCACGAGAAATGCCAAATATCTGGGCACCAAGCGCTTGAAATTTTTTAAAAGCATCTCTAAAGTCAACGCCTTGGGTTGTGCAGCCTGGTGTTGCATCTTTTGGGTAAAAATAAATGACGAGATACTGACCTTTATAATCTGATAGATTAAATTGAAGACCACTCGTGCCAGGAAGCTTAAATGAAGGGACTTTTTTATTGATTTCCACGTCTCTATATTAAGCGATTTTTAATAAAAAAGTGATGGGATTTTATAAAAAAATTGAGAGGTTTTTAGGGAACTTTTACTTGAAAAAAATTACCTTTTTCGCGGCCTAAAAAAGACTAATAAATAACTGGATATCTACCCAAGTATCTTTTTCTAAATGAGCCATATCTTCATGCAGTACGATAAAGCAGTTCGCTTCACTCATAGACCTGAGAATGCCAGAACCTTGATCCTTTAAAGGGGTGACATTAAAAATGCCGTCATCATCTTGCTCATAAATACCTCTTTGAAATTCTGTCCTGCCAGGTATTTTTTTAATGGGCATTAAAAGTTTTGCTTTAATAAGAGGCACTTTAGGAATGGGCGTTTGACCCGCTAAAGTCAAAATAGCCTCCCTTACAAATTGATAGAAAGTGACCATAGTCGATACAGGATTTCCTGGAAGTCCAAAATAATGACAATGACCAATTTTTCCGTAAGCGAGTGGTCGTCCTGGTTTCATAGAAATTTTCCAAAATAAAATTTCGCCAATTTTTTTTAATATTTCTTTCATGTAATCTGCTTCACCTACAGAAACACCACCGGTGGTAATAATCACATCAGCCATATTGCTCGCTTTTTTCAAAGTATCTTCAATAATGTTTTTATCATCCGGGACGACACCAAGATCGATCGCCTCTACATCAAGACATTTTAAAAGACCAATCAGACTATAGCGATTGCTATCGTATACTTGCCCAGGTGACAGAGGATTTCCAAGTGAAATAATTTCGTCACCTGTCGAAAAAAAAGCCACTCTAATTTTTCGGAAAACTTTGATGGAATCTATACCAAGTGAAGCAAGTAAACCTAAATCACAAGACTCTATCCTTCGGCCACTTTGAAATACTATTTGCCCACTTTTTATATCTTCGCCTAAGCGTCGAATATTTTGATTGAAAAAGGGCTTTGTTTTGAATGCAATAATATCTTGATGAGTTTCAGTATGTTCTTGTGGAATCACAGCATTTAATCCAGCAGGAATACTGGCTCCTGTCATAATGCGCACGGCTTCATTGGCATTACCCTCTAATTGATTGCCTGCAAATACTTTGCCGGTGATTTGGAGAGAAAAAGGCCCCTCACCCTTAAGCGAATCTATATTAATTGCATAACCATCCATGGCTGAATTGTCATAATTTGGAACGTTTATATTTGCTTTGACAGATTTAGATAAAATACGATGCAAGGCATCTTTGATATGAATGGTCTCTTCTTGTTCAAGAGGGCTCAGAAAATTGGTGATCCATTTTCTGGCTTTTTCAACAGACATCGCATTAGGATCGTAATCATGCTCAATATTAGATTTAGAAATTAAGTCACTTAAACTGATATCTTTTTTCATAGAAGTGTTTTCTCTAATTCTTGAGGCGTATTAATATTAATAAACTGTGACTGATCATGAAATCGCACAACACAAAAAGGGAGTTGTCTCACCCAATCTTCAATCTTACGTCCTCCTTGATTAAAGAAATCTTGAAGATTTTTTAATGTAGATGTATGACATAAAAGACATGCTGATTGTAAACCATCATTTGTTTCAGGCACTGCAGCGAGAGTTTTTTGTGCCTCAACTGCTTTCATTAAATCTGCAACAAGACTATGTGGAAGATTAGGTGTATCGCATGGCACGAACTGAATCCAATCCGTTTTTATTTTTTGTAAGCTAGTTAACATCCCTAAAAGAGGGCCTTCTTGATTAGATAATGCATCATCGATGAGAGGTAAACTAAATTTTACAAAATCATCTTGATTTTGATGTGTATTAATCACAATATGTTTTGCTTGGGATTTCATACGGTCAATGACATAAGTAATTAAAGGCTTATCTTTAAATAAAACAGTTGCCTTATTTTGAACCAACATACGTTTTGATTGGCCACCCGCTAATATGACCACCGTGACTTTGTCATACACTTAAATTTAACCCCCGGTATGTGACATAAATCGCACGACCGCAGGTTTATGGACCTTAAGATTAAAATCATGCGATTCCGGTTTAACCATCATACTTTCTATGATTGCTTTTTGAATAGGCCAATCTTCATTCGGATATTGTCTTAAAAGTGGCATGAGTTCTATTTTTTCTTCTTGTCCTAGGCATAAAAATAATTCGCCTTTTGATGAGACTCTGACACGATTACAGGTGTCGCAGAAATTATGGCTATGAGGAGAAATAAAACCTATCTTGGTCGTCTGATTAGCGACTTGCCAGTATTTTGCAGGACCACCCGAAGTGAAAGTGGTTGGGATTAAATTAAAATGTTTTTGTAAATTTTTTAATACTTCGTCATTGCTTATGTAGGTATCTTTTCTCCTGTGATCTATATCACCTAAAGGCATTTCCTCTATAAATGAAATGTCTATTTTTTTTCTGATTGCAAAATTAACAAGATTAATAGCTTCATGATCATTTGTATGGCGCATTAAAACCGAATTGAGCTTGATAGCTGTGAATCCTATTTCCATTGCTTTATCAATGCCTTCTAAAACTTTATTTAAATCACCGACCCGTGTAATTTTTTTAAATAAATGATGATCTAAACTATCAAGACTGATATTAATTCTTTTAACATTCGAATCTCTTAGCATTTCAGCATGCTCAACTAATTGGCTTCCATTTGTTGTTATGACAATTTCTTCGAGGGTTGGTATGGTTGATATTTCGCGAAAAAGCCAGCCAATATTTTTTCTAACCAATGGCTCTCCACCGGTAATTCTTACTTTTGTGATACCAAGTGAGGCAAAGATTCTTACAATTCTTGCTGATTCTTCAAGGGTGAGTAATTCATTGCGAGGCAAGAATTTCATATTTTCACTCATGCAATATAAACAGCGAAAATCACAGCGATCTGTGACTGATAGGCGAAGATAATTTATCTTTCTATCAAACAGATCAATGAGTTTTAGTGGGGATTCTTTTTGCACAGGCACTTAACTATGCTAGCTCGACTTCAACAAGACAATCATGAGATGTCGGTGAATGTCCCATATCGCCAAAGGCGTTTGAACTCACAGAATTAACAACGCCTTTATTATGTTGCCTCCAATAACCTAAAGTTGCCACTACAATACCTTGATTAACATCAGTAGTAACTTTTGATTTCGCTTCAAAGTAACCTCGGTCATTAAAAACTTTAGCTTGATCACCATCTTTGATTCCACGAGCGTGAGCATCGAGAGGGTGAATCATTACGAATTGCTCACCTTGAGCTTTGAGTTTATTTTCAATATTTGCATAACTTGAATTAATAAACCCGTGACTTTTTGGCGCCAAAATATTTAAAGGATACTTTTTGGCGAGTGAAGGATTTGCGGATGGGGTTTCTTTTGATGGAATATAATCCGGAAGTTCTGGGATATCTTCGCCTGGTTGGAAGGCATCATACATTTGTCTAAAAGGGCCAGCGACAAAATTCTTTGCTCCAATGACTCTAAACTGGCATTTACCAGAAGGGGTGGGGAATTTGCCTTCTTTGTGAGGGGCGCGATTATCTTTTGTTCCAACTTTTATTCTCGCATAACCATGTTTTTTTAAATAGGCTAAATCTATACCTTCACACGCAGGTGAATTCCAATCAATATAATGTTCTAGACATTCACTATCTGTCCACTTAAAACACTCTTCTTCAAAGCCAAATCTTTGAGCAAGACGTCTAAAAATTTCATAGTTCGGAATCGCTTCACCAGGAGAATCGACGCATTTAGTATTATATGTAAGGTATAAATGACCCCAAGATAAAATAATATCTTCCTGCTCTGCGCCCATGGAGGCCGGCAAAAGAATGTCGGCATATGCCGCCGTATCAGATATAAAATGTTCTGCTGACACAAGAAATAAATCTTCCCGTTTTAAGCCTTCTAATATTTTTTCACTTTCGGTTGATTGTGTTACAGGATTTGTATTCCAACACATCATTGATTTAATTGGTGTCTTAAGTTTTTGTTCACCTGTCAGCACTCTTCCTAATTGAAGATTATTGACCACTTGAGTACCTTCAGGAATGAGATCTGGCCTACATATCACATCAAATTTATACGGTTGCTCCCAGACGGGAAATTGAAGGATACCTCCACCTACATGTCTCCATGCACCAGTAAGTGCTGGAAGGCAAGTAACTGCCCTGATTGTTTGGCCGCCCCCCCAGCTTTTTTCTAGAGCAACACCAATTCGAATTGCAGAAGGTTGTGTTGTTGCATATTCTCTGGCAAGTTTTCGAATGTCGTCTGCTGGAATCCCTGTAATAGTGGCTGCCCACTCAGGAGTCCTTTCTTTTGCTAAAGCTGCTAATTCAGGAAAGCCTTCGGTATATCGATCAACATAATCTTGATCAACTAAATTTTCTTGAATAATGACATGCATCATGGCCATTGCAAGCGCACCGTCTGTCCCAGGCTTAGGGCAAATATGCCAATCTGCTTCTTTAGCTGTTTTAGAAGCGTAAGCATCAATTACAACAACTTTCGCACCTTTTTTTTGCGCTTCTTTAACAATATGCCAATGATGGAGATTTGTACTCACAGAATTACAAGCCCAAATAATAATATATTTAGAATGAATAAAACTTTCTGGATCCACACCGGCTGTTGGCCCAATTGTGAGGAGCCAAGCCGTGCAAGAACCCTCCCCGCAAAATGTTCTTTCAGTGACAGTAGCACCTAATCTTGCAAAGAATGAGTCACCTCCGTTTAATCCATGCACTAATCCCTGATTGCCCAAGTAACTATTAGGCATAATGGCTTCTGAACCATATTCGTTAATAATGGTCTTCCATCTGCTGACAATAGTATCAAGCGCTTCATCCCATGAGATTCTTTGAAATTGTTTAGACCCTTTAGGCCCAACCCGTTTCATAGGATAAAGAAGTCGGTCAGGATGATAGTGACGTTTTTCGTAATCTTGAACTTTGACACATAAGCCACCACGAGTCATCGGATGATCTTTATTGCCTTTGACCCCGATAAGTTTATGATCACGAACTTCGTAAATCATTGAACAGGTATCCGGACAGTCATGCGGGCAGCCGCCATGAAAAAATTGACTTTCTTGATGAGCTTGAATTGCCATACCAAATCCTTTCAATTTTAGTTTGAATAATACTAATGCCGGAGCGAGACAAGATTATAATAATGTACTTTAGGGGAAAAGTAATAAAGAAATAAACATGGAGACGTTTGTGAATGAATCTATCTTGAGTCCTCAAGACTTTAAGGTTGTAAATCAGTGCATTGAAAATTATAGACACATGCCAGGCGCTCTATTGCCATTATTGCATGCGATTCAAGATGATTTGGGTTATATTCCTCAAGTTGCCTACCCAAATATTGCGTCTGCTCTAAGTTTGTCTGTGGCTGAAGTCCATGGAGTGGTAACTTTTTATCATCATTTTAGAACGCATCAACCTGGCCGCAATATCCTTCAAATTTGTCGTGCAGAATCTTGCCAAGCGATGGGAAGTGATGCACTTGAAGCCTATATTAAAAAGACGCTAGGTGTCGAATTTCATGAAACTACTCCTGACGGATCGATTACGCTTGAGCCTATATACTGCTTAGGGAATTGTGCTTGCTCGCCAAGTGTCATGATTAATGAAGAAGTTCATGGCCGTGTAGACCACAAAAAAATAGATCAATTGATTTCGGATTTAAAGGGCACAACATGAGTATTAAAATTTTTGTACCCATAGATTCAACAGCGCTCTCTCTTGGCGCTCATGAAGTCGCAGAAGTCATTGCAAAAGAAGCACAAGCTAAAAAAATAGATATTGAAATTATCCGCAATAGTTCACGTGGCTTATTTTGGCTAGAAACTCTAGTTGAAGTCGAGACACCCCAAGGGCGAATAGGTTTTGGCCCCGTTACTCCAAGTGATGTGAAATCTTTATTTGATGCAGACTTTATAAAAGGCGGTAAGCATCCTTTGGCATTAGGCTTAGTTGCAGATATTGATTGGTTAAAAAAACAAGAACGCTTAACTTTTGCACGTATGGGTATTACAGAGCCCACCAGTATTGATCAATATGAAGCGCATGACGGATTCCAAGGCTTAAAAAATGCACTGAAATTAAAACCTGAAGCGATTGTAGAAACCATAACTTCCTCTGGTCTGCGCGGTCGAGGCGGTGCAGCTTTTCCGACAGGGATTAAATGGAAAACGGTATTGGATACCAAAGCTACACAAAAATACATTGTATGTAATGCGGACGAGGGGGACTCAGGCACTTATTCAGATCGCATGATTATGGAAGGCGATCCTTTTGTTTTGATCGAAGGCATGATTATTGCAGGTCTTGCTGTTGGGGCCTCACAAGGTTATATCTATCTACGTTCTGAATACCCTCACGCGTTAAAAACTTTAAATGAAGCTATTTATCAAGCGACTAAGGCGGGATATTTAGGCGAAGATATTTTAAAGTCAGGCCAAGCTTTCCATTTAGAGGTAAGACGCGCAGCAGGCGCATATATTTGCGGTGAAGAAACTTCACTATTAGAGAGCTTGGAAGGTAAAAGGGGGCTGGTGCGATTTAAGCCACCACTTCCTGCAATCGAGGGCCTATTTGGAAAACCAACTGTTGTTAATAACGTCATTTCACTCGCAACTGTACCCATTATTTTGTCCAAAGGCGCTAAGTATTATCAAGACTTTGGCATGGGTAAATCACGGGGCACGCTACCTATTCAACTTGCAGGTAATTTAAAACGCACAGGGCTAATTGAAAAGGCATTTGGTATTACTTTAAGAGAACTTCTTTATGATTTTGGTGGAGGCTCTCTATCAGGTAAGCCTATTAAAGCCGTGCAAGTCGGTGGTCCATTGGGAGCATACCTTCCTGAATCTCAATTTGATACGCCACTCGATTATGAAAAATTTTCTGAAATTTGGGCGGTCTTAGGGCATGGCGGTATTGTAGCGTTTGATGAAACAGTGAATATGGCTAAGATGGCGCGTTATGCATTTGATTTTTGTGCGATTGAATCATGTGGAAAATGTACACCGTGTCGAATTGGATCGACCCGTGGTGCGGAAGTGATTGATCATATTATGCAAGGCCATGATGTTAAGAAACACATCGCATTAATTAGAGACCTGTCAGATACCATGTTAAATGGATCTTTATGTGCATTAGGTGGTATGACACCTTACCCCGTTTTGAGCGCTTTGAATCATTTCCCTAAAGACTTTGGGGTTGATGCAAAAGATCTCAAGGCATAGACTAACACATTGATTTGATGATTTATTTTGAGATGATATATGGATGATGTAAAAGATTTTGGGACTCCTAAAAGAGTGTCTGATAAGACGGTCAATTTAACGATTGATGGTGTCTCTGTATCTGTGCCCGAAGGCACATCCATTATGCATGCCGCATCTTTGTCGGGTGTGACTGTGCCTAAATTATGTGCCACAGACAGCTTAGAACCGTTTGGTTCATGTCGTCTTTGTCTTGTTGAGATTGAAGGTCGAAGAGGTTACCCAGCTTCATGCACTACCCCTGTCGCAGAAGGTCTTAGAGTTCATACGCAAACCCCTAAACTCGCTGATATTAGGCGGGGTGTTATGGAGCTTTATATTTCTGATCATCCACTCGATTGTTTAACCTGTGCCACAAATGGCGATTGCGAATTACAAGATATGGCAGGCGCTGTTGGTCTTCGAGATGTGCGCTATGGGTACGAGGGTGAAAATCATTTAAAGAGTGTTAAAGATACCTCAAACCCTTATTTTACGTTTGATCCTTCAAAATGCATTGTATGTTCGAGATGTGTGAGGGCGTGTGAAGAAGTGCAGGGCACTTTTGCATTGACGATTGAGGGTCGGGGATTTGATTCTAAAGTTTCAGCAGGAAATAAAGACTTTAAAGATTCAGAGTGTGTTTCATGTGGTGCCTGTGTGCAGGCTTGTCCAACCGCCACATTGATTGAAAATACGATTATTGAAGCAGGCGTTCCCGAACATAGTGTCACAACGACTTGTGCGTATTGTGGTGTTGGTTGTTCATTCCATGCGGAAATGAAAGGCGAAGAAGTCGTTCGCATGACAC
>JACCEB011806770.1_pt1 | contig 10014 bp, 6 predicted proteins | sample 7454761 | NCBI WGS metagenome assembly JACCEB01 (sample SAMN15323454, study PRJNA562643) | freshwater metagenome | isolation source: river surface water | place: USA:Blue River Watershed | collected 2017-08-18
ACTAGAACTGGCTGTGTGTCAGGTGCATATGAGTCAACGAACACACGCATTGCGCCGTTCAATGTACCAACGAACTTGGTGTTTGTTGGTGCTTCGAATGTACCTTCTGTAGTACGTGCGAATGCTGATGTTGTTGCTGACTGTAGAACAGTCAAGGCTGCACTTGAAACAACTGCCCAGTTACCAGCACCACGACGGGTACGCTGTGCAATCAAGTTTGCAACACGGTTGATTAGAACTGCTAAGGCAGCATGTTCGTCACCAACGTAAGTAGCAGTACCTGATACTGTTGCTTGGTTGTATGTGAACTCAGTTGAAGCAAGAGTACGCAATGACAAGAGAATTTCTTGGTCAATTTCAGCAGTGACTTCTTGTGCTAGAGCAGCCATAATTTCTGCTTCAACATCGATACCATGCTGTGACTGTGCGTCCTGAGCGGCTTCAAATGTCCAACGTGCTTGCAACTTACGTGACTTGGCTTCAACAGCCTGACGTAGAATCTGCACGCTGATCTGCTTACCACCGTTACCTTCAAGTGATGCAGTATCAGCACCAGTGTAATAGTTAGTGCTTGATGTGCCTGAAGGAACACGTGAGTATGCCTGTGCAATCTTGAATGGTGACAATGCTTCTTCACCAGCAGTTACAGAAGTAGCGGCTGCTGAGTTGTCAGTCAATGACTGCGCATAACGTACACGTAATGTGTGAATCTGACCAACTGGACCAGTCATTGGCTGAACGCCGACTAGTTCGTTAGCGATAACTGTTGGCATTACACGACGGATTACTGGAAGAATCACGCGGTTTAATGTTGCAATGTTACCTGCGGTAGTTGTACCTGCTGTTGATTCAGATAGCAACTGCTTGCGAGTGTTTTCTAAAATAACACCCATTGTTGAGCGGCGAGTGCCTTTTAAGCCTTCTAACAGGGCATCTTTGGTCTCGTCCCAACGGCTTTCTAAGAGTACTTTTGACATTTTCTATTTCTCCTAAACTATGTCTATATTTTAAAGCCCTGCCAGACGCTTAATTTCGATAACATTGTCTTTCTCATTGCTATCGACTTCTTCGATCTTTTTGGCAGATTTATCACCAGTCATTTCTGTAACAACTCTTGATTCAGTCAACGCCGCCTTTGCAGGCTTTGCTGAGATTTCTGAACCAGTGTTAAGAACGGCTGGTAGATACTTATCGAAAGCATTCTTCAACTTTGAAGTCTGAACGCTTTCAAGTAAAGTTTTCATTACTTGAGCCTTTTCTTCGTTTAATGGTGCTAGAAGTTCATCTAGTACCTGTCCACGCTGAGAAGATTCCTTAATAATGCGAACTTCACGATCTTTACTCTCTACTAGTTGTTGCACTTGTGCAATCTTAGTAGCAGATTCGGCTAGTTGCTTATCCTTTTGAACAATTGCCTGCATTAACTTGCGAGTTTCAGCCTTCTCATTGAGATGAGTAACTGAGAATTCACTAGCAAATGCTTCGAACAACTTACGTCCAAAACTATTTTCTCTAGCCTGTTTAATGTCTTCCTTAAGTGTTGATAGTTCACCCTTAAGATGTGTTGAAACAATGCCGCTAACTTTCTTAGCACTTTCAGCAACGAACTTGCCTTTAAGTGCTTCTAATTGTTTGCGACCTTCAGCAACTAACTTGACCTTTGCTTCTACAACTGCTTGTCTATCCACTGCGAATTCTTTAATTTCACGGGCTAGGGCATGTGTAACAAACTTTTCAAGTTTCTGTTGATTTTCTACTTGAACCTTACGGTCTGCACGTAGTTCACGAATTTCTTCGGCTAGTTTAGTAACCATGAAATCATTGAATTTTGTTGCACTTTCTTGCAGTTTCAACTGAGCCTTGACTCGGTCTTCGTTCATTGCTTGTCTTTCAGAATGAAATTCTTGTAGTTCTTCTGAAAGGCTTTCAGTCATCATCTTATCTAGGGCTTCTACCATCACCATTCTGTCATGTTCATAACGATGTGCAAATTCTTCATGTAATTCTGCACGAACTTGTTGGCGAGCCTCATTGAGTTTTAGTTCCCATGCTTCGTTCAAAGCCTGGGCAGTATCCTCTTTGATTAATCCACTTTCAAGTAATGGTTTGATAGCATCAAACATGCTGATATCCCCTTTATAATTTGAGATCCTTGATGAGGCGCATTACTTCCTCCTTCAGGTATCTCTCTACTTTTTTGTCGCCTCTAACTTCCTTAGCAATATCCATAAGTCTATGACCATGACGCATATTCATCATGCCTTCATAGATTGCTTTTGGGTATGCGTTTGGTGCGCTAGGCTGAGCAACAATATCCACAGTGATAATTTCAAAATCACTGACACGACCATCCATATCGTTTACATTACCTGATCCACGACTGGATACGCCTAGTTTTACACCTGACTCCAACATTGTACGGACAAGTTGTCCCATTGGAGTTGGTAGAATCTTTAATTTTCCGAAACCATTAGCACCATCCATCCACATGCTTGTAATCATGTGACTGACACGGTCTAAATTGATTTTTAAATCATCAGGGTGATCTACTTCCCCTAGTACGGAATAACCTTCTGTAATTTGCTTATTGAGTGTATCTACTGCATTTTCAATCTCATTGACGGGGTAAACACGCTCATTTGCGTTTTTAACCCCGCCCTGAATGAAGATGCCCTTCATGTAGAGGGTCTTAAGATCAGTGCCCTCTTCCTTGACGGATTCTACGACCATGTTTGCACGGTCGAAGGTCAAGTTTTCTCTGAGATACAAAGCCATTTGGTCTCAGTTCCTTATTTCGCTACTGGACTCTTATCATAAGCCGCACCGTCCTTTGTTACGGGCTTTGGTGCACTTGATAAGTCTTGCGATTTGTGTCCTGGTGCATTCTTAAACTTAGATGCGCCATCAACATCTTTTGCTGTTGGGGCTGGACGACCTTTTTCGTCTGCACTGCCAAACTTAACTGGCTTGCTGTCCATACCTGCTTGACCACTGTTTTGTAGTCCTGGGCTCTTTGTCTGTACGCCGTTGTCACCGTGTGTTACTGAAACTTTCTGTAACTGTACGGCTTCCATCATTGCTTCCTCTTCGTCAGAGTCAACTTCGATTTCTTCTTCGTCACCTGCGTCCATGTCGCTGTCACCAGCGCCACCGCCCATAATTTCTTCAAACTCAGCCATTAACTGGTCAAGTTTATCTTCAATTCTGACGACTGCATCTTCTACTTCATCAGATGCTTCACCTTCATCATCGCCCATATCTTCATCTTCTTCTGAGTCGAGGTCAAATACTTCTTCCTCTTCTTCCTCAGTTACTCCTGATTCTTCAGCGTTGATTTCGTCAAGTAGGTCACCTACTTGTCCGCCCATGTCACCTTCCATTTCGGCGCCCATGTCGCCTTCATCAACCATTTCTTCTTCCATGATTGATTCATAAATTTCACGTGATTTTTCAACCACGATTTCGTGGAATAATTCGCGGGCTTGCTCTTCATTCTCATTAATAATGAGATTGATTAATTGTTCGTATTTCTTGTTGTCCATTGTAAATTCTCCTGATTAGAAATGGCTTTGTACACATATTTACACCTTATACACCAAAACAATGTATTAAGTGCTATTTTTTTGCGTTTTTGGTAGGAATAAGGGTTTTAGACGCTAGGAGCGCCAGATTCTTCTGCTGGCTTAGCGCCATATTGTTCTCTTACTTTGTTGAGGTGCAATTTCTTTTCATAATTTCTAACGTCTAACATACGTCTTAATTTACGAATTTGCTTTAAAGTAAGTTTAGTTTTACGAGAGGTACGCCACACAGGCTTGCTGTTATCAGCATTAACATCCTGCATCCCTTGAACGGGTGGGTCAAACATCTCAAATAGTTTCATAATTTTATTTATCTTTTTGCTTTTTATAATCGTTGTAGTCTATGAAAAACCCTAAGGCCACTATTAAATTCATACCCAATGATGAGACTATCATAGTGATATCTTCATACACACTCATATTCATACTTAAATGAATGTGTCCAACCATCCAAAAAGGTATGCTTAAATTTTGTGATATCCAAACAATTAAGTATTTTAAAAAGTCCTGCACTAATTATGCGGGTGCTGTTGGAGTGCCTGCACCAGGAGCGCCGGCCGGTGATGCTGATGGAACTTCTCCACCTACTGGTCCTGCAACTTCAGACCCTTCTTCAGGCGGTTGTTCTGATTGCTCAATCTCATCGGCTGTGTTTTCATCAGATTCAAAGTCGCCAGTAGAAACACCGATATTACGTAGATCACTACCCTTAGGATCAAGTGAAACTTCTTTCTTGTTCTCTTCTTCCCAAAGTTTTTCGTTCTTTGCAATTTCTTCTTCTGTCAAGCCTAAGAAACGTTCCATAGCAAAACGTTTACTAATGTATGGGAATGCTTCCATACTAGCAAATGTACCAACACGTGCTGTATCTAGTTCACTTTGACGATATGCCGCAAAGTTCTGTGGAGGATTAAAGTGTAATGAGAAGAGACCAGTATCAATATTGAAGCCTCTCCAACGTAAGAATAATTTGAATTCTTCGTCAAGTTTCAACGCAATATAGTTTTGTAATCGTTCGCAATATTGATTGAAACGAAACTCTTGAATCATTGCTGTACCAACACGACCATCACTTAATGGCGTCGTATTGTCATCGGGGCCAGTTGGTAGATAACTACTTGGAACACGTAGACCACGTGCTAATCGATTGTTGAAGTATTTCAAGTCATCGATTTCACCTAAGTTCTGTCCACCAGGTAATACTTCAACACTTGATCCACGACCTTCAGCCGTAACAGGGAAGAAGTAATCTTCGTTCATTGATAATGGGTTATATGTAGCATCAACGATTGACTGACCACCGTATACGCTTGGAATCCTACGCTGGTGAATCTCATTCTTAACACGTTCTACGAATGCCATAGCCATGTGACTTGGCATGTTACCAACGTCAATCTTGAACATTCTACGTTCAGGCGCACGTTGTACACGATAGATTAGAACCGCATCTTCTAATAATTCTTTTTGCTTGTAAACTTTAAAGATGTTCTCTAAGATTGATTGACCAAAGGGCCAAAATCTGTCTAGACCTTCTGTTAAACTTAAGTGTACAATATGTTTTGCATCAATAGCACTTTCGCTTTGACCTAATGTAAATCTACTTCCTGATGTGTTGTATGGCATAGCAGGAACAGTATATGGTGTGTTGGTACCACCGCCAGTGCCACCTAATCCTGTTGCAGGGTTTGCGGCAAAGTCAGTATTTGTCTTTTGTGCAACACTTAAGTTCTGTAAGTTAATGTTAATATCTTTTAATACATATTGCTCAGGCTTCTTACCTTCGCTTTCGTTAACAATAACTTTAATAACTTTAACCATATCGACCCAGTATAACTTAAAGTTTTCCGGATCACGAACGAATACTTGGTCTCCGTACTTTACAACGTTACGGAAAATCTTAAAGATACGAACGTCAAATTCATTAAGTTTACACCACTGTTGTAACTGTTTAGTTAATAGTTCAACTTCGTGTGGAGTAGGATCATCTTTAAATTCAAAACTAAAAGGAGTTTTGTTATGTTCGTTTTTCTGTGTACTGAATTCTGAAATGATATCTAAACATGCGTTGATTTCAGCATCAACGTCCATCATTTCATATTGGTTATATCGTTCAATACGATTAGGATGACCCGTATAGACTTCGGGAAGTCTACTCATATAGTTCTTATAGCCAAACTCAGTGCTATTCCAACCACCTGTAGGTGATCCATTTTGACCAGGACTACTGTTCCAGGCACCACTATTACTGTTAATACCTGAAATCGGGCTGGAGACACCGCTTCTGTTTAAGAATTTCTTTTTATATGACATAGGCCTTGTTCTTTACATACTATTTAGTTTAAACACGTGAACTCTTAAGAATCTTACTAGAAACATCATTACCCGATTCTAATACAGAAATCATAGTGTCTAATTTACCTGACAGCATTTGCATCAACTCGTTATTCATTGACATTGCTTTATCTGCCATCGATGGCGCTGCCGGAGTAATAGTTTCAGTTTTAGCCGCTGACAACGCAGTAACTTTCTGTTCTATTTCCGTTTTCTTTTTCATCATATCAGACAACATAGTATTTGGATCTAATGTATTTTTACCCAAATCAGATTTGACTAATGACATATCTTTGCTCATGTTCATCATATCAGACAACATAGCACTTGGATCTAATATATTTTTATCCATATCCGGTTTAAACAACGACACATCTTTCATTATATCGTTGACCATAGTAAATGGATCAAGTGTATTTTTATTTGAATCTGTTTTGGCTAAAGTTGCATCTTTATTCATGCGGTCGGCTGACATGAACATTGATCTATCTTTGTTCATATTTTTAGTCATAGAGCCAAAAAGGTCTTCGATTTGACTTACTTTAGCAGGAGTTTGAGCCAACTTCATCAAGATACTGTCTTTTAATAATGGTGCTACTAACTCTGTACCATGAAGTTCTGCTTTATATCCTTTTTGCGGACCATCAAAGATAGCACCATCACGTGCCATTAACTCAAAGTGAACAGGATCCTTTGATCCATACTTTTGTTGTAGTCCGTGTTTAGCAAGAATCTGAACTGCTAATCTATCACTGTATTGCTGAATATCAATGGCATTTCCACTCTCATGAGGGCTACGACCTGGTTTGGCAACAAGCATGCCTCCTGGACCCTTGCCCGGGCGACCTGCACGTACTGTTTCGTCATACAATCTTTGTTGATCTTCCGGATCACGTTTAGCACTATTAACTTGTAGTTTGTTTCCGGTTGCCTTCATGTATTCTGATGCGGCATTAAACACTGCACGTTTCATTCCAGGATTCAGTGCTTGGAAGTCACTCATTTCACCTGAAGGAGAAGTAAACTTCAATACATCTTCAAGTTTGCCACTAGCCATCATAATGCCGCCGCCTGCCATTCCCGGACGACCCACTAATCCTAGTGCTAGTTGTTCTTCTTTTCTAAATCTATCTTGTACGCTGGCTCTAACTTGCGGAGTGCTTGAACTGAATCTAGTTGCTCTCTGAGCATAAATCTCTTTGATCAGTGATTGCTCATCCATTCCCTCTTTGTATGCTTTATTAAAGATACTGCCAGCACCGCCTCCGCCGTGTTGTACTGAAGTGCTCCACATAACTTCCTGTAGAGCCTTACTACCTTTGATCATCTCTTGTAGTTTTTTATCTTTAATCTTTTCTACGCCAACATCAAAGTGAGTTGCTTTAATGAATTCGTGTTCAGAACCTTGCAGTTTTCCTTCTTTGGCAAGTTTTTTCCATTCTTGAGCAAAGGCTCCATCTTTACCTGCTTTAGCGGGTCCTGCTTTAGATAATCTCTCAAATGCTTCTGGATTTGTTTTCTGAAGATGCTTCATGAACAAGTCCATAGTTCCTGTATTTGAAGCAATCTGATACTTACCGTAACTTGTACCACCAGTAGAATCATGTCCTACTGCGGAAGTACCTTCACTACCAGATTCAAATTGAGCGGCCATTCCTCCTAATTCACCGCCCATATCTGCGGCAGCGCCTCCTGCACCGCCTCCTGGTCCTCCGCCAATACTAATACTACTTAAAGTTTGGGATAAAATTGTCATTGCATTGTTCAATGACCTTAATCCTATCGATGCTTGATCTAAGTTAAAGATAAACTTATCTAGGGCTTGCTTTTCTGTCTTAGAATTAACTTCAGTAGTTTCACGCAACTTATCTAATTGTTCAATATTCTTATCTACTGCTTCAGTTGATGAAATTGTAGCCGATGTAGCACCGGTTGTTGCTTCTGCATTTTTCTTTTGTGCGGCAACTGTTTCTTCATGTTTCTTACGTGCGGCGTCGGCTTCTTTTTCTTTCGCTTGTTGTGCGCCTAACCCTGTACCGGTTGCTTTTTTAGCCTCTGAATCTTGTTTCTTGAAACGTTCGGCCATATTCATGATGCCCTTACTAGCGGTTTCGGCACTTACTAAACCAAAAGTTAATGCACTTAATGCGCCGCCGGCACCAGATGCAAACTTTTCACCTGTTGTGGCTTTTCGACCCTCGATACCTAGTGTTTGCTCTGCGTTACTTGCACCTTTATATGCGCCATATGCGGCACCACCAATCATTAGTGCTTGACCAATACCAGGAACAAATCTTCCTGCGCCCCTTGCTACGGCGCCGGCTTTACTAGCAAAGCCACTCAGTGGCTTTGTCATCTTGCTTAACCAACTTTGTGGTTTTGGTGGAGGGGCTTTTACAAATCTTCCTCTAGCATCTCTTGCTCTAGGAGCGGCTGGTTTCTTTGGAGGTGTAGCAGGTGGTTTTGCAGTTGGTCCCTTGCCTCCAATTGCCGCAGATACAGCCATTTTGCCTAACGCAAGACTTGCGGCTATGGCTGCTGCCGCTAATAATCCTGCCGCAATAGTTGATGCATCAAATCCTTGTATTAACGGATTCATACTAAGAACAAGTTTATCAACTGCAACCTTAGCATCAATTTCTGCTTGAGTTAGTTTATTTCTTGCAATTTGTGCAGGATCTTCTGCAACTTTGCCTTTACCTTCATCATTAGTCTCAACCGCAGTTACGCCTTTGGCCGCCTTCGCAACTTGAGTAACACCTTCTGAAAGGTCTTTGTTCATTTTAGTGGTTTCACCAACTGCCGCTAGATTTAATCCAGTTGCATTTCTAAAATCTTCACTAAATGCTAATGCTGTACCACCTGCATCAAGCATTGCTTGAGCATTTTTTCTATATTCATCTGAGAATTGACCTTGCTGATATGTACCGTTTTTAGCAGCCTGAATCTGTGCTTCTAAATCCATGCCCAATACAGCAAATTGTGAACTTTGTTTTGTAACTGCCCCTGTTAAAAACTGCATTTGTACTGCGGCAGTTTTAGCAGGATCACCTAAACGACCAACATCGTCAATAAGTTTATTTGCGGCAGCAATTTCTTTATCAAGTCTAGCAATGCCTGCTTCATCACCGGCTTGTTCTAGGCGTAGTCTTTCTTGTTGCCACTTATTTTCCTGTAATGACCATTCATAAGTAGCACGGTTTATTTCTTGTTGTTTCTTAACTTCTTCAACGTCTTTGCCGGTTAAATCAGATAGTACAACTAAGTTTTCAGCATATGCTTTTGCTTGTTTTGCTAAGTTAGCATCAGACAATGATCTAGCAGTCATACCTGCATTGGATTTTTCTAATAATCTAACGTAGTCTGCCGTAACTTTCATACGACCTTCTTCGTCATAGCCTAATCTTTGGAATGCGGCTCTAGACTTAGCCATTTCAGCATTTAAGTTAGCAAATTTTTCAACGCCATCTGCACTTGAAGTTCCTAACACTCTTAAGCCACCACCTAATGTAGTAGCATGCTTAGTAAACTTTTCCATTTCGTATGACGCAAGACCCATACGATGCCCCATTGAGGCAATTTCTTTAGTAGTAAATGCGTTTGCGGCGCCTGATTGTGATAACGCATCATTGGCTTTCAATAACCCATCGGCTTGCTTAAACCCAAGTTCACCGATCATTGTCAAGCCTTTAACTGCACCTCCGGCAGCCATACCCAATACACCAAAGTTCTTACCTAGAGACCAAGCCGCATCACCTGCTGATCCTAATACTTTTCCGTATTTTTCAAAACCTACTTGGCTATCTAGAAGTGCGTCACTAAATCCGATTACTGCACTTTTTGCTGAGTTTAAACTATCGCTATAATTTGCTTGGGCTTCTACAGCCTTTTGTTTGGCTTTTGCTTCGGCCTCTTCAAGTTTAGTTAATGCTTCTGATGCGTCTGCTTGATCACCATCTGCTTTGGCGGCTTTGTCTGATGCATCGGTAGCACCCTTCATGGATCTGATGTAGTCTTGCTGAGCCTTCATTTGTGCCGCCATTAGGGAATTTTGCTGAGATAGCATCTCAGTCATTTGGCGCATCTGCTCTTCAAATTCTCT
>JACCEB010025722.1_pt1 | contig 10013 bp, 7 predicted proteins | sample 7454761 | NCBI WGS metagenome assembly JACCEB01 (sample SAMN15323454, study PRJNA562643) | freshwater metagenome | isolation source: river surface water | place: USA:Blue River Watershed | collected 2017-08-18
CGCTCGCCCAGGGCCGGGTATTTGTCTTTCGGCACATCGGGCGCGGCGTGGGCCAGCGCGGGCAACAGCGACATGCCAATCACATAAGAGGCCGCCTCGCGCGAGGGTTCCTGCCCGCCCACATCCACCACCGCCCGCTGGATGCAGCGGGTGATGATGGCGGTGGAATCGAACAAAGTGCCATCCCAATCGAAAGCGATCAGGTCAAACTGGCGGGGTCTGAAGTGGGGCATGGTCGACATACGCTTTCAATTCGGGGGGTAAATCGGCCTGCAGGGCGACACGCTCGGCGGTCACCGGGTGGTTGAACTGCAGGCGCCAGGCATGCAAAAACATGCGTTTGAGGCCTGGGCTGGCGGACGGTTTCTGGAGTTGGCGATTCCACTCGAAATCGCCGTACTTGTCATCGCCCGCGATCGGGTGCCCTTGCGATGCCAGGTGCACCCGGATCTGGTGGGTGCGCCCGGTCTTGATGGTGACCTCCAGCAAAGTGGCGCCAGGCAGGCGCTGCGCCACCTTGACCAAGGTGATCGAACGCATGCCGTCCGGGTCTTCAGGGGTGGTGACCCTGACCCGGCGCTCACCGTCGGGCAGCAAAAACTTGTGCAGCGGCTGGTCGATCACCTTGAGTTTGGCGGGCCAGTCGCCCTTGACCAGCGCCAAATAGGTCTTGCCCGTTTCACGCTCACGGAACTGGTCTTGCAGGTGCTTCAGGGCGCTGCGTTTTTTGGCCACCAGCAAAATCCCGCTGGTGTCGCGGTCCAGCCGATGCACCAATTCCAGCAGCTTGGCCTGGGGTCGGGCTTGGCGCAGCTGCTCAATCACGCCAAAACTCACCCCCGAGCCGCCATGCACCGCCACCCCGGCCGGTTTGTCGATCGCCATCAGGCTGTCGTCTTCCAAAAGCACCGGAAATTCACGCCCAGGCGCTGGGCGCTCGGCTTTTTCGGCGACTTTTTCAGAAATGCGCACGGGCGGCAAACGCACCTCGTCGCCGTTTTCGACCCGGGTCTCGGCCGAAGCACGGCCTTTGTTGATGCGCACTTCGCCGCTGCGGATGATGCGGTAGACGTGGGTTTTGGGCACACCCTTCAAGTGACGCATCAAAAAGTTGTCCAATCGCTGCCCGGCCGACTCCTCGTCCACCAACAACCATTTGACGGCGGGCGTCGCAGCAGCGGACTTGGACCCTATAATGTGATTCACTGGCAATTGGCTGTAAGTGGTTGATTCAAATGGAAATGAATTCCTGAAGAACTGGAGTTTAGTCCACCACCACCGCGCCAAACCAGATGGTCGATGCCACCCCCGGCACGATTTGCAGACTGAAGGCCAACGCCGACAGTGGCCAATCGCCCCGGAGGTTGGGCCGACGCCCTGAAAACCCAGATACGGAATACCCCAAGTCCAGCAGCCCCAACATGGCTGTTGGACGGATCAAAGCGAGATGGTTGTGTTGTTCGGAACTTTGCTGATGTGCTTGGAGTGGCTCACGAAGCCATTCTCCACAGTCACGCCTCGTGCCCGACAGTTGGTCCTGGACACCGGGGGAAGCCCCCGGCAGTGGACGAATCCTTGCACGCCTTTCCCCTCGCCCCATCCACGCGCCACGATCCCCATTCCTGTGCTCACGCACAGCTGAATGGCGATCACCTTCGGCAATTCCCTTCGTTTCAGGCGTCAGCTCCGGCAACGGAGGCTTTGAGATTCCCAGGAATCCAGAGCCAGTTGTGTAAACAGGTTCCAGACAGCAGGCATTTTTCTGCACTGGGGCCAACGCTGACAAGAGAAGGAACGCATCATGAAACGGATGCTGATCAACGCCACGCAAGCTGAAGAGCGCCGCCTGGCCATCGTCGATGGACAAAAACTCCTCGACTACGAAATCGAAATCGAAGGCCGCGAACAGCGCAAGGGCAACATCTACCAAGCGGTGGTGACCCGCGTCGAGCCCTCACTCGAAGCCTGCTTTGTGGACTACGGCGAAGACCGCCACGGCTTTTTGCCCTTCAAGGAAATCTCGCGCCAATACTTTGCCGAAGGCGTGTCTGTTAGCCAGGCCCGCATCCAGGACGTCATCAAGGAGGGCCAGTCCCTCTTGGTGCAGGTCGAGAAAGAAGAGCGCGGCAACAAAGGCGCAGCGCTCACCACCTTCGTCAGCCTGGCCGGTCGTTATGTGGTGCTCATGCCCAACAACCCCCGTGGCGGTGGCGTCAGCCGCCGCATCGAGGGCGACGACCGCGCAGAGCTCAAAGAAGCCATGGACCAGCTGGAGTACCCCAAAGGCATGTCCATCATTGCGCGCACCGCAGGCATTGGCCGCTCCGCGCCCGAGCTGCAGTGGGACCTGAACTATTTGCTCAAGCTCTGGAGCGCCATCGATGGCGCCTCCAAAGGTGGTAAGGGTGCCTTCCTGATTTACCAGGAATCCTCGCTGGTCATCCGCGCGATTCGTGACTATTTCAACAACGACATCGGCGACATCCTGATCGACACCGACGACATCTACGACCAGGCTCAGCAGTTCATGAGCCACGTGATGCCCGAGTTCGCGCCGCGTGTGAAACGCTACCGCGACGACGCGCCGCTGTTCAGCCGTTTCCAGATCGAGCACCAGATCGAATCGGCCTATGCCCGCACCGTGCAACTGCCATCGGGTGGCGCCATCGTGATCGACCACACCGAAGCTTTGGTGTCGGTCGACGTCAACTCCGCCCGCGCCATCAAGGGCGGTGACATCGAGGAAACCGCCACCCGCACCAACCTGGAAGCTGCCGACGAAGTGGCCCGCCAGATGCGCCTGCGCGACCTCGGTGGCCTGATCGTGATCGACTTCATCGACATGGAAGAGTCGAAAAACCGCCGCGAGGTGGAAAACCGCCTGCGCGATGCGCTGCGCCAAGACCGCGCCCGCGTGCAGTTCGGCACCATCAGCAAATTCGGCCTCATGGAAATGAGCCGCCAGCGCTTGAAGCCTGCCCTGTCCGAAGGTGCGTCCATCCCCTGCCCACGTTGCGGCGGTGCGGGCCACATCCGTGACACCGAAAGCTCGGCACTGCAGATCCTGCGCATCATCCAGGAAGAGTCCATGAAGGACAACAGCGCCGCCGTGCACGCGCAAGTGCCCGTCGAAGTCGCGTCTTTCCTGCTCAACGAAAAGCGTTCCGAGATCGCCAAGATCGAACTGCAGCAACGCATCAACGTGCTGCTGGTGCCCAACAAGTCGCTGGAAACCCCGCACTACAAGCTCGAACGCCTGAAGCACGACGACCCGCGCCTGGACCGCATCGAAGCCAGCTACAAGATGGCCGAAGAGATCGAAGACGCGACCACCGTGACGCGCCGTTCGCAAGAGCCCACCAACAAGCAAACGCCTGTGATCAAGGGCGTGTTGCCCGATGCACCTGCGCCGATTGCCCCGGTCAAGCCCGAAGCCCCGGTGGCTGCGGCCAAGCCTGCACGCAAAGCCGCAGCAGCCCCCGTGGTAGCTCCAGCAGCTTCCGGCGGTTTCTTTGGCTGGTTGAAAAACCTGTTCGGTGGCAGCGCCCCTGAAGCAGCCCCCGCAACTGTGGGCAAGAAAGACGACAAAGCACGCGAAGGCCGCAACGGCGAGCGCCGCACTGAAGGCCGCGAAGGTGGCCGTGATGGCGAACGCCGAGAAGGCGGTCGTGACGGCCGCCGTGGTGGACGCGATGGCCGCCGTGGTGAGCGCAGCGAAAACGCCACAGGCGAAGTCCGCGCACCCCGCGAAGGTGGACGTCGTGGTGAAGGCCGCGGCGAGGCACGTGCCGAAGGTCGCAACGAATTGCGTGAAGGCGAAGCCCGCCCCGCACGCGGCGAACGCGCTGAGCGGGGTGAGCGCGCAGAACGCCCTGCAGGCGAGCGCGCACCGCGCGAAGGCCGCCGCGATGGGCGTGGCGAAAACCGCAATGAAGGCAGAAACGAAGGCCGCAGCGATGCAACACCTGAGCTGAACGCCGATGGCACCGAAGTGCGCAACGAGCGTGCACCCCGTGGCGAAGGCCGTGGTGAGGGACGCCGCGAGCGTGGCGAGCGCAACGGTGAAGGCCGTCGTGAGCGCGGCGAACGCGGTGGTGAACGCCGCCCAGCAGACGCTGCGGCCAGCGATGCCCAGGCACCTGAGACCGAGGTGATCGCCGCCGAAGGACAAGAAGCCAACGTGACGCAAGAAGGCGGTGCGCCGTCTGAGAACAACGGCGAACGCCGTGAACGCCGCTCGCGTGACCGCTACGGCCGTGACCGCCGCGAACGTGCTGGTGAACCGCGCCAGGACAACCAGGGCGAAGAAGCTCAAAGCACCCTGAACGCCGACTCGGCTGCCGCACCCAGCGCAGAAGCCACGGCTGAAGACCGGCCAGCGCCACGCTCTTACTTTGAACGTGCACAGCAAACTGCTGCAGCGCCCGTTGCTGCCGCAGCCGAAGCCCCGGCCGCCAGCACCGAAGCGCCCCCAGCCCCTGTGGTCACAGCTTCGGCTGTGTCAGCTCCGGTTGAGGCCCCAGCAGCCCCCGCAGCCGCTCCTGTGGTGGTCACGCCGCCCGCAGCACCCGCTGCGGCACCCCAAGCGGCTGCACGCACGGGTCTGCCTTCCGTGGCGAACTACACCCTGGAAATCGACAGCTTGCATCAAGTGGCGCAAAGCTCTGGCCTGATTTGGGTGAACTCTGACGCCGCCAAAGTGGCCGCTGTCCAGGCTGCCATTGCCGCTGAACCCCAACCGGTTCGCGTGCCACGCGAGCGTCCGCCCGCTGTGGTGCTGGACGAGGGCCCGCTGGTGTTGGTGGAAACACGCAAAGACCTGAAAGACATGAACTTGCCTTTCTGATCGACCAGCCGTTCCACGGCTCAAAAAACCGGGCGAGTCGCCCGGTTTTTTTTCGTCCGTACCCAGCAGGCTTGGGATTCACAGACATGGACACCCGGTCAAGCCGGGTGTGACCGAGACGGGCTGGATGAGCTTCTGGTGTCATGCCCGCGAACGCGGGCATCCATCGCACACGGGGCCAGGGGGCACGGGCCCTCACTCAGACTTGTCATACCCGCGAAGGCGGGTATCCATGTTGGCTTGACCGCACAGCCCAGCAATCGCACTGCAGCAACACGCAGGTGGATACCCGGTCAAGCCGGGTATGACAAAGCAAAAAACCGTGTGTGACACAGCAATAAGCCATGCATGACAAAGCAAAAAACCGGGCATCAAAAGCGAGAAGCCGGGCATGAAAAGCAAGAAGCCCGGTGGACTGTGCCAGGCCGCTTGGGCGTGGGCTCTCAGGGCTAAGCCACCAGGGCGGCCTGTTTCCAGGCGGCCGTGGCCGCTGCGGGCTCCTGCCGCTGCTCGGCCAATTCGGCCAAGGCGCACCAAGCGCTGCGTTGGAGTACAGGCGCCTGCAAACCCTTGACAGCTTGCGACAACAGGCCTTGCGCCTTACCCCACAGCTGGTGACGCAAGCACAGCATGCCGGCCAGATACTGCCAGCGCGCATCCTGCGGCTGGGCTAGCTGGGCCGCCTCCACCCGGGCCAACCATTGGCGCGCATCGCTGGATTGCGCATCAGCCAACGCCGCGTCCAGGGCTTGCACCATGCGCGCCAGCTGATCGGGTGTCCAGCTGGATGAAAGAGACTGCAAAGCCCCCCAAACAGGCTGCAACCACTGCCTGGCCATGACCGCTGAGCCACCCACAGCCAGCAGTCGCAAGGCGGCCTCGGCGGCCAGATCGGGCATTTCACGTTGGACTGCACTCAAACCCAGCCACAAACGCTGCACGCCATCTGCATCGTGCGTGTGCGACAGCCACTCCAGGATCAAGCTGCGCACCAGACTGTTGGCGGTGGCTGGCGTGAAGGCCCGGTGCTTGGCCAGCAAAAGTGCCGTGTCCAGCGCCTGCGCAGGTTGCCCGGCCAGGCGGGCGGCCTTGAGCTGCAGCCGCATGGCCACCATGCGGCGGGCTGTCGCAGGTGGCAAGGAATGCAAAAGTTCCAGACTGCCGGCAGCATCACGGTCATCCAGCAGCCAGCGCGCGGCGCGAAGTTGGGCGCCTTCGGTCAAGGTCTGGCGCTCAGCCGATGGCCCGCTGCGCGCGGCTTCCAGCGCCGACTGCCCATGGCGTTGTCGCAGATCGCGGTCCTGCAAAGCGTGGGCCGACTCGGCCACCATGATGTGCGCCACGGTGCGCAAAGAAACCGCATGGTCCAGCTCCAGTCCCGCATCGCGCAGCAACGCTTCTTTTTCCAGCGCCATTTGCGCGGCCTTGCGGGCCCGCAAAAAACGCCCGGCCATGAACTGGCTGATGGATTCCAGCAGGGCGGCATGGGCAGCCCGTTCTTTTTGCTGCATGCGCCAGCGTCTGGCTTGCTGAGGCAAAGACAACAAAGCCGACAAAGCCTGCTGGGCCAGCACCACCACCAGCACGACCAAGCCCAAAACCAGCAAAACCAGATTGAGCGACAAATCAATCCGGTACGGCGTCAGGAACAAGGTCACGGTGCCCTGGTTGTTCCCCGCCAGCCATGCCGCAGCCGCAGCCAAAGCGAACAAGCTGATGAGCCAAAGTGCTGCACGCATGCGGGCTTACCTTCCGGCCGCCGCCGTGGCCAGGGCCGTCAAGGAACCCTCCAGGCGTGGCGATTCACTGGCTTTCAACTGGACCGCGGATTGGTCCAGCAACTGCAGCATCTGGGTGGTCTTGCGAGAAGACCCGTCGGCATAGCGGCGCACGATCACCGCCGCAGAGGCCAGATCGGCACGCGCCGCATCTTTTTGCCGAGCGAGCAAACCCAGGCGGGCGTTGAGCAGTTTCAGCTTGAGGTTTTCACGCAGGAAAAAACCCTGCTCGGGAGTCAGCAAGGCGGCCTCGGGTGACTCGATGCGGCTGACCCGCACCAAGCCCTTGAGCTGGTCCGCAAACTGGTTCAAACCCGCCATCCACCAGGAAGGGGCCGGGGTCTGCCCCGGCGTCAAAGAACGGTTCATGGCCGCTGCCGGCAACTCCTGGTTGGCCAGCGTCAAACCGTCGACCAACGCCACGCCTTCGTCCAGCTTGATCAACAAACCCGGCAAATCGAAGGTCTGCACCGTGCTCAGACGCTCCAGATCTTTTTCAAGCGCCCGCAGCACCGGGGCCAGGCGCGGCTGAGCGGCCCGCTGCACGCGCGCCTGCGCCGATTTGAGCGCAGCGATCAGCGGTTCGGCACTGCCCGTCAGTTGGGCCTGTTGCTGGGCCATGCGCAGCGCCGCTTCAATGTCCACCACCAGGTTTTCGTCGCGCGAACGCGACAGGCTTTGCATCAATTCTTCCAGCTGCCCCCGCTGCAAAGCCACCTCGCCCAGACGGGCCTCGACCAAGGCCAAGCGGGCGGCGCTGTCCTTCACCGTTTCTTGGGCCTGCTTGGCCCACGCTTTGGCTTCCAGGGATTGCTGGCCCGCATCGGCACTTTGGCGCGCCAGTTGTTCCTGAATGCGCGCCAACTTCTGCCACAGCAACACAGACACCAGCAAAGCCAGACCCGCCAGCGCAACAGGCAGCCAACGCAGCCAGGCGCGCCGCACCGACCTGGGTGGGGCAGAAATGGCGTCGGTCTCAGGTGTGGATGTCATGCCAGCGATTTTATAGAGTCGGCCTGCGCATCCACAGCCGCGGGCACCAGATCCACCCGCCCCCAGCCCGCCTGTTGCAAGCGTTGGGCAATGCGCGGGTGCGTGGCCAAGGCCCGCGCCTGCGCCAAAGGCAAGTCAGGACAGGCCTGCGCGAGGTGTTGCGCCGCCTCGGAACTGCTGAACAGCCACGCGCTGCCGTCGCGCACAGCCTGGCGGGCACGGCTTTGCTCTGCAGCCGTCAACTCTGGGGCCTGGCGCACATAGGCCACGGCTTGCAACACCTGCAGGCCCGCGCTTTCGAGCTGCAGCGCCAGCCAATCGCGCCCCGCGAGCTGCCCATGGGCATCGGCGCCGCGCACGATCAGCACCGTAGGCGTGGATGGGGAAGCCGCCACTGCCACTTGCACCCGCTGCGCCACCAAGGCCCACAAAGCTTCCGAATCGAACTGGGGCGAGTCCTCATCGGGTGAATCGATCAGGCCCTCTGGCCAGCCCGCCGCGAGCAATGCAGCCCGGGTGCCCGGGCCGGTCGACCAAGCGCGGCAGTTGGGCATCGGCAGGCCCGCAGGCCGGGCCGCCATGAAAAAACGCACCGCATTGGCGCTGACAAACATCACCGCCAAATGGCCAGGCACCGCCTGCCAGGCCGACTCCAGTGCCGAAGGCTCGGGCAAGGCCGCGATCTCGATCAAGGGAAACGTCTCGCAAGGCACACCCCGCGCCTGCAAGGCGTCGGCCCAAGTCTGGGCCTCACGCGCAGGACGCGTCACGATCACCCGGCAAGGGGCTGCGGCAGCAGAAGTGGCAGACGCCAGCGCCATGTCAGCGCCAGACCTCAATGCGCTCCGCCGTCGCGCAAAGCCTGCGCCACACTCAGGCCCAGCGCTTCTGCGGCTTGCAAGCCCTCGGCGCTGGCCTGCGCATCGGCCGTGACCAGGGTGGTCGCGCCTTCCGGGTCGCCCCAGGCCGCTTGCAGCTTGAGCACACCCGCTTCGATGGTGGCGTGCGCAGCCAAAGGCATGGAGCAGCTGCCGCCCATGGCGCGGCTCACCGCCCGCTCGGCCGCCACGCGACGCCAGGACGGCGCGTCGGCCAAGGGGGCCAACAGGGCACGCAAATCGGCCCGGTCGCTGCGGATTTCAATGCCCAAAGCACCCTGCCCTGCGGCGGGCAGCATTTGGTCGGTTTCAAAAATGTGGCGAATCCGCTCGGACAAGCCCAGACGCTTGAGGCCCGCTGCCGCCAGCACAATGCCCGCGTACTGGCCTTCGTCGAGTTTGCGCAGGCGCGTGTCCAGGTTGCCGCGCAAGGGCTCGATCTTCAAATCGGGGCGCAAGGCGCGCAGCAACACGGTGCGGCGCAGGCTCGATGTGCCGACCACCGCACCTGGCGGCAAGTCTTCCAGCCGGGCATATTGCGGCGAGACCCAGGCGTCACGCGGGTCTTCGCGCTCCATCACGCAGGCCAACTCAAAGCCCTCGGGCATGTCCATGGGCACATCCTTGAGCGAATGCACCGCGATGTCGGCATGGCCTTCCTGCAGGGCCACTTCCAGCTCCTTGACGAACAGGCCTTTGCCGCCGACTTTAGACAGGCTGCGATCCAGAATCTGGTCGCCCTGGGTGGTCATGCCCAGCAGCCGAACCTGGCAACCACGGGCCTCGAGCAGGGACTTGACATGTTCGGCCTGCCACAGAGCCAGGCGGCTTTCTCGGGTGGCGATGACGATGGCGGGCTGGTGGGTCTCGGTCACGACGGGCTTTCTGAAAAATTTTTGATCCCATCAAAATGAAATCAATTGGTAATTTTGTCTCTCCGGGCGATGCTAGCATGACGTCAAGGGAAATTGACACCCCTGCACACCTCCCATCACCAGCCCGAGCACAAGATGAAACAGGCCGCCCAAAACAACGCCTTGCCCCCCAAATCCCAGGCCAGCAGCACCCCTCGGGAAAAACGCGACAGCGAACGCCCCCTGGTCGAAGACATCCGCCTGCTGGGCCGCATCCTGGGCGACGTGATCCGTGTGCAGGAAGGCGCCGAGGCTTACGAGCTGGTCGAACAGATCCGCAAACTCTCGGTGGCCTTCCGGCGCGACGCCGACCACGAAGCCGACAAGGCCCTGAAAAAACTGCTCAAGGGCCTGCCCGGTGACCGCGCCGTGAGCGTGATCCGTGCCTTTACTTACTTCAGTCACCTGGCCAACCTGGCCGAAGACCGCCACCACATCCGCCGCCGCGCCATCCACGAGCGGGCGGGCCACACGCAGGAAGGCAGCATCGACGTGGCGCTGCAGCGCCTGCGCTGGGCGGGCATCACGCCGCGCAGCATCTCCGACATGCTGGCCACCAGCTACGTCTCGCCCGTGCTCACCGCCCACCCAACCGAAGTGCAGC
>JACCEB011850539.1_pt1 | contig 10013 bp, 9 predicted proteins | sample 7454761 | NCBI WGS metagenome assembly JACCEB01 (sample SAMN15323454, study PRJNA562643) | freshwater metagenome | isolation source: river surface water | place: USA:Blue River Watershed | collected 2017-08-18
AAGCCAGGAATAGTCCACGAATTCAAGGCGTTCGTCAATCGCGGCAGCGTCGTCGACGTCTCCGTCGCCTTCGTGATGGGTGCCGCATTCAAGACCGTCGTCGACGCCTTCGCCGGTGACGGCAAGGACAACCAAGGGATCCTCGGCGGACTCGTCGGTGCGATCTTCGGTGGGTCTCGTCCGAACTTCAACGACAAGGGCGTCACGTTGAACGGCAGCTTCATTCCCGTGGGGTCGCTCTTCACCTCGGTGCTCAACTTCCTCATCATGGGACTCGTGATGTTCTTCGTCATCAAGGCCTATGGCCGATTTCGAAAGTCGCAGGCCGACGAGACGACCAACGACTTGTTGAGGTCGATTCGCGACGAACTGCGCGACCAGCGGGGCTCGTGAACTTCCGCAGACGCGCCGCACAGGCGCTCATCGTTGCTTCGTGCATGACGTTGACCGGTTGTTCGACGCTTGGTTCGTTGTTCGGCGGCTCGAATCGCCTGGATGGATTCGGTCGAATCCCGAGTGGGGAGTTCAACACCGTCGTCACGCTTCCTGACGGCGTGACGATCGACTTCCCAGAACTCGTCGGCAACATGATCGGACCGCAGGTGTCCGGCTCGCGTGTGCTGATCATCGGAGACTCGATCATCGCGAGCACCTCCAGTCGGTACGGGAACGAGATGTGTTCGACGTTGACCAAACTCGGTTGGCAGGTCGCCGTCGAGGCCCAGGCTGGTGAATTCATCGACTTCGCCCAGCGCGTCGTCGGGCGCAGACTCGAAGACGGCTGGGATGCAGTCGTGCTGTTCCTCGGCACCAACTTCGACGGCAACGCGAAGTACTTCGAAGACTCGCTGCGTGAGACGATCACCGCATTCGGGCCGACTCCGTTCGTCGTGTTGACGACCGCGGAATTCAGATCGTCGCAGCGCGTCGTGAACGAGATCATCCGCCGGATCGCGCTCGACTTCTCACACATGACGTTGCTTGATTGGTCGCAGATCGCGAAGAACCCGGGTGTCATCGGTTCCGACGGGGTGCACTTGACGGCCAATGGTCGTGACGTCCTCGTCACGTCGATCGCCCGTGCGCTCGAGTTCGCCCCAGACCGGAACAACGGTCAATGTCTCGAATCGGTATTCCGCAACGATTCCAAGGTCATCGACGTGATGCCAGAACCTGCCGACACATCGTCGACGGAGACGACGCTGGTCGACCCAGCGCAAACGACGCTTCCATAACGGCGACCGCTAAGGTCGCGAGATGACTTCTCGCATGAAAATCGGTCTCTTTTCCTCCACCATCGACGGTTCGCTCGACGGCGTCGTGGCAGATGCAGCACGAGCAGAACGTGACGGCTTTGCCTCGTACTGGGTGCCGCAGATCTTCGGACCCGATGCACTCAGCACCTTGACCGTCGTCGGTCGGGAAGTGCCACGCATCGAGCTCGGCACGAGCGTGATTCCGACCTATCCGCGTCACCCGATGATGCTTGCTCAGCAGGCTCTCACCGCGAACGCGGCATCTGGTGGACGTCTGTGCCTCGGCATCGGACTCAGTCACAAGGTCGTGATCGAGGACATGATGGGCATGTCGTTCGACAAGCCAGTGCGGCACATGCGTGAATACCTCTCGATCTTGATGCCGCTCATCGAGAAGCAGAACGTGTCCTTCTCTGGCGAGACGTATTCAACGCACGCCGGACTCGGCATTCATGGCGCGACGAAGTGCGGCGTCGTGATCGCCGCGCTCGGGCCCCAGATGCTCAAACTTGCTGCCGGCATGACCGATGGAACGCTCACCTGGTGCACCGGTCCGGAGACGCTGCGCACCCTCACGGTGCCGACGATTACCGAAGCGGCCAAGCAGCTCGGAAGGCCCGCGCCACGAGTCGTCGCTGCATTGCCAGTCTGTGTCACGTCGAACGTTGCCGATGCCAAGGAGCGCGCTGCGAAGATCTTCGCGGTGTATGGACAATTGCCGAGTTATCGCGCGATGCTCGACCACGAGGGTGCGGCAGGTCCTGCCGACATCGCGATCGCGGGTTCGGAGTCTGAGGTGTACGACCGGATTGCGTCGCTTGAGTCGATCGGTGTCACTGATTTCGCCGCGGTGGAGTTCGGTGCAACTCCGGACGAGGCCGCAGCGACTCGCGCGGTGATGAAGAAGTTGATCGCCCGCTAGCGCAGCGAAATCGGCGTACCGAGGGTCGCGTTGACTTCGTCGAAGAAGTCATTGCCCTTGTCGTCGACGACGATGAAGGCAGGGAAGTCGCGAACTTCGATCTTCCACACGGCTTCCATCCCAAGTTCGGCGTATTCGAGAACCTCGACTTTGGTGATGCAGTCCTGGGCGAGTCGTGCGGCAGGACCGCCGATCGAGCCGAGATAGAACCCGCCGTAGGTCTTGCACGCCTCGGTCACCTGGCGTGAGCGGTTGCCCTTCGCAAGCATGACGAAGCTGCCACCGGCTGCCTGGAACTCACCGACGTAGGAATCCATGCGGCCTGCAGTCGTCGGTCCGAATGCTCCAGAAGCCATTCCCTCTGGAGTCTTTGCAGGCCCCGCGTAATACACGCAGTGGTCCTTCATGTACTGGGGGAGTCCGTCACCCGCATCGAGACGCTCCTTGATCTTGGCGTGTGCGATGTCGCGAGCCACAACCATGGGTCCCGTCAGCATCACGCGGGTCTTGACCGGATACTTCGAGAGCGTGTCGCGTATCTCGCTCATCGGCTTCGTGAGATCGATCGACACGACGGTGTCGTGGAGATCCTCGGTCGTCACTTCGGGGAGGAATCGTGCGGGATCGGTCTCGAGTTGTTCGAGGAAGATGCCGTCACGCGTGATCTTGCCGAGAGCTTGACGATCCGCGCTGCACGAGACCGCCATCGCAACCGGGCAGCTCGCACCGTGGCGGGGAAGTCGGATGACGCGCACGTCATGGCAGAAGTACTTGCCGCCGAACTGTGCGCCGATCCCGGTCTGCTGGGCGAGGGAAAGAACCTTTGCTTCGAGATCGAGGTCACGGAATCCATGTCCAGCCGCGCTTCCGCTCGTCGGAAGCGAATCGAGGTATCTCGCGCTCGCGAGTTTGGCGGTCTCGACGGCGTACTCGGCCGACGTTCCGCCGATGACGACCGCAAGGTGATACGGAGGACACGCTGCGGTGCCGAGCGTCTTCATCTTCTCGAACAACCAGGGCAGCAAGGTCTTTTCGTTCAGCAAGGCCTTCGTCTCTTGGAAGAGATAACTCTTGTTCGCCGAGCCGCCACCCTTGGCGAGGAAGAGGAACTTGTACTCATCACCATCGACTGCGTGGATCTTGATTTCCGCAGGGAGGTTCGTATTGGTGTTGCGTTCCTCGTACATCGAAATCGGTGCGAGTTGGCTGTAGCGAAGGTTGCTCGTGAGATAGGTGTCGTAGATGCCGCGGGCGATCGCCTCTTCGTCACCACCGCCCGTGAACACGAACTGGCCCTTCTTCGCCTTCACGATCGCAGTGCCGGTGTCTTGGCACATCGGAAGCACACCACCCGCTGCAATGCTTGCGTTCTTCAGGAGATCGAGGGCGACGAAGCGATCGTTCGCGCTCGCTTCTGGGTCGGCGAGGATGTTGGCGAGTTGCTGGAGGTGGCCCGGGCGGAGCAGGTGCGCAATGTCGCGCATCGCAGTGCTCGTGAGCAGGGTCAGTGCAGAGTTGTCGACGCGAAGGAATTCGCCGTGAGGCGTGGTGAACGTGTCGATGCCGTCGGTGCCGAGGAGTCGGTACTCGGTCGTGTCGGGACCGAGCGGCAACAATTCGGTGTGCGCGAATGGCGCTGGCTGGGAGGCGGCCATCTCGTATCCCAACCGCTCGCGCTTAGACGAGCGCCGGCGTTCCCTTGAATGCGCCGGGGTCGCCCGACGCGGGGATGAGTGGCTTGGACCACGCGACGGTCTCGGCGATCGTCGTTGCGACGGCACGCCACTCCTTCGGATTCCAACCCTCTGCGCTTGCGGGCACCGTGCCGTCTCCGCGGAGGAAGACGAATGCCGGCAGTTCGCTGAGTCCCAGCTGCTTCACGAAGATGCGGTCGGGATCGGCAAAGGTGAGGAATTCCGTGGCGAGCGGTCCGAGGAACTGCTTGGCTTCGGGTGCACTCGCCGTGACGACGAAGTTGACCCGGGTTGCCGCTCCAGCAAATTGGCGCATGATGCGCGCACACGTGTTGAGGATCCAGGCGCTCTCATGGGTGTAGGGGTCGATCACGAAGCTCGTGAGGTGGAAGGTGGTGAGCCACTCGCGCAGGGTTCGACCGTCCGCGTCGAGTGGGGTGAGGACGGTGTCGAGGGAGGGTGCTGTTGCCACGCCTGAAACGGTAGCAATGTTGGGTCTCGCGACCCGATATGGCCATCGGCACATCCATTCGTGTGCCTCCTGCGTCGCCCCCTAGCCTTGGGCGCATGTCCGCACGTTCACGCAACCTGCCCCGTCGTTCCTGCCTGTCGATTCCCGGATCGTCGGACAAAATGCTTGCCAAGGGTCCAGGTATCCCCGCCGACATGGTGTTCCTCGACTTGGAGGACGCGGTCGCACCGAAAGAGAAGGAAGCGTCGCGGTCCAAGATCGCCACTGCGATTCGCACCCAGGAGTGGGGCGACAAGGTGCTCTGCGTTCGCGTCAACGACTGGTCGACCAAGTGGACGGCCTTCGACATCATCGAAGTCGTCGGCAATGCGGGTCCGCGTCTTGACGAGATCATGTTGCCCAAGGTCGAGTCAGCTGCTCAGGTCGTCGCCACCGACATGTTGCTTCGTCAAGTCGAAATCGCGGCCGGTTTGCCCATCGGTCACATCGGTATCGAGGCGCAGATCGAAACGGCGCGAGGCCTCATCAACGTCGAGGAAATTTGTGCAGCGAGCCCGCGACTCGAAACCATCATCTTTGGACCGGCGGACTTCGCGGCCAGCATGGAGATGCCGGTTCTGACCGGTGGCGTGCCGATCGAGGAGTATCCCGGCGACCACTTCCACTACGTGTTCAACAAGATCTTGATGGCCGGTCGCGCGAACTCGTTGCAGGTCATCGACGGACCGTTCCTGCACGTGCGCGACTCCGAGGGCTTGCGCAACTACTCGTTGCGTGCGCGCATGCTCGGCTTCGACGGCAAGTGGGCCCTGCATCCTGATCAGGTGACCGTGCTCAACGAGGTGTTCTCGCCGACGCAAGAGCAGTTCGACCGCGCGTGGGCGATCATCGACGCCTACAAGGAAGCCACCGAGGGCGAAGGCAAGGGCGCAGTGATGTTCGGCAATGAGATGATCGACGAGGCGAGCCGCAAGATGGCGCTCAAGTTCATCTCGCGCGGTGAGCGCGCCGGTCGCGTTCGTTCGCCCAAGAGCTGATCCTTCAGTGTCGCCTCGCTTCGACGCGGTGCTCTTCGACGCAGGTGGAGTGTTCATCCTGCCCGACCCCGTCGCGATGTCGACCGCGGTTGCGCCATTCGGGGGAGACTCGTCGATCCCGTCGTTGATGCGCGCGCACTACGCCGGCATGGCCAATCTCGATCGCTATGCCGCTCAGCACGCCAAGGACACGATCGACTCGTTCAGCTGGGAGCCGTATCGCGAGGCGTACATGGAGTGCGTGGGCGTGCCGCCGCAACACAGGGTCGAGGCACAGGAACGTGCGCGCAAGATGTTCTCGCCGTTTCTGTGGCGTTTCCCGATCGACGACTCCGTCGCCGCACTGTGGCGACTGCACCTGCACGGTCTGCCGATCGGCATCGTGTCGAACGCGAGCGGCCAGGTCGAAGCAACGCTTGCCGCGCAGTGCGTGTGTCAGGTCGGCTCGGGTGCGGGTGTGCCGGTCCTCATCGTCACCGACTCACACGCAGTCGGTGTCGCCAAGCCGCATCCTGGCGTGTTCGCGAATGCAATCGCGCTCTTGAATGGTCGTGGCATCGCCACCGAGCGCATCGCCTACGTCGGTGATTCCTACGTGAACGACGTCGGGGGAGCACGCAACGCGGGGCTCCATCCGTTGCTCCTCGATCCCTACGACGATCACGCCGATTTCGATTGCGAGCGCATCACGTCGGTGCACGACGTGATCGGATTCGTCTAACGAGGCTTCGACTCCTCGCACAGGCGGCGAGCGATCACCTTCAGGCACAGCGTCTCGTCCGCACCCTCGAAGATCGACAGCACTCGCGCGTCGACGAACAGTCGAGAGACCGGATATTCCTCTGCGTACCCGTATCCACCGTGGATCTGCATCGCCTCGCGGGTGACCCACTCGGCGGCCTTGCACACGTAGGCCTTGACCATGCTCGCTTCCATCGCGCCTTCGCCCTTGCCCATCATCTTGGCGACGGCGTAACTGAACTGGCGTGACGCCTGCGTGATGACCGCCATGCGACCGAGCTTGAGCTTGGTGAGCTGGTAGTCGGAAATCGGATTGCCGAACACGGTGCGGTTGGTGGCGTAATCGAATGCCGCCTCATATGCCGCTTGCATCACTCCGACGGCGCGGGCCGCAGTCTGGAGTCGACCGTTTTCGAAACCTTCCATCTGGTAGTAGAAGCCCTTGCCAAGCCCGTCGTCTTCGCCAATCAGGTTGGCGTGCGGAACCCACCAGTTCTCGATCGCGATCTCGTAGCTGTGCATGCCGCGATAGCCGATGGTGTCGATGGGGCGGCCTTCCATCTTGCCGCCACCGGGTTGAGTGAAAACGAAACCGTGTGCATCGCCGATCGGCTTCGGCACGATGAAGACGCTGAGTCCCTTGTGGAGTTTGCTGCGGTCTGGGTCGGTGCGGGCGAGGAGCATCAACACGTTGGCGCGTGCGCCGAACGTGCACCAGGTCTTCACTCCGTTGATCAGCCAACCGTCGTTGCCCGATGCATCGGGCGTGCGCACGGCCGTCGTCTTCAGGCTCGCGACGTCGCTGCCGTAGTCGGGCTCGGTGACGGCAACTGCTGCCATCACTTCCGTGGTCGCCAACTTGGGCAGCCATTCGTTCTTCTGTGCCTCGGTGCCACCCCTGACGAGCGCTCGGGTCAAGATCTCTGGTCGGGTGATCAGCGAACCGCCGATGCCGAGCGACGCGCGGGAGAGTTCTTCCGTGGCGATGCAACTCGCCATGTATTCGCCGTCGCCGCCTTCGCTGAACCCGCCGTATTCACTCGGCACGGAGAGGCCGAATGCACCGAGCTCGGCGAGACCCGCGATGATCTCCTCGGGGACGTCCTCGTTGTAGCGGTGAACGTGTTCGGCTCGCGGCGCGATGACCTTGGTGGCGAATCCGCGGAAGGTGTCTTGGACCATCTCGAACTCGTCATCGAGGTGTCGCGGACCCGTCGTGGAAGCGAGTGATGCGACGAAGTCAGGGTTGCGGTACGTCGAAACGAAGTCCATCACGGAGGAAAACGGCTGGGACGATACGCCCCACAGCGATTCCCGTCCGAGAATCCGCGACGCAACCTCGTGCACCATGTCGGCGACGAACGCACACGTGATGAGGCCTTCGGTCTCGCCCTTTGCGCCATAGTCGATGAGTGATGACGCCGTCTCGACGGCCGCCGCACTGTGGGCGATGTCGTAGGCGAGCTGCTGGTGGATCTCGGGGCCACCGCTTGCCACCAACGTCGCAATTCCCGTGCGCACGACTCCGCGCGCAACATCGACGACTTCGGCTGCACGCGTGATGTCGGATGTGGTCTGCGAGGACGTTGTGGCCATGGGACAACGCTACCGATGGGTATTTCCAATGGCCTAACCGTGCGTGAGTTGCTCGCCTACGATTTGGGGCAGTGGCATCGATCAGCGGGCTTCGCTCGACCCTCACGACCCTGAAGTGGGTGCTGTTCGCCGCGATCGTCTACTTCTTCGTCCTGCCCTTGATCCCCGGCTTCCGCAACGCGGTCGGAGAGTTGAGCCAGGTCACGCCGTCGCTCCTCTTCCTCGGCCTCGCCCTCGAGATGGCGGCCCTCTTTGCCTATTCGATGCTCACCCATGCCGTCCTCGGGACCAATCAGCAGACGCCCTCGGTGTGGAGGCTGTTCCGAATCCAGATGAGCACCAAGGCCGTCGGCAACATCCTCCCGGGTGGCAGCGCCGCATCGAGCGCGCTCGGCTATCGACTCCTGACGTTGTCGGGAGTGAGTGGCCCGGACGCAGGATTCGCGCTCGCCACCGCTGGGCTCGGATCTGCAGTCGTGTTGAACCTGATCTTGTGGGTCGGACTCATCGCCTCGATCCCCGGTCGAGGGGTGAACGCGGCGTACGGAACCGCCGCACTCGTCGGCGTCATCGTGATGGTGATTGCTGCAGCGTTGATCTTCGGTTTGATCGACGGCCAGGGTCGTGCAGAGCGGGCGTTGCGTTGGTGCGCTCGGTCGCTGCGCTTCGACGAAGATCGCGCAGCGGACGTCTTGCGACACATGGGTAATCGGTTGCAGGGACTTGCGTCCGAACCCGGACTGTTGTGGCGGGTGTTGATGTGGGCGACGGTCAACTGGTTGCTCGACGCGGCCGCATTGTGGGTGTTCCTGCGCGCATTCGGTGCATCGCTCGATCTCGATGCACTGATCGTGTCGTTCGGTCTCGCCAACATCATGTCGGTCGTGCCGATCACACCGGGTGGTCTCGGCATCGTCGAGGGCATCTACATTCCGACGCTGATCGGATTCGGACTCACGCGCAACACGGCAACGGTGGGCGTGTTGTCGTATCGCATCGCGCAGTATTGGGTGCCGATCCTCATTGGAGGAGTGCTCTACTTGACCCTGCGCGTCGGCCCGTTCGCCATCGAGCGTCGTCAGAAGCTCAAGCCCATCCGTCGCATCGCCGCAGACGCAGTCGCGCATCCGTCCAGCCGCATCGACTGGATCGAGCACTACGCACCACGTGACCGCACCGGCCAGTTCCCGATGCCTGACTTCAGGGGAATTGACGACGATGACGACATCGATGGGTAGCGTGAGATGACATGACCACTCACGAGCGCCCATTCGGTCGTTGCCTCGAAGACTTCGTCGTCGGCGACGTCTATCGCCACTGGCCGGGCAAGACGATCACCGAAGCCGATGACCATCTGTTCTGCATGATCACGATGAACCATCATCCGTTGCACACGAACGACTGGTTCGCATCCCAGAGCGTGCAGGGTCGCAACGTGGTGGTGGGCAACCTCGTGTATTCGCTCGTCCTCGGGATGAGCGTGCCCGACGTGAGCGGTGCGGCGATTGCGAACCTCGAAGTAGAGACGCTGCAGCACAAGTTCCCGACGTTCCACGGCGACACGATCCACGCGGAGACGCGGGTGCTCGACGTGCAGGAGTCCAAGTCGAAGAACGATCGTGGTGTCGTGACCGTCGAGACGAAGGGCTTCAACCAGGACGGCAAGGAAGTGTGTTACTTCCGTCGTCGCGTGATGGTGTGGAAACGGTCCGCGCTGCCCGAGCGCAAGCGCCCGTACGACGGTCAAGACGTCTGGGGTCAATAGGCGAACTCGTCGACCCCTTGATTGCGTGGGGTCTGCCACAACTTCGTGAACTGCCGTGGCGATCGACGCGCGATCGCTGGCACATCCTCGTCAGTGAAGTGATGTCGCAACAGACCCAGGTCGATCGGGTCGTGTCCAAGTTCCTCGCCTTCGTCGAGGCGTATCCAACGCCGCGCGAGTGCGCAGACGCCCCACTCGGTGAGTTGTTGACGTTGTGGAGTGGTCTCGGGTATCCACGCCGTTGCCGCAACCTGCATGAGGCGAGCAAGGTGATCGTCGATCGGCACGGCGGGGTCGTGCCTGATTCGCTCGAAGGCCTCCTCGCACTACCGGGTGTTGGTGACTACACCGCACGCGCAGTTCTCGTGTTCGCCGATCATCGCGAGATCGGCATCGTCGACACCAACGTCGCACGCGTGGTCGCACGGATCGAGAATCGTGCGCTCGGAAAGAAGGAACTGCAGTCGATCGTCGACGAGGTCGTACCGTCCGGCCTCGCTTGGGAATGGAACCAGGTGCTGATGGACTTC
>JACCEB011836845.1_pt1 | contig 10011 bp, 7 predicted proteins | sample 7454761 | NCBI WGS metagenome assembly JACCEB01 (sample SAMN15323454, study PRJNA562643) | freshwater metagenome | isolation source: river surface water | place: USA:Blue River Watershed | collected 2017-08-18
GTCATAGCCTTCTTTTTGTGTATTCTTGATGCTGAGCGCCAGACCGTAGGCCAGCTTATCGTAGTCTACGCTATCATGTTTAGAGACAATTATTAGATATCCGAAATTCATATTAGTTTTAAAAATTGTTCGTAGTTTCTAATTACACTCTGCTTGTTCATCACATGAACATCCAATCCTTTTAGACTGCCTAAAATATAATTACTGTCGTTGTTAGTAGAGAACAATATTTTTAATCTTCCCCGGTCATCGACTGAATTTAAAATATCTTTATCTATACAACTCAGCACCGGTGGGAGTTCTTCGGTTTCATCTAGCTGAAATCCGTACATGATATGCCTAGCTATACTAAAAGCTATATCATTTCTGTAAACGCCCGGATGAAACCTAAATAAATCTGAATAATATTGATAATTTGTTTTTATAGTAGACACCAAATCAAACATTAATTTAGATTCTTCTGTTTTATTGAACATCACTGTAGTTGCCCAATAAAGTTTAACACCTGTGTCAGAAGTATATTTGTCGTGATATCCTCTCCTATCGGTATCGCAGGCATCTTTAAAAGCTGAAGATATCAAAGGAATGCTATTATCATTCCAGTAGTTGTTTAGTGTGTCGGAAAAAATTAAAAAATCTGAATCAATTAATAGTGTTTGATCGTAAGGGGAAAGGTCGTATGCAGAACTTCTATTAGTGTTCAAAAAAGCAATTGATGTTTTTTCATTGCCATCGTGCAAATTTCTTCTATTATTGTTTTGGGGTTTTTCAGAAATAATTATATTTTCAAATATTTGTTCAGCGATAGAATAATCATCTGATCGTTTCATCCATTCCAATGTGCTGGAATCTGTTACTAATGAAACTGGCCTAGATAGATTCTTTTTCGCTAGGCCGCCTGCTATATTAGCAAGTTTAGCATAGTCAAGATCTCGACTATTATGTGCATATATCAGTAGACCCTGTGTCATACGTCAGATAACTTTTCTACACTTCTACTAGATTTGATCTTTTGAAATTTTTCATGATATTCTAACGTAGTTGAAAAATATCTATCAAAAATTTCATCTCTGAACTCATTGAGATTTTCTACCAGAATAGGGTTTTCATTTACATCTAGCAAAATGATACCCGAATCTCTCCCTTGGTCAATCAGCATTTGAACAAAATTGATCAATGTTCTATCTATTTTGAAAATTCCACCGTTCTTTGCATAGGTGAGTTTAGCAGCCATCTGCTCTTTAAGAGCTTTACGTTGGATAGCTAGAGATTGTCTGTAATTTGAAAAATCTAATGCTTGTTGTAAAATAGGATCCATAATATCGTCTAGAATATAGTACGATATTTACAGATCCTACCCAAACAAGATTGTAATCTTGATGTTAATTAAGGATTCGAACCGCTAGATAAAGTTGGGCCATTTCTTGTACCGCCTACTACATAAGTAAGGTTAGATTCGCCGATTACTGAATATCCGGCGGCACCACCTGCACCCCCCGAAGAAGCAGTACGATTTGGTCGGTTTCCTGTTCCGGAATCGCCATTAGCACCCATATTGCCGCCGCGGCCTCCCTTAGAATAACCGCCGTCAACGTTACCGCCGTCGCCCGACGAATAGAAAGAAGCCGTAGCGCCATTTAATCCGCCGCCGCCGATGCCGCCTGGACCATTTGGTGCGCCACCGCCACCGCCACCGCCATTTCCCACTCCGCTGGCAAAGCCGCCACCACCACCACCGCCTCCGCCTCCGGCGATTAAACCATAATTCCATACTTGACAGAAGGGAGAGCTATAAGATGTTGTAAATAGTAGTCCGGGGGCTCCGGCCCTGCCCGGCAAACCGTTTGAGGCAAACTCGAAAGTGCCGCCTTGTCCTCCGTGGCCCACAATAGCACCTTTATTGATAATGATGACTCCGTTAGGAAAACTTCCTTCCAATACTAAGGCTGCTACATCTCTGTGTTTAATAGGACTATCTGTTCTATTATAATTAAAATTAAAAGTTCCTAATACATAATATCCCGGTTCTACTGTAAATTCAAGTCTAGAAGTCTGATCCCAACCTCTGGCTACAGCAAGATTTCTTAGTGTAGATGTACTTGTGATATTCGATGTTAAAGAAATCCGCTGGGTTACTGTTGTATCGTTGACAGATATCGTTGGACTAGTCGCAACTATCTGTCCCGATGTAGAATTGATTCTTATTTCTAAAACAAAAAATTCAGAACCTTCTGTAACGTAATCAGGTGCTAATGCCCTAACTACAGTTCCAGCATTACTATTAATAAAGAACGATCCAGACGACTGACCATCGGTAAAATCCGATCCTGTAAATCCTGGACCTCCTGCTATAGTCCAATATAATTGTGTTCCATTTGGAATATTTGTTGTGTTAACTGTAAATGTTACGTTTTGATTTTCATTGATAGTTCCGAAATTAGGAACAATAGAATAGGTAGCATTAGCAGGAACACCAGCTGGTTCGATTCTACCAATATTTACATTGGCAGATTCTATTGTAAACGCACCTGCTGCTTTTAATTCCGAAACACTAAGAGTAAGTGTGCCGTCGACACCGTCTGGGCCTCCACTAACTCCTACGTGATCATCTATCCATTCAACTAAAAACTCAATGGTTGTTGCGCCGCCACTAGAGTTATTAGCGATATCAACTGCTCTGGCCCATATTTTAAATGTGCTTAAACTATAAGCACCACCTGCTGTTGCAGTATACCACGGATTAGTATAGGTATTAGCTAATCTATAAAAGTTTGTACCGGTTAACGATCCTGTGCCAGTTACTGGTTTGTTGCCGCCGAACGCTCTAGTTTGAACTGTGTTAGTTAAAAAATTAGACCATTCGTTATTTTGAGCTGCTATAGTACCGGCACCGCCGCTGGTAGTTCCGCCAGTTCTGCTAGAACTAAAACGGATTTCGCCGCCACTATTAAAGAAATATCTTGCATCATTGGCAGTTGGCCAGCTGACTGTTACCACACATTGAAGTGAGCTTTTCCAATATTGACCAAAAATACCTGGCCAAACCTGGGATCCTGACCCTTTAGCTGTAACGATATTATTGGGAGGGGTCGTGAATCTATTATTTGTAATATCATTAGCGAATGTCTGATATTGCGAATATGGCGAATTTGTAGAATTAGAACGAACTGTTTGATTCACTACTGCTTCTGTTATTGAAGCAGGATTAGCATTATAAAGATGATTCCAGCAGGTTGTAATATCTGCTTTTAGTTTATTCCATTCTGAGATGGATACTCGATTACTTTCAGAAACAGTAGAGCTTGTTACCAAAGACGTTTGGCCGTAGCCGGTATTTCCTGTACCGGTTCCCAAAACAAGATTTACTTGATTCCTTATAAGATTATAATCAACGGCTCGTATTTTAGCATTTACTGTCATAGGTAACTTTTATTAATTTTATCTATTTACTTTATGAAGAAACAGCTATAGAAGAAAGCGATATAGTATCGTACCCCACCACAGTAAAGGCCCCGGACGGTTGTAATAACCCGTCTGCTTTAACTTCGTCAACAGTAATTGTTAGTGTTCCATCTACTGCTCCATTGGTGTTTGGAATATCGCCCGGACTGTTTCCTGGATCAACATAGCCGTCAACTAGAGATATTTTTATCCAAAGTTCATTAGCTAGTCCTGTAGAGTTTGAAGGAACATTACACTTAGCTTCAAGTTTGAATACGTTATCGCTATAAGGAGTGCTGGCAGATAGTCTATAAAACTCTTGATAAGAATTAGTTAGAGAATACCAATTGATTAACGATGGAGTCTGTCCTCCAAATTGTTGAGTTCCTACTGACGAAAGTAAATTTGTCCAAGCACCATTTTGGGCTGTGGATGATCCGCCGGATCTTAATGCAGAAAATCGAAACTTTCCTCCGCTATTAAAGAAATATCTAGCATCATTGTTATTTGAAAAAATAACATGTAACTCAGACGATGCTACTCTTGTGCTCGGTGTATTTCCCCAACTGGATGTATATGACTTAGAGTCGACTGCATTTATTATGAATTGCCCTGTTCCTAGATTAAATCGTTCTGTATCAGATAAATCTGCAATCTGATCGTAATTGGTCTTGGCATCTCCTATACCAAGGCCGACAGGGGTTCCTATAGCCACTGACACTATCGTCGGGTCATTGCCAGTTTGATGACGTCTAATGCTAATTAGATCGTTGCGTAGGCTATTCCACTGATCTCTAGTAACGGCTTGGCCTGCAAATACTGGTGAACTTTGTAAAGTTTGACCGTATCCCCTAGATCCAACACCAGATCCAAGAATCGAAGACACCTTGTTGTAGATGTTATTATAATCTAATGCTGTTATTAGTGGTTTGGTAGCCATTACAGAATTACTGCCTCAATTAGTTTTTGTTCAACATTGTCGCTGCTTTCTAAAGCAATCGCAAAAACATCGTTAGCATGCGGCACTGCCGCTACTGCTGTTCCGTTATTCGAAGCGACTAAACGTTGTCCTTTACGAACTGCTCCTGTAACCTTAACAGGAACACGACCTTTTAGAGCGATATAAGTACCGCCTTCGAGTTCGCTGTTCATCATATAAGCAGGATTAGCTGAAACTACACCAATAGCTCTGTCGCCATACTTGGTTGCAGTTACTTCTTTGTCTCCGCCTACACAGACCACAGTTCCCACATCATATTCGTTGTCTGCAAGATATTTTTCTGCTAGGTCAGCATAACGAGCAGTAGTTGCCGTACCTTGGAATAAGTTCGCTAACAGATCGCCATCACCGTTTCTAGCTGCGATAGTATTACCAATAGGCTGTACTTTAGCAGATCTATAGTTTGGATCAGTGTCTACAGCAGAATCGTCAATTTTTAATCTATCTGATTTATCTGTTGTTCCAACAAACTGTGTGCCGTAGATTTTACCTAGGTTATCTCTAACAGGAACTGATGTCTTATCAGGTGTTGATGGTGTTGCAATCGATGGTGTAAAATCATTTAGTTTACTCGCGTTGGCTGCTGTACCGTCAACGTTACCAATCACTGAACCAGTCAACACTCCGACTAAACTTGCCGAAGAATAACCGATTTGTTTAGTGGCAGCATCGATTAATTTTTGCCCGTCAGCTGATGCTAATACATCGCCACGTGTGCTTCCAGTTACGTTACCAGTTACGTTACCAGTAAGATTACCAAAGAATCCTACTCCGTGTACCTGTCTCCATTTTAGAGATGCTGTTCCCAAATCAAATACACCGTCGTCACCTGGGCGGAATCCAGTATTTGTGAATACCCCAACATCATAATCTGTTGTACCGCTGTCACTAATCCTTACTGTGATAGGATTGTTTAATCTGTTTTCAATAACAACTTCATCATTATTCTCTACTCTCACTAATAGATCATTTCCGTTACCTACTTGGAATCCGTCGTCGTTGAAAAATACTGTAGACTGGAATGGTTGTAGAATATCGCTTCTTAGGAATAAATTAGCGGATACGCCGCCTAGCTTGTCAGCGTTACTTGATGTTCCCCAGAAGTAAAAATTATCAGTTGTTACGCCAGACGAATTAGTCTTAGCTAGAGTAATACCTTTCTTGATAAGAGTAAAATCTTCAATTGGGGTTTGACTAATGTTTAGGGTGAATTCGTCGTCTTGATTTAATATTGCGATAGTTTTACCACCAGCAATAAGTTTTAAAATAGTGTGATTATTATTAAGGGTATCTTTTACTACTTGAGGTGTAGCTCCGGCTGCACCTAATTCAGGACTAGCTTCTGGTCCGATTAAAATATACTCTGTACCATCATAGGTATAAAGCTGCTTGGCAGAAGTATCAAACCAAAACTCACCGACAGCTAATCCGGAAGGTGCTGTTGTTCCGATTTCTGCACCGCCTGCTAGACGAAAGCGAGAACCGTCATAAAATTTTAATTTCTTTTCTCCGCTGTCATACCATATCTGTCCGCTGATTACCTTAGGCGGCGCTGTGGTATTTGCAAAATTTTCTAGCAGATGTAAAAAATTTTCGTTTTGTACTTCGCCGTAACCAGCGTAGTTTTTACCTACAAAGCGTAGATCACTGACGTTGGATTCGATTGATCCGTCTTCTACGTTTACTAGGAAAGTTCCATTAAATCTGTCAATTTGATAAGCCATCGTTATACCCCAATAATTTCATATTTATTTGTTATAGTTTCACAATCCTAGAAGCAGCAGCTTGACGGTTTTGTTCTAGTGTTCTATACTGACCTTCGGATAAAGAAGTAGGTAAACCTAGATATTTTTGTCTTAGATGTCTTAGAATCATCCAATCTGTGCTGTTAAGATATTCTCTTTCTACACCGTTTTTCTTTTCGATTTCTTTTTTATTTTTTTCATCTGCCGAAACAGGTTTAACTGTTCTAGTATTAATGTCAAAATATGCCGATTGATTAAAAATCAGTGCTGCTTGATCGTCGGAAATTTGTACTATCTGTACACTTTTCGGAACATTCGGAGCATAATTTAAAATGCTAATAATTTTATTTTCTTCTATACAGACGTAGTACATTTTTTAACTCCAGAACGCTAAGTAGTTCGCTGCAGGAGTAGATCTTTGTTCAGTATTTTGAACATAAACTCTAATTCTATCTCCTAAATTAGACCAAGTACATCGCATCGAATCATCGCCGTTAACACCGCCGGCATAGTGTATTACTGCAATACTAGGGATAAATGCAACTAAATTTGCCATAGTTTTTCCCACTGGGGGGAATACATCAAAGTAGTTTGCATTGTTATTCCAGCTGCCTACTTGATTTGTATATCCGCTGGTGCTATAGACTGTGTTTCCGTATGTTACCGTAAAGATTGCAGAATCTACATAACTTTTTGTAACTGCATGATTTGATGCTGTTGGTTGAGCAGTCAATGATATTCTAGCTGTAGAAAAATCACCGTTGGAGTCACGTGCCACAACCTTATTAGCAGTGTTGGTAGATGTTGCATCTACACTCCAGGTACGATCAATAGATGCATTATACGGAGTTCCGACAATATAAGATCCTGGGGTTAAATTACTAAATGCTACTGTATCCCAATAAGGTGCGCTGGCATTACCACCACTCTTTAAAAGCTGACCCGGTGCGCCTGCAGGTAACATAGAAGTCGAACCTGTACTACTTTGGTATGGTATCGCACCCAATGCACCGCCCGATAAATTCGATGCTGTTATAGCCGATGTCGCTGTGTCTGCATTTCCTTTTAGGGCACCAAAAAATTCGTTTGAATAAGTTTTTTTGTATCTGTAGGAAGGATGGCCTAAATTAATTCTATTATTTTCTATAGGAACAACGCCGGGAGTTGATTCTCCTCCTGTAGCTAAAGATACCGAAGACGGTATTAGCATTTGACCTGTCGATCCGCCAGGTATTGCCGTATCTGTAATTTCAAACTTTAACGGCAAGTTGGAAGAATTATTTTTAATAGTAGGAGTCATTGACTGTACAGAAATAGATAGTTGGTTTCCGTTGCCAACTGTGATTCCTGTATCATTAACTGCTAACGAGTTTAATGTACCTACAGAATTTAAACTAGAAAATCTAATTGTACTATTAAGAGTAGCACCTGTTAGTGTTTCAGCTGCGGCAGGAACATTAATATTTGCAGTTCCGTCAAATGCCACTCCGTTGATATTTCTAGCTGTTTCTAAACGAGTCGCAGTGAATGCATTACCCGAAAGTGTTGCACCAATAAATTGATTAGCCTGTACAATATTAAATTGGCTAGTCCCAAGTGATGCTGTTACATTTCCTTGTACGTTACCAATTAAATCTGCTGTGATGACGTTGGCTGAAAAGTCTCCGTTACTATTTCTAGCAACAACTTTTCCTATTGTGTTTGTTGGTGTAGCATCAACCGACCATGTTACTTCTTCGCCGCCGTCGAAATCAACTCCGGCTATATAAGAACCTTTTTTAAGTTTTCTAGTTGTCTTAGAAGTTACTGTTACATCGCTCGAACCGTCAAAAGGAACACCGTTAATATTCTTCGGAGTCGCAAATCTCTGTGCTGTCTGGGCTGTTCCAACAACATTACCATACATGTTAATTAATGTTGATAATGTTATACCTTCTCCTATGTTGTTAAATCCAGCTATCGGAGTAGCTACATTCAACGTGAATGATCTAGACGATACTATAGCGATCACTGCATCGTTTACTGTTAATAAAATAGCTGGTACTAGTGTACCAACAGAATCTGTTAATAAAGTAGACCTAGCTCTGGTTATACCAAATCCTTCAGCTGATTCAGGTCCTACAAAACTCCAATTAGAACCATTCCAAACATACAAAACGTTTACAGGAGTTTTATACCAAAAAGATCCCAGTCCTGGATTAATTGGTGCCGTTGCAGACGCTGTGGCTGAACCTACACGTTCCCAACGTTCTCCGTTATAGACATTTAAAACATTCGCAACACTGTCGTACCAAGTTTGCCCTTCTACGGGTCTTGCAGGAGCATTTGCACTGGAAAAATTTTCTAATAGATGAAGAAAATTTTCATTTTGAATTTCGCCGTATCCGGTATAGTTTCTGCCTAGTAGCCCTATACTAGTTGTAGAATCTAAAGCACCGTCTTCTAAAGTAGTTAACGGTGTTCCATCAGACTTGTTTATGATGTAAGGCATTTGTTAATTCGCTCCTGTTATTATGGTGATAATGTGATTGTCGAATCCCAATCCCATCCCCCTACTTTGAGAATAAAAACTCTTACTTCTCTTGTAACACCAATCGGTTGTCCGTTAATATTTGCAGTATTAAAAGAAAGTCCTGTTAATCCTGTAGCAGTTGATCCGCCGATATCTGTTAAGAAATTTGCCGATGTTGGATTTCTTAAAGAGTTAATGTCTAATGAGGTACTAGAATTAGACAATATGTTACATAAAATTCTTGCCTCAGTGAATAATTCGAACTGTTCGGGCGGTGCTAGGTTATTTAAAATTTCGTTAATAATGTAAACGTTCGGTTTACCGTCTGACAAGTCTATAGAAAATATCAGCGGTCTAGATTTTACATAAGTGTCAACATAGTTTTTGGTAGCAGCATCACTGTTAGCAGTGGGTTCTGCAATATTTTTAATCTGTGCTGTTCCGTTAAGAACTACATCACCTAGAGTATCTAATTCCAAATCTGGTTCTGTAGCATTATCTGTAATAATTCGATTATCTTCAATGGTTATATAAGGAGGGTCTAATAATGCTCCAGGACCAACTGTGATCGAAATCTGTTTACCAAAGTTACTAACACCCGAAATGCTTGTAACTGCTGCGGTTAAGCCGAAAGTTTTAGTCGGAGTTGATGTTAATTGTACCAACAGCGGGACTCCATCGATGGCATAATACTTGTCTTGTTTTAGATTGATATGCTCTGTGCTGTTCCAAGAACTTCCATAAAGGGCCGGAATACTGTTATCGTAGCCATCACCTGTATTTGTTTGTGCTGATTCTCCAGCAGCTTTTGCCCAAACAAACGCATGGGCTGTTGCCCCTTGAAGAATAATACCACCAGTAGAAGCAGTGTCATCTGTAGGTGTGCTTCCGTCTGTTAAACCTAAAACTATATTTTTGTCTTCGATTGTTACGTTTGTTGTGTTAACTGTAGTAGTTGTTCCCTGAACTGTGAGGTTTCCTGCTATAGTCAACGATCCGCCAATATTGACTTGGCTTGCCGAAAAGGCAGGATCGTTATAGATATCAACTACTCTAGTAGTAGAAAATATTCTTATGGCATCTTCCTGGTTAATACCTTTTCTTACGTTTAAAATTAAATCTTTATCAGTCGAAGTATTTTGAATTACAACGTTACCATTGTTAACAACAAAACCTCCGTTGCCCGCATCTCCAACTACCAGTCCTAGGTCTCTGGTTATTCTAACCTGTCCGTCGATAGTGTTTGATGTATCTCGTCTCACATATGTTGTAGCTTCTGCGCCACCGAGCTTTTCAGAGTTTGTTACAGTAAC
>JACCEB011075110.1_pt1 | contig 10010 bp, 14 predicted proteins | sample 7454761 | NCBI WGS metagenome assembly JACCEB01 (sample SAMN15323454, study PRJNA562643) | freshwater metagenome | isolation source: river surface water | place: USA:Blue River Watershed | collected 2017-08-18
AAGAAGGACCTCAAGTCAGTCATGAAGGCATTTGAATAGGCTCGAACTGTTAATCGAATCATTAGTCTTACTTATTTTTTATTTTCAATATTGATACAAGCCATATAGAATATATACACTCTACTATCAATGTAGAAATCGGGATAGATAGATTCTCAATTTAATATCATGTAAAATTGAGGAGGATTGCATATCTATCCCGAGTATATATCATATTGTACTGGAAATGCTTTCCGGTACAGCAGAAAATATTCTGACAACAATAGTCTTGTTGTCGGCGGGATGCGTTCTTATCCCGTAAAAAAGTCAAATATAGCATTAGAAGACATATATTCGTATGTGTTAAAATTCGGGTCTGTGTCTAATTCATTAGATATGGACAAGCTATATTAGGATTTTAAGAACGGTAAAGTCAGTTGTAAGTATAAACCTCTCTAAATTTTTTCAGTAGAAGATGGATGTTTTGTTAGCGTAGCGAGTCAATCAAAAAAATCCAGCCAGGTGCCGGGTTGAGAGACTGCCCGCGGAAACGCAGGCTGGGAGAAATATGGGGAAGGCTGTAGATGCTGGAGATTGACAGAAATGCGAGTATAATAGCGGATGAGGAGAGGCTCGATAGATGGTCATAGATATATGGGAACCCGTAGGGTTCTGGGAGTAGCAGTCATAGATATATATGAAGGTCATAGATATGTATGAAACCTCTCAGGATTTTTTCAGTAGAAGAAGGATAGAAAAATAAAATTGGAGAGACTGTCGCGGAAACGCAGGCCGGGAGAAATATGGGGAAGGACTGTGGTAGTGTGGATACTGGCGGAAACGCGGGGGCAGGAGCGTATGGTGAGAGACGCTATCAGCTATATGAGAAGGACGTGGATAATAGGCGCGACCTTGAGGTCGCGGGCGGTCATATATATATGGGGAACCATGCGAGTTATGGATATGGTCAAGTCAGTTGTAAGTATAAACCTCTCAGGATTTTTCAGTAGAAGAAGGATAGAAAAATAAAATCGGAGAGACTGCCGCGGAAACGCAGGCCGGGAGAAATATATGTGGAAGGACTGTGGAACCGGAGAGACGAGATGGCCAAAATTGAAGGACGTATATCATAATATAGACACCATGCCGTCCACCACGCTGCCCAACATCATCGTCATCGACACCACGCGTGCCGGGCGGGAAATCGTCAGGGTCATGACCCCGGCGGAGTTCGCGGGGCTTGAGGCAGAGGACATCCATGGGCAGGACATCGTGCAGAGACGCATCTTCAAGGAGGGATCCGTCTTCGACAGGAGACACTAAGGACGTAGGACAGTAGGAACGTAGGAACGTTTTTTTTCGTCAGGGAGAAGACCAAGTTTATCTGCTATTGTCCGCAGAACACTATGGATTATGGAATAGACATGATGATATGGATGAAATCCTGTGAGTTATGAAGATAGTCGGGCAGTTATATGTGTGGATTGTTGTAGTATGAGGATGGTCATAGATAGATGTGGAACCCTATGAGTTATGGAGAAGGTCATAGATATATATGTGGAACTCGGACAGTTATGTGAGGATAGTCATAGATATATATGTGGAACCCTATGAGTTATGGCGAAACTCGGGCAGGTATGTGAAGAAGGTCATAGATATATGGGAATGGTCATATATAGTGGAACCATGCGAGTTATGGAGATAGTCAGTTGTAAGTTATAAACCTCTCAGGATTTTTTCAGAGGAGAGGACAGAAAAATAAAATCGGAGAGACAATCAGTTATATAAGCTGAGCATTCTGTATGTATGTGGTTCTTGCTTTATTGTTCCTATTGTAATGCTTACAGCATCCTTTAAGATGCTTCTTGTGGCATGACTTGCATGTATCCATTCTTATCATATTAAATCTACTATCAATGGATAGTATCATCTTTATGGTATGCTTTGGGTATTTCTTCTTTATATCCGACAGTAGTGTCATTGCATTGTATGAGTATGTTAGGCTGGTTGTAGGTTGGTTTGTAATCTTGGTACTACTCCATTTGGATTGCCATTGATTGACCTTATGATTGATATCCTGGCTCATCACCTTCATTCGTTTGATTAAGCATAGATGCGTATACTTCTTTTGAGCAGCTGTCATTTCGACCATAAACATGACAGGAATATCTTCTGGAATGAATGCCCAAGACCGTTCTACGAGCAACTTAGCCATTGTCGCAAGACGTGTTTGGTCATCTATTCCCTTGGTATTCTTTAATATGTGGACCAAATCCATTAATAGCTCTACATCATTGAAATGCTTATCTGGAAGAATTGATAACAACTCATATAGATACCAATCAATATCTTTTGTACTTGACGAATTAATAGCCTGCTGTAATTGAGACAATATCTCAGGAGGCATCCTCATAACCTCAAATTCAGCACGGTATAGAAATTTATCACAATTGGACAATATGAACCGACCATCATTAATGATTGATATGCCCGGCATCACTTCATATATATTGGTTAACGATGGTTCATATTGAAATATGACTCCTAACTTGCCATTATGCATACGCATAATGGGAGTCTTTAAATGGATAGTCATATCACAACTATCGCTTATAACAGTGAGGCCACCAACTTCTCCGGTTCTGATGGCAATAGGGTATGCCTTATTTATGGGGGCACTCTTCTGTATATTATTCCAACCGGGCATTGGCTTGTAAATATGAATCCGCTTCCATCTCTGCTTCTTCCTACACTCAGGATCGGGAATGTATCCACAATAAACCAAATCTGTAGATGTGGGAAAACATAGGAAGCGGTCATTGATATCCATCAGTATGTCTATATAACAATCATGCTATATCAAGTTTGGCATTTCAGGCAATTTCAGGCAATTTCAGGCAATTCAAATCAACCAGAGATTATTGATTGATGATATAACATATCTTATATACATGGGACTTGATATTGCCTGAAATGCAAAAGAAGATGATTGCGATTTCTGGGACTGGGCCAAGTTAGAAGAAGATTATCAAATTACAAACTGCAAGGTTGGGTGAAAAAATACCGATAGATTCTAATCACCAACCACGGTAATATAGATTACAAACATGACGAAGTATGACCGTATGGTAATAGACATAAGTAATCCATGTGCCAGCGTGTATGACCGTATGGTAATAGACATAAGTAATCCATTTACCAGCGATACGATATGGGGTATTATATGTTCTGGCGAGCACTTGCTTCCCTTTATAGAAGAGCATATTGACAAAATGACCCCAAAGGGATGGGAGAAATTATGTACTCAGCGGTGGGCGCTGCCATTATTAGAAACTCATATTGATAAGATACCAGCATGCGGATGGGCTGTGTTGCGTGCATATGTATGGGCGCTTCCATTGCTGAGACATAACATGGCTGCATTGCGTCCGCGTACATTCTCTAAAGAGGGATGGTCATACATATGTAGACATGAATGGGCACTTCCATTGCTGCGATACAATATAGAATATATAAAGGAGAGTGGTTGGGATGAGTTATGTAAACACGAATGGGCTCTTCCGTTGCTGTGGGACAATCTCTCTATGAGTAGCTGGTGTAATTATAAAATCACTGAGTATGGGTGGGATACCTTATGTAGGCACGAATGGGCTCTTTCTATATTGAAACGTGGTGTTAGCAACATCACTGTACATGGCTGGGATATACTGTGTGATAACGAATGGGCTCTTCCTTTATTGAAGGAAAACATCAGAAAGAATAACTGGTTCAATCCTATATGGAGGCTTACTGTGAACAAGATAGGTGATTATGGGTTGGAGCGACTACGCAAACACAAGTGGGCTGCTCCACTTGTTGAGTTGAAAAAATAAGAGCTATCTGACATGGCTACCACAGATGCTCGAACTGTGCCTTCAATCTATCCCAACTCGTCTTCTTGGGATGCGTGCACCTGGCATGCTTACGCTCAAAGAAATCATCTATGCGTTCTTTTATATTGGCAATCTCAAATATGCTCATCCTCGATGTATCCATCATCGAGTACCATCGTCTATAATTCTCTTGCATCCTAAGCATATGCTCACATTTCTGTCTCTTGAAGTCAGTAGAAACATCCATGACACAATCTGGGTATGGGTCATGGAAGTACTCGAGTAGTTTATTGTCGGTGGAAGATGGCATTTCTATATTTGTATCTTATATGTTCATTTTTAATAATCTACCAATCATTCAATATGTCTGAATCAGATATCAAGAATGTTGTTAAGTCGTTCAATATAGCATGCCATGATGGATAGTGTTGATATTTCAGATGAAGAAAGAATTGAAATAGAAGAAGCATTTGATAATGCTCGTGAGAGTCTATTTGACTTTCCAATTTAAAAAATAAGGCTAAGGCCTTAGTGATATACACCAAGAGCATGCTTATGTATATGTACAATCACTTGTCCAAGTTCAATGAGATAATTGAACGCATAACAAAAACGATTATAGCTGCATGGCATGCCTTACATATTGCAATCATTGCATTGTAATTTTTTACACCTCATCAATCCAATCCATGCCATATGTAGCAATCATGCGTTGTACTCGTTTGGGTGAGAACACGGTTGATGCAATATCTTCATGCAGTTCTGGTATAACCATCACATTCAGAATATATCTGTATATGATTTCTATTTCAGCATGCATTCCAGCTGGTTTGGTGATGTCAGCATGCTGGGTGGATATGGACATGCATTTCTGGATTCCATCTATGAATGTATATATATCCACTGTACTGTTGGATATATTATCCAATGCATCGAATATACTTCTACATATATCATAATCTGTTTTAAGGACGCGTGATTTCAAATCTATAATCATCCCAAACATAATAATTGGAAATCGTTTGGATGTATACACATGTTTGATTACTTTTCGATATCCATACTTTGCATGAAATGCATCCATCGTCAATTCATACAATCGCATCACATTTGCATGTATTCCCGATGGGATGGTAATCTCTGAATGTTTATTAATGCATGATACCCATTGGTTCATATCATTTTCAAATGAATTACGTTCATTCAAATTATTCCTATGTATATATTTGGTCAACCCACGTGGAGGTTTCAGAGCATCATACATATCATAATCAATGATATTATCTCTAAGCATATTCAATATATGGTCCAATTCCTTAAAGATATCATCGCGAATCATATCAATGGCTTCTTCGATAATGATGGAGTTCATGGTGGTCTATATTTTTGTATGGCAGCCCTTCAATTTTGAACAAAAAATAAGAGCTTACCATAGCTTGGGCAAATCTCCATTATCGAACATACAGTTTTCATTATACCGTTCAGCCTTGTAATCGTCTATCTCATCATGAGTGAGGTTGGTCATGAACACCTTGAATACCTTTCTCTTAGCACATCCAGGCTCGCACTGCTGCTTCACGATGGCTATCAATTCATTGCGTCTCTCCTCAGAGATCGAACTATCGTATTCAAGCATGGAACAGCAGTTATATCTCACGTACGAATCTATTGAACATGTCAACTTAGTATCCTTGGCATAGATGTCATATATGACCTCCATAGCAACCAGCATCTTGTCTGACAATCCGCCTCGCTCATTGGCGAGAACTGCATTAACGAAGCGTCTACGGTGGAACCGCATAGCTCGCACGATGATGTTCTTGGCTTCTTCTTCGGTCATAGTCTTCGAGTTCTTGGAGACACTCATGATATCCTTGATGTCCGAGACTACTTCAGTACCGATGAAGTATGCTCCAAAGCCTACAATGGCGGTATGAGCGGCGTAAGCGAAGGCGGTGAACATGGTTGTTGGTTTGATACTTATTAATTAAAGCCAGTCTATTTTATGCTCAATTGCCTGAGTCTCCTCTCGAATACGCTGTTTGGACGGACATCATGTTTGATGTTCTTGATATGAGCCAAAGCCCTATCAAATGAGGTTCCATACTTGCGAATCATGTAGTATATAATAACTGATACGCTACGAGATTGGCCCTCATTGCAGTGTATGAGTACATGGTCCTTGGTTTGACTGACTATATGATATATCTTATCGGCAGCCTCTATCATTTCATCCCCAGCCATAATGTTGTCCTCACATTCAAAGTTGTGGAACTCCACGAGTGAACCATATATTGACTCGTTGTGGTCATCAGATAGCCTACATACTACCTTGATATCATTGGTATTGATGAGAGCGATATCTTCAGCATCTCGGAGATTGCTCAGGTATATGTTATCTATGATGTGATACATGGTGTTATATATGTCAGTATCTTGTTCAGGATGAAAAAAGAGCTTACCCCCTTATCCATATGTGGGAATCATCTGCTGTACCCATTCAGGCAATTCTGATATGAATTCTATATCATCTCTCATATCCGTATTGTTTGTTTTCAAATGATTAATCATCATTTGCATGCCAAGCATAGCCGTGTCGATATCATGTTCGCACATATGTTGTATTATCATATGATATCCATGTGTCTTGTGTACCACGTCCATCACCAGTTCATTGATATGCATTATGTTGGCATGTATTCCTGATGGCACGGTAATCACCGAGTGTTCCTCGATACACGACACCCATTTGTTCATATTGTATTCGAACAAATCTAATCCATCCGTAAGCACAAAGTGAGTCAGTCCATGCGGCGGTTTCATGATACGGGTCAAGTTCTCCATATCTAATTTACGCACCACATCTATGATGTGCATGTATTCATCATAGATACAACTATGAATCGAACTGATTGCTGTGTCGACGAAGATGGCTTCCATGGTGGTCTATATTTTTTACATGGCAGTCCTTCAATTTTATGCTCAAATGGAGTATGTTAGTATCTTGTTCAGGATGGCCTCCACTGTCAGGCCCTTGAACATGGAGAACATATCAGATTTGATATGGCTGGAGAAGTAGTACAAGTTCTTCCTGCATAGCCTGGCACAGTACATCTGAATCATGAACTTGAGGAAATGGTCTCCCTTGAAGGCTCCGCATCCCCAGTCTCCCGTTATTATGTTCTTCTCCTTGGTATTGGACCAGGCTATGAGGCACTTACGGATATCCCTGAGTTTGGACTTCTCAGTATATTGCCTGTTTGGGTTGTCTGAGTAGTTGCTGGCATCCATAAAGATACATGTTTCTATGTATCCAGTCTGTCCATTTCTATCCAGTTCTACATCGAATCCATACCCAACCGTGGAGTTGTACTTCTTTACATTGGATACTATGATTGCCTGTTCATCCGATAGAGTCATCTGATTGAGTTTCAGATATATGAGCTCCGGATTTTGCATCATCTTGATTTCCTCTTGGGCACATCCAGATGTTAATACAAGCCCTCCAATTCTCTTATTCGCAAATATAGTAAATGCAACATCTTCAGTTATGTACCTGCGGTAGTTGTGCATACTGCCACCGCATATAAATATATCAGAGGCGCCTTCAATAGCTTCATTACCAACTGAGTCGAAGGTTTCTATAGTGATGGTCCTGTCGTCCTTATCGGATTTCATGTAGTTGTCCAGACACTGTAGCTTGACTTCCTTGAGTAGATTGTATTCATCCGGGTCTATAGATGTACTACTAAGTATGGACTTGACATAGTCCTCGTATGAAATATTAGAGTAATTATGATTTGTTGTCTTTGATTGTGTTTGTAAATGATTACAGTTGATTACTCCATACGTGTCGTCTATATTGGAGAGGGTTCCATCAATGGATGCAGCAATAGCCTCACGTATATCTATACTTGATACACACTGCTGCATTGTCTATATTAGAGCTCAAAATTGACGATGGTCAGTGATATAATATAGATACAATGAGTTTTACTACTACTGCAATGACGACTGATATACAATCCTTAATTCTTGATGAACTCAGAGCTATTCGTGGTGATATCAAGGATATAAAGACTGATGTGAGTCAGTTGAAGGCCGATGTGAGTCAGTTGAAGACTGATGTGAGTGCTCTGAAGACAGCTCAAGAACAAACGGATCTTAAGATAGTTGGCATCAACAATGATATCAATACCATGAAGGGAGATATCGCTGATATGAAAACCAAGTTTGATACTCGAATGACCGGATTTGAAACTGAACTTGGTACCATGAACAATAAACTGGTTGAAGGTAGATACATAAGGCGTTCCTTCTTTATGGAGGGTTGTACACTGCAGAATCTTTATAATGCTGCTGTCGGTACAATTGCTGCCATTGGTGCATATAGTGCTCTATTCAGCGAGAAGCAGAAGTGTGAGTAGGTCTGCTATATTTTTATCTTAAGCCTTGTCAGATATATATACAATCACCATGGGCATCTTCGCAGACATCAAGGTTAATGAGAACAAGGATACATGTCTTGTCATCAATAAACACCACACTGGATTGATGGCTGAGATGTTTGCTATCCTGGAGAACTGCAGCAGTCCAGAGAAGTACACGCAGCTCAGTCTGAACTGCATGCGTGGTGGAAAGATTCATCTCTCTCGGTTTCCCAATGTGAAGACCCTGTACTTGTATAGCCCAAGCAATCTTGAACTTGTCAGTATTCCAGACTCATTAGAAACCATCTTTATTAGGATTCCGGGCCTGAATCTTCAGATTCCATACAAGGATACAATCAAGAATGTTGTTAATGGCAGTGCCATGCGTGAGGCATTTATTGACTTCAGCAAGGTCTATCACAAGTACAAGCTCCATCATTTTGACTACAAGAAGGCCGTCAATGAGATTACGGATATCGTGATGGCTAATACAGATGAAGATCGTGAAAGCATTACCGAACGTATCGTCAGTGCAAATCTATCATAAAAAATTAAACATAACATACATCGTACGTGTTATCCTCGAATCTCCATTTATCGTGTGCTATGGTTCTCATTTTTTTAAGCCGGTCGTTATCTATGAACGATGGTATGTGGATGTCCAATCTGAAGTTCTGGAATGTATTCTCGCTGGCTTTGAGAAATCCAATGACTATACAATCATTGCTGTATATGGTCTTACCAGTAAACACAGATACTCCGCTGAATGCAACTCCCTTGAATTTATTTCTGAGCTGATTCTTCATCTTGTTGTCGAGCTTGCACATGTCCTTGTATGCCTTCATCCGTTCTTCATAGAACCCGAAGTTGAGTTCTTCAACCAATGGATGGGATGCAATTTTGAATTTCATATCAGGATACATATTCATGATGACATCTGTCTTGATGATATCTATACGATAGTCAGTTCCAACTATATATCCAACAACTACATAGTCGCTGGGTACAGACTTGAACATGGACATACCATTGTACAACATGTAGTCATACACCTTATCAAGACAATCAGTCTGTGTGTTGGCACAGTATGCATATAGCCTGTATATCAGTGGAAGGTATTTTTTTAGGATTAGCTTGAAGTCGCACCTTCTGAACGGCACGTTGATGCGCTTGAGTATCTTGCAAATCCTCTTCCTGCCAAACTCATTGGCGAACGCCTTAAAGCTGGACCCATCTGAGAACTGGTTGAACACATACACGATGAGTGTATATACGTCTCTGTATTCAAATCTAACCAGCTGGTATAGCAGGTCAATGAAGTATATGCTACAAAGGTCCTTGCGATGATTCTTCATCACTGGTATCATATGTCTGGTGATAACTCTATATCGCTCCCAACAATCAGGACATCCTTCATGCGACGAACATTCATTGCAGTAGTGTTCAAACACTGGAGATTTGATTATGGGATTGGACATGTCTACCAATTCTATGTTGTTATCATAGTCATAGTTGAACATGTTGGACCATTCGGTTTCATTGAATGCATCGAATGAGTACTCGGTCAGTGATATCAATATGTTGTAGTATACATCCTCATTGATAAGCGTCCTGGGTTTTATAAACTGGTCAAATCTTGATTTGAGATATCCATGATTTACACACTCAACGCATCCCTTGATGTTGATATAGAAATCGATATCAAATGTAGTAGTCTCCATTGTGGTTG
>JACCEB010843458.1_pt1 | contig 10008 bp, 9 predicted proteins | sample 7454761 | NCBI WGS metagenome assembly JACCEB01 (sample SAMN15323454, study PRJNA562643) | freshwater metagenome | isolation source: river surface water | place: USA:Blue River Watershed | collected 2017-08-18
GCGTCGTTTAGCGGTCCTTCCAGAAAAGAATGCACATGTGTGGGCTGCAGCAACGATGGAGCTAGGTGCACTTGTCTGTACATCTAAGAATCCATCATGTGAACTCTGCCCAATCATCGGTCAGTGCAATTGGCGCAAGAATGGTTATCCAAAAACTGAGCTCGTTAGAAAATCGCAGGATTGGCATGGCACCGATCGCAAATGCAGGGGAACAATTGTTCAAGCACTACGCGAGAATGAATCACTTACAGAATCTGCCATTAAGAAGTTGTGGCCCGATGAATCTCAGGTCGAAAAGGCGCTTAAAACACTACTTGCAGACCAATTGATTCAGGCACTTCCCCGTAACCGTTATAGACTGCCGCAATGAGTTTTGTATCTGATCTAGAAAAAGTGCTCGGTGTTGCACTGATTACAGACCCGGACATAACCGCCTCATACTCAAAAGATCAAGCTCCTTTTGCGCCCTCTGCTCCAGCTGCTGCAGTGCTTTTGGCCCGTTCAACCGATGAGATTTCAAAGGCATTAGCTTTTTGTTCTGAGCGAAAAATCCCTGTCGTCACTAGAGGTGCAGGAAGTGGTTTATCTGGTGGGGCCAATGCAGATTCTGATTCTTTAGTTATCTCTCTTGAAAAGATGAATCAAATCCTTGAGATCGATCCCGCAAATCAGCTTGCACGAGTTCAGGCTGGTGTCATTAACCTTGATCTCGATACCGCTGTCAAAGAGTTTGGGATGGCATATTTGCCAGACCCTGCGAGTCGTGATTGGTCAACGCTCGGTGGGAATGTGGCAACTAATGCTGGTGGAATGTGTTGCGTTAAGTATGGAGTGACATCTCACCATGTCCGAGCATTAACTGTGGTTTTATCTAGTGGTGAGATTATTGAAGTTGGCAAATCAACTAAGAAGTTTGTAACCACGCTTGATCTCATGCATTTGTTTATCGGCTCTGAAGGTACGTTAGGTATCGTCACCGAGATAACTCTTAACATCGTTCCTCGCCCGAAGTCACCAGCTACCTTGATTGCTACCTTTCCAAGTATCAAACAGGCTGCTGCCGCTTCAGCAGAACTTCTTAAACTGCGCCCTTCAATGTTAGAGGTCATTGATCAAACAACCTTAAAGGCTGTCGAAAGCTGGCATCCACTTGGATTTGAGATAGCAGGGTCGATTTTACTGATGCAGCTTGATGAAAACTTTCAGGTAGGCGATGAAGCGGTAAAGATCTGTGAATCTCTTGGCATGATCGATGGAATGTTTTCCACTGAAGCCAGTGATGCTGCAGATTTAATCCGCGTTAGAAAACTTGCATACCCTGCGCTCGAACGCCTGGGTGCATCCCTGCTGGATGATGTTGCATTGCCGGTGACTAAAATTGCTGAGTTTGTTGGCCAAGTTGAAGCATTGGCAGTTAAGCATCAATTAACTATTGGAATCTTTGGTCATGCTGGCGATGGGAATATGCACCCAACCATTGTCTATGACCATGGCGATTTAGAGGGTGAAAAACGAGCCAAAATAGCGTTTTCGGAGATCGTTTCAATCGCTCAATCTCTTGGCGGTACAGCGAGCGGTGAGCATGGAATTGGATCAATCAAACGAGCTTTAGTTAAAGATGAAGTTTCGGAGTCGGTGCTTGAGATTCAACGAGGAATTAAGAAACTACTTGATCCATCTGGAATATTAAATCCCGGCAAGAAACTTCCTTAACGAGCAAGTTCTGCAGCACGTAATGCAATATCTACGGTGGAGATAGAAATACGCGGTTTTAAAGAGTTCTCGAGTTCTTTGTACAACGACTTCGAACCGCTAATACCTCCAGTGAATTTAACTGGGAGGGATTTGCGAAGCAGTTGATTATCAACTCTATCAACCAAGTTTGCCAAATGAGCAGCAGCCCCATTGAGGATACTGACTGCATCACTATCACCTGATGAAGCGGCTGAATCGACTACCCTGCTCAAAGCTGCAATCGCTGAGCGATCTTGAGAGTAGACAAATTCTTTGACAGTATTCCAGTCGTGCGCATTGATTTTTTCTAAAATTTGTCCTGTTAGTGAAGTGCTTTCAATTTTCTTCTTGGATTCAATATGAAAGAGCGCTAAGCGAATCGCTTCCTTCCCGATCCAATAACCAGCACCTTCATCACCTAACAAGTATCCCCATCCACCGATCTGATGTACGACCGCTTTCTCATCAATCGCGTACGCCACCGAACCGGTACCTGCATACAACAAAATCCCTTCTCCATCATCAAAGTTAGCCCTGTAAGCCAATTCGATATCTGAAACAACCTTTGAGGGACATGCAAAAACAGTGTTTATCTCTTTTTCGATAGAGCCATCACGTGCAACCCCCGTGATTCCCATGAATACAGAAGCGATTTTCTTCTCTGCCGTTTCGGAGGCTATTGCAGTAAGGACGGTTTGCATTCGCTCTACAGAAGCAGCGCGATAAAGGTGGCCATCCATCGCCTCAAGAACCCCCGAAGCGACCCTGCCACTGTCATTAATCAACGCCCACTTGGTAGCCGAAGCACCAGCGTCAATGCCTAAATAGTGCATGGGTTAGCCTTTCACAGCACCAGCGGTTAAACCCTTAATGAACTGCTCAGAAAGAATTAAATAAAGAACAATCAGTGGCAGGGCAGCCATAGTGAGTCCGGCAAATAGAACTCCCCACTGGGATGCGTATTGGCCAAAAAAGACTGTGAGTCCTTGCATGATGGTCTTATTCTCTGGGCTTTGCAAAAAGACCAACGGTAAGAAGAAGTCATTCCAGATTGGAATAGCCGAGTAGATTGCAACAATCGCTAATCCAGGTCGAACAAGAGGTGCAAGCACTCGAGTCAATAACTGAAACTCTGAAGCTCCATCTATTCGGGCGGCGTTATCTAAATCCGACGGCAGCGATCTAAAAAATCCGCTCATGATAAATACAGCTGCTGGCAGTGCACCAGAGGCGTAAACAAGTATCAGACCAATATGTGAATCCAATAGATTCATCCATTTGAGTTGGATAAAGAGTGGGAGGATCGCAAGTTTGGCTGGAATCAACATTCCGGTAAGAATGAATCCAAAAATAAGTGCACTTCCTTTGAAGTTGTATCTACCTAAAATAAAGCCTGCGCCTAAGGCAAAAATTAAAATCACAATGAGTGATCCGCCTGTAACAATTAATGAATTCTTCAGATAGGTAGCAAAGGCTCCATCCGACCAAACTTGCTGGAAATTCTCCCAATGTGGATCTCTAGCTAGCGAAAAGGGGTTGGATGCAAAACTGTTTGTCTCTCTTAGGGCAGAGTTAAAGAGGAAAAACACTGGCAGCAACACCATAAAAGCATTGATCAATAAGACTGACTTGAAAAACAATTTAGAGGAAAGCATTGCTATCACTGTTCTACCTCCCTCTTACGCAAGAAGTGCTGTCCAAAAGCAGCGCCTAGCCCAACAATTACAAAGATAATCACTCCTAAAGCAGATCCAACTCCGACTTCATTCGCATTTGAATCTACTGACCCAAATGAGAGACGATAAAACATAAGTGCGAGAGTGTCTGTGGCTCCTGCAGGATTTCCGTTGGACCCACCAATTACAAATGGGAGATCAAACCATTCAAAAGCCCCAATAAAGGTGAGAATTGTAATTATGGTCATCGATGGAGCAAGAAGTGGGAACATGATTTTTCTAAACAATTGACCTTCGGTTGCTCCATCTATACGAGCGGCCTCCAAATACTCTTGGTTAATGGCGTTAAGGCCTGCAAGGAAAATAATCGCTGGAAATCCCACCCAGCGCCACAAATTAATAAACACGAGTGTTGGCAAAGCCGTACTCATGCTACCGAGCCAAGGTTTGGCTAATGATTCGAATCCTAAGTTATTGATTATCATGTTTATCGGTCCATAGTATGGATCCAACAAGACCTGCCACATATAACCAACCACGACTAGTGAAAAGATCACCGGCAAAAAAGTTACAGTTCTAAAAAATCTCTGACCGCGCTTTAATCTAAATAGTGCATAAGCGATTAGGAGACCAAGAGATGTTTGCAAAATCATAATTGCGATAAAGACGAGTGTGTTGTGTCGAAGAGCCATAAAAAACTGGTCTTTGAAGGGATACTCAAACAAGCGCTGGAAATTTGCTAAGCCGGCAAAGCCACCGCGCTGAAACCCTTCCCATTTGAAGAAAGCGTAACTAAGAGTTGTGAGCGCTGGGACTGTGGTGAAAATCAGTACTGTAAAAATTGCAGGGGTAAGCAACAGAACAATGTACTTTCTTTGCTCTCTTTTCAATCCACTAACAGCCACTCAACAACTCCTTTTTAAATAAGAAAACATTGGGCGCAGGTTTTATCCTGCGCCCAATGTTCGATTTCTTAGCTCTTACCCTTTTGTGGTGCGTACCAAGAAGCAACTGCTGTCTGAACATCCTTAGCTAGTTGTTCTGGGGTTGTGCCACCAGTAATCAACTTCTGGAATCCAGGCTGCAAGATATTTGAACTTGTTGGTGTTGCGTAGCGGAAGCCAACTACGTTCAAGAATGGCGTTCCAAGTGAAGTACGGCCGGTGTTAATTGCCTTAACAACTGGATCTGTGATCTTCACGAATGGAGCCGTTGGAATGAATGCAATCTCATCAACCAATGCTTGTCCAAACTCCTTTGAAGCAAGGAAGTTCAGGAACTTGATTGATGCTGCCTTGTTTGCAGTCTTAGCGTTGATTGCATAAGCACCATCTGCCCAAGTTGACACGTACTTCTTAGCACCTGGTGACTTTGCAACTGGAGGAATCCATCCTGCTTGCAATGATGGGTTCAAGCTACGGAAGTATCCGAGCTCGTAATTTCCACCAATGTAGAACGCAGCCTTTTCATTGGCGAAAAGTCCACGTGCAGTGTTGTAGTCAATGCCTTCAAAGCCTGCAGGCATGTATTGAGCTAGGTCCTTAACAGCCTTAAGGCTTGCTACATACGCCTTGTCTGTGAATGTTTTCTTTCCAGCTGCAACATCATTAAAGAACTGAGTTCCACCGTAGAAAGTTGGTCCGACTGAAGCATGAAGTTGTTCTAGTGCTGGACCATTTCCACCGGCATTACCAAGTGGAAGCATTCCTGCAGCCTTAACCTTCTTAAATGCATTCATTAACTGATCCCAGTTTGTTGGAAGCGCTTTAACGCCAGCCATTGCAAGCATGTCTGGGTTATAGAAGATTCCCATTGCAGAGATTGCATATGGGAAGCCGTATTGCTTCTTGTCCTGGTATCCCTGTGCTCCTGCAAGAATTCCTGCTTGAAGTTTTCCAAGTGCAGGAACATCCTTAGTTGTCAGTGGCATGAAGTTTCCTGCATCTGAAAGGTTTGCCATTCCGCCATAAGGGCGCATTTGAATAATGTCTGGACCCTTACCTGCGGTTAGAGCTGTTGAAACAATTGCGTTGTACTCAGTATTTAGATAAGGCGTGAACTTAACCTTAATCGATGGATTTCTAGCTTCGAACTTTGCGATTTGACCTTCATAGAAAGCCTTATCCTCTGTGCGCCAGCTCCAGAACGTTAATTCTGTGTTAGCACTTGCTGGTAGCGCAGTAACTACTGGAACAGCGATAGCTGAAACAGCAACTGCTGCTGCAACCAAGCCGCGTAGGCGGCGAGATGCGATTTTCACTTATTTCCTCCTCTTGTGCGGGACTTGGTTGGCGACAGAAGAACACCCTCGTTGCCTTCTATCTTTTTACCGGAGCGGCTTCCCACGGCCGTTCTGGATTGATCCAGAGCTGACTTTGTGCCGCTCCAGTTTCTCTGTGCCAATGCGACACAGAGACAATCAACCACCGTTAGTTGTGCAATGCGACTTGATGTCGCTCCGCTTCGGAAGGTGGTTTCCCGTGCGGATGTGTGAAGAACTAAATCTGCAAGTGCCGTTGCGGTGCTTCTGATTGCATTAGTGATCAAAACAATTGTTACCCCGCGCGCCTTGAACTCTTCGATAACTTCAACTACATCCAAGGTCGTTCCGCTATGACTAATTGCAACAAGACAATCTCCAGCTTTTAACAAAGAGACAGAGGTAAGCGCGGTGTGCGCATCTCTCCAAGCAACCGCGTTCTTTCCCTGACGATTCAATTTCAATTGTAAGTCCATTGCAACATAACCACTTGAAGCCAAACCAAAGATTCCAATGTTGGATGCTTTATTCCAGGCATCAACAACATTCTTAAAACTCTTTACATCTAAACGCTCGGCAGTTGTTTGAATTGCTCGTGAATCCGCCAAGGCTATTTTGCGGATGATTTCTTCGATTGAATCTTCAGTTGTAATTCCACTGTCTAGTTCAGAAACGGAATTTACATTCATTCCCAAGCGACTTACTTCGCTAACAAGTGCCATTCTGAATTCTGGGTATCCCTTGTAGCCGATCGCTTTGCTGAATCGAACTACAGATGCAACTGATGTAGTAGAAAAATCTGCCAGCTGAGAAATATTCATCTGTGATACGCCAACTGGATCAGATATGACGCAGTTTGCAATCAAGGCTTCGCTGGCGTGGAATGAATTAAAGGAGCTTTTAATCTCCCCCAAAAGATCGCTGAAGTTGCTGCCAGGCAATGGCATCACCGCAGACTTCTTTGTCATTCACGACCCCTTATGAAAATAACCTTCAAGAAATACTTGAGTTGGTGAAAATTATCGCTCAAACACGCTGGGGTCAAGAGAAAAACGGTAACGAAATACCGTTATTTAAGGGCTTCCCGGATTCTATTGGATGAGGCTTGCAGTCTCTCCCGCGCTGCAGCAGGCTCAATATTCAAGAGCAACATCAGAATTGCAACCTTAACTTCATGGCCAGAAGCTTTGAGAGCATCTGTTGACTCTTGCTTTGAGGCACCTGTGGCCTTTTCAATTATTCTCACTGCACGATCCTGAAGCTTCTCATTGCTGATCTGTAGATCAACCATGAGATTCCCAAAAGTCTTACCTAAACGAACCATAGAAATTGTTGAGATCATATTCAAAACCATCTTCTGAGCGGTTCCTGATTTCAATCGGGTTGATCCGGCTAAAAGTTCAGGTCCAGAATCAACATCCAAGGCATGATCACTGATTTTTCCAGCTTCGGAATCCGGATTACATGTAATTGCAATTGTTAATGCTCCAACGCTTTTGGCGTATGCAAGTCCTCCAAGAACATATGGCGTTCTTCCACTTGCTGCGATTCCGACTACAACATCTAATTGTGAAACCTTTGCAGCTTTCAAATCTGCCGCACCAAGCTCTGGCTTATCTTCTGCACCTTCTGCCGGGCTACGTAATGCTGAATCTCCACCTGCGATAAAAGCTACAACTTGATCGGTTGAGACTGAAAATGTTGGACCGCATTCTGCTGCGTCTAATACACCAAGTCGTCCTGAGGTTCCGGCACCAATATAAATTAAGCGCCCACCTTGAAGCATGCGATCTACAACTCCATCAATTGCTTTTTCAATCTTAGGTAAAACTAAGGAAACCGCTTTTGGAACTTCAGTGTCACTCTCATTCATCGCTTGCAATAACTCTGAAACCGTCATCACATCGAGCATTTGGAACTTTGAATCAACTTGCTCGGTTCGCAGTAAACCTAGTTCTGGTTCCTTGTGAAAGTTCGTCATAGTTTCTAAAGAATAGGGCAGATGTCGGAAAGTATCTAGCATCAGTAAAACCCCTACACTTCACCCATGATTCGCTACGCTCGCAAAGAGGATGCTCCACGCATACTTCAGCTCATAAAGGACCTTGCTGAGTATGAAAAAGCGCCGTTGGAGGCTAAAGCCACGCTTGCGCAGATAGAAGAGACAATCTTTGGTGATACCCCAGTTGCTTACTGCCATGTTGCAGAAGATAACGGCCTTGTAGTTGGAATCTCAATCTGGTTCCTTAACTACTCAACCTGGGTTGGTAAGCCAGGAATTTACCTTGAAGATCTCTACGTTGATCCCACATACCGCGGCAAGGGTTACGGTTTAGCTTTCCTCAAAGAGTTAGGAAAGATCTGCGTTGAACGCGATTATGAAAGATTGCAGTGGTGGGTTCTAGATTGGAACCAACCAAGCATCGACTTCTATAAATCCCTAGGCGCAGTGCCAATGGATGAGTGGACTGTGTATCGCGTTAGCGGAGATGCACTTAAGAAATTGGGTTCCTAAGCTTTCTCTACCTTTACAACATCACCAAAGTCTCCAGATTCAATAACAGAAATTTTCATTCCATTAGAAGTTATAGAATCACCAACTTTTAAAGGGGCGTCCGAAAGGACAAAATCCTTCATGCCATAAATAGAGCCTGTTCTATTGGTGGGCCTTAAGACATTTATTCCACGTCCATGCTCGGTCTTTGTAATGTCTACCAGGTAGACCAAAGCACCTTCGCTAATTTTAGGAAGCTTCAAATTAAATCCCGCAGCACGCATTGATTCAACTACTAAAACCTTCGTCGAATCAATTGGTATAACCAGCAGTTTCTCTTCTTTGCCAAAATAATTCGAAGGTTTTAACCAATGAGTTGAAGTTACCCCTGATTTGGCACATATAACTTGTTCATCACTAACCATAAATGCAATCCATTTGTCCCAGAAAAGGAAGTCTGTGAGCATGCCAGACATGGTGCTCCAATTACCTGTGCCAGCATCGCCATCTCTGCGACCAAAATCTCCATCGCCATAATGATCATCTAGCTTGTTCATGCCATGCATTAATTCATGTAAATGTAAAAAGGGTTCAATTCCGTACCAACTCTTCCTGTTTACTTCGGACATAGGTGGAGAGAAATACCAATATGGAATAAATCCCTCGGCTGTTCGCAGTTGCGGATATGGAGAAGGGAATCCATGACTTATGTAATCGTTGTCGGTTGTTGGCGGAACTATGAAAAAGACCAAATCCGAATTAGAGAAATCTATTGATGAATCGACAGATGAAACTATGTCCTTGAACATAGTGTTCATATCCATAGAAGCCCAGTTCCAGATTCCGCCACCATGATCGTAGCGAGAACCAGAATCATAGGATGACAATTTCTTTTCAACTTTAAAATAATTACTAGGAATTAGAAAGTTGACTTTAACTTGGCCATCGGACAAATTGAAATAACCGTCACGAATGTAATTGAAATACTTTTCATTATCACCAAGAACAGTGTTTTTAGATGGGAAGTCGGTGAATTCAATTGGAACTACCTGGATATTTAGACGTTGATTCATCTCAATTCTTGGATTGATCCAAGAGGAAAATGCAATCTGTCCATCTCTTTTGCCGTGAGTTAATTTACACATATCAACAGAATTACGATCAGACTTTGCAGTTAATGGCTGAGTCGGTTGCGTATTTGGTTGAGAAACCATTTTGAAGCGATATGGTCGAGCACAAGTAAAAATGTCACTTCTTAGTGCAAATTCTTGATATGAAGCCCACTCTGTAGGGACGAATGGGTCCTTCTGACAAAGTGAATCAAATCTAAAATTCTCTGCAGTAACTACTTGGGTAGGAGTTGCTGATGGCGATGGCGATGCAATTGGAGTAGGAGTAACTGTTTGGGTCGGAGTTGGTGTTGGTGTAGGAGTAGCCACTGGCACAGGTTTTGGAAGCGCAACACCTTTGTTCCAAATTAACTTCTTTCCACTCTTTACACATGTGTATTTCTTGCCGTTGTAAGTAGAAGTTGCACCGGCCTTAGAACACTTAGTTCCTGGAGTTACCGCAGCAACCGAAAGTTGAGCCGTCATAAGTGAAAGAGAAAGAACCACGACTAATCCAGCAAGAAGTTTGCGCATTGCATTACGGTAAAGCAAAAACCCCGCCTAGTGAATAACTAAGCGGGGCAATTGCGGTCAATAGTTAAGCTGTAGGTGCTTCTGCAAGATCTTCAGGAGTATCAGGCAGTGATGCCTTTGGTGCTCCCTTAAATGTAAAGACCGCTTCTGCGCCAACACCTTCAACATCTACAACGATGATCTCGCCAGCCTTGAGCTCAC
>JACCEB010484642.1_pt1 | contig 10004 bp, 7 predicted proteins | sample 7454761 | NCBI WGS metagenome assembly JACCEB01 (sample SAMN15323454, study PRJNA562643) | freshwater metagenome | isolation source: river surface water | place: USA:Blue River Watershed | collected 2017-08-18
CGCTGAAGCGTGTGGTGCAAGACCACCAAGGCCAGCCTGTCAAGGGCGTGGCCTCCAACTATTTGTGCGACCTGAAAACCGGCGACACGGTGCAGGTGATTGGCCCGTTTGGCAGCAGCTTCCTCATGCCCAACCACCCCGGCAGCCACTTGGTGATGATTTGCACCGGCACCGGCAGCGCCCCCATGCGCGGCATGACCGAGTGGCGCAGACGCTTGAAGGCCAGTGGCAAGTTCGAAGGCGGCAAGCTCATGTTGTTCTTTGGCGCACGCACCCAGCAAGAGTTGCCTTACTTTGGTCCGCTGCAAAAACTGCCCAAAGACTTCATCGACATCCACTTTGCGTATTCACGCACACCCGGTCAGCCCAAACGCTATGTGCAAGACGCGATGCGCGACGCCTCAGCCTCCTTGGTCGAGCTGCTGAAAGACCCGCAAACCCATTTTTATGTCTGCGGTTTGAAGGCCATGGAAGAGGGTGTGTTGCAGGCTTTGCAAGACATCGCTGTGGGTGCCGGCATGGACTGGGCATCTGTGGCCGCGACCTTGAAGCAAGAGGGCAGGTTGCAGTTAGAGACTTATTGAGCAAGAAGGCCTTGGTGCGCATGCAGCAAACTTTGAAGACAACTTGATAGAAGACAAGCTCAAGATCAGATCAACAGTTGTTGCAGTTCCCCACTAGCCTGCGGTCTTAAGCGAGCAAAGTGCAACAGCGCCGCCAAATGCGCCCCGTTGGTTTGCCAATCCTTGAATACATCCTCACCCAGCAACACGTAATGCCATGGCGGGCTGCCGCGTTGAAACTCAGACAAGTCGTTGATGCGCTCACACCAAGCCAAGGCTGCTTTGCGTTTGCGTTGAACATTGGGGTGATTGGTTTGATCCTGTGCTTTGGTTTCCACCAAATACACGGCATCTTCTGTTCGAACCAAAAAGTCTGGCCAGTAAAAAGCCGGCAAACCATCGTCTTTCACATAACGCAATCTGGCAAAGGTGTGGCGGTTTTCGCTGATCTTGCAAAAGGCCTGCACTTGTGAATCTGCTTGTGCCCAATGGATGAATGCTTTCTCCAAGCCACCGTGACGGGACGGCCATCCCTGACGCTCGTAAATGCTTTTGGACACCTCAACCGATGTACTTTCGCGCAGAGTCAGTTGGCTAAGCTCACTCAAAAAACGCAAGCGAACTTCGGTTTGCCCCACACTTCGGGTGTCTTCGGCTTCTGTCAATGCCAAGGCAAACACCTTGGTCAAGTGTTCCACCACCGGTTGAAGCAGCAGCAAGCGCCAGTTCTCATCCTCCAAGGGGTTGAAGGTTTGCGCAAACAACTGGGTCCAGATGTAGTCGTCAATCCAAGCCGTTAGCTCGGCAGTGTTGAACTGCATATACGGCTTGACCAAATGCGTTGCCACCTTGTTGCCTTGTGGAACAGGCTCACTCAAGGCCTGGCTGATGCGTCGCGTCATGCGGGTCAGGTAGTCGTTGTAGCCGCTGACATTCATCACCGCACCTTCCACTCGGTAGTCGCCAAACAAAGTGGACGACTGCAAGTCTTGCGACACAAACACATCGCCCTTGCCCAAGAGTTCTTTGAGTTGTTCAACTGTGATGGCGGTGAATGCAGGCATGGTGCTGGTGTCTAAGGCCAAGTGCTGATGCAATTCTTCTGCTTCGCGCAAGATGAACGGGATGCCAAAGTCAAAAGCTTCGTAGTCTTCGCGTAATTTCACGGCCATCAAGTCGCCGGTGCTCGTGTTTCCGCCTTCATCATCGCCAGACTCGCCCAGCAAACCCTCGTTTTTCAAGTCATCGTAAAACGATTGAAAGGCTGGGTGTTCTACGATGGTGAGCACATCCAACAAGCTTTGTGGCTCTTGCCCTTTTTTGATGCGGTCGCGGTTGTCTTGCTTGATGTCGTTGAAATCCGATTCACGCCACATCAAGCGCAAGCCTCTGCCAATGGTTTGTTCCAGCAAAATTTGCGCTTGGCTGGCTCGCAGTGGCACGATGATGCAAATATTGTTCACATCAAAACCCTCGCGCAGCATGAGCACACTGACGATCACCCGTGGCGTTGTGTGGTGGTCCACGCTGAACAAACGTTCTCGCACAGGTAGCCAATCTTTCTCACCCAGCTCGGCCTTTTTGCCCGAGTCAATCGTCATCACCTCGTCGCTCTGCAAGCCCTCTTGCTCTAAAAACTGAGCCACCAAGGGTGTAACGCCGGTGTCCTCGCACACCACCAGCATCTTGGGGTGTTTCTTGGGGTCAATGTCGGCAAAGTCTTTTTCGAGTTTGCGCAACTTGGTCAAGCCCGCACGCAACATCACTTCTTGCCCCTTGCTCAAGGCGATGTTGCCGGACGCATCCCGGTCGGCTTTGAAGTCCAGTGGCAAAGCGCCCATTTCTTTGCGCCTGTCCAATACCAAGGACTTCACCAAGCCGGACCGCATGGCGCTTTTCAAATCAAAGTCGGTGATGATGTGTGGGAAGTACACCTTGCGCTTGTTCTTGCCAGCGCCCACATCGTTGTAGGGCGTGGCTGAAAAATCCACTTGTACAAAACTGCGACCTTTGGGTTCGGCAATGCGCGTCAAGCTCTTTTGCCATTCCACCTCGGTGGACTCGCCTTCGCGTTTGAATTCATGGATGTGGTGTGCCTCGTCGTTGAACACCATCAACTCGGGCAGTTGTGCCAAAAACGCCAGCACATTGCCCCGTGCATAGCGGCGGTCCAGCACCTCCAAGCTGTTGCCCGTGGCTCGCCCTGGACGCAGCGGCAGCACAGACGCCACCACCTCGTGGGCGGGTGGCAAGTCGCCGTAGGCATCCACATACTCAGCATCTTCCACATCAACATCCGTGTCGCCGCCATCGACCAGCAAATGCCAGTTGGTGATGGCAATCATGCCGTTGCCGGTGGTTTTCAGACCTATTTCGGTTTTGTTGCACACATTGCCGCGTACAAATGCAAACACGGCTTCTCGGTAAACCTCGGGGATGAACAAGTCGGCACAGTTGACCATGTCAGAGGTGTTGAAGTCGCGCAAGCCTTGGCCGCCTGCCACCAACTTGCCACAAAAAGCGTCCAGCAGACGCTCATACACAATCAATCCCGGAGCCACCACCATGAAGTGCCGTGTGAAGCGAACATCGTCTTGTCCCGCGTTCAAGGCGGCGGTTTTGTTCAGCAGTTGCCAAATCATCAGCGCTTGAAGCACCCAGGTTTTGCCCGTTCCGGTGGCCATCTTCAGGCAGTACTTGCTGTGTTGGTGCTTGTGGGCAGACACCTCTTGCAAGCGGTCGCCGCTGAGCAAGGCATCCGGGGCCACGGTTTGGTACAGGTCCTGCAAGGTCCAAGTGGCTTGGTTTGCCCCCAGTACTTCATGCGCCACGATAGCGTTCAAAATCGCTTGCTTTTGTCCCGCATGAAAGTTAAGGCTGCGGTTGAGCTGCATGTCTTCGCCAAACCACCAACGCAGCAAGTCGGCGGTGATGGGGGTCACACATTCCAAAATGTCGGCTGTGCCACTTTCCAAGCCCTCACACAGCGCTTGTGTTTGAGTGGTGAGGGCCATAGAGAGCGCCAGTTGGGGGCTGGTTTGCACCTCGCTCATGCGGCCTCCACGCTGGACACCACCTCGGCCTCGTAGCCAAACACATCCACCACCCGCACACACACTTTGCGTTTGGCTTTGGCCGGTGTGGTCAGCTGGGCTTGGATGACCACCCGCAGCACATCGTCATCGTTGGCGGTGGTGCCACGGTAGTCTTGCCACACCGAACGAAACACCTTGCCGTCGTAGTCGGGGTCAACCGCCCAGTACTCGATCAGCGCCAACGGTTCTTTGTTGGCCACTTGCTGCAAGGCTTGGCGGTTGGCGTCGTCCAAGTTGATGGCCTCGGGTGACAGCAGCACATAGTTTTTCAGCTTGACCGTGAGTTGGTGTTGTGCCCCTGCTTTTTTCAGTTGGATGGGTTGAATCGTCAGGTATTGCAGGGATGAAAACCGCAGCTTGCCGCGCAGCTTGTCGATGTCGCCTTTCTTCTTCAAGCGGTCCATTAAGTCAGGTGGGATGACCAGCACTTCCAAGCGGCTGTCGTTCATGGCGCTGATGGTTTCGCCAATCGAGGGTTCGAAGTTCCAGCCCAGCACCACCACCCGGTCGTAGCCACCCAGCAGGCTGTCGCGCTGGGCAATGGCTTTTTTCAAGGTGGCCATGCCAGTGAGTTTGTTGGGTGAATCGGCCAGCACCAAGGTGTTGCTGCCGCGTTTTTTGCCTACGGCAATGCCCGCAATCTGCCCCAAATTGCGCTGCGGGTTGACCTCGGGTGGCAGGGGCAAGGCACCAAACAACGACAAGACGATTTGCGACAAATCCCCCATGCGAAAGTCCCGCCCCAGCGTGGCTTTGGCGGCTTCGACTTGGTAGTCGCCAATGGCTTGGTAGAGAAAGGGCTTGGCGTCTTGGTCGATGAGACGCTTGCGCATGATCATGCAAGCGGGTTTGCCCAAATCGGTGGTGATCCAGCGGCGGCCTAGCTTCTCGGCGACGGCGGCGGTGGTGCCGGAGCCGCCATTGAAGTCGGCAACGATACCGTTTTCAGGACTGGAAGCGCGGATGATGCGCTCAAGAAGCTTTTCAGGCTTTTGTGTCTGATACTCCACCGACTCATTACCCATTGAGTTAATAACGGTTATGTCATCCCAGAAGTCAGAAACGTAAACACCCTTTGCTTCATCTGTGTAGTACTTGAGCTCAGGGACCCCTTTGGAATTCCAATAAATTAGGCCTTCGCCGTCCAATCGCTCAAGTTCATCTGGATTTTTCAGCCAGTGCATGCCGTATTTGCCACGGATAGCAACGTCAACACCCCGCCAAGGCTGTCCAGATTGCCCGTTGGTTTTCCCAGATGCCATTAATGGGACAGTTCTGAAAATACCGCGAGCATCTTGCTTGTTGTAGTGCTTTTCAGATGACTCGGAATACGATGTGAATTGAATTTCTGAGAGAGACACGATTGGCGTTTTTGCATAGAAAAATATCGTGTCATGACTATTTCTAAATTGCATAGACACGCTAGCAGCTAACGCTGAACGTTTCCAGCAAATTTGATTTCTAAAATTCTGCTTACCAAACACTTCATCCATCACCAGTTTCACGTAGTGCCCCACATGCCAATCCAAATGCACATAGATGGAGCCCGTGTCGGCCAGCAACTCGCGCATCAAAATCAAGCGCGGCGTGATCATGGCCAGGTAAGACGCGGTGCCGTCGCTCCAGGTGTCTGAATAGGCGAACTGCTCGATGATGGTGGGCTTTTGTTCCAACTCCACACCGGGCAGTGTGACCTTGGTGCGGTAGTCGGCTTTGGAGTCAAACGGCGGGTCGATGTAAATCAGGTCCACTTTGCCGCGCAGGCTGGGCGTTTGCTCGTCACCAGCCAGCAAGGCGGCCATGGCCATCAGGTTATCGCCATAAATCAAGCGGTTGACCCAGGGCGCATCGTGGGCGGCGGTCAAGTCGGCTTGCGGGTTGGGCAGCAGGCTGGCTTGCCCCGGAGCAAACACCTCTCTTTGCTGGGTTTGCTGGTTTCGTTGCTCAAAGTCTTCTTGCCGAACGTCTTTGGCAGGCAGCACCACTTCGCGGGTTTGCAGGCGCATGCGTTGGCGACCCTCCATGCCTTCCAAGATTTTTTCGGCCTGGCGGCGTCCTTGCGCCACGATGTCGGGGAGTTGTTCCAGCAGTGAGCGAGGCATAGAGCCTCCTTTCATTTGATACTACGAATAAATGATTAAATACATTAAATATAACTAATAAATAAATAAAAAATCTGATTAACAAGAACTTAATTATTTAATCAATATCACTTTCTATCTGAAAGATATTTGTTGGTTCAAATCAAGCGCTGATACAAAATCAGAAGACCTATAAACTATGCTCATCTATCAATGCGCATCAAAACCATGCATCACCTGAGCAATACCAAGACGCTTCAAGCGCTCAAGCCTTCGGGCAAGCGTGCGGCCAACCTCACCCTCAGCGCCGAGGTGTTGGACGCTGCCAAGCAGCTCAACCTCAATATCTCCAAACTGTGCGACGCCTACTTACAGACTTACGTCAAGGAAGAGCAGGCCAGACGTTGGCGCGAAGAACATGCCGCATTTGTGGCCGTTTACAACGACACCGTGGCTGCCGAAGGCTTGCCCTTGGATGAATGGAAGACCTTCTGATGCCTCGCTTTGACGTCTATGCCAATGAAGGCGCATCTGCCAAGACAACACCCTATGTATTGGATATTCAAAACGATTTATTTGACGGCTTGGACACCAGGATGGTCATCCCATTGAGACCGATGGCGCAATTTGCCAACGTGAAAATACCAGAGCGACTCATGCCGGTTTTCAGTATTGCAGGTCAAGACTTTGTCCTTGAAACCCCCAAAATGGCAGCGGTTCCCGCCAGGGTATTGAAGCGTCAAGTGGCCTCTTTGGTCACCGAGCAAGCCAGCATCGTGACGGCCCTTGATTTTTTATTCAATGGCTATTGAGGGCTTCCACGGCCTGACACACATCCACCCACTGCCCTTGGGTCACTTCAGCTAACTGCTCCACTGATATACGCACCGCGCTGTTGACCGAGCCTGCGGCGGGCAGCACCTCGTCAAAGGCTTTCAAGGACACGTCCAGGTAAATAGGCAGCGGCTGCGCCAAGCCGAATGGGCAGACACCGCCCACGGGGTGGCCGGTGATCTCGGCCACCACATCGGTGGACAGCATCTTGCCTTTGCCCAAAGCGGTTTTGAACTTGCCGTTGTCAATCCGCGCGTCCCCCCGCGCCACCAGCAGGACGGCGCGGTCATCGGCCAGTTTGAAGGCCAAGGTTTTGGCAATGCGCCCTGGTTCCACACCATGCGCCTGGGCAGCCAGCGCCACGGTGGCCGTGTTGGCCTCGGTTTCCAAGATAGGGATGTCGAGTTGCAGGTCGGCGAAAAAGGCTTTGACGGAGGACAGGCTCATGAGGTGCTGCATTTCAACGCTGGGGTTGAGATGCTAAGCCACGGTGACCCTATTTGTAGAAGGCAAAGCCGATCCCAACATGGTTGCCACTGAACTGCAGGCCTGTGGTTTTCTCGGTGTACGACTCATTCACCAATCTGATGATGAAAGCAGCTTTGTCTCTGGACCCAGGCTGGTGGTTCATCAGGTACTGCAACTCCACAACGCTGCCCACCGAGGGCTTGAAATAGAAAGACCCCAAACTGGCGGCCACACCTGAACTGGTGGTTTTGGCGGACAACGCACTGCGCGCACCCAGTCCCAAGCGCCACACATCGCTGAGGTGCATCAACCCCAGCATTTCAAGCGGGTAACGGGTGAAGTCGATGTTGCCATTCGAGCCATGGGTGCCACTGCTGTGCAGGCCCAGCGTGATTTGCAAGTCAAATTCAGGGGTGACGCTGTAATTGGCGCCAACGTTCAGCGCGTAATCACCACCGGCGGTGATTTTGTACTTCTCGCCGGTGTCATAGTTCCCGACATAAAACTTGTCGCCACCTTCGGTCATCAATATCGACCCAACCAATTGCAGCGGCAACTCTTCCGCTTGGGCGGTCATGGCGATCAGGGTGGTCCACCAGGCGATGAAAAATTTGTTCATGGCGTTCAAAAATGAGTGAATATGTTTTCATTAGTTTAAGTTAATAACACTAAAAAATGACAAAAATGAATGATTTATGATGAAAATGCCACTCTTTCAAGCCCATCTGACATGACCGACCCGCACACCCAGTCCGTTCAAGCCCAGTTCAACCAAGACGGTGCGCGGCGCATCGAGGCTGTTTACCTGACCCCGGACGTGGTGGCGCAACGTCAACAGGTCCTGCAAACCTTGGACCCGCAACAGGGTGAACGGGCCTTGGACATCGGGTGCGGCCCTGGTTTGACCAGCCAAGCGCTGGGTGAGGCGGTTGGGGCAAGCGGTCATGTGCTGGCGGTGGACCTGGCCGAGCCCATGTTGGATCTGGCGCGGCAGCGTTGCCAGTCGCTGGAGCAGGTGCAATTTCAAAACCTGGATGTCACGCATTTGCCCTTGCCCGATGGCAGTCTGGACATCGCCTTGGCCACCCAGGTGTACGAATACGTGCCGGCTGTTGGGTCAGCCTTGAAGGAACTGGCGCGGGTGTTGCGCCCAGGTGGGCGGGTGCTGTTGGTCGACACCGATTGGGAGTCCGCGGTGTGGGCCAGTCGGGATGACCAGCGCATGCGACACGTGTTGGAAACCTGGAATGAACACATCCCATGGCCGCAGTTGCCCCGCAGCTTGGTGCAGATCCTGCAACAAGCAGGCTTCCAAGACGTCCAGGTCGAGGTGATGCCACTGCTCAACACGCGTTTCGACTTGCACACCTACAGCGCCGGCATGTTGGATGTCATCGGTGCTTTTGTGACCGGGCGCAATGGGCTGCGTGCGCAAGAGGTGATGGATTGGCAAGCCGATGTGCGCAGCATGGACGCGCACTCCGGCTATTTCTTCAGCCTCAATCGGTATGTGTTCACGGGCACTGTTTAGGGACTGTTTCGCCACTTCGTGGCGCGCCCGGAGGGTCTCAAGCGTTGTTGAACTGCAGTGCCGCCAAACTGGCGTACAAACCGCCCTTGGCGATCAGTGCGGCATGGTTGCCTTGTTCGACCAACACACCGTGGTCCAGCACCCAAATCACATCGGCCTGTTGCACCGTGGCCAGCCGATGGGCAATCACCAGGGTGGTGCGCCCTTGCATCGCGGTTTCCAAAGCCGCTTGCACCATGCGCTCGCTGTGGGCGTCCAGCGCACTCGTGGCCTCATCCAACAACAACAGCGGCGGGTTTTTCAGCATGGCCCGGGCAATCGCGATGCGCTGGCGCTGACCGCCCGACAGGCGCACCCCACGCTCGCCCAAAAAGGTGTCGTAGCCTTGTGGCAGATCGACGATGAACTCATCGGCAAATGCAGCCTTGGCCGCGACCAACACCTCATCGTCGCTGGCATCGGGTCGGCCGTAGCGGATGTTGTCCATCGCTGTGCCTGAAAAAATCACCGGTTCTTGGGGCACGATGCCAATGCGCGAGCGCAGGTCGTGCAGCGCCATGTCTTGGATGTTCACGCCGTCCAACACGATCGAGCCACCCTGCGGGTCATGAAAACGCAGCAGCAAACCAAAGAGGGTGGTTTTGCCAGCCCCACTGGGCCCGACCACCGCCACGGTCTGCCCCGCTGCAATCTGTCCACTCAGGGATGACAAGGCCGGGGTTTGGGGTCGCGAAGGGTAATGGAAATCCACCGCCTGCAGGTCGACCGACGAGCCTTGCGCCGGCCACGGCGCTTGGCGAGGTGCAGCCGGTGAGCGGATGTCCGAGCGGGTGTGGAGCAACTCCATCAAACGCTCGGTGGCGCCTGCTGCGCGCAGCAAATCGCCATAGACCTCGCCCAGCACGGCAAAGGCACTGGCCAACAAAATGACATAAACCACGGTTTGCCCCAGTTCACCCGCGCTCATGCTGCCGTCACGCACTGCCAGGGTTCCTTGGTACAGACCCCAGAGCAGCGCGGCACTGCTGGCCAAAATGATGAACCCCACCAACACAGAACGGGCTCTGGCGCGGCGCAGCGAGGTGCCCACGGCTTGTTGGGTGGACTCGGTGAACCGCTGGGCTTCGCGGGTTTCAGCGGTGTAGCTTTGCACCACGGGGATGGCGTTCAACACCTCGGCCGCCATGGCGCTGGCGTCGGCCACACGGTCTTGGCTGGCGCGGGACAACTTGCGCACCCGCCGTCCCAAGGTCATGCTGGGCCACACCACCAGCACCAGCAGGCCAATGACTTGCAACATCAGCATGGGGTGGCTGTAGACCAGCATCAGCAAGGCTCCGGTGCCCATGACCAAATTGCGCAAGCCCATGGACAGCGACGAGCCGACCACGGTTTGCACCAGCGTGGTGTCGTTGGACAGGCGTGACAGCAC
>JACCEB010671001.1_pt1 | contig 10002 bp, 6 predicted proteins | sample 7454761 | NCBI WGS metagenome assembly JACCEB01 (sample SAMN15323454, study PRJNA562643) | freshwater metagenome | isolation source: river surface water | place: USA:Blue River Watershed | collected 2017-08-18
ATAATTAAATCAATATTGGCATTTTCTGCTTGAATTGTTTTTGAATTTATGTTTTGTGATGTAAGAGTATTAGTTTTAACAACTTTTGACAAAAGGTAATTATTGATAATAGAATTGATATTAGCAGTTTCAGAATAAATATTATTCGAATCAATATTTTTTGATTTCAAATAATCATTTATTAAAATTTTTATAATAGAAATATCTTCTTTACTGCAACAAATCTCTTTAGTTTTACAATCATTTTTCTTTTTTGGACCTTCATTTTCTTTGCTTGTTTTATCTTTGTTTTTAGGTTTTTTACATTTTCTAGAACAATCATAAATTTTATCAATTGAAGAATTTTCATCTTCATCCGAACTTACATCCAAACATTTTTCTAACTTTGATTTTAACCAACTTTTTGCTTTGGAAATATAAGGTTTTGCTTGAGTATTATACAAATCACAGAATTTTTCATATCCTTTTTTTATTTTACGAATGTTTTTTAAATAATAAAAAATACATAAAAGGATAATCGACAGTCGATGTAATTTATGATATCCTCCCATACTCATGATTCAGATTTATTTATTATCAATCTGATGCAATTTTTTAGATTTCATCTTCTAAATCTTTTTAGACGAATCATTTTTTCCTGAGTTACACGAATCTCTTCACAAATTCTTTGAATTAATATAGATGGTAATGGGTCTATTTCTATTTTTAGAATCATACACTGATATAGAATTCCTATAAGAAATGATTGTTCTTTATACATTTGTGTTTTAATAAAAAGAGATTGTTTCACTTTATCTTTTACTTTGTCTGGATGACATTTTATAGCAATTTTTTTATAATACTTATCAATCCATTGTTGAAAAATTGATTTTTCAGGATGGACTGTTTGTTCATTATTGTTTGTTTTGTAATTTGATTTGTTGTTGTCAGGTATTTTGTTTTCTGGTTCTGCTTCTGAATTTTTTTCTAGATTACTATACTGTTCTGATGTTGTTGAATTAGTTGTATTAGTAGATTTTTCTACTACAGTAGGTTGTTCTTGTGGTTGTTCAATATGAATATTTTTATACAGAAAAGATAAAAATTCGTCAGACATAAAAGACGGAACATATTCTTCACGGGATGATGCGTTTTTTTTTGTTGAATTTTGGAAGTGGTTTTGTGTTTCGTCTGGGTTGTTTGTTTGTGAATTCATATTTCTTTCTTCATTTTCGATAAGTTCATATTCGCGCATTATTTTTTCAATTTTGTGAAATATGTTTTCTGCTTCCATATAATCCGACAAAGACGATTTTTTAGATATTTAACTTTTACGATATTTTATTTTTTTTATTTATCAAGAACATAAATGACAACATTGAGCAATTTCGTTGTTGCGAACCAAATATTTGGAAACTCGCCTTTCCAAATTAGTCCTCCAACTTCTAATTCTTCTTCTCCATTCAGTTACTCAAGTTCCGACCCATCTATCCTTTCTATCTCAGGTGATATTGCTACAATTTTACATGCTGGAACTGTTTTGATAACTTGTTCTCAAGATGGTGTTGATATTTCAACGAGTGTTGTTATTCAAGCAAAAACAGTAAATATTACTGCTGCAAATAAATCCAAAACATACAATCAACTAAACCCTGTTTTAACCTACACTATTGATTCAGGTTATGAAGATAAAATAATAGTTGATAATTCAGTATCGGTCATAACAACTACGGCTGTTCAATCTTCAAATGTAGGTACTTATTCAATCACGTTTGTTTCAGTTCAATTCACAACTGTTAATGCTGATTATTCAATAAACTTTGTTGATGGAACTCTTACAATTAATGCATTTGCAATTAACATTTCTGCCGACAATAAATCAATGACATTTGGAGCATCCGTTCCTTCACTAACTTATACTATTGCTGCTGGATATAGTTCTTATGTTGTTGTTGATAATTCAGTTGCTCCTATCATTACAAGTGGTACATCTTCTTCCAATGTAGGAACATATGCCATAACTTTCAATTCAGGACAGATGACTACAACCAGTTCAAATTATTCATTAAATTTCATTAATGGAACTTTAACAATTGATCAGGTTGTAATCAATATTTCCGCCGACAGCAAATCAATGATATTTGGAGCATCCGTTCCTTCATTAACTTATACTATTGATAGTCATTCCGATAAAGTAGTGATAAATAATTCAGTATCAGTCATTACTACAACTGGTACTTCATCTTCTAATGTAGGAACATATTCCATCACACTTACTCAAGCACAATTCACCTCATCAGACTCAAACTATAGTCTTTCATTTTCATCAGCTGTCCTTACAATTAATGCAAAAGAAATTATTATTACTGCAGACGACCAATCAAAAGATTATAACACATCAAATCCAACACTTACTTACGGTGTTTCAAATGACAGTTCATATGTTTCTGTTGTAAATGTTGGTGTAGCAACTGTTACAACAAGTGCTACTACTTCTTCTAGCGTTGGAACTTATTCTATAAATATGAACAATACCAATTTTGCAGTAACATCTTCTAACTTTTTCCTAACATTTGTTAGTGGAACTTTAACAATTAATGCTGCTACATTACAAATTTCACCAAGTCCTTTATCAACAACTTATGGAGACAATTCTTATGGATATTCATATCAAAACAATTTGGGAATAAGTACATCTGGATTTTTATCTGGAACGCCGGTATATACTGTTAAAGATAGTTCAAATAATACTGTTACACCAAACGGTACTACAGAACCTGGTACTTATACTATTACTATAACAACTGGTACATTAACCAATTCAAATTCAAACTATACAATGGTTGTTATGAACACTTCTGCCAACTTGGTAATTCAAAAAAGAAATACCAATGTTACTGCAACTAGTTTTTCACAGTATTACGACAATGCAGTTCCTACATTCACTTGCTCATTTTCTAATTTAGTCAATTCAGACACTATTTCTGGTTCTCCATCTTACACTTGTTCGGCAACTCAATCATCTACTGTTGGTGTCTATCCAATTATTATAACAATTGGTACATTGTCTTCATCAAAATACAATTTTTCGTTTTCTCACGGTTCCCTAACTATTTTAAAAGGTATTCCATTAATAAGTTATGCACCAACACCTTCATCAATTACTTTTGGTACCTATTTAGTTGATTCTCAATTAACTGCTTCAGCATCTTATCACAGCTCATCTGTTTCAGGAACTTGGTCTTTCCACTTATCAACAGCAGCTGGAACTGTATTGAACAAAACTACATATTACTCTGCAGGTACTAAAACTTTTGTTGCTGTTTTTACACCAACCGATTCAACTAATTTTGAAACAACAAATTCTTCTCAAACTGTTTTAATTCAGAAAATTGCTCCATCTTTTAGTTGGACAGCAAATCTAGTAAAAATTCCTTATGGATTACCATTAACAACAGTTCAATTAAATGCTACTGCTATAGATCCAATTTTAGGAGAAAGCCTCGGAACAATTATATATAACCACCCATTAGGTTCCATTTTAGATGTTGGAAGCCAAAGCATCACTGCAACCCTAATAGTTTCAAACGGAAACTACACTTATCAACTACTTACTGCCTATAATACCATTGAAGTTGTTCCAATATTCCCTAAAATTACTTATTGCAACCCACGTGCAATCAGTTCTGGAAGTGCTCTCACAAATAACGAATTTTTTGCAACAACTAACCTACCAAGTGGTGTTTTAAATTATGACCATGCCGTTGGAGATGTTTTAAATACAGATACCAATATTGTTGTAGAACTTAGCCCATATAATAATTCCAACTTTTTGACAAAAACCATCAAAAAAACAGTTATCCAAAGGGTTTCGCCATAAAAGAAAGGAACCTAGGTTCCTTTCGAACCTCCTTTTCCCATTAGAATAGTTATGAACCAGTTCATATAAATAGGAGGTTCGACTTCAGTCTTTTCAATCTTGAAATCGAAAAGAACCCAGTTTCCTTTCTTTTTTTAAGAAATTTTGTTTTAAGAAATTTTTAAAAAAATTGTTTAAAATTTTTTTAAAAATGTGCAGAAATTTTAAGAAATTTTTAAGAAATCGTTTTTGCGGGCAAAATGCATGAGTTAGGGGCAAAACGCATGAATTGAAAAGTAGCACGATTTTACTCAAATTTTGAGTATTTTGCTTCTTTTTAAGCAAATTTCTACTCATTTTGTGAGTAAATGCTTGCTACAAAAGAAGCGCACATACTCAAAAAAAACAGAGTTTTGAGTAAATTTGCTACAAAAGAAGCAAATTTACTCAAAATGAAACTCTGTTTGTTGAGCAAGCGTTTTTTTTGCAAAAAAGGGCTAAAAAAGGCCAAAAAAGGGCCAAAAAGTAGCAAAATCTTACTCAAAATGAAAAACTCTGTTTTGTGAGTAATTTGCTACTTTTTGCCCTTTTTTGGTCTTTTTTGGCCTACTCAACAAACAGAGTTTTTTTTTGAGTATTTTTGCTTCTTTTTAAGCAAATTTACTCAAAACTCTGTTTTTTTTGAATTTTTTTGAGCAACAAAACTTCTTTTTAAGCACGAAAACTCAAATTTTGAGCAACTGTTGCTACAAAAGAAGTTTTGTTGCTCATTTGTGAGCAACTGTTGCTACAAAAGAAGTTTTTTACTCAAATTTTGAGTAAAATTTGCTTCTTTTTAAGCAAAATACTCAAAAAATGAGCAACTGTTTGCTACTTTTTTACTCATGCATTTTGCCCGGAGGTCGGTTTTGCACATTTTTCAGAAAATTTCTGCACATTTTTGGTCAGGTTCTCTAAAACTATGTTTGGTCCCGCTGTTTTTTCTCATTTTTTTTATCAATAATTTTAAAAAATGAGTTTTATCTATTTTTATTTATTATATTTTATTGATAATATTTATAAAAAAAAATACCTAGAAAAACAGCATCAAAATACCTAGAAAAACAGCATCAAAAAAAACGTCAAAAAAACGCGAAAAAAATATTCATGGACGACTGGCAAAAAAAAAAATTTTTATTTTTCTGAACTCGGCATGAATATTTTTTGGCCGTTTTTTCGACGTTTTTTTTGATGCTGTTTTTCTAGGTATTTTGATGCTGTTTTTCTAGGGAGAACTTTTTATTTTATTTCTTTTTTTCTATACAAATAAATTAATAACAATAAAATATTGATAATATATAAAATTATTTAAAAAATATGAAAAAATAAAACATTTTTAACAATGAAAAACACCTATTTTAAATAGATTTACTATAATAATGTGTTTTAAATAATTAACTTTTTAAAGTACTGATTTTTAAGAAAATTTATTGTGCACATTTTTCAGAAATTTTCTGCACATTTTTAAAATGGGGGTTCTGGGCTTGCACATTTTTCAGAAATTTTCTGCACATTTTTTTTGGGGTCATTTGAGTTGCACATTTTTAAGAAAATTTCTGCACATTTTTTTAAAAAAATTTCTGCACATTTTTTGCACATTTTTTGCACATTTTTGCACATTTTTAAGAAATTTTAGCGATTTTTGAAAATTTCTGCACATTTTTTCTTATTTATTTTTTCATAAAAAAACAGATTTAAAGAATTTAATTTATTATTGAATAATAAAATATAGGTAAAATATAATAAAATGAGTGGAAATATTAGTTATTTTGAGTGTGTGCGCTGTTTACATAGAGCAAAGCAAAAATCTGATATGAGAAAACATCTTGAAAAACAGAAAAAATGTATATTTCACAACAAAGATTTTATTCATTTGAATGAGCAAGAAATATTTGATTTGTCAATGATAAAAAAATTTGAAAATACTTATCAACACAATAATTTAAATGAGCAAGATTCTGTAAATGCGCAAAACCAGCAAATAATGACTGATTCTGAAGGTTGTGTGAAAAGTTATATGTGTGATGTTTGCCATAAACATTATTCCAGACTGAGTGTTTTGGAAAGACATAAAAACACTTCTTGCAAAGGGTCTATCCAAGTATATGTTGAGAAACCAGTTCCAGAAACTCCGAAAGTGATTCAGAACAATATTATTGGGGACAATAATGTGATTAACAATACTTTAAACAATATAACAAATAACATTAATTTTGTTAATATTAATGTTGTAAAAGGGATTGAAGAGAACTGGGACGTGTCTAAATTCACACCCGAAATGATATTGTTTTTGCTTTTTTCGAACTCAAAATATACGAACACATTAACTGAGATTCTTAAAAATGATGCTAACTTAAACGTCATTATGAACGAGGATTCTTCAAATGTTGCTGTGTTCAAAAAAGAAAAAGGACGATTTGTTTTTATGGACAAAGAAACCGTTATTGACGATTCAATGGAGAAACTTTACAACCAATTGAAAAGTTTCGCAAATGATATTAAAAAGAATAGCCACGATTTATCTTTTTACAAAGAGATAGAACCGAAAATTGCGACTGAGGAGAAAAACATTGAACTCAAATACGAGAATTACAAAAACAATTCTGATGTACAGAAAAGTGTTTCACAGATATTAACTGAACTTTATATGGATAAGAGAAACGAAACAATTTATATGAACAAAGAAAGACTTATGGATAGCGCATTGTTATTGGATAGCAAGTGTTATTAGATATTTTTTGTTGGGTTTTTATTGTTTATTATTTTTGATTTTTTTTTATTTGTCTTTATCCTTCATTTTTCTGCACATTTTTTTTTGACTTATTTTTTTTTCTTATTTTTTCTGCACATTTTTTCACATTTTACAGAAAAAAGAAAAAAACCCATAAAACTTCAATTACCGCTAAAACATTTAAAAAATGAAATAATATTTCTATGAATTAATGTTAAATATAAAAACTAAACAAGACCACAATTAAATAAGAAATGAAATTTTTAATCTTTGTCATATTACTATTTAAACATATGAGTTCATATGTAGTACATGATGATGCTTTAACAGTTATTACGGACACCGATAATACTCAATTATTAACTTTTCACGGATATGCTCCATCTCAAAATGTTCCATATTTTTGTGCAAATTCAGTCCCGACTATTTCAACTTGTGATATATTAGATTTGGATAAAGACGGAAAATTATCTGTTCATTATGGAATAGAATCTCCTTCAATCCAAACATCAACTATAAAAAGTATTTCTACAGCAGGAATTTCATTAACTTCGGGTACGGCAAGTTTAACTATTATACCAACTACAATTAGTTTTACAGGAGTTCCACTTACCGTAACGAATTTAATATCAACAACTTCTAGTTTAGGTACAACAGAGACTGATACACTTACAACTGCTTCTATAACAAGCCCATCGACTTCAAGTATAACTATAAATTCACCTGCAAATAATGTTGTTTTAACTGCTGGGACATCCAGTTTTACAATGACTCCTAGTAATATAGATTTAACTGGAATTACTGTCACATCAATAAAAACGACTACAATAAACAGTCCTACAACTGGAAGTATCAGTATAACTTCCCCTGCTAATAATATACTTTTGACTGCTGGGACATCAAGTTTTACAATGACTCCTACAAATTTTGATGTATCAATTAGTAGTACATCTGTGATTTCTTTGACATCAACGAATGTAGTAATAGAACCTGCTCTAACATTTAATAACAAAATTGTTAATATCCCTGCAATTACTTCTACAAGTAATGTTTGTTATGAGATAACATCATCAGGTATTTATGTGGTTCAATCAAATCCATCTACTATTACTTCTTTTACAGGAAAACTAAATATACACTTGGTAAATATTGTTCAAGGACAAGCAATAAAAATTTATTCAACAAATACTTTAATTCCAATGAGAATATATACACCAAGTACATCTAATATAGAAGGAAACTCAATGCCTAGTACTGGAGTTTTTCCTCCAAGTCCAAATTGTTCACCATCGGACCCTTCATTTCCTTCATATCCTAAATATCCATTTACTCTTAGTTCATGGGGTGTTAATTCAGCTGATTTTTTAGCAATATCTGGTTCTGTATGGAAAATGGTTTATTAAACTTAACTAAACTTTTTGTAAAACAACTTTTTTATAATTATAATTTTTTATGTGATGTTATCAAAAATTGTTATCCATCGTTTTTTTATGTGTTTCAAGTAAATTTTTTAATTTATCTTCATCAGACCAATAAACAACTTCATCAGCCAAACCGTATTTAATGGCCAAATAAGGATTTTTTATTTCCCATGGTGAATACATCGTTTTTTTAATGTATTCATCCATACTTATATTGATTTTTGTAATAGTACTTAGTGAAGTAATAACATTTATTTTATCATATTGTCTGAAAAAATGTTGTGTATCATTTACTGTTAAAACATTGTCTTTATCAGTTATTTGGTCTGAAGTTGGTGCATATTTATTGATGACAGTATTATGTAAAAGATATCTTTTATCGCAAAGTTGAAATATGTCAAATGCTAGGTTTTCTAGATGTCCTGCCACACATATGAGTTTTTGAGGAGAATCCCTTTCATAAAAAAATCTGAATAATTCGTATCCTTCAAAGATACCAATATCTTCTGTTCCAAAATAAATATAAATAGGTTCTGGTTCGTTAATTTTATATAAATCTACAATTTTTTTTTCTTTTTCAGTGAAATCGTTTATATAATCTATTATACTATCCGTGTTCTCTTTAGCTATCATCCCAACCATTAATATACAATATGGCTTATCAAATAGCGTTATTGGTTTTGACATAAAGCTTTGTATAAATTTGACATATGGGAAATTAAATAAAAACCAGAAAAGAGTAAATATTGAAAACAAAGAGACCCATAAAGGTGTTTTGATACGAATATGGGTATAAACATATAATTCTTTATCTTCTTTCTCGTCTTTCTTTTTTAGAACCTCTATCGGCTTATTGTTTTTCTTAGACAGGATTTGTTTTTTAATCATTTTTATATTTTATTATTGAATAAATATAGGTTTATAGTGTATTTTTTATCAGTTTTTCAAAAAACTTTATATTATTAAATAACAAGAGTACATATGAGTTCAAATACATCTAAAAACAGTTCATTTTGCAATGGATTAAATGCTAATGCTGCGTTAAATAAAAATCCCGTTTCAAAATCTGCTGAAAACAATGTATCACCAAGTTATGAAATGAATATTGCCAAATACTACAATGCTATTCAGAAATTTTATACTTGCATAAAAGATTTTAAAGAGAGGACGAATCAATCGAAGAACGAATATTTTCTGTTTTACTATAATTTGAAACAGATGAGAGAACCTCTGAAAAACATGGGTATATTTACAAATGTTCCTCTGTCAGAAGAAGTATTTAATATTCTTCTAGAAAATGAAAAGTTATCAGCTGAAAACAAGAGAAAATTCAATATCCGAATGCCTAACAACCCTCAAAACAATGTTCGACCAATCACAAAGAATTTTAAAGAAATACTTTACAATAATCTTACTAGGTCGTATCCCGTTTCAAATATAAGGCTAAATAAGAATAATCAATACAGAAAAATGAGCCCTTTAATGAAAGGTTTTCATCAACAAAAAATAATGGATAATTTGACGGAACAACTACAAGGTCTTTTATACCAATATGAGATGTTGAAGAAAAGACAAGAATCAAAAGAATCATCAACACTTCTATCAACAAAAGGATTTTTCAAAAGATTTTATACAGGAAAATCAAAAATGACTGTAATGAAAGAACGCACAATAAAACAACTAGTATCAGATGTTGCATTATTTTTGATAAAAGATGTATTGTTGAATACTGTAAGAATCCAAAGAAAGTATATAAACGAGTTTGTAAATGAAAGGAACCTAGGTTCCTTTCGAACCTCCTGATCCGATGGAACTTGATTATAACCAGTTTTACTCCAATTAGGAGGGTCAAAGGGAACCTAGGTTCCCTTTTTTCTTGAGCGCATCGTAATGGTTACTTCCATTATATTGTATATATACTTGTGGTAGTTCAATACATTTATTGGTATTTCCATCTTTAAATGGTGATATTA
>JACCEB010101984.1_pt1 | contig 10001 bp, 9 predicted proteins | sample 7454761 | NCBI WGS metagenome assembly JACCEB01 (sample SAMN15323454, study PRJNA562643) | freshwater metagenome | isolation source: river surface water | place: USA:Blue River Watershed | collected 2017-08-18
AAAAGTTTTTAATATATAAATTATGAAAATATTAAAGTGGAAACTGTTTTTAGAAGAATTAGTTGGTGATAAAGCAATATCAAATTATGATGAGTACAATAAGGGAATGGCTAAATCAATTGATGATAAATTGTTCTTTATTAGCAATTTAGATTTTGATGTTATCGTTGACTTTGGATGTGCAAATGGTGTTTTTTTATCTAAATTAAAAGGAATAAAACCAAATGTTAAAATAATTGGATATGACTTAGATGATAGTATGCTTGAAAAAGCTGCATCAGTTTTAGGTAAAGATGCTTTGCTAACAAGCTCTTGGGATGAAGTAGTTGCAGAATTACAAAATTATAATTCACCTCTATTAAATTTAAGCTCAGTTATACATGAAGTTTATTCCTATTCACATTCAAGTGTTATAAAAAAGTTCTGGGAAAAACAAGTATTCGGTGGAAGCTTTAAGTATATCACAATTAGAGATATGATACCTTCCGTAGAAATTCACAAAAATGAAATCAGTAAATTTATAGAAGATGTTAAAAAAGTAGAAGAACTAGCTGATAGTCACTACTTACAATCTTTTGAAGATAGATGGGGTACTATTGATAATAATTACCGTACATTTGTACACTTCTTATTAAAATACAGATATACTGACAATTGGGATAGAGAAGTTAATGAAAACTATTTACCAGTGTCGTTGGAGACTGTTAAGAAGAAAATACCTTCATCGTATAGTATTGTTTATGAAAAAAACTTTATACTTAATTTTATACAAGAGCAGGTTAAAAAAGATTTTGATGTTGAGATAACACACTCTACACATACTAAACTTATATTAAAGAACAACAATTTTAGATAATGAGAAAATTTAGCGAAAGTAGCGGACACAAAGATATTGATGGAACTTGGGTAAACGAAACACCACAAGCAAAACTAAGAAATAAATTAGGTCCTTTTTGGACATTAGTAGATTTGCTATCAGATTATAGACTTGATAAAGTACTAAATCATCCACAAGGATTAGAAATGATACAAAAGTGTTTAGATAAGTGTAAGTTAAATCAAGAAGTTATTCTTGAACTTATAAAAGAAACTGAAAAATAGTTATGAGATTATTAAAAAACTATGAATTTATAACAGAAGCTCGAAAGATTTATCTAAAAATTAAAGATGAAAGTACCGATAATTTAGCATTTTTAATAGATAATGGTTATGATGTTAATTGTAAAGATGATTTAAGATGGGTTATTGTGTATATTAGTCCACCAAAAGTCAACTCAGCTTACTGGGAAGGTAGTAAATTCTCAGACATTAAAGATGATATTATGACTTATATTGAATATATGAATATTAAGTATGATATAGAATTTATAGAATTTTTTGGTTGTAAAGACACCGACTCTGATCCTAAAGATATGGGAAGAAGTAGAATATATAAAGTTGAAGACTTAGAAAAGTGTAATAACTTATATTTCACTTCAATTAAAATAGCTTTCAAAAAAAATTGGAAGAAATAAAAAACCCACTCAAATTGAGTGGGTTTTATTTTTTTGTTTATATAATAATTTTATTACACCAATATTCAAATTTTATTTTACCACAATCATAAATTTTATTGATACCAAGTTCTTTCATTTTTGATGATTCTGTTAAATTTGTTTTTAATTTAGATTTTCTATATCTTGATTTATGAACTCTTTTTTTATCTACAATATATTTATAATCAGGTCCACTTTCACTGATATTTTTAAATCCTAAAGTATAGTAAAGTGATCCAATACTCCAATCTTTATCAGCATAACTAACTATTCTTTTAACATCATAATTCCTAATGAAATATGTTAATAGCTTAGATGCACCACCAATAATATTATAACCTAATTTATTACAAAATCTACTCAAATTATAACCACCCTCTTCCATCTTCTTTCTACCCTCAAATGAATCGAATGTCATAATTGATACTAATTCATCTTGATAATATAATCCTAGTTTTAAGACACTATTTACTTTACCTTGAATATGATTATCATCTAAAAATTGTCTTGTATCTTTAACACCAACTTCTTTAATATAGCACTTTCTAGCAAAAATCTTATAACTATTTAAAGCCAATAAATTAGATATTTGACTCCTAATTATATCTTGTTTGAATACCCAATCATCTTCCCATATGTGTAAAATTCTAATACCTTTTTCTTTAAAATAATTAGTCTTATCAATATGATAACTTTTCTCTTTAAAGTTCTCAGAATGCCAATATAAGCCATTAAATTCAAAGCCTATTTTAAGTTCTGGTAGATAAATATCAATTTCCAAGCCATCACGATAGGATGCAATCATTTCACCGCTGTAAATTGTTCGAATATATTCAAATATATCATTTTCTTTAATACTTTTAGAATCTCCTATTGGATTACAAATTGTGCATAACGGAATATTATTTGCAGTTCGTTGATGATAATTATTAGATGATATTTCAAAATTATGTCCTATATCACACTTAAATAGTGATATACTATTACTTAAATATTGTATGTAGTTTACATCATTACCTATTATAGTATTTGAATGATGTTCTTCTCCTTGTTGATAATATCCAACACCATACTTTACTAAACAACTATTTTTATATTTATCTTTGAATGGTTGATACTTCAAAACATTATCAACACCATATTTATCCAAATTGGTTTTTTTTATTTTATCTTTAATTATATCAGATTGCTGTGCAAATTCGTAGCCATATTTGTTTAAATTGCTTTTCTTAGACTTATCCTTAATTATATCAGATTGCTGTGCAAATTCATGTCCATATTTAGTTAAACAGGTTTCTTTAGATTTATTTTTAAATTCATAGGATTGTGTATATGATTTAACACCATATCTTTCTAAATTAGTCTTTTTGATACTATCTTTAACTTCATTAGATTGTGTAGTATATTCAACACCATATCTCTCTAAATTTGTTTTTTTTATTTTATCTTTAACTTCATTAGATTGTGTAGTATATTCAACACCATATCTCTCTAAATTAGTTTTTCGTGTTTTATCTCTAACTTCTTTAGACTGTTGTGGGAAATTAACACCGTATTTATCTAAACATGTTTTAGTATATCTATCACCACATTTAACTGAACAAGAGTATTTACCATCTTTATTAATGTTTATATTATATTTATCATAGCCAATTACCTTATCACTATGACAAAAGTCACATCTTACTATTACTTTAACTTTGGAACATCTATTGATATCTTTTGTTAAAATATATATAGCATCATTTAAATTGAAGATATAACCTAGATTTTTATATTGTTTATAAATCCGTTTACTTATTTTTATTTTTACATATTCGCTTATTATCATAGTATATATATTAAAACACCACTCATAAGAGTGGTGTTTTTAAGAGTGATGTTTTAAGATGAGCACATTTCACAATCGTCCGGATCACTATTTCTAGATTTATTAATCATCTCTGAAAAGCTGTCTTTTTTAGAGATACCTAAACTTTTATTTCCAGTTTCTTTATATGTTCTACAGTAGTAATTACCCGTTTTTAGGTTATTCCTCCAAGCATAAAAAAGCGCACTCGACCAGCGACTTATTGTTGGCGCTTTATAAAATACATTCATTGAAATAGCTTGATCAATAAATGGCTGCATAGCAATACAAATATTCGTTCTAGTTTTTTGTGAAACTTCCCAAGTTGTTTTAAAGATAGCTTGTATCTTTTCAAATTTAGCTTTTTGTTCTTTGGTTGGAATATCTAAATAATCATAAATATTCAAATCTTGAACACTTCCTCCGGCTAGGATTAAATCATCACTTAATGACTCTCCCCAAATTCCTAATTTCTCAAATGCTCTTACTAAGAATCTGTTAATAACAGTTACTTCACCAATTTTCAATCTTCTAACATAAATGTTATTAGTCAATGTTTCGTAAGATTCAGTCGAACTATGCATTTGTGCTGATGTAGCAGTTGGCATTTGTGCGTTAAACATAGAGTTTGCAACACCATAAGTAAGAATATCTTGTCTAAGAGTTTCCCAATCTAAATGAGTTTCAACACCGTATTTCTCCCATTGGAATTCTCCTTTTTCAATAGGGTAAATTGTTTCTTCTTGGAACAAACGTTTACCTACTTTTTTAGAATATTCCATACTTCCTTTAATAGTATAGTAATGAATTGCTTCTTCTAATTTAGAAACAAGTTCAATTGCTTCTGGTGATTCATATTCAATTTCTAATTTATAGAAAATATCAGATAATCCTTGGATACCAACTCCAATTGCTCTTTGTTGGAAAGAACCTTTTTCAGCTTCTTTAGTAGTATATCTATTCTTATCAATACTAATATTCAAATTTCTAACAATAACGTTAAGAGTACGCTCTAATTTATCATACAAGATATTACCATTAGCATCAACAAAGTGACTAACTACAAGTGACGATAATACACAAACAGCTACCGTTTCAGGATCTGTATATTGAACGATTTCGTGACACAAATTCGAAGATTTAATAGTACCTAAGTTAGATTGACTATTAAATTTATTAACAGTATCTTTAAATCCCATATATGGCATACCTGTTTCAACTTGACATACAAATATTTCAGTCCATAAATCTTCTGCTAATATTCTTTCACCAGGTAAAATACCTTCTTCGAATAAATCAATTGCTTTATGATATTCTACTGAGAAATCATCACCAAATTTATTGATAAAGTCTAATCCGGCTTTTTTCAATTCATTTGGACAGAATAAATACCAAAAGTCTTTATTCTCAACTCTTTTCATAAACTCATCATCAGTCCAAATACCGTAGAACATATCTCTTGCAGCAAGTGATTCATGAGTAGTTACTTTTCTAGCTTTTAAAAAATCAAAAATATCTAAGTGCCAAGGGGTAGTATACCAAGCAGTTGAACCAGGTCTTTTACCACCCTGATCAAAGAATTTCATTATTTCATTTGCTATTTTAATCGCTTGAACTTGTCCAGCCGCTCCCCATCCTTTAGATGATTTACTGGCTTTAGCTCTTTGATTATAAGCGGCTAATCCAATACCTGCTTTATTTCTTGATGAATGTGCTAAGTCTTTGAAAGTGTCCATTAACCCATCAGTTGAATCATCTTTTAAATAGTGTAACTGACAAGATGCTAATTGGTTTTCAGTTGTACCTGCATTACACATTGTAGGCGTAGGTGGGCTATAACCAGATTTTAATGCTAATATATTTTCAACGAAATCTTCTTCTGTTTCTGAGAAAAAAGTAGATAATCTAATTCTATAATACATTGGAGTTTCTAGTATATCTCCTTGTTTACCACATAATGCGTAAACTTCTGAAAATGTTTTTATTCCCAAGTAATCTAATACTGGTTGATCAGGATTTAATATCTCTGCTTCAATAACATTTCTAAACTTTTCATATTTTTCATATTGTTCTGATGGTATAATTCCATCTTCCATCAAAATCTTAGCCGCTTCGAAAAATTCAGGTACATCTTTTTGAATTCTTGTATCAATTATTCTTGCTGCGAATAAAGAGTAATCATAGTGTTTTGTAGTGTAACCAGCCGCTACTTCTGATATTAAGTTATCAATTTCAGAAGTAGTCATATTATCAGCAATTCCTTTGAATACATCTAATAGTATAGTGTGAGCATCTACTTTCAAACCTTTTGCAGTTTTTTCAACTCTTGTTTGCAATTTACTGGCCACAAACTTAACCTTTGTTCCATTTCTTTTTATTATCTCCATTAATATTTTTATATTTTTTGTTTAATTATATATTATAAAAACTATAGCCAAACAGTTCACTTTTATATATTTTGTTATGTAAAAGTTTGTAGATTATTTAATTAAAAACAGCTTTGTGAAAAGCTGTTTTTAATTATTATCTTCTACTAAATTCAATTTATACACTTTATTTCCACAATCATATAATCGTGGAAAACCTCTTTCATCCATTATCTCAAATTCTGTTTTACTCTCATCAAATCCCTCTTTGACAAGAACATCTTTCCTATAGTTAAATCTATCCTTTAAAACATTGTTAACAAGATATTTATAACTTGGTTTTGAGTTATGTGAGAAATTAAACCCTATCTTTTCATACAAACCACCATCACTCCATCTATTATTAGCAAATGTCACAATTATATTTGGTTTATAATTTTTAATAAAGTGTTTTAATAACTTTGAAGCACCACCAATAACAGATATGTTCAATTTAGTACAAAAGCGAATTAATTCATATTCATCATCTTTGCTTGAACTACCCATGTTTTTTCTTCTCTTACCAAAAGTCATTATAGACACTAATATATTTTCATAATATAATCCCAAATCTATTGAACTACCACACTTACCTTGTAAGTGATTATCTACTAAAAATTTAGATTTACTAAATTTATCTACTAATTTTATTTCGCATTTTCTAGCATATAAATTAGTCTTAGATTTACCAAATTTATTCACCAATACCGATTTTATTATTTCTTTTTTAGACTTCCATTCAGAATCTCTAAAAGTAAAAAGACTTATATTATTATCTAGACATTTCAAATATTTCAAATATCCATTTTTTGCACCTCTATTAGCAGTAGAATGCCAATATTCACCATCATATTCAATAGCTATATTATACTCTGGTATAAATATATCAAGTTCATCACCTATAATTTTTCTACTGTTATTTACTACATTAATACCTAGTGATTTTATGAAATCGCTCAATTCTATCTCACCTTCACTCCGCCAAGATTTACACATAGGACATCCTGCTCCATTTAGATGATTATTTAAATTTTGAGAAAAATCACCATGTTTATCACAAGTTATAATACCCTTTTCAGAAGATCCTTTATATATCAAACTATCATACTTATACAAGTTATTATGTTTAATAACTGCCTTTTGTATATAATCTTCTCTTGTTGACTTAAAGAGGTTTGATAAATTTATATAAGAGCATTTTGGACACCCATTACCACTTAAATGTCTATTAGGGCTTTGTAAAAACAATCCGTGTTCATCACATATTATTTTAACCTTTGATTTATTATTTATATAGATAACTTGTGAATAATCATATTTATCACCATGAACTAATTTAGAATTTAATATAAATTCTTGAAGTGTTGGTGAATATGTATTACTGCACTTAACACATCCTTTACCACTTAAATGGTTTGATGCCTTTTGTATAAAGTCACCATGTTTTAAGCAAGTAATTGTAACATTATTACACACTCCATTGTATCTTGTTTTATTATAATTGTAATAATTATTGTGAATCATATTAGATCTATTAATAAATTCACTATTATCAAGCATTGATGACTCAGTTGAGCATTTTGGACAACCATTACCTTGTAAATGATTACTTGGTAATTGTTTAAATGATCCATGTTTATTACATATTATTTCTACTGGTATAAATGATCCAAGATAATTAACAAGTGAATAATTATATCTATTATTATGTTTAATAGATGACTTGCTAATAAAAATATCTTTGTTATATAAACTTTCCTTGGAGCATTTTGGGCAACCTTGTCCGTTTATATGTAAATCAGGTCTTTTTAAAAAATCACCATGTATTCTACAAATAATTATACTTTTTGTCTTATTATTTGTGTAGATAAATTTGGTATAATCATATTGATCACCATATTTATCCACACATTTAATAATAAAAGATTCTTTTTTAGAATTCATCCTCATTTAATTCTATTTTCCCAACTTTGGCTTTTGAATACTCAACTACCTTTCTCTCGAAGAAATTTCCTTTCGATTCTAATGCTATTCCCCTCATAAAGGAAAAAGGCTGTTCTGAGTTATAGTGTCTATCTAATCCCAAATCTACTAAAATAGTATCAGCAGTATATTCAATGTATTTAGCCATTAATTCACTATTCATACCAATCAATTTAACTGGTAAGGAAAGAGTTATGAATTCTTTCTCATTCTCACAAGCTCCAATAATCATTTTTTTCAATCTATCAGCAGGTAACTTCTCTGTAAGATAATTATTATAAACATGAACACCAAACTTATAATGCAATGATTCATCTCTTTGTATAAGAGTATTATATTCACATAATCCAGGCATCAAATTTCTTTTTTTAAGCCAAAATAAGCTGCAAAAGCTCAATTTTTTTGTTATCTCACACTTTCATGTGAAGTTCAGACTATATCTTATATCTCCATATATTTAATATATAGTATGTTATGTTCATAATCTATATATTAACTTTTTATTATTGAAATATCACACCGTTTCGAAAAAAATTAAATTAATTTTATCTACTCCCCATCACAGGGATAGTCGTTGAACTTTCATCCATTTAGGATGCTTAGATGCGGATTGTCCATTTCATCGTTAGAATCATACTTACCTCTTTTACCATATCAAAGTTAATTACTCTTTGCCCCTATCTATATTACTATAATAGGTTGGTGTGTAAGTCTTTAGGAGTTCCCCGTCAGTTAGATGTGTACAGGCAGCTAATTTGCGTTTATTTACCTGAGAAAAACAATCCTTCTACTAAAACAAATGCTACCAATTGTTCTGCCAATGAACTATCTTCGTTCCATTGCATAGCCCAATCAGCTTTCTTTTTAACAGCTGGATATTCGGAAATAGCGTTAAATGCTCTATTTTTTTCTTCTTCATCAGAGAATAATGTATCTAACTGCAAAGCATATGCATGACTGTGAATATCTTCCATAGCCATTTGAAATCTATAAAATGAAACAGCTTCTTTAATACCAATTTGTGGGATAAGATTATCTGATAAGTTCATATTAACCAACTCATCACTACCAGCGAAAAATGCTAATACGTTCTTAATAAAGAATCTTTCATCCTCATTTAATTTTTTCCAATCTTTTAAGTCATCTGACATTGAGATTTCGGTTGCTGTCCAAAAATTTGCAACTTGCTCTTGATACATATCAAAAATTTCTTGATGTTTTAACGGAAACATAGCATATTGTTTAGGTTCTTGTTCTTTCATATTTTTTGTTTTATTTTTGTTATTAGTTTATAGAAAATCTATATTGTTTAATTTATTTAGATTATGTTTAAACTTAGTGTTATTTAATATTTTTGTTATTTGTTTAATATTTACATTATAAACGTTTTCGTATGAATCAATTTTAAATTTACTATTGTTGTAATCTGTTTCAATTACAACACCTGTTATTATTTTTTCTTCTTCTGTTATGTTATCTATCCAAAAGAATTCCAATTCAGTACCTTCGTAAATATTTCTATTAGTTATATCTTTTGAATTATTATTCTTACCAATATGATCCTGTAACTCAATAATAATTATATTTCGCCATTTATTATCTAATAACTTAAACATATTAAAAAGATTATCAGAGAAATATACTGACAATTCATTAAAAAGTTCTATATTTGTAAAACTTTCGTCCTTCAATCTATTTTTCAACAAAATGTAATAATTGTTGAAATCTACTCTTGATGGCTTTCTCCTGTTATTCAGGAAATTTATATTAGTGTGTTCATTTAAAATGTCATACACTTTCTCCTTAACTAATTTGGAGCGGATATATAGTTCATTATCCATTGATTCTAAGTGATAGTTTGAACCTCTATCAACTTCTATTGTTTCTTTATAATACCCAGAGTATAAATCTGATGTATCATCCTCATCAATAGGCTCTTCTTTTTTACCCTTAAAAATCGAATCATATTTTAAAGAGTGTTTTCCTTCTATTTTATGTTTTGATAAAATAATACCCTCGTCTTCCGTCTCTACTTTATCAACTATTATATCATCATCTACATCGTCTATATCAATATCCAAATCTATATCATCATCAATATTTTCATCAAAGTTGGTACTATCAAAATCATCGAACTCATCTTCGTCAACTATTTTAGTCATATTTGCTTTTTATTTTTCTTTGCTCTTGCATTAACTAAAGATTATATACAAAAATCTATTAAAGTTA
>JACCEB010901102.1_pt1 | contig 10000 bp, 8 predicted proteins | sample 7454761 | NCBI WGS metagenome assembly JACCEB01 (sample SAMN15323454, study PRJNA562643) | freshwater metagenome | isolation source: river surface water | place: USA:Blue River Watershed | collected 2017-08-18
CTCGTCCGGAACGCACAGGAACGCGGACACGCCAACCACGGCTGGCTCAGAACCTTCCACACCTTCAGTTTCGCCGATTACTTCGATCCCGCCCACATGGGCTTTCGCAGCCTGCGTGTCATCAACGACGATATCGTCGCCCCGCGCATGGGGTTCCCGACCCATCCTCATCGGGATATGGAAATCTTCAGCTACATCCTCGAAGGCGCGCTCGCTCATCAAGACAGCCTCGGCAACTCCAAAACCCTCACCCCCGGACAAATCCAGCTGATGAGCGCCGGCTCCGGCGTCTTCCACAGCGAGTTCAACCCCTCCCAAACGGAACCTGTCCGCCTCCTGCAAATCTGGATCACCCCCAACCAACGGAACCTTTCGCCAACCTACACCGAGTGGCATCCCGACCCGAAGGACGCCAATCCCAAAAAACAACTCGTCATTTCAGGCGATGGACGACTCGGCTCCGCAACCATTCACCAAGACGCCAGCATCTTCCGTGTCCGCCTCGCTCCCGGCGAATCCATCTCCCACGAACTCCTCGCCGGGCGCGGGCTCTGGCTGCAAATCGCGTCAGGTAGCGGTTCCATGAACCATGTACCGCTCCGTCAAGGCGACGGGGCCGCGTCAGAGGAACCGGGGATCTTCGAGATCCATGCGGACTCTGCACTCGACGCTCTCTTGTTCGATCTGAACTGATCCTGAACTGTTCCGGCACAGGTGCGTCTTGGTCCCAGACTGATTCCTTTCCAAAAAGGTCGAGTGAAGCCATCGTTAATCCCTCGTTAACACCTACCGCCCCCAAGAAGGAAAGGATTGGCGAATAGGAGAACGCCCTTGCGTCTCCAGACAAGCCATGTCGGATCACAAACACGCTTCTAGTTGGACCCTCGCCCTCGTGGCTCTGGGTGTCGTATTTGGAGACATCGGAACCAGCCCGCTGTACGCGCTGCGCGAGTGCCTCAACCACGCAAAACCTTCCGAAGGTTCCCCGGTCGATGTGCTCGGTCCGCTCTCCCTCATGTTTTGGTCACTCTTCGTGATGGTGTGTTTCAAATACATCGGGTTCATCACGCGCGCCACCAACCAAGGGGAAGGCGGCATGTTCGCTCTTCTTACCCTCTTCCGCTCCGCCAAAGACTCCTTCACCCCGCGCACCTCCGCCGCCGTTGTCCTCGTCGGCATTTTCGGCGCCTGTCTGCTCTATGGAGACGGCATCATCACGCCTGCCATCTCCGTTCTCTCGGCAGTTGAAGGCCTCGCCCTCCTCGACGCAGAAATCGGCACCGGCCTCGCCAACTACGTTGTGCCCATCGCCGCCGCCATCATCTTCGGCCTTTTCCTCGTCCAAAAAAACGGGACCGCAAAGATCGGCGTCGCCTTCGGTCCCATCATGATTGTTTGGTTCCTCACCCTTGCCGTCCTCGGCATCCTCAATATCTCCGCATACCCCGGCGTCCTCGCCGCACTGCTCCCCCACCACGGAATCAACTTCCTCGCCCATCACGGCCGCGAAAGCGTCGTCCTCATGGGACTCGTTCTGCTTGCCGTCACCGGCTGCGAGGCCATGTACGCCGACATCGGCCACTTTGGCCGCCCGCCACTCGTCAAAAGCTGGTTCCTCATCGTCATGCCCTCCCTGATGCTGAACTACCTCGGCCAAGGCGCGCTCGTCCTCTCAAACGTCGAAGCCTCGCTGAAACCCGAGTTTCACCACTTCTTCAGCCTCGTCCCAAAACCCGCCCTCATCCCCGTCATCCTCCTCGCCACCGCCGCCACCATCATCGCCTCCCAAGCCATGATCACCGGCGTCTACTCCCTGACGCAACAAGCCGTCCAACTCGGTTACCTCCCCCGCCTCAAAATCATCCACACCAACCCCGATGTCCGAGGCCAAATCTACATGCCGCAAGTCAACTACCTCCTCCTTGCCGCCTGCCTCACCCTCGTCTTTAACTTCAAATCATCCACCAACCTCGCCGCAGCTTACGGTCTGTCCGTCGCCCTCGACATGACCTTCACCAGCGTCCTCTTCTTCCTCGTCGCGAAAACGGTCTGGAAATGGCCCCTCTGGAAAGCCGCCCTCCCCGCCCTCATCTTCCTCACCTTCGAACTAGGCTACGTTTCCGGAAGCCTCCTCAAGTTCTTTGCTGGAGCCTGGTTCCCCCTCGCCATCGGACTCAGCATGTGGATCATCATGAAAACATGGATGGACGGACGCGCACTCCTCTACCAAGCCATGCTGCGCGGACGACTCCCCGTCAGCTTCCTCGTGGACGAACTCAAACGTGAACGCATCATCCGGGTTCCCGGCACTGCGGTATTCATGTCCGCGAACCCCGACGGCCTCCCGCTCGCGTTGCTGCACCACCTCAAGCACAACAAAGCTCTCCATAATCAGGTCATCCTCCTCACCGTGCATTTCGAGGAAACGCCACACGTCAAAAAAGCGCAACGGTGCCACGTGGAAGAGTTTCACACCGAGTTCTTCCGCGTCGTGCTCAACTACGGGTTTGCAGAATCGCCAAACGTGTTCGACGACCTCTGCAAAGTCTTGGAGGCGCGCGGCAAGTTCAACCGCAACGGCGTCACCTTCTACCAAAGCCGCGAGGTTCTCCTGACCAACGGCCCAAGCAAAATGGCGCAGTGGCGGAAGAAGTTGTTCGTCCTGCTCTCCCGCATCTCTCGTCCTGCCACCGGGTACTTCGATCTCCCTCCGCGACAGGTCATCGAACTTGGCATCCAGTTGGAAGTCTGACGCCCCGTACCGCCCGATTCGAATGCCAACCCTCCTCCACGTCTGCGACGCATTCACTTCCACACCCTTTCACGGAAATCCCGCGGCCGTCTGCATTCTCGACACTCCCCGAAGCGACGCCTGGATGCGGTGCGTCGCCGGCGAACTGAACCTCTCAGAAACCGCTTTCCTGCACCCGCTGCCAGACGGCTTCTCGCTCCGCTGGTTCACCCCCGTCAATGAAGTGGATTTGTGCGGCCACGCCACCCTCGCAAGCGCCCACACCCTCTGGGCAATAGGTGCCCTTCATCCGGACGAACCCGCCCGATTCCACACCCGCAGCGGAGTCCTCACCTGCCAGCGCGACGGCGAACACATCGCCATGGACTTCCCCTCCCAACCATGCCAGCCCTGTCCCGCGCCGCTGGGCCTCGACAATGCCCTCGGCGTGCCTATCCAACGTTGTTTGTCCAACCAAACCGATTTGCTCGTCGAACTCCTCGATGATCAAACCGTGCGGACGCTCCAACCTGATCTGGGCTTTCTAAAAATGCTTCCCTACCGGGGAATCATCGTGACAGCACTCTCCGCAGATCCCGCCTTTGATTTCGTCTCCCGCTTCTTTGCCCCAGCATTCGGGATTCCCGAAGACCCTGTGACCGGTTCGGCCCACTGCGCGCTTGCGCCCTTCTGGCAACACCGCCTCAACAAGAACAGGTTCGCAGGATTCCAAGCCAGCGCTCGCGGCGGCACCGTCCTCATGGAAGTCCACCCCTCCCGCGTGACCTTAAAAGGTCAGGCAGTGCTCACCAGCCGAGTCACGCTCCTGCGGTGAAACGCAAATCCTCCCTCCGCGATCGGCCCCTGAAGCGAAACCGTCGTCCGTTACTTCGTCTGTCCTATCCAGCACCTTGAAAGCGGAAGAGAACTCCTCGCTTGCATGCATGCGCAAACGCGCCGTGCGACGATTGATTGCCTAAAGAAGCAAATCATTCATAACCCATTCAAAAAACGGTTTTTAAATAAACCGATTGAACCGTTGCAAAAAAAACACCTTTCCCGGACGCATGCCCAGCGTCTAGCAACCGGCCCATGCACACCGGAATCCAACGCGCGCTCGGAGAGTTCGCAGGGACCGCCGCCCTCACCGCCACCGTCGTCGGTTCAGGTATCATGGCGGAACGCCTGTCCGACGGAAACGCCGCAATCGCCCTGATGGCGAACACCGCGGCCACCGCAGCCGCCCTCCTTGTGCTGATCCGCATTCTCGCTCCCCTCTCCGGTGCCCACTTCAATCCCGTTGTAACCATCACCGAAACCTTCGCTAGACGGTTCCCCGGCAAAATCGCCCTCCTCTACCTTCTCGCCCAACCCCTCGGAGCCATCGCTGGCTCCCTCCTCGCAAACGCGATGTTCGACCTGCCGCTTTTCCAAATCTCCACCAAGCTCCGCGTATCTCCCGGCTCCCTCCTCTCAGAAGTTGTCGCCACTGCGGGACTCCTCCTCGTCATCCGAAAAAGTGACGCAAACACCGCCGCAACCCACGTCGCGCTCTACATCACCGCGGCTTACTGGTTCACCGCTTCCACCTCCTTCGCAAATCCCGCCGTCACGGTCGGACGCATCCTCTCAGACACCTTCGCCGGAATCGCCCCCGCCAGCGCAATCGCGTTTATCCCCGCGCAAATCATCGGCGCTCTCCTCGGTATCCTCCTCCATAAACTGCTCGCACATCGGAACCCGCTCAAAAAAGACGCCCCATGAAACCCCTCGTCCTCATCCTCTGTACCGGAAACTCCTGCCGTAGCCATCTCGCCGAAGGCATCCTGCGACATCTCGCTGGGGATATGCTCGAAGTGGCGAGCGCTGGTTCAAACCCCGCAGGATACGTTCACCCGCTCGCCATCCGCGCCCTCGCGGAAATCGGCATCGATATCTCAACCCACACCAGCAAACACATGAACCTCTTCCTCGATCGGAAGGTAGAGACCGTCATCACGGTGTGCGGCAATGCAGATCAAGCGTGCCCCGTATTTCCCGGACAAATCAACCGCCACCACTGGCCCTTCACAGACCCCGCTCACGCCACCGGCACCGAAGAAGAAGTTCTCGCCGTTTTCCGCGACGTCCGCGACCGCATCCTCGCCGTATTCACCGCCTACGCCGCCGGACGACGCACTGCTCAACGTGGAAGTTGCTGAAATATTGGGGGCGAGACCGAACCCATGATCGGACCGGAGATGACCCCAATCCATTCCGCAGACCGATCCCAACATCTCGACAGATTCTTCTCGTCGCTGCGGCAGGGCTGAGGGTTGCGCCCCCTGCTATAATCCCACATGGTCGAATCGCATCTCGTCATTCTCTTCTACAAGTTCACCCCAGTCGCCGACCCGTGCCTTTTACGAGACCAACTGCGTGAACGCTGCGAGCAACTCCGCATCAAGGGCAGAGTCATTATCGCCGAAGAAGGCCTCAACGGAACCCTCGGCGGCGAGGAAAGCCACGTCAGACAACTCGTCTCGTTCCTGCACTCCGATCCCCGCTTTGCCGACATGGAAATCAAGGAAAGTCTCGGTTCCAACGAGACGTTCCCAAAACTCTCCATCAAAGTCCGACCGGAAATCGTCACGCTCAAAGCCGAAATCCCGCTCCAAGCCGATACCCATCACAACCATCTCTCCCCAGCCGAATGGCAAGCCACGATCGAAAATGATTCTGATGTCGTCCTCGTGGATGTCAGAACCCGCTATGAGTCCGCAGTCGGTAAGTTCGCCAATGCAATTGAATGCGATATCGAAAACTTTCGGGAACTCCCTGCTTATATGGACCGCCTCGCTGAACTTCGTGACCGTAAGGTGCTGATGTACTGCACCGGCGGAATCCGTTGCGAAAAAGCTTCTGCACTCTTCAGAACCCACGGCTTTGAAAGGGTTTACCAACTGCACGGCGGCATCGTGAATTACCACCGTGAAATCGGGACAAAACACTGGCAGGGTGAATGTTTCGTGTTCGACCAGCGGATGACCGTGCCGTCTCCTGAGCCCGTCGAAGACATCGGACGATGCGCCCACTCCGGGGCACCCACCAATCGTTTCGTCAACTGTCTGCACGACCCCTGTCACGTCCTCTTTCTCCTTGATGATGTCGCAGAACGCGCAAACCCGATCCACCGCCTCTGCCCCGCATGCGTCGCTCGAGGATTGACCCCAGAAACGGCAGACTACGTCGGCAGCCCCGCTCGCGCCCACGTTCAACGTTGATCTTCCCCTCGGCTGCCTCTCTCGTTTCCCAGCAACGAGGCCAAAAGACCCACCCTCGCACCTTTACACACCAGACAGCATCAGGACCAAAAAACAAAAGAGGCGTAACCCCGAAGGTTACACCTCTTTTCGTCAAATCTCAGCCAGCGATAATTAAGCGCCGTAGGCAGCCTGCGCACCACCGAGATTCCGCTTCTTGATCCACGGCATCAGTGCACGGAGGTTACGCCCCGTCACCTCAATCGGGTGCTCCTCGCCCGCCTTCAAGAGAGCGTTGTACTTCTTGTAGCCACCCTTGTACTCGGAAACCCAACCCTTTGCGAACTTGCCAGTTTGAATGTCCTTCAAAACCGCCTTCATCCGCTTCTTCGTACCCGCATCAATGATTTTCGGGCCAATCGTCACGTCGCCCCACTTCGCCGTCTCGGAGATCGAGAAACGCATCCCAGCAATGCCGGACTCGTTCATCAAATCCACGATCAACTTCAACTCGTGCAAGCACTCAAAGTAAGCCATCTCAGGGGAGTAACCCGCTTCAACCAGCGTCTCAAAGCCAGCCATCACCAACGCCGACGCACCACCGCACAACACTGCCTGTTCACCGAAAAGATCCGTCTCCGTCTCCTCCTTGAAGGTCGTCTCCAAGGTACCCGCACGCGTTCCACCCACACCCTTCGCCCAAGCGAGCGCCGTCTTCTTGGCCTGCTTCGTCGCATTCTGGTAAACAGCGATCAATGCCGGAACCCCCTTGCCCTCCGTGAACTGACGGCGAACGATGTGACCAGGCCCCTTCGGTGCCACCAAAATCACGTCCACATTCTTCGGCGGCACAATCGTCTTGTAGTGCACCGCGAACCCATGACTGAACAACAACGTCTTGCCCTTCGAGAGGTTCGGCTCAATGTCCGACTCGTACACCGAAGGCTGCTTGGTGTCAGGCAACGCAACAAAAATCACATCCCCACGACGAACTGCTTCCGCCGTGTCAACCACCTCAAATCCGTAATCAGCCGCAACTTTCCGCGACTTGCTCCCAGGATACAACCCGATGATCACCTTCACCCCAGAATCCTTCAAATTCAGGGCATGCGCATGTCCCTGCGATCCGAATCCGAGCACTGCGATCGTCTTACCCTTCAACACCTTGAGATCCGCGTCCTTATCCGTGTAAACCTTTGGCATCTTCACCTTCGGACTCTTCGATTTGCTTTTTGCTTTTGCTGGCATAATTTTAAAACGTTTCAAACAAACAACTTAAATCACTCGTCAACAATCAGGATCACCGAGGTCAATCAGCCCGGCGTGCCAACGCCACCTTGCCCGTTCGGGTCAGTTCCAAGATGCCAAACGGCTCCATCAAGAAGACAAACTTCGAGATTTTGCTCTCATCACCCGTGATCTCAATCGAAACATTCGAACGCTGAACATCAATCACTTTCGCACGGAACAACTCGCAAATCTGGATCACCTCAGCTCGGCTCTTCGCATCCACCGCAACCCTCAACAAAACCAACTCGCGATCCACATACTCGTCATCCCGGAAATCCTGGACCTCAATCACATCGATCAGTTTACGAAGCTGCTTCGTTACCTGTTCCAAAACGGTGTCGTCCCCGCGGACCACAATGGTCATGCGTGATGTCTCAGGATCCAACGTGGGTCCGACATTCAAGGTGTCGATGTTAAAGCCGCGGCCGCTGAACATCCCGGCAATGCGGGTGAGCACGCCGAACTTGTTTTCAACGAGGACAGAGATGGTGTGGCGCATGGTTAGAGCCTGCGAAGGCTGGATAAAGAGTGCCAAAGGGTCAACGCTAAAACCCTCAGCATGACGAAGTGTCTTTCACTTTGGAAAACGTTGAAAACCACTCAAGCCGATAACGGAAGCCCATACGGGAGATCCTCCGGCAGCGGAGCGAACTCGGAAATCCATCCCCACAACTGGCTGTAATCCCGGTTCAAATCGCCCGACAAACAGTCCGTGATTAAGTCGCCCGCAGGCGGGTACTTCATGATCACATCCTTGAACGAGAAATCCTCGTTATAAAAGGCGTACACCAACTTACGCATATTCTCGATCCCCTGCCGAATCGATGCCCCGTACTCCGCAAACCGCGCGGGAGACAAATCCCCCTGTACCAACCCCTCGTGGATAGCCTCACCCGCCAAAACCCCACTCTTCAACGCCAACATCACCCCGCTGCTGAACACCGGGTCAAGAAAGGCGAACGCGTCCCCCACAAGTAACAACCCAGGTGCCGAGCAATGCCGCGAGTGCCGACTGTACTCGCTCGTCACCCAATATTCACCCGTGCAAACCCCCGTTGCTAACCGCTCCTTGATCCACTGATTCTGCCCGATCTCACGCTCAAAAATTGCCCGAGGCTCCTTCACGCCGTCCCGCGTCAAATACTTGCCCTCCGCCACAACCCCCACACTCACCATATCGTTCTGCAAAGGGATGTGCCAAAACCACCCCTTCTCAGGCACAAATGCCACCGTCGTCGTCCCCTCATCAATCCCTTCCCCGCGCACCGAGCCCTTGTAATAGGTCCACACCGCAATCTTGTTCAGGTAAGGGTCATTCTCCCGCCATCCCTTCCGACGCGACGCAAACGCCTCCTTCCCCGTCGCATCCACCACCAGCTTCGCGCGTAAAACCTCACGCGTGCCATCCCGACCCACCGCTTCCACTCCAACCACCTTCCCATCCTCCTCCACCAAACGCTCCACCGTCACCTCCTCGCGCACCTCCACCCCACGCTCCCGCGCATGCTCCACCATCATCTGGTCGAAATCCGCACGGGTCACCTGCCACGTCTGCGCCACCGTCTCGCGATCGTACCGATTGAAAAAATAAAATGGCTGAGACCGCTTCCCATCCGGTTGCACAAAACTCACGCTGTACTTCTTGGTGAAACAAGAGGACCTCATCTTGGGAATCATCCCCAAACGCTCCAGCGGACCGAACGTGAACGGGATCAACGACTCGCCAATGTGGTATCGCGGGAACTTCTCTCGCTCCAAAACCAGCACGCGATGCCCGTACTCTCCCAAAATCGAGGCCGTCGCACTGCCGGACGGACCAGCCCCGATCACAATCACATCATACTCATTCATCTCGGTTTTCATGGTGTTCCTTTCTCGTTCAACGCTCGCTAATGACTTCACTTGACCCGCTGCCTTAAATCGTCAATCGCCCCCTCCCGTTCCCCGCTCCTCTCCGCGCGCCACCCCTCGCACAATCGGTCAAATAATGGCGATGCCATCAGCGTGGTCACCACCGCCATCACCACGAGCGCCGCGAACAACCCCTCGGAAATCACGCCGCGCTGCAACCCGATGTTGATGATAATCAGCTCCATCAAACCCCGCGCATTCATCAAAACGCCGATTCCCAACGCCTCCCGCTGCGGAATTCCGGTTGCCCGCGCAGCCAGCCAACACGCAACTCCCTTCCCCACAACCGCCACGAACAAAATCGCAAGGCAACTCATCCACGCACCACCCGAACCCAAAAGCCCCATCTTCGTGTTCAACCCCGAATACGTGAAAAACAACGGCAACAACAACGCCACCGTCAACGGCTCTATCTTCCGGACCAAACCCTCAGCCATCCCGCCCCTCGGCATCGCCGCTCCCATCACAAACGCGCCGAAGACCGCATGTAACCCAATCGCGTCCGTAAACCAGGCCCCCAAGGCCATGAACGCCAACCCCACCACCAATCCCGCCTCCGACAGCTCGCCGCCCTCAACAAACCAAGACCGAACCCTCCCCAAAATCGGTCGAACCACGAGAAACACCACGGCCACGTAAAGAACACCCCCCCCCACGTTCCGCAACGCCACCCCCCAGTCACGGTCAAAACTCCCCAGCACGACCGCCAACAACGCCCATGCCGTCGCATCATCCATCGCCCCCGCCCCGATCGCCACAGTCCCCATCGTCGTCCCGTTTAAGCCCTTGTGATGGATGATTCTCGCCAGCATCGGGAACGCAGTGA
>JACCEB011880660.1_pt1 | contig 9996 bp, 7 predicted proteins | sample 7454761 | NCBI WGS metagenome assembly JACCEB01 (sample SAMN15323454, study PRJNA562643) | freshwater metagenome | isolation source: river surface water | place: USA:Blue River Watershed | collected 2017-08-18
CCCACGCGACTTGAACGTGATGCAACGCTGAATTGGCAAAATCCGGGCTACGGTCGACCGCCGCGCGATGACGAGCCGGTGGCCTGTATCAGTTGGAACGATGCCCAGGCCTACGTGGCCTGGTTGCGTGAGCGAACCGGGCAGCCCTATCGGCTGCTGAGCGAAGCCGAGTGGGAATATGCCGCGCGAGCGGGTAGTGCAGCTGCGTTCCCGTGGGGAAATAAACCGGACGAGGCTTGTCGACATGGCCACACCTACGACAGCAGTGGTGCACGGGCCGGATTTCCAGCCGTTGCGGCGCAGTGCGACGACGGCTTCGAACAGATCGCGCCTGTCGGGCGTTTCCAAGCCAATCGTTTCGGTCTGTACGATCTCGTGGGCAACGTCTGGGAATGGGTCGAGGACTGCTACCAGATGCCCTACGGCGCTGGGCCCGTGGACGGCTCCGCACAGCGTACTGTCGGTTGCGATCGTCACGGCAGTCGCGGCGGTGGATGGCGCAGCGACATCTCCCGCCAGAGACCGAGTTTTCGTGGCCGGGATCCTGCCGAACTGCTGAGTGCCGTGTTCGGCTTGCGCGTCGCGCGCGATCTGTAGCGCTGAGTCGTCGGTAACTGCGGAATCTCGCAAGTTTTATGGGGTGTCGGCGGGACGACTTGGCGCTAGAGCACAAAATGACAACGGAGTTTGCTGCCGTACGCAATGAGATGAGGGCCGCGTTCGCTGCCGTACGCGGGGAGTCTCGGTCGCTTGAATATCGCCTCGTCGTAAAACTCGGTGGTCTGATGGTGACCTTGTTCGGCGTTTTCACGGCCGTGATCGCTTTATTGCGTTGAGCGGCCACCCACGTTCCGCGTGGGCTCAACGGGCCCTTACTCATCGCCGCGCTAAAGTGCGCTTAGATCTCGAACGATGGATGGGTAAAGGCGTGAGCGTCCCGATCAGCCCGGAGCAACAGCCACGCCTGAGGCGGATTTCCTCGTCCCGGTATCTGCCTTCGCGGTGATGGCACCACTTTGCAGATCAAGCCGCGCGATCTCGCCTGAAAAGAAATTGCTCAGATACACGGCATCTTTGACCGGTGGGCTCATCGACGCCCAACCAAACGAACCGAGCGGATAGCGGCGCAGCACGGCGCCGCTCGTGACATCGAGGGCATCGACTCCTGTCCCCGTGACCACCAGCAACCGACCAGCGCCATCAAAAGCAAGATCAAAGAAAAATCGCCCCGAGTTGTCGGCTGCAGCAACAAGATCGGGCAGGCTGGATCGTGCCGCAACGTTCCAGCGCATGATCCGCGGACCTGATTCGGAGGTGTAGTACAAGGTCTTGCCATCGGCGGCGAGTGCGCTCGCGGTAAGTCCCTGGAAGCCGCCCATGCCGCCGTGCACCGGCGTGCGATGCTCGTGCAGCAGGCGTCCGTTGGCGGAAAACTCGAACAAGTGGCCGTCACCCAGCCGCTGTGTGCCGGGCATGAACGGCAACGTGGTGCGTAGCGGCACGCGTGAGGCCGTGCCGACGAAGTTTTCACCTAGGAAAAACCGGCCATCGGCCGCGAAGGTCACATGTGCGAAGGAGCGCGCCGGCGCCTTGAAGTCGGCGAGGCGCCGTCCATCGCGGCCGTAGCGCAATATCTTGTACGCGAAAGCATCGAACGCCCACAACACGCCATCCGGTGCAAATCGCAAGCCTTGGACAATATGCGTGGTGTCGTCGATCCACAGCGTGTTGCGAAGGCGCAGATCGGCGTCGTAGTGCAGGATCTGTCCGCGGCCGCGATGATCGTCGGCGGGATCGTTCAGCAGCGTGCAGCCAACCAGCACGTCACCGCGGGAAAACGCGGTGGTCTCGGCCTGCAGCGCGGCAAAAGGCAATGCGCCGAGACCCGCCAGTACGGTGCGGCGGCGCAGTCCGCTCACTTCTTATCCCAGCTCGCCTTGTTGCTCGAGCTCGGCGGCAGCCTGCCGCAATGCAGACCCGCGTCTACCATCAGCACTTCGCCGGTTACGACGCTCGCACCCTCGAGGAACCAGACCAGCGCCTCGGCGATCTGTTCGGCGGTCGGCACCGTCTGCAGCGGCACCATGGCGGCGGCGTTAACGAGAAATGCCTGATACTGCTCTGGGGTCATCCCGCCCTGCAACCAGCGCGTCTGGATGGCACCGGGTGCGATGGCGTTGATGCGGATCTCCGGACCGAGCACCAGCGACAACGACTGCGTCATCATGTTGAGCGCCGCTTTGCTCGCCGCGTAGGCCATGGACGAGGCAATGCCCGTGACGCCGCCGATCGAGGAATTGTTGACGATGGCGCCGCGACCCTGCTTTTTCATTTGCGGAGTTACGGCCCGCACCATCTGGTAAGCGCCCACTACGTTGACCTTGTAAATCGCGAGGAAGTCCTCGGCGCTCAGGCCATCGAGATTCTCGTATGGGTTGAACTTGGTCTTGGCCGCGTTGTTGATGAGATAGTCGATGCGATCCCAACGAGCGATCGCGGCTTGCGCCATCGCCTGGCACGCCGCATCGTCGGCCACGTCACCCTGAAAGACGATGACGTCTGCGCCCTTGTCACGACAGCGCTGGGCGGTATCTTCCGCCTCCGCCTTGCTGCGCGTGTAGTTGATGACGACGTTGCAACCGCGCTCGGCCAACATGATGGCAGCGGCTGCGCCCACCCCTGTGGCCGATCCGGTGATGAGGGCAACCTTGCGGGGCTGTGCGGTCATGGTGTGCTCCAGGCAATGGCCAGACGATGGCCGAAAACGGATGGATGGACTGATGGGTCGATGACTTGGATGATGCCGCGCCTGCGAGCGGCGGAGCAGCCCGCTGCGTGCCCTGTCCGATCTAAGGTCAGCGGTCCGCCAATCATCCTGCGGGTCTGGTCTGCGGGCGAGGCGGGGGGTAGTCTTCGGCAGGCCAGACGTTCATTCGTCGATAATTTCCGGGGGGGTTCATGGCGTTCAAGGACATGCGCGAGTTTCTCGCGTTGCTCGAAAAGGAAGGGCAGCTCAAGCACATCGATGTGCCGCTCAATGGTCGGCGCGACACGAACGAGCTGCAGGCCTTGATGAATTACGTCTGCGCAAAAGACGGGCCGGCGCTGTTGCTCAACAACGTCGATGCCATCAATACCAAGGACGTGCCGATTCTGTTCAATCCCTTCGGCACGCGCGAACGCACGGCCATGACCATCGGCTTTCGCGACTGGCGCGAGGCCAAGCTGCATCACTCCGAGGTGCTAGCCGATCCGGCGCGGTGGCATGCGCCAAAGATCATCGACAAGGCGAATGCGCCTTGCAAGGAAGTCATCATCAAGGGGGATGACATCTCGCTCGACACGCAGTTGCCGCACGTGTGGTTCGGCAAGGAAGGCCCGGCGTACATCACCAATGCCATGACTTTCTCCAAGGATCCCGAGACGGGCGGTCGCAACACCGGCTGGTATCGGTTCACGCAGTTCCTCGAGGCCACCCATCCGCAAGGCGGCAGTTACGCCCCGTCGCGCGCGAAGACCGATCTGGCGGCCTTTTACTGGTGGAATCCGCCGTTCTCTGACATCGGCCGTCACACCTTCAAGGCTTCGCAGATGGGCAAGCGGCTGGAAGTCGCGATCGCCGGCGTCTGCGAGCCGGCGCTGCATCTCGCTTCGGCGACGGGTGTGCCCTTCAACGTCGACGAGACGGCGTTTGCCGGCGGTTTGCGTGGCGAGCCGGTGGAGATGGTGCGTTGCGAGACCGTCGATCTCGAAGTGCCCGCCACGGCGGAGTGGGTGCTCGAGGGCGAAGTGCTTACCGATGAACTCGAGGCGATTGGTTGGCACTCCAACCCGGTCGGTTACTACGATCGGGTGCAGGTGTTTCCGATCGTGCGCGTGAAATGTCTGACGCGTCGTCGCAAGCCGATCTGGCACGCGACCATGGAAATGGTGCCGCCGTTCGATCACAACTACATCGCGCTGCTGCCAGTTGAAGGCGAGGTGTTGTCGGATCTGCGCAAGAAGATCCCCGAAGTGCACGATGTCGCCGTGACACCGAACATGTGCTACGTGGTGCAGTTGTCGGTGGACGGCTGGCGCAAGCCGCATCCGAACTTCGGCAAGTACGTGATCCACGCCGTGTGGGGCTCGGCGGGGCGCTGGGGTCGCACGGCGAAGCTGGTCATCGTCGTGGGTCCAGATGTCGATCCCTACGATCTCAAACAGGTGGAGTGGGCGATGATGACCCGCTGGCAGCCGGCCAAGGATTCCATCGTGCAGCCTGATGGCATTCCCATGATCCTCGATCCGTCCTGCGAGAAATCGCCGCAGTTCGGTGCCTTCCGTTCCGATCAGATGGGCATCGATGCGACCATCAAGATCCCCGAGCGTTTCACCGAATATCCCGAGGTGTCCAAGGCGGATCCCGCTCAGGTCGAGGCCATCGCGAAGAAACTCGCCGGCATCGTGTGACCTCCGCCGCCCGGGAGCGTTTCGGCCGCGAGTATTACCGGCGCTTCTACCGCGACGGGCGTACGTCGGTGACCTCGCGTCGCGAGATGGCGGCGCGGGCGCAGCTGATTGCCGCGTACACACAGCACATCGACTGCCCCGTGGCGAGCATCCTCGATGCCGGATGCGGTCTTGGTCTGATGCGCACACCGTTGCTGCGAGCATTGCCGGGCGCCACGTATGTCGGGCTCGAGTACAGCGAGTATCTCTGCGAGCGTCATGGCTGGATTCAGGGCAGCGTTGCCGACTTCAAGGCGAGGCAGCCGTTTGATCTTGTCGTCTGTTTCGATGTGCTGCAGTACCTCGATGATGCGGCGGCCGCTCAGGCGATGAGCAATCTGGCGAGGCTATGTCGAGGCGTGCTCTTCTTCAGTGCCCTGACGCGGCGTGACTGGCGCGAGAACGCCGATCAGTCACGCACTGATCCGGATGTCATCATGCGTAGCGCCGAGTGGTATCGCAGTCGCCTGCAGCGTGGGTTTCGCCAGATCGGTGCGGGCTTCTGGATTCGTCGCGGTGCACCGCTTGTGACCTGGGAACTCGAGAGCGCAGGGTGAGCTGCTTCGTATGACGCGCCTGCGCATCATCGTCGCTGCACTGGCGGTCGGCGTATGCGCATACCTGTTGCTGTGGCCTGTGCCGGTCAACCCCGTGGCCTGGCAGGCGCCGCCGATACCCGCGTATGTCGGCGTTCATGCCGTCAACGACAGACTCGCCGGTCTGCAGCCGATTTCTTTGGCAGGGAACGCAGGGCCCGAGCACGTCGCGATCGGTCCAGACGGACTGCTGTACGTGGCGGTCGAGGGCGGGCGGATCCTGCGCATGCAGCCAGACGGCGCGGCACTCGAGGTGTTTGCGCAGACGGGCGGTCGTGTGCTCGGTTTTGCATTCGCGGCCGATGGAAAGCTCTATGCAGCCGATGCGCTGCGTGGCCTGCTGCTGATTGACCGTGCAGGGCAAGTTCAGCCCTTGGTCACCCACTTCGGTGATGAGCCGATCCGCTACGCCGATGCAGTCGTCGTCGCCCGTGACGGTCGGGTGTACTTCAGCGATGCTTCGACGCGATTTGCACCAGCCGAGTGGGGCGGCACGTTCGAGGCCAGTGTGCTCGACATCCTCGAGCAATCAGCGACGGGTCGCGTATTCGAGTACAACCCGCTGACGCAGACGACGCGGCAGGTCGCGACGGGTTTCAGTTTCGCTAACGGTCTTGCACTGACCGCTGATGAGCAGCATTTGCTCGTTGTCGAGACGGGCCGATATCGTGTGTGGCGCATCGCTATCGGCGCGCAGGACTTGGATGTCCGCTCGCTCGAGGCGGGCGCATCGACCTCGACGACGTCGGCGGCGCCTGCGGCGACGGTACTGCTCGATAATTTGCCGGGCTATCCCGACAACCTGATGCGCGGGCTCGACGGACGGATTTGGCTTGGCTTCACCAAGCCGCGCAGCGCTGTGGTCGATCGCATGGCGCCATACCCCTGGCTGCGCCGCCTGACGCTACGACTGCCGCGCGCGATGTGGCCGGTGCCCCCGGCGTACGGTCATGTCATCGCCTTCACCGAGACAGGCCAGATCGTTCGCGATCTGCAGGACCCTTCGGGCGCTTACCCTGAGACGACGGCCGTCACCGAAACCCGCGAGCGCCTGTACGTGCAGAGTCTGCACGCCAGCACGCTCGGTTGGTTACAGCAGAACCCCTGACGTCTCGGGCTGTGTGCCGCGCTCGATGTGCCGCGGCTCGTGCCCTTCGGGCGGAATGAGCTTGTACATCACCGGTGTGACAAGCCGAGCGAGCAGCGTCGAAGTGATGAGTCCCCCGATGATCACCCAGGCCATCGGTGAGTACAGACCGCTATTCTGTGCCGCGAGCGGCAGCAGCCCGCCGATGGCGGTGGCCGAGGTCAACAGAATCGGCAGGAAGCGGATCTCGCCCGCACGCTCGATGGCCTCATCGAGCGGTACACCCTCTTCACGCAGCTGATTGGTGAAATCGACCAGCAAGATGGAATTCTTGATTTCGATGCCGATGAGCGCGATGAAGCCAATGCTCGCCGTGAACGAGATGTCGTTGTTGGTGACGAGCAGCATGAGCATGCCGCCGAAGATGCCGAGCGGAACCACGGTGAGCACGATCAGCGTCGAGCGGAAGCTGCCGAACTCGAGCACGAGGATGGCAAAGATGCCGAAGATGGCGACGATGATGGCTGTGCCGATGCCGCCGAAGGCATCTGCGCCCGCTTCCGCATCACCGCCGAGCACATAGCGATACCCGCGCGGCCAATCGAGGGCGTTCAAGCGCTTGACGACCTCAGCGGTGACTTTCCCGGTGTTCTCGCCACGCTTAACTTCGGAATTGATGGTGACCGCGCGCTCACGATCGAAGCGCGAGATGAGCACCGGAGCCCGATCGAGAGTGATCTGCGCGACCTGCGAGATCGGCAGCGACTCCCCAGTGGCCGTGATCACCCGCGCGTTCTTCACCGAGTCGAGGGTGGCGCGACCATCGAGCGGCGTGCGCACCGTGATCGGGTATTGCTCACCGTCCTCGTCCTTGAATGTTCCCGCTGGCAGACCGGACACGGCTAGGCGGACGGCTCGATCGATTTCGACAGCTGGCACGCCGAGCAATGCGGCTTTCTGCGTGTCAGCGTCCACCTTAATGTTGGTGCGCGGAAACTTCAGCGGGTTGCGCACGTCACGGGTGCCCGGGGTTTTCTCGAGCAACTTCTCGACATCCGTTGCAAGGCGGTCGAGTACTTGCAAGTCGGGCCCCACGATACGGACCGCGATCGGTGCGGTAACGGGCGGACCATTGCGGAATTCCTTGACCGAGATGCGTGCGCCCGGATAGCCGTCGAGGCGCTGTCGCAGATCGTCGATCAACTGGGGCGTGCGACGGGTGTTGTACGCCTGCAGCGTCACGAAAACCTCGGCGTACGATGCCGACTCGGTCCGCTGGATGTGGTTGTAGTACATCTGCGGGTTGCCACGCCCGAGATTGGCGAACACCGCCTTCACGCCCGGAAAGGACTCGAGCTCGCGCTCGACGAAGCGCAGCGCCTGATCGGTGCCGGCGAGGCTCGTGCCGGTCGGCGTTTCGATTTGCACCAGGAAGATCGGTGTGTCGGCTTTTGGGAAGAGGCTCGAGCCGAGCACCGGAATCAGGGCGGCGGACAGCAGCAACGAGCCGCCGATCGCGGCGATCACCGTGGTGCGCGGCCGCTCGAGGCAGTAGTGCAGGGCCGGTCGGTAGTAATTGTGAATGCCGTTCATGAGTCGCTGCAGCAGCCGACTCGAATGCCCCGACTCCTCTTCCTTCAGCAGGCGACTGGCGAGGAACGGAATGATGAAGAGTGCAATGAGCAGCGAGCCGATGATGGTCGCCACGACGGCCGTGGGCAGCACGCGGATGAACTTGCCCGCTGTTCCAGGCAGCGCCATGAGCGGCAGGAAAGCGAAAACGAGCGTGGCCGTGCAGCCGAGCACGGCGATGAAGATCTGCTTGGTGCCCGCGATCGCCGCGCGCGTGCGGTCGTAGCCCATGCGCAGGTGACGGGCAATATTCTCGACCGCAACGATGGAATCGTCCACGAGCAGGCCAAGTGCCACCACGAAACCGGCAATGGAGAGCTGGTTGAGCGAGTAGCCGAGGAAGTAGAGCACCGTCACGCCAAAAGCCAGCGACAACGGGATCGAGATCATCACGATGCCTGCCGCACGCAGCCCGAGCGGCAACAGCGTCAGCGCGACGATAGCGATGGCGAGGCCGAAGTCGGTGTACAGACGATTGAGTCGCGTCTTCACATTCAGCGACTGATCGAAGCCGAGATCGAGTGCGATGCGTTTCGGCAGGCTGTCCTGATAGCGCTCGACTTCCTCGCCGATGGCCTTGCGGACCTCGAGGACGTTATAGCCTTCCTTCATGTTCGCTGTGACGAACACCGCGCGCTTGCCGTTGTAGCGACCGACATAGCCGTATTGGCCCTCCGCCCAGCGCACCGTTGCCACATCGCTGATGCGCACGATGCGCCCGTCCACCGAGTTGAGCACCGTATCGCGCACCTGCTCGAGGTTCTCGTAGGCGCCCGTGCTCTTGACGGTGAAGCTGCGCGGGCCGACATCGATGATGCCGGCGGGGATGTTGGCGTTTTCGCTTTCGAGCGCCTGGATGATGCGCGCCGGACTCATCTTGAGATCGGCCAGGCGCTTCAAGTCCACCTCTACACGGAGTTCTCGAGGCGGATACGCCCAGCTCTCCGCCGTGCGCACACCGGGAACAGATTTCAACAAGTCCTTCAGATCGCGCGCGTGATCTTCGAGCTCCCGGTAGGGTGCATCCTCAGAGATCAGTGCGTACTGCACGATGTTGACGAGGCCCGGGCTGAATTTGCGGATACTGAGTTGCCGCAACTCGGCGGGCAATGAGGGTCGCAGCGCGTTGAGCTCGCGGACGATCTCATCGTATTTCTTGTCAGCGTCGGTATAGGCGTAGAACTCGACGATGGTGAACGCAACGCCGTCGGCCACTACGGTCTCGAGCTGACGGATGTCATCGAGCTCGGCGATGCGATCCTCGAGCGGCTTAGATATCAGGCGTTCGAGGTCCTTCGGATCCGCGCCGGGCATGATCGCCGTGATATCGAATCCCGAGATCTTGAACGACGGGTCTTCCTCGCGCGGCACCGAAATGAAGGTGTAGATGCCGATGACGATGAGGCAGAGGAACGCCACCAGCGTGAACTGGTAGCGACGGATCGGAAACTCGAGCAGTGACACGGGACTCAGCGCTCCGTGACAATGCGGATGCGCTCGCCATCCTGCAGGTACAGCGCACCTTCGGTGACGACGCGTTCGCCGGGCTTCAGGCCGCGCGTCAGCGCCACCTGTTCGCCTTCGATGAACGACACGACGATCTCACGCTTGCGGGCTACGGCGCCTTCGACGACGTAGACGTTGGCGCGGTCGCGATCGCCCTCAACGACGGCGGCGATCGGCACATGAGTGAGCTGGCTGCGGCGAGCGGTGGTGGGCTCGATGCGCAATTTCGCCACGAGGCCGCTCGCCAGCATCAGATCGGCGGCGGGGTCGAGACGCAGTTCGGCCGGAAACAGGCCGGTGCGCGGATCGGCGGCCGAGGATACCTCGCTGATCACGCCCTTCAGTTCGCGGCCGGGATATGCATCGAGCGTCACCCGCGCGGGGTCGCCCAGTCGCAGCTGCACGATATCGCGATCTGCCAGCGATAGGCGCACGACGTGGCCGCGCGCACTGCTGCCCAGAATGACGACCGGTTGGCCTGGCGGCACCAGTTCGCGTTCCTCAAACAGCGTTCGCAGCACCACGCCATCGCTCGGCGCGCGAATCGAGGAGTAGCCCAGGTTGAAGCGCGCTGCATCCCGTGCGGCACGCGCGACGGCGGCTTGGGTGCGAAGGTTCTGCAACGCTTCGAGACTGATCACTTGATCGGCATGCAGACGCTCGCCGCGATCGAGATCGCGTTCG
>JACCEB012094892.1_pt1 | contig 9994 bp, 11 predicted proteins | sample 7454761 | NCBI WGS metagenome assembly JACCEB01 (sample SAMN15323454, study PRJNA562643) | freshwater metagenome | isolation source: river surface water | place: USA:Blue River Watershed | collected 2017-08-18
GGGTGTTTGTATGTTGATTTTCAGTTATTTATTTAACAAAATCTCTAGGAAAATATGCTTTACAACAAAACTAGGCTATGCTTTATTACCTACTTTTATTTTAACTATACCTGGAATCATATTGATACTGATTGGGTCAATTTATGATAAATTTCATCGCTAAAAACCCATATAAGTTAACCCCCAATAAACCCTCTAAACAATTATAAACCTTTCCTCTAATCCTTCTAACCTCTCTAACCTTCCTAACCCTAAAGTTGATCTTTCAAAAAAGGGAAACGCTCTCGAAACTGCAACATGGGCGATTTTTCAATCACTACATGGACCAATTGCTCTCTATTTTCAATCGGAGCAACTTTGTGTTCCCCAGAATAGTCGATGAGCTGTGAATGACCGCTGTGTTTGATTCCATTTCCATCTTCTCCGACTCTATTTACACCCAAAACATAACATTGATTTTCAATGGCTCTGGCAGCCAATAAGGTATTCCAAGCTTTCATGCGGGCAGCTGGCCAATTTGCCACAAAGATCATGAGGTCGGCTCCTACTAAATTTCTCATTTGCTCTGGGAATCTCAAATCGTAACAGATAAATGGAGCAATTTTCCACCCATGATAATCAAAGGTTTCAGAAATAGTTCCAGCTTCATAGTGATCATGCTCATTTCCATAGCTAAACAAATGATTTTTATTGTATTGATGAACTATTTCACCTTTATAAACAGCTAAAAAGCGATTGTAATATTTTCCATTTTCTTCAATGGCCAAACTGCCACAAACCAATTTGTTTGCACTTGCAATTTTCATCCATTCAACTGCTTCCCCATCTATGGTTTGAGCCTGTATTTCAGGATTCATGGTAAATCCGGTTGCAAACATTTCAGGCAAAACCACCACACTCTCATCATGGGCCTGTTGGATGTGCCAGTTTAATCGAGTTATATTGGCTATGGCATTTTCCCAAACCAAATTTGTTTGTATGAAATATATGTCTAAAGATTGCATAAAATATTGGCAGCTTGAATGATAGTGTCATCGTTTTTTGCAAAACAAAATCTCAACAACCCTGTTTTTTCACGATTTTCGCAAAAAGCACTCACTGGAATACTTGCAATTTTTGCAACTTTCGTGAGTTCTACAGAAAAATCGTAATCGTTCATGAAGGACATTTCCTTAGTTCCCATATATTTTAAGATTTGAAAATACGAGCCTTCGCAAGGCAATAATTCCCAGTTTGAATGCTTTAAATGTTCACGAAATAAGTTGCGTTTTTGTTCATAAAATATCGACAAGTTTTTCTCCCAGTTGTTTGGGATTTTCATAAATAGTTCAATACCCGCTTGAGCTGTGCTGCTGCATGCAAATGCTATAAACTGATAGACTTTTCTTAGTTCACTTGTAATTTCATCACAAGCCGATAAATAACCAAGTTTCCAACCGGTACAATGGTAGGTTTTTCCAAATGACGAAACTTTAATTGCACGCGATTTAAGTCCCTCAATATTTAAAACAGAAATATGCTGTTTACCATCAAATACCATGTGCTCATAGACTTCATCAGACAAGACATAAGCATTTGATTGATTGATCATTTCCGACAAAATTTCCCAATCATTTTGTGAAAAAATTGTACCTAATGGATTATGCGGTGTATTCACAATCACCAATTTGGTTTTGGAATTGATTTTCGATTTTACTTCATCCCAAGGAATTGAAAAGTCATTTAGGTTCATTGAAACCCTCACTGTTTTGCCCCCGGCCAAAGTAATTGCTGGCTCATAACTGTCGTAAGCTGGTTCTAAAATTAGCACTTCATCACCTGGTTTCACAAGGGTTTGAATGGCCACAAACAAGCCCACGGTTGCCCCTGGAACCACTGTGATATCGGTTTCTGGATTCAACTTTAATTGGTGTAAATCGAGTTCCTTTTGAGCAATTGCCTCTCGGAACGACAAATAGCCTGGCATGGGGGCGTATTGATTTTTGCCCAAATTCATGGCATCGGTTACAAATTGAATCAATTCTGAGGGCGGATTGAATTCTGGAAATCCTTGTGCCAAATTCAAGGCTTGTTGCTGTGTTGCAAGCTGCGACATTACCGAAAATATGGATTGCCCAACGTTTGGAAGTTTTGAATCTAAAATCAACGACATTGTTGCGAAGTTATGAGGAATTTGGAAAATCTAAATCATGGAGATTAGCAATCATTTGATTTTCAATAAATATTGTAAATGCTACAATAAGAAATACAATTGTAAATCAATGCATTACAATGATGTTAAATTTAATTTCAATCTATTTTTTTGAACTTCAAACAAATTTGGTTTTATTTGTTGAATTATAAAATCTAAACAGATGAGTCAACAGTTAAAACCAACAAATTACGGAGCTTTATCAACGCTAACCACAGTGTTCTTTTTTTGGGGATTTATTGCCGCTGGAAATAGCGTTTTTATTCCTTTTTGCAAAAATTATTTTCACTTAGATCAGTTCCAAAGTCAACTCATTGATTTTGCTTTTTATTTAGCGTATTTTATTGGTGCACTGTTTTTATTTGTTGCTGGCTCAGTAAAAAACCAAGATTTGGTTGGTACTTGGGGCTACAAGAAGAGTATTGTTTACGGTTTGGCATTTTCAGCATTGGGTGCTGCAATCATGATTATTTCGGTTTATATGAATGTGTTTGGAGGAATGTTAATGGGACTTTTTGTGGTTGCCTTGGGTTTCTCTTTACAACAAACATCGGCCAACCCTTTTATGATTTCCCTTGGTGATGAATCAACGGGAAGTAATCGAATTAGCCTAGGAGGAGGTATCAATAGTTTAGGAACTTCAATTGGCCCATTAATTGTTGCGTTAAGTTTATTTGGTAAAGCATCGGCAATTAAAGATGAAGATATTGCTGCGTTGAGCTTAAACAAAGTCATTATTTTATATGCTGCCGTTGGATTGTTATTCATTTTAATTGCAGCAATGTTCGGGGTTTCTAAAAAAGTACCGTCTGGAATTTTTGAAGAAAAGCCTGAAAAAGCTAAAAAGGCTATGAATTCATTGTTGGCAATGACCGCATTGTTGGTTGTGTGTTTCATTCCAGTTTTTAGTAGTTACAAGAGTCAAGAAGCCTATGAAATTGTAAAATTGGAAGCAAAACAAGGTGACATCAAAAAATCATTGAGCGCTGCACAACCTAACCTTACCGAAAAAGAACTGAATACAACTTTGGAAGAAAATCCTGAATTCAAAACTGTTGGAGATTCAATTAAATCGTTAAAACGTCCCTTAGAAAAAACCCGTTTAAATTGGTTGATATTGGGCTTGGTTGTTGTTGTTGGCGGATTATTATTTGCATTTGTATCGAGTAAAAAATCTCCTCAAGGATGGGGAGCAATGCAATATCCTCAGTTGAGTTTAGGCATGTTGGCAATATTTGTTTATGTGGGTGTTGAAGTTGCCATTGGCAGTAATTTAGGGGAGTTATTGAAGAAAGAATCGTTTGGCGGATTCACCTCGAGCGAAATTGCACCTTTTATTGCAATGTATTGGGGTAGCTTGATGATTGGGCGTTGGACAGGTGCCGTAAGTGCCTTAAATTTATCGGAAATGGCAAAAAAATGGCTCAGAACCTTTATGCCATTGATTGCATTTGGTGTTGTGATGTTCTTTACATGGATGGCAGGTTATAACATTGTGCCTTTAAAATGGTACTTCTTGTGTGTGATTGTACAAATGTTGGCATTTTTCATTTCTAACGACAAACCTGCATTTACCTTGTTGGTGTTTGGAATTTTAGGAACTGTTGCAACCATCGTAGGACTTTTAAACACTGGAAGTATTGGAATTTATGCATTCTTGTCAGCTGGTTTATTCCTATCGATCATGTGGCCGTGTATTTTCTCATTATCTGTTGCAGGTTTGGGCAAATATCAATCGCAAGGTGCTGGTTTCTTAGTGATGATGATTTTAGGTGGTGCAATCTTACCTCCTATTCAAGGAAAACTTGCTGATATCATTGGTATCCACGAATCGTTTGTTATTGCAACAATTGCCTTCTTATACTTAACCTATTTTGCGTTTTTTGTAAAGAACTCATTGAAGAAACAAGGTATAGAATTCGACAATAAAATTGAAGGCGGACATTAAACATTAAACCTTAATTTTGCATCACATGCATCGCGGTAGGCTTTCAGTTGTGATTATTACTTTCAATGAAGAAAACAACATTGGAAATTGTATACAATCTGTAAAATCTCTTGCCGATGAAATAATTGTTGTTGATAGTTTTTCAACTGATAGAACCTGCGAAATTTCTGAAAACATGGGTGCTACGGTTGTACAACATGCTTTTGAGGGACATATACAGCAGAAAAACTGGGCCCGATTGCAAGCAAATTTCGACTGGGTGCTTAGTTTAGACGCCGATGAATGTTTGAGCCCAGAACTATCGGAAGCCATTCTAACCATCAAGCAAAATCAATTTTCTGAAAAAACACCAGACAACAAACCCATTTATGGCTACACCATGAATCGTTTGAATCATTTGGGTGGCAACCCAATCAAAGGTTGTGGTTGGTATCCCGATAGAAAGTTGAGACTTTGGTATAAACGCTTTGGATGTTGGAAAGGAACCAATCCTCATGACCGATTTGAACTGCAAGACCCATTGGCAGTTAGACACCTACAAGGCGATCTATTACACTATACTTATTCAGATAGGAACGCAGTCTTAAAACAAGCCGTTAAATTCGGGAAAATTGGATCAAAAACATTGGAAGACTCCAATTTGATGACCATTTTTTTAAAATTCATTACAAGTCCTACATTAAAATTCTTGAAGAATTATTTCATCAAAGGAGGAATTTTTTATGGAGTCAATGGCATATACATTTGCATGTGCCAATGGTTGGAATCTTTCATTAAATATGGGAGAGGAACCATTCTAAACCTCACTAAGTTATTACATTTATAAATCTAATGTCATTTGTCGTGGCAGCAATTGAAATGTCATTCGGTGATATTTTGTAGCACCAAATTCACGAATTGCGTTTCTATGTGCAATTGTGGGATACCCCATATTTGAATTCCATGCGTATTGAGGATATTCGAGATGAAGTTCCTCCATGATATCATCACGAAATGTTTTCGCTAAAATACTGGCTGCTGCAATGTTTAAAAATCGTCCATCGCCTTTGATTTGAGTGGCATGTGGAATTTCGGCATATTTTTTAAATCGATTGCCATCAACGGCTATAAATTCAGGTGAAATTTTCAACTGACTCAAAGCTTTGTGCATGGCTAAAATACTGGCATTGAGAATATTCATTTCATCAATTTCTTTTGGGGAACATACACCCACGGCCCAATCAAGAGCATTTTCTATAATATAAGGCTTCAGTTCATCCCTGTGTTTTTTTGAAACTTGTTTGCTATCATTGAGAAATGGGTGGTAAAAACCTTCGGGAAGAATCACAGCGGCTGCCACTACTGGTCCCGACAAACAACCCCTACCGGCTTCATCACAGCCAGCTTCAAGATTAAATTCAGAACATTTGGGGAGCAACACTGCCATGGTACAAAATTAAGCCAATTTGCTTAATCTTGTTTTCCTATTTCTTTTGTCCAAGTTCCAGAACTGCAATACACTTTTAAAATATAAAAACCAGCAGGAAGTCGACCAAATTGAATGACATTCCTCGTTTTTCCGTATTGCAAGCGCTTTCCTGTCATATCAAATACCATATAATCGTAATCGTCATTTCCGGGTAAATTTAAAATATTTGTGGTTGGATTTGGATACACGAGAAACTCAAGGTTTTGAGCTTGGGTTGTCTGACTCAAATGCGTTTTAGCATTGGAATTTGACGATTGTAAATTTTCTAATTGCGATTGTTGAGCACTCAATTTTTGGATGCTTAAAAACGTCAAAATTAAGGTTAAATAAATTTGATTTTTCATTGGTTTCTTTGTTTTCAATGTATCTAATCACGTTTCAACCACACTATTATTTACAAATATATTAGAAGAAGACCATAAAAAATACACTCAAATGAGTATATAACAACGTTTTATGTCATTTTAATGTAATACTCTTGCAATTTCAACGATTCGAACGACAACGATCGCTGCAATATTTCACTTCATCCCAAACCTTTTCCCACTTTTTACGCCAAGTGAAAGGTTTACCACACGTTACACAAATCTTTTGCGGTAAATCAGACTTTTTTACCTGTGAACCGTTTCTTTTCATTTAGATATTTTCGGGCCATTTATGTGTTTTGGCATACGATAAACGACCTATTTTTTTTGTGCTATGATAACTATCTAAACCACTACAAGTGATGGTTTCAGCCAATTCGATGTCAACAAACCCATCTTTTCCTAAACAATGATCTGGTAAAATAATTTCTTGAATTTGACCAATGATCATGATTGTGCCATTGATTTCAAGATCTATTTTTTGCTTAAACTCACAAATAAATTTCAAGTGCGATTCGTGCACAAAAGGAGCGTCATATCCCTCAAAATATTCTTCTGTAAGTTTTACTGCCTCAAATTCCGAAACGTCTGCGTCATAACGCGCAGAAGCTTGATGGGCATTTTTATAAATACCATCATGAATATGATTGATTGTGTAAAAGTTAGTGTCTAAAATATTCTGTAAAGTATGTCTTGGCGAAGCATCCGGACGCACAATAAAACCACATAGAGGCGGGTTGGCCCCTATGTGAAATAGCGAGTTAAAAATGGCCAAATTGGTTTTGTTTTGAGCCGATTTGGTACCAATAAGCACCACACTTTTAAATCCACCCAATGAATTAATCAATGAAGCCCTGTATCGGGTTTCCATTTCATTCAATTGTTGTGCAGAAATGATCATTATTTAATTTTAATTTTCTTGAATGTTGGGGTTTTCATGATTTTCTCCCAATATTTAAAAAACGAAGGTTGCGTTGTAACAACTTCAGGAAACATCCAATCGCGCTCATCTTTTTCACCTTTATAATGGCTAAACAATGGGTGTTTTTTAGAAATAAAATTGGCAGAAGGTTGTAATTTTTCTAAATCAGAGAATTCACCAACATAAATTTGAATATTCTCAATGTTTTTTGCCAAATCTAGGCAAAAATTGAGGTTCATTTCTGAAATTGGGAATTTTTCAAAATGCGATGGCTCGAGTAACAATACCCTATTCACATTTTCTGTGGACCTCCAAATTGGATCTAAATTGTAGTAATTATAGATGACCGTTGGAAGATTTTCATCTAATTTAGGGGCTACGCTTTCAGGCAAGGTAGTCTTTAATTCTATGTGTGTTTTTTCTTGAAGGACATCTGGCACCACCAATGCATTAAATTCACGGTATTCTTTATCTAAGAAAGTTCCATAATCATCGGTTTCACAATAACGATTGATATTTTCTTGATTGGCAAAATACAATTTGGTGCTAAACGAACCACAAATCCATTGCCAACTTAAAAAATTACTTGCAAAATCGGCATCTAGCAAATGATAATACATCCATTTTCCTGGGTTTTTCCACGCAGAGCGACCAACATTACACACAATCGACGCTACATACATACGCACGTGATTGTGCATGTATCCGTATTGGTATAAGCCATTGATACAATCATCAACTGCCGAAATTCCGGTATTTGCATCCAAAACAACCTGAGGAATCATATCGTCTAGTGCATGTTCTTGAGGTTTCTTAACATCAACTTCATAAAGATTGGGAGACGTTTCACCCACCCTTTGGAAATAATCTCTCCAAGCTAGCTGTTGTAATAATCTTTCGCATTGCGACAATTTATATCCTTTAGACAAAACCACTTCCATAATTTGCTTCGTAGAAATGACACCTCTCGAAACGTATGGAGATAGCTGAGTTACAGCCCCTTTGAGATTGTTGCGAGTTCGTCCGTAATTAATTGGATTGATTTTTTGGATTTTTGCTAAAATTTCGTTAAATTCAGTTGTAGGCATTTTTATCGTTTACTTATTTTATTGTTAGATATTTGATTTTGAAGTTTGCACTTAAATCGTTGAATATCTTGATTTCTTTTATGTTTGTGTTTTTGACTCACTCCTGAGTTCACTCTTTTCCTCCATAGGTTAAAACTACTGCGCTTTAATGTGCTGCGCATCAGTTGAATCACCATAGATTCTGTATATCCAAATTGCACTTCTATGGCTTCAAAAGGAGTTCTATCTTCCCAGGCCATTTCAATGATCCTATCTAAATCTTCGTCTGTCAATTTCATATTCTAATTAACTTTTTTTGTCGTAAAACATCCAAGGTTAAAATTGGCGTATCGTTCAAATTTTCGAACGAAACAACATCACATAAAAACATATCGTGATCACCGGCCTCGATGATTTGAAGTGGTTTTAAGAGTAAAATAGAAACCGCATTTGAAAGAACTTCAAAGTTATTCCAAAAAATTGTGGAATATGGATTTTCTTTTGGTAACTTATTTTGAATGTTTTTACGATTAATAAATCCTTGTTTATCGAATGATTTCCCTGATTTCTGTCCAAAATTTCTCACAAGTCCATATTGCATTTCCGATAATAATTGAAGCACAAAAGATTGCCCATCCTTTACATTTTCAAGGGTTTGAGTGTTGTGATAAATTGCCACCATGTAACGCTTGGGCTCCATACTCACAGCAGAAACATAGGTGCAAATATTCATATTGGTGGTGTGATTTTGTTTACTTGAAATACTGTAAACGGGTACATTCACCAAATTCCAGGGACGTTTCATTATAGTTTTAAGGTGGACATTCCCCCATCAACATGTAAAATTTGTCCTGTAATCCAAGCAGAATTATCGGAAAGCAGAAACGTTGCCATATTCGCCAGATCTTTAGGTTCACCAATTTTTTTCAATGGATGTCGCTGAGCATTCGCCGCAATTTTCTCCTCTGTATTGAGCAAATTTGCAGCTAAAGGGGTATTTGTAATTGAAGGGGCAATGCAATTCACTCTAATTTTAGGTGCAAGCTCAGCAGCTAACGCCTTGGTAAGTCCTTCAATTGCTCCTTTAGAACTTGCAACCATGCTATGAAATGGAAATCCCAATTGTACCGCAACGGTTGAAAACAATACGATACTTGGATTTTCAGATAATTTAAGTTTCGGTAAGATATTTTGAATGATGCGAATAGCTCCTCCCACTTGTTTTCTGTAATCAGCAATAAAATCTGCTTCTGCGATTCTTGCAAACGGCTTTAGATTGATGGCTCCTACGCAGTATACAATTCCATCAATTGTATCAGGAACGAAGGTTAAATCTAATTGCTCATCCAAAACATTTAAATGAGAGTATGTAACATTTGAAATTTCAGCAGGTTGAGAATTGCAAAAAGTTGCAAAAACGCGATTGTTGACAGACAAATTCTGAACCAACTGCAACCCTATTCCCGACGACCCACCTACAATTAAATAATTCTTCATTCAAAAGAAACAATGATAGGGAGTAAAAGTTTATAGGGATACGAATCTAAAGCTTCGAATTATTTTTTTTGTTTGTTCTGATTCCGCTTTTTCGATTTCAATGTTATCCATTGTGAGATTTTGGAACATATAAAATTCTTTGCTCAGATCTAACATAGATGGTAATTCATCAATTCCACTTAACTCATATTGAGCTTGTTTAGGCTTTTTCAATTCCTTATTTTGTGAGACGTCCACCCTCTTTTTTATTGTTAAAGATGTCAAATTCTCTTCTTTCATCCACACAGGATTTATTTTTTTTGAGGGACTTTTTCTCTCCGGTTGTTTGATTGGAGGCGGTTGTTTCATCCCCAAAAGTTTTGAGTTTGAACCACTCGTTTTTAGAGATTTTGGCTTAATGATATACACACCAACCAATGTCCCTCCAAAGAACACAAATAAAAGTGAAGCAACAAGTTGCATCCAATTCATTCGAAAACCTTTAGATTTTTTGCGCAATTGTTTTTGTTGAAACTGTTGAAAGATTTCATGCTCCA
>JACCEB010136126.1_pt1 | contig 9987 bp, 9 predicted proteins | sample 7454761 | NCBI WGS metagenome assembly JACCEB01 (sample SAMN15323454, study PRJNA562643) | freshwater metagenome | isolation source: river surface water | place: USA:Blue River Watershed | collected 2017-08-18
ATGTGATGTTATATTGGTCAAATGCAGGATTATATGTGAGTCCGTTTGCGTTGGTTTCAATGGGTTTAAGGCAAATCCTACCAAATCCAAAAGCAAAAAAGACCGCTAAATTTTCCCGTTTAATTAAGTATAATTCTAGAGGATTAGGATTGGGAAAATATATTGAAGAATACCAATTTATTAGAGTTGATAAAGGTAAAATTTTTAAGTCAAAACAATGGATTAGAAATTATGAGTACACTAATAATTTAAAATCAGGAGAATGGTCCAGTTCCCAAGCACTATTTAATAATTTGAATATGCCATTGGAAAAATTTAAAATTGAGTCAGTTGAATTGTCTGGAAACTTTGATTATGTTGGTTTTAATGAAGTATTTTTGGATGTGGATTATGTTATTAAAAATGTTAATGACAAAAAAGTTTTAGGTAAGCTATTTAATATTAACCAATTGGTTAAAATGAAACCAAGAACAAAATTATCATCTCCACATCAAGTTCCAGCTAGATATGATTTTGTATTTACAGGTGAAATTGTTTGTTACGAGTATGATGAAAAAATAGTAACGTCAGTGTACAATTATAATAGACTTGACCAATACAATGGTCCCTATGTGATGGTTGTTGCAATTGAAAATCCTCGAGTAATTTCGAGTATTTTAAATTATTTGGAAAAAATGATGTATAGCTTGGGTGAGTATAGACAATATGGAACAACCTGTTTATTTGATTCTCAGGTGTTAACTCCAGAACAAAAGGTTTTTTTCAATGTAAACCATGCTAATAGGTATGGTATGTTTGCAAATGTTAAAGACAACTTTGTTAATTCAAATAAATTGTATATTGCCATTACACCAATAAATGAAATACCAAATGAAAAACTAAATTTCCAAGTTAGTGACAAAGTACTATTATTGAGTAAATTTTCTTGTAATTGTTTGAAAAATTTAAATGAAGAAAATATGGAAAATTTTAACTTGAGACCATATGTGTATATAAATACTACTTGTATGAAATTTAAAAATTAATATTATATTCAATTACTTTATTAACATAATTAGAATTTACAAAAAAATAATTAATTATTTTTGTTAATTAGTATTTAACAATAATAATTCTTGTTGACTAGTAAAGTGGTTATTGGACAATTTAATTAAACATTAATAATTTTTCCATCTAAATCCATAAGTAAAGTTCTAACTTTGAGATTAGGATATTTGGTACCAATAGTTTTTGCGAATATTTTAAAGTTTTCTTTGTGTAATTCAATTTCTTCTTCTCTTGAAATTTCTTTTTTATTATAAAATATTTTGTATGCACCACATTGCATATGATCAATAACAATCACTTCTTTTATATCATGAAGATTTTCAGCAAGTTCAATGTGTTTATCTAAGGTTTCTGCCCAAGCTGTAAATTTAGTTTGATTATAACCGAGAGTCGCCCCTGCTAAAATAAATTCGTCATAGTTATTATTATAACCAATCGAATCTAAATATCTTACAGCATCATCAATTAATCTAAAATCCATACATGTTATAACAATAGCTTTAGCGTGATGAGCAGTCATTTGGTCTTGTGTAATAAAATTACTATTTGAATTAATAAAATTGGATTTTATATAAATAAAATAAACAATAATTGCAATGAGTAGTTGTAAAATTAATAATTTTGTCATTTTATTAAAAAAATATATATAAATCAACTTAGATATTTTTAAATTTTTGTTAATTTATCTGCAATGATAACAGGATTTTGTTTAAGGATTTCTTCTTGTCCTTCTTTTTTATAATCAAATTTACATTCATGTGTTTCTGGTAGCCGGCATTTTGAACAAAGTTTTTTAAAATCACACTTGCAATTAAAAACCATAATGCCTGTTTTCTTTTTACAGTAGTCACATTTTGATGATTCCATTAAATTAATTTATATTAATTATTTAATAAATAAAAATCAATTTTTTTATTTTTCAACATATTCACGAATTAAATTTGTTGCCCATGGATACATATTATTTGTTATGCTCCATTGATTCCAATCGCTGTCAGAACTTCCCTTAGCAAGTGGAGTAACCCATTTAAAATCTATTTTTTCTCTATATTTATGGTCAATTGATTTGTTTGCTCTTAAAGATGCAAATGTAGTTGTTAATTCAGATGGACTGGAAAAAGTTTGAACATTACCATATGGTTGATTACTTGCATCCCAATATTGAGTACCAGCATTTCCTACAAACACAACAGCTGAACCTTTTTTATCAATCCAAGGTTGTATTATATATTTGTTTCCTGGTTTAAACATATCGTTCCACTTGCTAAAATCTCTTGATTTTGTTTTAACCACGGGTAATAATCTTCCTTCTTCTGCAGTTTCATCGTAACAAGATACAACAGGACAACTTCCAGGATCTATTGAGCCAGCACATAAATGATATCCAGGTGTTTTTTTTGTTGGGTCAGCAGCAGAATATACATTTGGATTAGTTTCGGTTGATACTAATATTTGTCCAGCGCTATTAGTTAAAATAGCAGCTGCTGCAGATGGAATATTGTATCCAAAAGAGTTACAAGCACTATGTTTACAACCCCAATTTGCTTTTTTTAAATTACTAATATCAAACCAACCAACATGTGTTCCTGAAGTATTTCTTATGCTAATTTTACCAAATGTTTTACCGCTTGAATCTGTTTGAATTGCCATTAATAAACCTTTTGCATCGTTTTGTGTTTGAAAACGTTGTGAACCATATGTTAAATAGTTAGTGTCATCAACTGGATTTACATTTAAAAAAGTTGGGTTATTTAAAGTTACAAAAAAATATGTTTTAAACTCTTGTCCAATTGTTTTTTTGGAATTTGCAATAATTTGGTCTATGCTATCAGGAGTAATCTTTGCTACTGGTGTAGGTGCAGGTGTTGCAGGTGTTGCTGGTGCAGGTGTTGCTGGTGCTTTTGGTGCTAAAAATGGAATCATATGTTTGACAGCTGGTACACCTGTAGGTAATGGTGCTGATGGAGGTACCACAGGATCACCTGGAGATGATTTTATTTCTTTTAAGTAATCTTCATTTACCCATCCTAAAAACCCATCTTTAATTACTTGGATAAAAACTTTGTTATTAACTTGATCATAACTTTTAGTTAAATTTACAGCTTGTACCTCTTCACCTTTTTGTAGAATAATAACATTGCCGCTAGGGTCTTTTGATAAATAAAGTGGTCCTGAATCATTTTTTGGGTAGATTCTTAGTGCAGTAGTTTCAATATTTGAAGCATTGTGTCTATCGTGTTTATACCTTTTACCAGTTATTACAGGTGTATCTTCTAAATAAGAACTATTAACCCATCCACGCGAACCATTAAATGTTGTAACGAATGAAAAATTAATTTGACTTTGTGGATCTGTTTGTGTTTCCGATACTCTTACCCATTGACCTAAGTTAAGAATAACTTGTTTACCACTTGAATCCAAAACCCATTTATTATTATTTATGGGGTTTTCTCTAAGTAAACTGTCTTCTCTTCCACCTGCATTATTTCTAATATGTCTTTTCCATTCACCTCCACCAAACTGTGACAATTTAGATTTTAATTGTAAATACTTTGTCTTGTACTTGATGTATTTTTGATTATACATTTTAAATATAAATTCAAATAGAAAATAACTTTAATAAATTTAAATTAAAAAAATAAATCCCTCGGTATAAATATATGAGCGAACCCGCTGTTGAACTTGTTACTTCCCCTCAAACCCAATCCAAACCTCAAGAGATTGAAAATGTTGAATCAAAAAGCCCTAGTATTTTTTCAAATCAAGACCTCATGCAAAAACTTGGTGTTATTCCTACTGTGCTCTTTGAATTATATAAAGTCATGGTATCTTCTTTTTTAATTTTATTTGTACCTCAAAATTGCGATGGTCATGTTTGTACATTGAGTGAAAACTTAGTAACCCCTGATAACCTGTATACTGGTGGTCTTGTTATTAATTTTTTAACAATGGGGACTTTTTTAATTTTCTATTTGTGTGAAATTCTAAGAGAAAATAAGTTAATTTGTTATTTGGAAGTTAATCAATCAGTTCCAGCTGATAATGAATCTGTTGGTACTGCCTTGTTAGCCCTGCCTGTGGAAAAGTTAAATTCAATTTACTCAATTGATAAAAAATATCAATGGGCCGGATGGACTGCATTGGCAATGTTTGTTGTCAATACCATATTAAGTGGTTTTGTTGTTTATAAATATTACTTGGACAATCAAACAACATCTACATATATTACAAATATTTTATTTATGGTTACCAAGTTAGCTGATATTTATTCAACTGTTAACACTGATAAAAATATCTTTTTTTCAGCTTATCACAAATGCAAATTACAATATAATGATGTTGACCCTGATAAAAAAGAAATTACCAAGGATGAAACCCAAACTACTCAAATTCCATTAAACCAAGCCTAAAATAGTTTCCGCGATAGTTAGTTATTTAATAAACTTCGCGAAAATTATTGAAATTAATTTGTTTACATTATCAAACTTAATAATTTCCAATGGAAACTAAATTACTCGATACTAGAATTCCCCATAAAGCTATAGAAGCCAAGTGGCAAGCTAAATGGACCAATGAGAAAACTTATAAATCAGTCCCTGATTCCAGACCCCGATTTTCCATGTGCATTCCTCCTCCAAATGTTACCGGTGTGTTACACATGGGTCATGCTCTTAACAACACTTTTCAAGACACAATGGCTCGAGCAAAACGAGCTCAAGGTTACAATGTTTGTTGGGTCCCAGGAACTGACCATGCAGGAATTGCAACCCAAGTAAAAGTACAAAAAGAATTAGAAGCAAAAGGTATTAAATCAAGCGATTTAACTCGAGAAGAATTTTTAGCTCATATACATGCTTGGAAAGAATCATCTGGTTCCACTATTATTTCTCAATTAAAAAGACTTGGTTGTTCTTGTGATTGGGACCGCGAATGTTTTACCATGGATCCTGAATTTTCTTCCCATGTGAAAGATATATTTATTAAATTATACCAATCCAAACTAATTTATCAAGGTAATTACATGGTTAATTGGGACCCTGAACTGCAATCAGCTATTGCGGACGATGAGGTAAATACCAGCCCTTGCAAATCAAAGTTGTACTGGATTAAATATTTTAATGCGGACAAAACCAAATCAGTTACAGTGGCAACTTCCCGTCCAGAAACTCTATTTGGTGATGTAGCAATTGGATTTAATGACCAAGATACCAGATACATTGGTGACCAAGAAGAATATTTGATTCCCATTATTGGAAAACCAATTAGGTTAATTTCAGATGCCGCGGTTGATAAAGATTTTGGTTCCGGGCTAGTAAAAATTACTCCTGCTCATGATAAATTTGACTTTGAGTTTGCCAATCGTCATGGACTTGTCCCAGTCCAAATAATTGATAAAACAGGTAAAATTACCAACACTGGAACCGGATACGATACCATGCCAGTCTCAGTAGCTAGAAGAATTATTGTAAAGGAATTGACCGCGTTAGGTCATATTGAAAAAGTAGTTGAATATGATTCAGTACAAAAAACTTGTTATCGTACTGGAGCACAAATAGAACCCCTGTGTACAACCCAATGGTTTGTAGATATGAAAGCACTTGGAGCTCAGACTGACCAATTAGTCAAATCAGGTCAAGTGGAATTATTTCCTGCCAATCAAATCAACACTTATAATACTTGGATGGAAGGGTTAAGACCTTGGTGTATTAGCCGGCAATTGGTCTGGGGCCATAGGATTCCAGTATTTTATTGTACGGGATGTTCAACCCAAGTAGCCAGCAAAGAAACTCAAGTTCAATGTGCTCAATGTGGAAACACTATGACCCAAGACCCAGATGTTCTTGACACTTGGTTTTCTTCATGGTTGTGGGCATATGGGGTATTTAAACCAGAAGAATTGGATTATTATTTTCCTACTGATTTCCTAATTACTGGTTCTGATATTCTGTTCTTTTGGGTTATCCGAATGATGATGGCATCTGAATATATGAAAGGACAAGCACCTTTCAGCAAAGTATATTTGCATGGGATAGTTCGAGATGAATCTAACAAAAAAATGTCCAAGTCACTTGGTAATGTTATTGATCCACTGGTTCTAATTGATAAATTTGGTTGTGACCCAGTCCGATTCAGTTTGTTAATGACAACCCCATACAGCTCAGATGTACCCATTAGCGAAAAAACATTTGATATTGGAAAAACATTTTGTACCAAGTTTTGGAACGTGGTTCGTTACGCTCAATCCATTATAATTGCTAATCCAGACGGATGGACTGGGTCTTTTTCCGATTATGTGGCGGAAGGTCCAATTGATACCAACATTATGGCACGATTTGAACAAGTTAAATCAAATATTGCAGCAAGACTAGATGAATTTGAATTTGCCAAGGCAACTAAGGAATTATATTCTTGGGTTTGGGATGATTTAGCAAATGGGTATTTGGAGTATTGCAAGGATAAAATTAGTCAAAAGAAACATTTGTTGTTGTATCTAATTTACCAAACAATCCAACAAGCTCACCCATTTATCCCCCATATTACCAGTGAAATGACCGAAGTATTAAATGACACATTGCAAAATGTAAAAAAATAAACCTAAATATTAAATGTTATTTATTTTATTGCATTTTAAATAATTGATTATTTGCTAATATATAATTTGCTGATTCTCCCGCATAGTCAAATATAAAATCAACACATTTAGTTCTATTAACACCTAATTTTCTTTTAATTTCATCAACCAATTGTATTTTTAATTGCTGGTTCTCACAAGTTTTTAATATTGAATTTGGATTTATTATATTATTATACATAAAATGAAGTCCACCTTCATATATAAATCCATTAGGTCCAATTTCATAATCAGACAAAACTCCTGTTAAATAAATTTTTTCAAGTTTCCCGATTACTCTTGAAAAGTTGGTTTTAATAAAATTAAAGCAAGTATCGTGAGTAAACCAATAATTTGTTTCTTTTGCAATATAATTTGAAAAAACATTAGGTAAATTATTTGATAGAAGTCCATTCATATGACAAACTATACAAGTATTATCATCAAGCACTAAAACCATAAATAAACAAGATGTTATACCACCAGATGCAACTTTACATGTTTTATCCACATAAAGAATATTTCCTTCTAAACAAATTAAATCTTTATTTGTTTGTAATGATAAATTTTTTGCAATATTAGTATATTTGTTAAAATCTAATAAAATATGTGTTAATGGACTTGAATATTTTAACTTAGTTTTTAAATCAGTAGCTTGAGCAAATGGGATTGGATTATTTATAAAATATTTTGTTGCTTCATTTATTTTATTACATGCTTTTACAACTTCAAAATTACTATTCAATTTTGTAGCATTGGTAGTAATTCGTTGAGCATCTTCTTTATCCATTCCTTCGACAAATCTTTTATCTTTCATACAACGTAAACATTTTACCCCGTCTGTTTTAACATTATTATATCCTAAGCATTTACATTTGCTTTGATTCTCATCTTTATCACATTGGTTTGAAAAAAATTGAGGATCAAACTTTGCAAAATTATAGTAAGAATTTGGACAATCATTTTTTAAAAGCCCATGGGCTAAACTGTTTTCATAACATTTTACTTCACCATCACTTTCAGCTTCAATATCAGCCCATGCACCTCCGATTTGATTTTTGAGTTTTAAATATTTATTTTTGTATTTTAAGTATTTGTTGTAATAACTATCTTGTTTGGATAAATTAACTAAATTAATTAAGTTACTCATATAAGTGTTATTTATATACTAATTATTAGGAAATAAATTAATAAAATAAATTATCCAGTTGTGAAAAGTCACGAAATGGTTCACGTAATTTACGCACACATTTGATATTTGAATATGTTGATTTGGTACAAATGGTTTTAAAAAACTCATCTGATAGTGTTGACTTTGTTTTTAGAATAATTTCCAATGTTTTGCCAAAGTAGTTTAGATTGGCAATAATAAAATCTTCAGTAAAGTCAGCGTGGTTTACGTACCTATAAATAACTTCAGTAGCTTGAAAAATGTTCAAATTGTTAAGAACAAATTTCGGGTCATTAATATTTGTTTGTTGATTTAAATCCATTAAATTATACATAATATATTATTCACAGATAATTTTTCAATTTTTTTTTAACTCGGCTTGATTTATTATTTAAATTTGCGATTTAATACCAAATTCAATTTTATAAAATATAAATCTATTATATAAAACTTAATTTAAAATAAAGTAATACAGTTACATTTCTTTTGTTTTTCAGTTGATTCATTTAATTTGTTAGTAACCTCATCAGCAACTTGGTAATTAATTTCTCTAATTTGATTAAGCAAGTCATTAATTTTTTTAATATTTGAATTAATGTTTCTGCATCCAGAAAAACCACATTGGGTACTTACGGTACTTGTATGCAAGTCATTAATTTGTTTAATTAATGGTTCAGCTTGCAATTTATCGGCTTCCAGTTTTATTCTTTTATTTTCTTCGGCTATTTTAGCTTCTTCTGCTATTCTAGCTTGTCTTCTTTCTTCTGCTTCTCTTCTTTCTTGTAATATTTTTTGTTTTTCTTCTTCGGGTAATGCATTAAATCTAGATTCTTCAGCTAATCTTTTAGCTTTAGCTTCTGCCTCTTTTTCCTCTCTTTCTCTTCTTTTTCTGGCAGCATCCTCTTGCATTCTTCTAACTTGACTAGCGGCGGCAAAACCACCAGCACCAATTTTACTTTGTAAATCTAAATACTTTTTTTTGTATTTGAGATATTTTAGTTTGTAAATTTCTTCTTGATTTGACATATAATAATAATTGGAAAAAAATATTATTAAAATAAAAAAATTGAATCTGATACTACTTGTTAATCCTATATCTAATCCTTTACAATGTCGAATTTTGATACTCATATTGTACATGCAACACCTGTTTACCCAGAACCTGATGCAAAATTTAGTGACATTAGACCAAGTGCACCGGCATTTAGTCAAGTGTGTCACCAAGATATTATAATTAACTATCCTGGTATTCCGGTTGATTCAATGGACCGGTTTAGAAACCTTGTAGAAAAATATTCTATTTCAATGGAATTTGCTATGAGATTGAGAGAACTAGATGGATATGAAATTATTGTAATTTTGGATGATTCCGGTTCAATGTCTTCTCCTGTATCTAAACCCAATGACCCATTTGTAAAAACAGAAACAAGATGGCAAGAAGCTCAACGCTCAGCCAAAATTATTGTAGATATTGCAAGTGTGTTTGACCCAGATGGTGTTGATATTTATTATTTAAACAGATCACCAATTTTGAATGTACACGACGCAACCGAACTTGATTCAAATCCTATTTTTTCGCGATATCCAGACGGTTCCACACCGCTTGGTGAAACTATTGAAAGAGTTTTAAATGGGAAAAGTAAATGCGAACGTAAATTGTTATTAATAGTTTTTACTGATGGTCAACCAGATAATATGAAATTATTCAAGTCTGTACTTGCAAATAGAAAACCTATTGATAAAATATTTGTTAGTCTAGTTGCTTGTACAGATGATTCAAATGCAGTAGGTTATCTTAATGAAATAGATAAAACAATTAAAAACGTAGACACCAATGATGACTATTTCAGTGAATTACATGAAATTAAACGAGTTCAAGGTCCGGGGTTTCCATTTACTTTTGGTGATTATATTTGTAAAATATTATTAGGCCCGGTATGTCCACATTTTGACAAATTAGATGAGCGTAAACTTACTACACGAGACTTGGGTGCAATTAAACAAAAACCAAAACCAAAACCTACAATTAACAATAAAGATTCTTGTATAGTTTCATAAACAAATTCTTATAATTATTGTTCTAAAACAAGCTGATATGTTTTGTAACCACATGTATCTGTTTCAATCATTTCCTTAAATTTATTTACATTAACTAAAA
>JACCEB010315196.1_pt1 | contig 9986 bp, 10 predicted proteins | sample 7454761 | NCBI WGS metagenome assembly JACCEB01 (sample SAMN15323454, study PRJNA562643) | freshwater metagenome | isolation source: river surface water | place: USA:Blue River Watershed | collected 2017-08-18
CGTATTGCAGTCGAAAAAAATATAGCTGTGCTCGACGCACCCGTCTCTGGCGGTGAAATAGGTGCTCGCGATGCACGCCTTTCAATTATGGTGGGCGGTGATGCTGAAGCTTTTAAACGTGCCCTTCCTGTGTTGGAATGCATGGGCAATAACATTGCCCTGTTAGGGCCTGCAGGATCTGGTCAGTACGCCAAGCTTTGTAATCAAATCGTCATTGCTTCAACCATCATGGGTGTGTGTGAGGGCATTCGATATGCTCAAGAAGCGGGTTTAGACGCTAATGCAGTATTGAAGGTCATTGGTAGTGGCGCAGCTGGGGGAACACAGCTCAATGTTCAAGGCCCGCGCATGATCAGTGGTGATTTTGCTCCAGGATTTATGGCAGAACATTTTGTCAAAGACATTGGCCTCGCAATTGAGTCCGCACAGGAAATGAATCTTCACCTACCAGGACTTGATCAAGCAAGGCGTCTATATCAGCAAATGTTGGATAAGGGCATGAATCGCGATGGCTATCACGCTCTCTATCAACTTTACTTAGCAAACGAAGCCTAGGGCGTATTTCTTTCATGTCTGCACAATTGAACAGGCAATCACCACTTGCTTGGTCTCTCATTTTGGTTTTGCTTGGTACAGCCATACATTTAGCACTAGCATTTACAACTGAGTTATCGGTGGATGAGGCGCACTATGCCCTCTATGCCACACACTTAGCCTGGGGTTATTTTGATCACCCTCCAATGGTGGGGTGGATCCAATGGCCACTGGTTGCCATCAACGCTCCCGATGGAATCCTACGCCTTATTCCCATTAGCATCTGGATCATCTCTTGTATCTTGGTTTACCAGATTGCTTATCAGTTAAATGAATATTGCTCAGACCGTGGCCTATTGAGTAAACATATGGGGCTTAGCAATTCTTCATTAGCAGGTCTTGCGGCTGTAGCAATCATTGTTTTTGCACCATTACCGCATGTTCTTGCGGTGGGCTTAGTACCCGACACAATATTGACACCCCTCAGTCTTGCAATTTTATGGATGGCACTTCAATGGATCAAGCAAGATGGGCAATTTAGCTTTTATCAATGGATTGGTCTTGGTCTACTTTTTGGTTTGGCAGGGCTTAGTAAGTACACCGCGATTTTGTACGCAATTGCCTTTGTAATTGCTTGTCTCGCCGTACCACGCTATTCCTTTGTAAAACAATCTGGCTTTTATCTTGCCATTGCTATTACCCTAGTACTCATTAGTCCTGTAATCCTTTGGAATGCTCAGCATGATTGGATCTCGTTTCGGTATCAGTTTGATCATGGTACTGGTGGCACATGGTTGTGGAGACGCGTCGCTGCGTTCATTGGTTTGCAAATTGCCGTCTTTGGCTTTCTGCCTGTTCTGGGCTTATGGGCATTCTGTCGCTCAGCTCGTTTTAGTGCGCGCCCCTGGATTGGTATTTTGCTCGTGTTCTTTGCATTGCCATTCAGCGTCTTTGCCCTCTTATCAGGTGGAGGTGGTTTACCGCATTGGACAACCCCTGCATGGTTTTGTTTAGCGCCGATTGCAGGTATTGGTCTTGCCTATTGCTGGCAAAGTGGCAGACGCTGGCTGATTGCACTATTTGCAGCAATCCAAGGCACTCTGGTTATCTCTGGACTGACGTTAGTAATGACCGCTGGATATCCCATAGCCAGTCAGTTTAAGGTCAACCCTCTAGCTGATTTATTTGGTTGGCGCTCCGCATCAATCCGCGCCGATCTATTGGTCAAGGAACTAAAGGCAAGTGGTATTGCAGTACAAAATTGGACTCTGGCAAGTCGAGTAGCATGGTATGCCAGCCCCACCCCAATCTATGTGCTCGATGATCGCTTTGATCAATTCGATTTATGGTTTGGAAAATTGCCCGAAGGCTCTAATGTCATTTTGCTCAACTGGTCTGAGATGTCATTTAAGCTTCCAGTTGGCGAGGGTCAATTTAGAACCTGTCGTCCTTTAGACCGCTTAAGTATTGCCCATTTAGGTCAAGCCCTGAGTCAATTTGAGCTCAGTTACTGTCAAGGCTGGGGTGGAAAGACGAAGCCGGAGCGAGAGGCATTATCCTTACGTCCATGAGTTCTCAATGGAAAGCAGTATTAAAACGCAGCTGGCCCACCATTCGGATTGTTCTTTCAATTGCATTGCTTTGGAAAGCAACGAGCGAAATTGATTGGCAGGCCTTACGCGAATCTGAGCTGCAATTACAAGCACAGTGGCTAGTCGCGGGCGGTCTTTGTATTACGGCTGCCTACATCTGTGGGGGCCTACGCTGGGGTCTCTTCATGCAGCGTGCGGGTTTTCAAGGAAGCCTGATGGGCTACGTTGCGCTGTATTTCTCCGGGGGCTTAATTAACCAAGGTCTACCTAGTACTTTAGGTGGTGACAGCTACCGCGCTATTGCCGGCACCCATCTCACACGCGGTGGGCAATTGAGCCATCAAAAAGAACTGGCTGATGAACTTAGCCATGCCGACCCTCTTCAAACACAAAGCCCCAAACTGCGTTTAGGTTTTTCCATGACCTTGCTAGATCGCCTTGTGGGTCTTATGGGAAATAATATTTTGGGTGGCATCGGTTTAGTTCTTGGTGGCGCTACATTGGCCTCATGGGGTACTGAATTAGGTTATTTAGTTTTGGTGGTAATGATTGGTGGTGGGCTTGTGCTTGCTTTTGCTCTGAGCTATCAACCCCTACTAAATTGGATTGAAAAACTCCTAAAGCGTTTTGATCTCGATCATGCACTCCCTGGAATTCGTCTAGCATTTGCTTGGCCTAGTAATATCGGTCAATCCATCTTTGCGGTCTGCATTCATTGCTTCAATATTTTGGCATTGGGTTTTTGCCTTAAAGCCTATGGTGCGGATGTGCCCACCGAAGCATTAATGATTGGGCTACCCGCCCTCAGTCTCTTACTCATGTTGCCCATCAGTATCTCGGGCTGGGGATTACGCGAGGCTACCTTAGCCTCCGTTTTAGCCCTATGGGGTGTTAATCCCTCCCTAACTGTATTGGGCTCAATTAGTTATGGTGCGATTACCTTGTTATGCGTCTTGCCAGGTGCCTATAAATTACTTAGGCGTTACTAAGGAGGTGTAGGCATAAAATACAGCCTACGATATAAAGGATTAAAGCGGAATGGCAATTAGCGTTAATGCAATGCGAACGATTGATCACTGGGTGGGTGTGCCACTCTGTGCTTTAACCAGTCCATTTGTAGCCCTGCTCGATTTGCTGGCCAAACCATTTACTAAAGCTGGGAATCCCCAAAAACTTCTTTTTATCGAACTGTCGGAGATGGGAAGTGCCATCTTGGTTGATCCGGCGATGCGTAAAGCACAGGCCAATGGTGCTGAAATCTACTTCCTCATTTTTAAAAGTAATGCGGCAAGCCTTAGTCTTTTAAATACCGTTAAACCAAATCATATTTTTACAATTGATTCTTCAAGTCTACTCAACTTAGCGCTTGATACGCTACGTTTCTTGGTGAAAGCACGGATTCATCGCATTGATACCGTGATTGATTTAGAGTTGTTCTCCCGCTTTACTGCGCTACTCACTGGTCTGTGTGGAGCTAGACGGCGTGTGGGATACGATATTTTTCATGGGGAAGGATTGTGGCGCGGTACCATGCTAACCCGCAAGGTGCATTACAACCCGCATATTCATATTGCCAAGAACTTTTTATCACTTGTGCATGCTGCCTTTGCCAAAGAAGAAGAAACTCCGTTTAGTAAAATCGCCATTAGTGATCATGAAATAGAACTTGCTCAGGCAGTGATTGATCCTTCAGTCAAACAAAATCTGCAGCTCAAAATTGAGAATTTAGCCCAACAGGCTTTTATTCCATTCAAGTATGGGCAACAACGGATTATCCTAATTAATCCGAATGCAAGCGATTTGCTTCCCCAACGGCGCTGGGCTCCAGAGCGATTTTCAGAACTGATTGTCGCAGTTCACCAACGCTGGCCTGAGGATCTTATTTTAATTACTGGATCACCAGCAGAACACGCCTATGTTGAGGGTGTGCGCTTGGCTGCAAAAGTAAAACATGCTGTCAATTTTGCCGGTCATGTACGCTTCTCAGATCTGCCAGCTTTGTATACCTTGTCTCATGCAATGGTCACGAATGACTCTGGGCCTGGTCACTTCTCCTCCGTAACCTCCTTGCACACCGTGGTCTTATTTGGTCCAGAGACCCCAGCCTTGTATGGTTCGCTTGGTAAATCAATTCCGATCACTGCACAATTGGCGTGTTCTCCTTGTGTGAGTGCGGCCAATCATCGTAAAACACCATGCCAGGATAATGTTTGCATGAAAGCGATTACGGTCACGCAAGTAATAGATCAACTGGCAATCCAAATCAATGCCGCCGATCGAGCGCGCAGCCAATAATTATTTCCATTCATGAACTTTCGTCGCGCCTGGGCTGTCCCACTAATTCCCCTGGGTTTGTGGCTAATCTTGATAGTCAGTGGCAAAGAGGTTGATCTCTTTCTTTGGCTCAATCAAGCTGCTCGAGTTCTACCTAACTGGGCATGGGCTTGGTTCACCTTTTTAGGCAATGGTTGGGGAATTTTTGCCTTGTGCTTTCCTCTAGTGTTATATGCACCTAGACAACTCTGCGCCGCTTTAATTTCTGGGTCTATTGCAGCCTTCATTAGTCTGACACTCAAACCCTTAATTGGACTACCCCGACCTGCCGGGGTCTTAACAGAGAACAGTTTTTATTTGCTTGGAGATCCCCTGCTTCATCACGCCCTACCCTCCGGCCATACCTTAACCGTCTTTTCTGTAGCAAGCGCCTTATTCTTTTCCACCTCACTTCCCAAACGTAATTTATTACTCGTCTTATTTGTATTGGCAGTTCTTACAGGCATTTCACGCAATGCAGTTGGTGCACATTGGCCAGGTGATGTGTTGGTGGGCTCTGCCTTAGGAATGTGGTGTGGCTTGATTGCTAGTCGTCTTGTCTTAAAAATCAATAATGCTCAATTACTGCCAACGAGTATCATTCCTCGCGTCATTGCCCTCGCTGGTTTTGTAGAACTCTATGTCTTACAAACAAGAGTCTTAGATTTTCCTCACAATCAGGCTCTACAACATATCGGCAGTGCGATTGTTCTAATAACTCTCATCCTGTTCGTCTTGCGACAGAACAAGCCCCAATAAGATGTTTAGTTATCGCCATGCGTTTCATGCTGGCAATCATGCAGATGTCATAAAGCATCTCGTATTAATTCATTGCGTTCACTATCTTCAAGAGAAAGAGGGTGGATTAATGTTGATTGACACCCATGCAGGTGCTGGGCTTTATGACTTACGAGAAGGTTATGCAACGGTGAGTCAAGAAGCGCTCACTGGGATTGATCGTCTATCCACTTATTTCACGAGCCATAGTGATAACTCAGAGCTTCTGCCTTACCTCAATCTTATCAAGAGCGTTAATAGTAAAGATCAGATTGACATATATCCAGGATCACCGTGCATTATGGCATCACTCTTACGTAAGCAAGACCGCTTACGACTCTTTGAGCTTCATCCCAGTGATATTGAATTACTGGAACAGAATATTCAACAACTCCATCGTAATCGACAGATTGAAGTCCGAAAAGAGAATGGGTTTACTGGATTGAAATCTTTACTGCCACCGCCAAGTCGCAGGGGGCTAGTCCTGATTGACCCCTCCTATGAAAACAAACAAGACTACTTCTCACTGGAGACCTGTTTGGCCGATGCATTACAACGTTTTGCAACCGGCACTTATCTCATTTGGTATCCCATCCTGCAACGCCCTGAATCGCTTCAATTGCCACAGCGTCTCAAAGCGATTGCAGAAAATCATGAACGATCCTGGCTGTGTGCTGAATTACGCATTACCCACGAACCTAACGAGCGCCGTCTTCAGGCCAGCGGTATGTTTGTAATTAATCCAGTTTGGACCCTAAAGGCCTACATAGAGAAGCTGCTACCTATATTACAGAATGCCTTGGGAGAAAATGCTGGGGCGTCTTATCGCGTGCTTAGTAGTCAAACATAACTTCATTGCGCCGTAAAAATGGGATGCTCCAAGGCGGGTTATAGCGCGCTAACTGTGGCTCACTCGTAGGTGTAATGTTTTTCGATTTCAGCCAAGCGCGTAGTTCTTGTGCTTTTTCTTGGGTCTTTTCTTCTGAATTAAATCCAGTGTAAGTAATGACTGCTTTTTTCTGAGGCGGGATTTCTCTAAGCTTTACTTCTGGACTTGTTGGTGTTGGCAGGCTAGCTAAGGTGTACTGACTCGGCATGACAAAGAACATCCGCCATTGATTCGGATTTGTTTTTTGGGTCTCCATGGTCACGGGGGCAGTCATGGCAATCTTTTCATTACTGCCCAATTTCGGCTCCATCGTCACAGGCACGGTCATCGCAATCTTCTCGCTTCCTTGAGGATCATCAGCTAACTTGGTTTTGGATTGGTTCTTGCCAAATATATAACCCGCAATCAAACGAAAGCCTTTGCTACCTGCATCACTCATATCACCATCCACGGAGACCTCAGCCACAATCATGGGTGCATACTGCCGTAATTCAAATGGTGGGGCACTTTCAATCACAGTGTATTTCGGTTCTTCAAGGGCCATTACTGAGCTCGCAAATATAAAACTGATTACCGCCAGAATAATCGAGTGTGCACGCTTTACCATTTTCCTTCCAATACAACACCTTTAACACTTGCTTGTAAGTTCACATGAGCTCCCACAGGAAGGGTTAATTTATCTTTAACATGTCCAAAAGGCAAACCAGTCAGAATCGGAATTGTTTTGGGTACGCGTTCACGGATCAAATTAATTGCAGTATCTAAGTTATAACCACGATCTACTTCATATAAACGATATTGATTGAAATACCCCAAGATAATTGCATGTTGATTTTCTAGAACCCCTGCTTCATGCAATTGCAACAGCATTCGCTCAATGCGGTATGGGTGCTCATTGATGTCCTCAATAAAAAGGATGCCCCCATGAGTTTGCTTCTCCGTGGGGAAAAATTCTGTTCCTAGTAGGGTTGCGATGATGCTTAAGTTACCACCCCATAGCATGCCCACAATATTTTGGGATAAATCAACATTACCTGCCCAGCGCTGAGCATCTGGTACCGCGATACTAAATCGTCGGCTCTGGATTGCGCTCTGAAAATGAGTCCAGGTAAATTGACTAGGGGCCTCAGGTTCACCAAACTCATTGAGTGGCCCAAAGTCATAATTTAGCATCGGACCTGCAAGGCTAATTGCGCCGGTCTTGGCTAGCAAACCTAACTGAAATCCAGTGAAATCACTATGCCCGCAGATCTGCAAGCCCTGCTTAACTGCAATGGCTATCGCTTTCCACTGAATTTGATCAAGTAGACGATGAAGTCCATACCCGCCACGTACAGACATCACAACTTGGGTCGGATCGAGATTAGCAATGGCATTTAACTCAGCTAAGCGTTCGGCATCAGTACCCGCAAAACGCTCAAATACACGTTGCGTACATTGTGGATTGGAAACGAGGACTCCTTGCTGCTTTAGCCATTCCAAAGCAGTCTGCGGACTACGCAGATCAGGGCTAGCTCCTGAAGGAGCAACTAAATGGATCTTCATAAACGCCGTTGCCTAAAAAACTCCCTGAGTAGTTCGCCACACTCGCCCGCTAACACGCCACCCCTCACCTCAGTTTGATGATTAATTTGCTTAATCGCAAACAAATCACTCACGCTGCCAGCCATTCCTGTTTTAGGATCAGCAGCACCAAACACCACGCGTTTGACTCTAGCATGAAGCATGGCACCACAACACATTGTGCAAGGCTCTAGGGTCACATACAGAGTGGACTCTGGGATCCGGTAGTTCTCAAGCGATTTTGCAGCCTCCCGAATAGCCATCATCTCTGCATGGGCACTAGGGTCATGTAATGAAATGGGTTGATTAAACCCCCTGCCAATCACTTGCTCATTGTGGACCAATATGGCACCAACAGGCACCTCCCCTTTGGCAGCAGCCAATTTAGCCTGCTCAATCGCTAGACCCATAAAAGCCTCGTCTTGATCTACGATCATTAGACTTTTGAGTTACCCTCAACCCGATAATCTGCCCAACAGTTAGGAGTTTCGTAGAGACGAACGCTGTGCAATACCAGTTGCCCCTTAGTTTCTGTAACAAAGATGGGCGCCAAGATATCAAAGGCAAATTTCACTAGGTTCTCAACGGTTGGTACATCGTCTAATACTACGGTCTTATGGTTGGGCAGACTTTTTAAGAACTCAAGCAATACCGAATCTTGTTTTGCAACTAGAAATGCATGATCCCAGAGCTCTACTAAGTGCGTTAAAGCGATACGCTTGATATCCCCAAAGTCAATTACCATACCATCATCTGAGTGCCCACGTGATGCATGAACTGGGCCCAAGACGGTTAACTCAAGAGCATATCGATGTCCGTGCAAATGACGGCATTGACCACCATGATTTGGAATGCGATGACCAGCGTCAAACTCGAGACGGCGTGTAATTGTGAGACGCTGCATTAATGAATTCCGATCATTTTGTGGGTTTGCAAACTCAAGCGCCATAAGGGATGTTTTTGGCATAACTCAACTGCATATGCTGTATTTTCTCTCAATTGCGGTCCATCCATGGGTTGTAGATAGCGGTGCCTAAAATCCATCCCCTCAAAACGGTGTAAGAATGTCTCAATCGGTTGATGTTCTCTCTGTGGAACAACCAACTTGATTTCATCAGCCTGCTTTACTAATAATTGTGCATTTGCTTTTGGGCTTAAGCATACCCAGTCAATCCCACGCGGAATTTTGATCGTGCCATTAGTCTCAACTGCAATCTCAAAATGACGCTGATGCAGCGCCTCAATCAATGGAGTGTCCAATTGCAACAATGGCTCACCCCCAGTCATTACTACATAGCGATAGTGTTGGGTGCCCATGGCCTCTAGCCATAGAACTTCAATTGCCATAGCCAAATCAGCAGCGCTTTCAAACTTTCCCCCGCCCACGCCATCGGTGCCGACAAAATCAGTGTCACAAAATTGGCAAACAGCTGTTAAACGGTCTTCCTCTCGCCCAGACCATAGATTGCAACCGGCAAAGCGACAAAATACAGCAGCGCGTCCTGCTTGCGCACCTTCTCCTTGCAGAGTGGCAAAAAGCTCTTTAACTGAATACATCAATGACTACTTCCAAGAAATAAGCTCCCAGCGCAAATAATCCTCTTTAATGGATTGTGCCCATCCAGCCATGCCTAGCCAGAGATACTCGCCAAAGCTCTCGCGCACTACCCAGCGTCCGACCTCAGGTGCAAACCATACTTGTTCTCGGCGATTGCTTGCCATCCTAAACCAATCATCGCTCTGAAAATAATCAGCTGTGTTTGTAAAATACAATGCATTAAACTCGCCAGCTTTCACCTTAATACGATTCCATCCTTTTGTATCAATCGATAATCCCCAGTAGTAATCATTTTCAGTATTACCGAGGGCTTGGTAACGAGTTTGATAAAAGCCAGACCATTTTGGTGAAAATTGTTCAGGCCACAATGGCACTGCCTTTGTGAATACTTGAGGTGGAGTCCAATGGGGATCTTGAATAATCTTGCCCCATGGGGCTTGTATCTCATCGGGTAACTTCCCTAATTTTTTTCCCTCTCTAGCAATGCGTACTCTTGGACCAATCTCAATGACAGTCTCCGTCAGGATATCCACCAGTTCGCCATTAAACACATTTCTGACTTCATATACCCATTGCTGCCCAATTGCAGGTGCGCGAACGACTGGAATAGTTTTGGGTAGAGGAATATCTACAGCAGGAATATTCGATACAGATCCGAGGCAGGCGCTTAATAAAAGACTGGATAGAAATGCGATAGCATAAGGAATAGCAATTAATCTAGAATGAAAACGCATTATTAAGTGCCTACTTCCACGCACTC